>Ga0255338_1000563_pt1 | contig 109939 bp, 100 predicted proteins | sample MeOH1_35cm_T4_19_FD_203715 | JGI IMG/M metagenome (GOLD analysis project Ga0255338, IMG submission 203715) | Sandy soil microbial communities from University of British Columbia, Vancouver, Canada - MeOH1_35cm_T4_195 | ecosystem: Engineered > Artificial ecosystem > Sand microcosm >...
CCATCGTGAGCTTATCGTAACGGCCGTATTCGGCCATGTAGGTACCGGCGAGGATGCCGAGCGGCGTGCCGATAATGACCGCGAGCGCGGTCATGACCAGGCTGCCCATGATCGGGTTGAGCAGGCCGCCGGCAGCGCCCGGCGGCGGCGTCATCTCGGTGAAGACTCGCAGCGACAGCCCGCTGAAGCCTTCCCACAACAGAACCGCCAGGATCAGCACAAGCCAGGCAAGTCCGAAAATCGTCGCCGCCAACGACAGGGTCATCGCGACTTTGTTGCGGAGGCGGCGTGTGTCGTAAAGCGCCATGGCTTTAGGCTCCCACGCGGGCGTTGAGGCGCATCAACATGAGACGCGCGGCCGCCAGCACGATGAACGTGATGACGAAAAGGATGAGGCCGAGCGCGATCAAGGACGAGGTGTAGATGTCCTCCACGGCCTCGGTAAACTCGTTGGCGATGGTCGCGGAAATCGTCGTGCCGGGCGCCAGGATCGAGCCGGAGATGCGGTGCGCGTTGCCGATGACGAAGGTCACAGCCATGGTTTCGCCGAGGGCGCGGCCGAGACCGAGCATGACGCCGCCGATGACACCGACGCGGGTAAAGGGCAGCACCACATAGCGCGCCACTTCCCAGGTGGTGCAGCCGAGGCCATAGGCGGCCTCTTTCAGCACTGGCGGCACCGCTTCGAACACGTCACGCGAAATCGAAGTGATGAAGGGCAGCACCATGATCGCCAAGATCAAGCCTGAGGTCAGCACGCCGATTCCGTAGGGCGGGCCGGCAAACAGCGTCGACAGGACTGGGACGTTGCCGAACATGCTGATCAACGCCGGCTGCACGTATTGCTGCAGGAAGGGCGCGAACACGAACAGGCCCCAGATGCCGTAGATGATGCTGGGAATGCCGGCGAGCAATTCGATAGCGATGCCAATCGGACGGCGCAACCACATCGGACACAGTTCGGTGAGGAACATGGCGATCAGCAGGCCGATCGGCACCGCGATCAGCATTGCGATGATGGACGTGACGACGGTGCCGTAGATGGGCGCGATGGCGCCGAACTGTTCAGTAACCGGATTCCAGCTTTCGGTAACAAGAAACCCGAAGCCGAATTTGCTCAATGCTGGCCAGGAGCCGTAGACGAGCGAAACGATGATCCCGCCGAGAATGACAAGCACGGCAATGGCCGCGGCACGGGTCATGGCGCGGAACAATGCGTCGCTGATGCGCAGACGCTGGAGAACCTTGGCCCGGTCGACCTGCTCGGCCGCCGTCATTACTCCACCCTGTAACGCAACGTCAGCCACGGGTCGCCTCCGGGAAGATTGCATCAAGCTCTCCTTGGGCCTTTGCGCTGCTCAGGGGAGCCACTCAAGCGGCCTTACAGCCACAAAACAAGCTGCCCGGTACCGGGCAGTGGACAAGAGAGAGGCGCCGGTAGGGCGCCCCTCCCCTGCACTTTTCACGCGATCAGTTGGCCATCGCGAACAGCGGCTTGCCGCTCGCGTCCTTGATCTCGGACTTCCAGTAGTTCTCGATGTCCTTGACGACGTTGGCCGGCATCGGAACGTAGTGAAGTTCCTCGGCCATCTTGCCGCCGTTCTTGTAGGCCCAGGCGAAGAACTTGAGCGCCTCACCGGTGGCCGCAGCATCGGCCGGCTTCTTGTAGATGAGGATCCACGTCGCCGCGGTCATCGGCCACGACTTGTCGCCCGGCTGATTGGCGAGGATCACGCCGAAACCAGGCACCGACTTCCAATCCGCATTGGCGGCGGCAGCCTGGAAGGCCTCCGAGGTCGGCTCGACGGTCTTGCCGGCCTTGTTGACCATCTTGGTGTGGGTCAGCTTGTTCTGCAGCGCATAGGCGTACTCGACGTAGCCGATCGAGCCCTTGGTATTGCCGACGTTGTTAGCGACGCCTTCGTTGCCCTTGGCGCCGATGCCGCCCGGCCACTGCACCGCGGTGTTGACGCCGACCTTCGATTTCCAGTCCGGGCTCACTTCGGCCAGGTAATAGGCGAAGTTATAGGTGGTGCCCGACCCGTCCGAACGGTGCACGAGCGCAATCGCCTGGCTGGGCAGCTTGGCGTTCGGGTTGAGCTTTTTGATCGCTGGATCGTCCCAGGTCTTGATCTCGCCGAGGAAAATCTTGGCGAGGGTCGGGCCGTCGATGGTGAGATCGCCCGGCTTGATGCCGTCGAGATTGACGACCGGCACGATGCCGCCCATGACCGCCGGGAACTGCGCCAGACCGGTCTCGTCGAGATCCTTGCCCGACAGCGGCGCGTCGGTGGCGCCGAACGTCACGGTCTTGGCCTTGATCTGCTTGATGCCGCCGCCGGAGCCGATCGACTGATAGTTCAGCCCGTTGCCGGTCGCCTTCTTATAGGAGTCGGCCCACTTGGCGTAGATCGGGTAAGGGAAGGTCGCGCCAGCACCCGAAATGTCGGCCGCGGTGGCCGGAACGAAAGCGGCGGCGGCGAGGAAGCCGGCGGCCGCCAGTGCGGTCCAGTGTTTCACGAGATTTCTCCATGTTTGCGGCCAAAGACATTCGCGGACCCGGACGGCCCACGTTGCCAACTTCTCCGCCCAATCCTCGGGCGGCCGCTGTTGCTCAAAAAGACGCTCTCCAGTGCGGTTCGGATCGCTTCTTGATTTGCGTTCATCCAAACGGTTCCGAAGCCGCGGGGCCAGCCATAGGCACCGCGCGTCACCGTTCTATGACGCATGGATGACAATCCGATGACAGGACAAGCCTATGATTTTATAGAGGTTTCGCCGGTCGCAGCGGCGTCGCCGGTGCGCAAGGGCAGGTGCATTGTGAAGGCCGCCCCCTGCCCCAAAGTGCTTTCGATCGAGAGCCTGCCGCTATGCCGATTGAGCACGTGCTTGACTAGGGCAAGGCCGAGACCCGTGCCACCCTGCTGCCGGCTGTCGGCGACGTCGACCCGGTAAAAGCGCTCGGTCAGCCGCGGCAGATGCTCGGGCGCGATGCCGGGACCATAGTCGCGCACGGACAGACGGGCCTCCGGTGTGCCGGCGCGGGTCTGGCCGGGCGCCAGAGTGATGTCGACACGTTTGCCGGCGGCGCCGTATTTGAGCGCATTCTCGACCAGGTTCTCGAGCGCACGGATGAGTTCGTCGCGATCGCCGAGCACGATCACCGGCGCATCCGGCGCGCCGACCTTGATGTCGACGTCTCGGTCGCGGGCCAGCGTCTGCAGACCGTCGACCACCTGCCGCACGATCACGGCGAGGTCGACCGGCGTGTTGGGCTTGAGGTGCGCGTTGAGTTCGATGCGCGACAGCGACAAGAGGTCATCGATCAGCCTCGCCATGCGGGTCGCCTGCGCCTGCATGATGCCGAGGAACTTCTCACGGGCGACGGCGTCGGCCTTGGCCGGCCCCTGTAACGTCTCGATGAAGCCAAGCAGCGCGGCGAGCGGCGTGCGCAGTTCGTGGCTGGCATTGGCGACGAAGTCGGCGCGCATTTCCTCGACCCGGCGCAGCGGCGTCAGGTCGTTGAAGGTCAGCAACAGGATGTCCGGCCGCCCGTCGACGCTGCCGGCGAGCTTCACCGGGGTGATGAAGGCCTCGAACCAGCGGTCGAGCGGCACGCGCTCGAAGAATTCCACGCGCTGCGGCTCGCGCCGTTTGCCGGCGCGGCGGATCGCATCGACCAGGTCGGGCATGCGCAGCGAGATCAGCGCCGGCTCGCCGCGGCGCAAGGCGGGGGCGATCGACGTGGCAGCGCTGTTGAAGGCGATCACGCGGCTGTCGCGATCAAGCACGATGGCCGGCCCAGGCAGCCCGCCGATCAGCGACTCGATGAGCGCAGCCTGCGGATGCTGCGGCGTATTCGCCGCCGTCGCCGTGACGGCGTCGCCAAGCGCAGGAGCAGACCCACCGCGCAGCGCCTGCCACGCCTGGCGTAGCCGGCTCGGCCAATCGGGGCCGGGGCCGGCATTCGCCGCGGAATCGTCATTGATCGCCATGGTCAGACCGCATCGGTCTTTTCAGGCTCGAGCTCGCTGCGCACCGGCTCGCTCGCATGCACCGTTTTCAGCTCCGGCTTGGTGCGCACACCCTGCATATTGAGCCAGAGCTCGCGGATGCCAAGGATGACCAGCGCGAGAGCGAAAGGCACGAGATAATAAAGCATACGGAACAGGAGAAGCCCCGCGAGCAGGTCTTCCTTGTCGAACTCCCAGAGCGCCACCAGCATCGCGGCGTCGAACACGCCGAGACCGCCGGGCGCGTGGCTGGCGAAGCCGAGCAGCGTCGCCGAAACGAACACCACCGCCAGCGTAACGAAGCCCATATGCGGCTCGGCCGGAATCAGCATGTACATTGCGAGCGCGCAGAAGCCGAGATCGAAGATGCCGATCACGATTTGCAATAGGGTATTCGGCCCGCTCGGCAGCCGCACTTTCCAACCGCCTTTGCCGATCTCGCGCGGCGCGGTCCAAACCCAGGTGACATAAGACGCGAGCACGCCGAGGATTCCGAACGCAATGATGCGATTGATCCAGCCGGGAAGCTGTGTGATCGGCTCGGCCGCGTGCGGCGTGTAGGCGATGCTCAGGCCGAGCACGGTGGCGTTGCCGAGCCAGAACGTCAGCCCGGCGACGAAACAGATCTTGGCGACATCGACCGCGTCCAGGCCGTAGGCCGAATAGATGCGGTAGCGCACGGCGCCGCCGGTGAAGACCGTGGCGCCGACATTGTGGCCGATCGAATAACTGGTGAAGCCGGCCATCGCCGCGATGCGATAGGGCACCTCGTGGCGGCCGATGGTGCGCAAGGCGAACCAATCGTAGAAGGTGAGCGTAAAATAGCCGAGCGCGACGAAGATGGCAGCGAAGCCGATGTGATGCGGATCGACGGCCTTGAGCGCGCTGTACACCTCATCGACATTGATGTCGCGCAGCATATGGAAAAGCACATAGGCGGCGATGCCGATAATGCAGAGGCTGAGGAAGACGCCGATGCGATTCCAGCCAATCGTCACCTGAAAAAACCGCGCCACCGCGCGCAGCATACCGAGCATCGTTCCTCCGGACCGGCACCCGGGACCGATTTGGTCCCGCCCCACGGCGCCGCGCGCTTCCAGTGCGCGCCTGCCCGACCCCACTAGCAGAACTCAATGGAGCGCGCGAGTGCAGCCGGCTCCGCCGATAACGCCATGGCAAATGCGCCCCGAATGGGGCGGCCCAGGAACCCCGCGGTATGACATAAAGGCCCTGGAATAGACCCTCCGTCGCCACCAGCCGCACGCGGCGGGAGCTGATACCGCTTTAACGATGACATTATTGCGAAGGCAGCGTTGCAGGACGATGTCCGTCCCGGCAATTCTCAGAGCGCGGTTACCGTCGTGCCGCCGTCGACGACGAGCGTGTGGCCGGTGACGAAGCTAGCCGCGTCCGAGCAGAGGAACACCGCCGCGCCGGCAATCTCGTGCGGTTCGCCCCAGCGCTTGAGCGCGGTGCGACCGGCGAGGCGCGGTCCGATGTCGGGATTGTTCACATTGGCCATGTTGGGTTCAGTCGCGAAGAAGCCCGGCGAGATCGCGTTCACCGTAATGCCGTGCACGCCGAGCTCGGAGGCGAGCGCGTGCGTCAGCGATTCCAGCCCGCCCTTCGACGCGATGTAGGCCGCGTCGGGCACGATGGCCATGCGCGCAGCGATCGACGTGACGTTGATGATACGGCCATAGCGGCGCGGGATCATGGCCTGCGCCGCTGCGCGCGCCAGCCACATGGCGCTGATGAGGTTGGCTTCGATCTGCTCGCGGATCTCGGCCAGCGTCAGGTCGAGCAGGCCTTTGCGGTTGCGTGCGCCGACATTGTTGACGAAGCCATCGAGCCGGCCGTGCTTCTCCGCCACCGCGGCGATCGATTGGCCCGCCTTTTCGATGTCGATGACATCGAAGGCCGCGGCGGATGCCGCTCCACCTTCCGCCCGGATCTGCGCGGCGGCATCCTCGGCTCGGCCGGCGTCCCGTCCGTTGATGACGACATGGGCGCCGGAGCACGCCAACAGCCGGGCCATCTCGAAACCAAGGCCGCGCGTGGCACCGGTCAACAGCACGACACGCCCGGTGAGGTCGAAAGGATTGGCGAGGGCTGAGCTCATTCTCGATGCTCCTTGAAGCCGGCCTCATCGTCACAACGGACGGGAGCCTGGGAGTCAAGGGATGACTGCCCCTCAAAACGCGAAGGCCCCGGCTCCGCGTCACGCGAAGCCAGGGCTATCGGCCGGTCATCGCGGGTCCGATCAGTCGCAGACCAGGACGCGGCGGAAGCGCTTGCCGTAGGGCGTGTAGACGACTTTGCGCACGTAGTAGCAGTCGGAGCCGGCGGCGTAGGTCGGGCCATAGAAGCCGATGCCGATGCCGCGGTGCCAGCCGTGGTGGCCGTGCCAGCCATGATGGCCGTGCCAGCCACCGCCCGCGGAGGCGGCGGTCGGGGTCAGGGCCGCGGCGCCGAGGGCGGCGGTGGCGGTGAGGGCGATGATGATCTTCTTCAACATGATGCTCTCCTGGGTTCAAGGGCGCGGGGCATCGCGTCCATGGCCATGGGTCGGCGGCGACCGCGAAAAGGTTCATGAAAATTTTTAGGTAGGCCGGTAAGCGCCCGGACGCGGCGAACTTCAGGAAAAACAAACACAATTTTGCGCATTTAGGCGGCTCGGCTTCCCTGGAGAACGGGAAAAGGGCACCTTAGGCCGCCCTCCGCCCCGATCCCGGCGAAGGCAAATTTCTTCGATTCTGCTTGAACCTAAACCCGGTCCTACACGACCCATTCACGAGCCGGTTGAGCCTTGCGATGCAAACGAGTTCGGACGAAGTCCTGATCGCACGGATCGCAGGAGGTGACCGGCTCGCCATGCAGGTGCTGTACGCACGGCACCATGTACGGGTCTACCGGTTCGTTTTGCGGTTGGTGCGCAACGAGGCGACCGCCGAGGATCTCATCAGTGAGGTGTTCCTCGACGTGTGGCGGCAAGCGGGCAAGTTCGAAGGCCGCTCTGCCGTTTCAACCTGGATGTTGAGCATCGCGCGTTTCAAGGCCCTCTCGGCCCTGCGGCGCAAGCCGGAAGACGAACTGGACGACGAGACGGCGGGTTCAATCGAGGATCATGCAGACGATCCCGAAGTGACGCTCGCCAAGAAAGACAAGGGTTTGGCCTTGCGGCAATGCCTGGCCGGGCTTTCGGCGGAGCACCGGGAAGTGATCGACTTGGTCTACTACCACGAGAAGTCGGTGGAAGAAGTCGCCAAGATCGTCGGCATCCCGGAAGCGACGGTGAAGACGCGCATGTTCTACGCGCGGAAGAAATTGTCAGAGCTCCTCAAGGAGCAAGGGATCGATCGAGGATGGCCATGAGCATCATGAAGAAGAACAACAACATGCCCGAGCAAGGCGATATCGAGGCGCTGCTGCCCTGGCACGCCGCCGGCACGCTCAGCCGCCGCGACGCGCAACGCGTCGAGGACGCGCTCAAGCACGATCCCGAGCTGGCGCGGCGCTTCGACTTGGTGCGCGAGGAATTGGGTGAGACCATCCTCCTCAACGAAAGTTTGGGCGCACCCTCGGCGCGCGCGATGAAGGACCTGTTCGCCAGGATCGACGCCGAACCCGCGCGCAAGCCGGCCGTGTCGTTCAGCATCAGCACCCGCGTGGTCGAATTCTTCGCGAGCCTGTCGCCGCGCACGCTGGCTTACGCTGGTGGCGCCGCCGTGCTCGCCATCCTGCTGCAGGCCGGCCTGATCGGCGGCATCATGCTCAAGCAGAGCCAGACCGGCGGCTACGAGACCGCCTCGGCACCGTCGACCGATCCGGGAGTCGGCGCCTTCACGCTGATCCGCTTTGCGCCGCAGGCGACCTCGGACGACATCAACCGCTTCCTCTCGGGCAACAAGCTGTCGATCGTATCGGGCCCGATGGCAGGCGGTCTGTACAAAGTGCGGGTCGGCATGGCGGCGATGCCGAAAAACGACCTCGCCGAGATCGTGAAGAAGCTGCAGCAAGACAAGACCGTGGGTTTCATCGCCACCACGCAGTGAGTGATGCGCGACAACGGAGGCTTGCCCCATGTCGGTCAATGTGCGCGTCCATCGGAATGTCTTCACCTGCCTGACCGCCGCCGCCGTATTGATGGTCGCCGCGGCCGAGAGCGCTTCGGCGCAGAAATACAATAGCCGCGGCACGCCCAATATCGGCAGCAGCCGTCCGCCGGGCGCGACACCGACGACGCCCACGCCGCCGCGCGGCGGTGGCGGCGGTGGCGGTGGCGGCGGCTACAACGGCGGCGGTGGCGGCGGTTATCGCGGCCCCGGCTGGGGCGCGGTAGTGCCCGGCATCATCATGGCCGTGCCGTCTATGATTCCGCCCTCCAACCCGCGCTTCGTCGATGACGGCTCGGTGGTCGAAGACGTCGACCGGCCGGGCCGCCGGCAGCAACGGCCGAGCCAGCAGCGCGCCAGCAACGCGCCCCCGGCAAACGAACGCCGGCTGGTGCCGGACGAGATCGTGATCGAGATCGCAAATTCGGTGACGCCGCAGCAGATCGAAGCGCTGCAACAACGCCACCGCCTGACGCGCATCGAATCGCGCACGATGCAGCTCACCGGCACCACCATGTTCCGCTGGCGCATCCCGGACCGCCGCTCGGTATCAACGGTGGTGCGCGCGCTCGAAGCCGACCGCGTGGTCGCCACGGCGCAGCCGAACTATCTGTTCACCTTGCAGGCGGACGACGCGACAGCGGAAAGTGAGCTGCCGCAGTACGAACTCACCAAGCTCAACCTACCGCAGGCACATGCGCTGGCGAAAGGCGACGACGTGCTGGTGGCGGTGATCGACTCAGGCATCGACGCGGCACATCCTGAATTGACCGGCAGCGTGGCCGACGCATTCGACGCGCTCGATACGCCGATGGCGCCGCACGCGCACGGCACCGGCATCGCTGGACTGATCGCCGCCCACGGCAAGCTCAAGGGCGCCGCCCCGGGAGCGCGCATCCTCGCTGTGCGCGCCTTCGATCCCGACGGCAAGAGCGCACAGGGCACGACGTTCAGCATTCTCAAAGGTCTCGATTGGGCGGCCGAGCGCGGCGCGCGCATCATCAACATGAGCTTTGCGGGCCCGCACGATCCGGGCATCCAGCGCAGCCTCGCGGCTGCATCGAAGAAAGGCATCGTGCTGATCGCCGCGGCCGGCAATGCCGGCGCGAAGTCGCCGCCGCTTTATCCTGCCGCCGATGCCAATGTGATCGCGGTGACCGCGACCGATGCCGACGACAAACTGTTCGAAGCATCCAACCGCGGCAAGCACATCGCTATCGCGGCGCCGGGCGCGCAGATCATGGTCGCGATCCCCGACGGCGGCTACGAGGTGTCATCGGGCACATCGTTGTCCGCGGCGGAGGTAAGCGGCATTGCTGCGCTGATGCTGCAACGAAAGCCCGATCTCACGCCGGCCAAATTGCGCAATCTGCTGTTGATGACGGCGAAGGATCTCGGGCCGAAGGGGCGCGACGCACAATTCGGCGCTGGGCTGGCGGACGCCTACGGGGCGCTGACGACCAACGACGCCCCGGTGGCGCGGGCCGTGCCGCTGCCGGTGCCAGTGGAGCGCGCGAGCACGGGCCGCTAGTCGACGTCGCCGCCGATCAATCGGCGGTGCGCGGATGATGGTCGTGCAGATAGACCGCGAGCGCTTCGCGGAAGCCGTTATCCTGCGTTTGAGCGGCGCCCTCGAACAGGAGCTGTTGAACCTCCTGCGGCAACTCGCCCCAACGCGCGACCGTGGCCTTGCCGAGTGCTTGCGTGAACTCGCCTTCGAGGTTGGAAGCCATGTGCATCACCCTTCGATTGCGGCGAGTCAACGCTACGGCGACGGGCGCGGTTCCAGGTCGCACACTATTCCTGAATCGTGCGCAGATAGGCGCGTACGGCGCGGGCATCGTCCTCACCGAACTTGAATTCCGGCATGTCCGGATGGTTCGACGAGAGGCCGCGCTCCAGAAGCCGCGGAAATTGGTCGAGATCGAAGCTGCGAGCGAAGGTGCGGAACGGCGGGGCGTCGGCATGCGGGCTGGCGTCGCTCTTGCCCGTCGCATGGCAAGGGCCGCAGAACTCCCGCACGATCTTGCGGCCACGCTCCACCGGGTCCTGCGCCTGGGCGACCGACATGAGCGCCAAAAGCAACAACAATGCACCGGTCAGCCGCATGCCTTGTCTCCGCGAGGGCAATGAGTCAGATCTCCATTCTACACTTGCGGGGACGATATAGCACACCGGTCGAATATCACCGCTGCTCGCCAGTACGCCATGCCTCACGCAGAAAGGCTTGGACGTAGACCGGTATCATCGACGTGAAGCCATCGCTCCGTTGTATGGCGCGGATGGCGCTGAACTCCGGGCGCGTCTCCGTCGCCAGAAAGGCAAGAACGCTCTCACGCAACTCGTCGGTCGTCTCGCGTGCATGGAGCCACTTCATCAAGACGAGATGTTGGCCGGCCAGGACGACATGCCATCCCGGCTCCGCACGAAATTGCCCGAATGTAAGACCCGTCTCTTCCTCGAGCTCGCGACGAACGCTCCTATCCAGATCGACGCGTTCGCCATCGAGATCCATGGGGTCCGGCGAGCCGGTCGGAAAGTAGGCCCTGCCCGGATTGGCCGTGTGCTCCCCCATGACGCCGAGGAGAAACCCTCCCTCGCCGCCTTGAATGGCAGCCATGGCGAAACAGGCGTGTACCGACCGGTCGGGAAAGCCCCAATCGCGCCAGGCGAGCAGGCTCGCAAAATCCGTCTCGAAGAACTCACCGCGCAGCAGATCGCCAGACGCTTCATAGCGACGCAATAGAAAGACACGTCCATTCCAAAGCGCATCGTTCTTTCGCTTGAGAAGATCGAAGTATGAGGCGATCTCGGCTCGCCGCACTTCCGCAAACGGCCACTTCCAGTCGCCGAGACGAAAATCCAGTTGCTGAACTGAAGTAATGCTAGTGGCTTCCACGGCCCCACCGCATGCCAAGCCGAGCGCTTACTTCAAGGAGCGCTCGCCAGCCCGTGATATTCTTTATAGATGTCATCCAGCGTTCCCACGGCCAAGACCTGGCCCGACTTCATCAACGCTGCCTTATTGCACGTGGACCTTATTAAGGCTTCCGAGTGGCTCGCAAGAACGAGAATGCGACTCCGGCCGATGAACTGCTCCATCCGTTGAGCGGCACGATGGGCGAAACGTTCGTCGCCGGCGCCGATCCCCTCATCCATCAGCAAGATGCCGGGATCGATGGCGGTGGCCAATGCAAAGCCGAGTCGCGTCACCATGCCGGAAGAATACGATCTGACCGGAAGCGAGAAGAATTCTCCAAGCTCGCTGAACTCCTCTATCTCGGGAACCTTCTCTTCGATCTTGGCGCGCGTCATACCGAACAGCATCCCGGCAGTGATGACGTTCTCGTAGCCGGAGTCCTCCGGGTCGAAGCCCGGCATGGCGTCGAAGAGAGGCGTCACCCGCCCTTGGGTGAGAACGCGGCCGCTGGCGGGCTCATAAACGCCAGCCATGACCTTCAGCAGCGTCGATTTGCCGGCGCCATTGTGACCAACGAGGCCGAGTCGGTCACCTTCCTTGAGATCGAGATTGACGTCGATCAGCGCCTTGATCGTCAGGCGATTGGAATGCCTTGTATCCGTGCTGATGAGACCGCCGGTCGCGCGCTCGAACAATACTTTGCGCAGACTGCGGCGGTTGCCATAGAGCGGAAAGTCTACCGATACATGATCGAGGACGATTGCTGTCACGGCCTGTTCACGCCCAGTACGCGATCCGCTTGCGGAAGACGCCAAACAAGATAAATGTAATCGACCATCCGACCACCGTAATGACGACCGCGCCCACGACGGCCACGAACTCCGGACCAGTGCCGAGCAGCGGCGCGCGCACGATCTCAATCAAGCTGTAGAGCGGATTGAGGTCGACGAAGACAAGACGGCGAATGCCGTCCAGCTTGTCAGGCGGCCAAAAGATCGGCGTGATAAACATGGCGATCTGGACGAATGTCGCCACCATCTGCTGCAGATCGCGGAATCGCAGGCAAAGCATGCCAAGCAGCAGCGCGACCCAAACGCTATTGAACAGAACGACGATCACACCGGGCACCACCCACAGCGTCTGAAGAGTCAGATGGAGCGGCACGAACAGCAGAATGGCGATAAAATAGATCGCGATGTTGTGCAGAAAGGCAACGAAGTTTCTCCAGACCAGCGCCAGCGCCAGCGTGGAGTAACTGAACTGCATTTGCCGAAACAGCGTAACGGCTGAGATGAAAAGAGTGCACGACTCGTTGATCGTCGATGAAAGCCAAAACCAGACGATCATGCCGGCCGCGAGAAACGGCAGATACTCCGAAAAATTCTTGTCGAGGAGACCGCCGCCGACCGTCCCGAGCGCGAGGACAAAGACCGTCAAATTGATCGACCCCCACAAGGGGCCAATCACCGTTCGCCGATAGCGACGCTTGACCTCGAGCCAGCCGAGGCGCGTGAAGACGTCCCAATTGAACGCGCCGGCAAGCAGGTCTTCCCCGGCCGACATCGTCAGCGGCCGCAAGTCCGATCGATTCTGTCCACTAGTCGTCATAGATCCGGCATACCTGTCGCAGAGCCAATCGCTACAAGATTGATCGCATAACGGTCGTATCCGTTCAATGCTCCTCCGGAGACACCCGGGATCAGCCGTGCCGGACCTTAAAGTACAGAATTGTCCCTGCAAGCGCCAAGGTGATGCAATTGGCAACGATCAGCGGAATGTCCTGAATCGCTACGCCGTAGACGAGCCAGAGCACGATGCCGGTCACCAGAACAAGAAACATGACCAGCGAAATGTCTTTCGTCGAACGCGTCTTCCAGGTCTTGAGCACCTGCGGCACAAATGCGGCCGTAGAGCAGAATGCCGCGAGCAGACCCAACAGGGTTGTCCAAGGCAACTCGGCAAGCGCATTTCCGGTCATACGTCACATTCGGTGGGACTGCGGCCTCTGCCTATCGCCAAGGGGCGCCGCTCGGAAGTTGCACGCTATTTCAGCAGCGCAATGACGGCCTTCTTGAGCGTGACTTTGTCGACCGCCTGACGATGGCCGACGATGCCTACTTTGATTGCGCCCGCGATGCAACCAAGGAAGCCGACATGGCGGATAGCACCGCCCGCGGCGACCAGCGGCGAGGTAATGGCGAAGAAAGCATCGCCCGCGCCGACCGTGTCGACGACCTTATCGGCGAAGGCCGGTACCCAACTCGTTGGCTCGCCGCGCGAATAGCCGACACAACCGCGCTGGCCCTGCGTCACAATGATCTTCGGGCAGTCGATCGTGCACGAAAGCATCTCTTCGAGGATGCGTTCGATAGGACTGAAGCGGTCGCCGACAGATAAGCGCGCTTCAAGCTGGTCGATGCAAACGAAATCGGCGCGCGGATAGCGCGTAATCAAATGAAAGCCGAAATTTCCACCGTTGGTTTGTGCATTGACTGCGAGAAATTTTGCCGACTTTGTCATCGCTTCGATGGTCGACGGCATGATCATGCCATGGCCGAAGTCGTTGACCACCACAACATCGAAATCACCCGCGTGGTCACGGATCAGCTTGTTCAGCTTCTCCTGGACGGCCGACGGAGGCGGCTTGTCGTCCATGCGATAGACTTCGAACATCTTGCGCATGTAGCTCGGGTCGATGAAGCGCGTCTTGACCGTGAACGGCGTATCCCGCCGCTCAATGGCCGTTAACTTGATGCTCGGGTTGAGGCTGGCGCGGACGAGCCGCGCATGCTCCGGCTCGGCACCAAAGAAGGTCACAAGCTCGACGTTGTCGCAGATATTGGCGAGGTGATTGGCCGTCGCGATGGCGCCGCCGGCGAAGACCTCACGCGAATGATGCAGCGTGGTGACCAGATTTTCCTTCGGCGCCTTGCCCATCGGCAAGACGTAATTGTAATCGTCGATGATGGTGTCGCCAATGACGAGCACACGCAGTTTGCTGGCGCTGTCGAGCAGGTTCAGGATGACGTCCTGTTCGTTGCGTTCACGCACGCTGTCCAAGAAGGCGCGGACTTGCGGCTCATACTGGATAATGTAGCGATTGATCAGCTCGCTCGAGCTGAAAGTAATATCGTGGGTGAAGACGACCTTGCCGCCGTTGCGTTCCACCGTCTCGCGCTCGGAGACGATCTTGCCGGTGACGTCGGCACGCTCGTCGGAATACTCAACGCCTTTGACGTAGATGTCCGGCTTGATGATGTCGATGACGCCTTCTGCGGTGGGCGCGTCGCTGATGATCACCCAGTCGACGCAGGACATCGCCGCCAGCATCTCGCCGCGGAGATTCTGGCTGAACACCGGCCGGCCAGGACCTTTGTTGACGAAACGATCGGCGGTCACCGAAACGACGAGGGTCGCCCCGAAGCTCTTCGCCTCTTCGAGATGGCGCACATGTCCCATGTGCAGCAGGTCAAAGACGCCGTGCGCCAAGACCAGCGGACCTTCGGCGCGGACCTCCTTGAGCACGGCCGCCAGCTCTTCCGGCGATTTCAGCTTCGCGCGTGCATTGCGTGGCGCGCCGAGCCCGCCGCCGAGATGCGGTGGCGCGGGCTTGTCCGATGGCGGAGGAGTCTTGGGCAATGTCATGAACTAATTTCCGAGATATCGGAACCAACTTGAAGTCGCCTTTTGGATCGACTCAGGCGTCCAGAGCGGCGCATCCCTCCAATGGTCGATCTTCGCGACAATCTTTGCAACACCTTCCTCAAAACTGATTTCGGGACGCCAGCCGAGTTCGGTCGAGATCTTCGTGATGTCGGCCCACGTGCAGTCCGGTTCCCCAGGACGCTTGGGAATGTGCGTTTTTTCCCCGCCCAGCAATTCGACCAGCCGGTTCACCGATTGGGGATTTCCGGCGCCGAGATTATACGACTGACCGGAGCGTTCCGTTTCGGCCGCAGCAAAAAATCCCCGCGCGACGTCGGTCGCGTAAAGGAAGTCGCGCCGCTGGGTGCCGTCGCCGACGACCGTGAACGGTTTTCCGGCAAGCTTCTGACGAAGGAAGACCCCGAACACGGCGCCATATGCGCCCGTGGTGCGCGAGCGCGTGCCATAGGCATTGAAAATGCGCACCGAATTCACCGGCAGGCGATAGACTTGATGCCAATGCATCGTCGCCATTTCGCCCTGATATTTGCTGAGCGCGTAAGGATACTTCGGGTCAATCGGATGATCCTCGCGCGTCGGCGTCGCCGCCATACCGTAGCAAGTCGAAGAGGCGGCGTAGACGAACTTCTTCGCCTTCGCATGACGCGCCCCTTCGAGCATACGCACGGTGCCCATGACGTTGACGTCCATGTAGTCCGTCGGACGGTCGATGGACGGAACGATGTCGCCGATGCCTGCGAAGTGAAAAATGTAGCTGACGCCGGAGAACAGCGGATCCTCGGGCTTGACTGCGCGAATGTCGCGGATGTCCAAGTCGACCATGCCGCCGGCCGCATGATGCGCGAGATTAGCCTCTCGGCCGCCAACCAGACTGTCGATGACGCGTACTCGGAAACCGCGCTCCCGCAGCAGGTCGACCATATGGCTGCCGATGAAGCCCGCGCCGCCTGTCACAAGAGCGACGGATGAGGAAGAAGAAGCGCCTCCCGTCGAACCGTTTCCAAAGCTTTTTGGAGATTTCGTATCGAAAGAAGGCATTTTCTCGAATTCCCACGTTAAAAATTGGAACCCGCAGCCTGACCGCTGCACCTCTAAAGCATAGCCGGTAAGGTTGAGGAAAGGGGACTCTCCTGGTAAATCAAGAATTCCTCAACAAGCTGCTGTGGGTGCACAGGACGATGGATACGAGTCAACGGAAGTGGAACGTCGTCGTCACAGGTGGTGCAGGCTACGTCGGCAGCACCCTTGTGCCGAAGCTCCTGGCCCAAGGGCACAATGTTACCGTGCTTGATCTCTACATTTACGGCGAAGACGTTTTCAGCGCCTATCGCGACAACCCGCGGCTCCGGGAAGTCAAAGGCGACATGCGCGATCCTGCTGTCGTAAAGAAGGCACTCGAGGGCGCCAACGCCGTCATCCATCTGGCCTGCATCTCCAACGATCCGTCCTTCGAGCTCAACCCGGAGCTCGGAAAGTCGATCAACTTCGACTGCTTCCTGCCGCTGGTTCGCGCGTCGAAGGACGCCGGCGTTAAGCGCTTCATCTACGCTTCCTCGTCATCCGTTTATGGCGTGAAGGACGAAGCCGAGGTGACGGAGGAGCTCTCGCTCCAGCCGCTCACCGATTATTCCAAGTTCAAGGCGATGTGCGAGGACGTGCTCGAGAAAGAGCGCGAGCCCGGTTTCGTGACTTTGACACTGCGGCCGTCGACGGTTTGCGGCTATGCCCCGCGCCAGCGCCTCGACGTGGTCGTCAACATTCTGAGCAACTTCGCCTATCACACTGGCAAGATCCGCGTCTTCGGCGGCGCGCAGAAGCGGCCGAATATTCACATCGATGACATGACCGATCTGTACTGCTTCATGCTGCGGCAGTCGGACGAAGCCATCGACGGACAGATATTCAACGCCGGTTACGAGAATCACACGGTGATGCAGCTCGCCAACCTCGTGAACGACGTGATGGGCGGCAAGCTCGAAATCGACGTGCAGCCGACCGACGACATGCGCTCCTATCACGTGTCGTCGACCAAGCTTCAGCGCGCGCTCGGCTTCACCGCTTCCCACTCGATCGAGGAAGCCGTGCGCGGCCTCGTCGACGCGTTCAAAGACAACCGCCTGCAAGACCCGATGAACAATCCCATGTATTTCAATATCAAGCGCATGCAACAGCTTGCCTTGAGGTGAATGCAGCTCACATGCGGATTGGGATTGATTTCGACAATACGCTGGTTTCTTACGACGATGCATTTCTGAGATTGGCGCAGGAGCGCGGACTGTTGCCGAAATATTTCTCCGGCAACAAGAAAGACGTTCGCGACACGATCCGCGCCGAAGCCGGCGATGGCGAGTGGATGAAACTACAGGCCGAAATCTACGGCCGGCGCATGGCCGAAGCTCAACTCATCGAGGGCGCTCGCGACTTCATCGCAACTTGCCGGAAAGATGGCGTGCCGGTGCATATCGTTAGCCACAAGACGCAGTACGCGGTGGCGGATCCCGGCGGCGCTGATCTGCACATGGCCGCGCTGTCGTGGATGGAACGCAGCGGCTTCTTCGGCGACATGGGTTTGCAACGAAGCGATATCTTTTTCGAGCCAACCCGCGAAGCCAAATGCCGACGCGTCGACGCACTCGGCTGCAGCCATTTCATCGACGATCTGGAAGAAGTGTTTCAGGAGCCGAGTTTTCCGGCCGGCGTACACCGTTTTCTGCTCCACCGCGGCGACGGCCCCTTCCCGCGTGGCCCTTTCACCGCCCTCCCGAACTGGGCCGCCGTAACCGAGGCGGTTTTCAACCGTGGTCGATGAGCGAACAATCGACACCGCCCGTGCCCTGGCCGGCGGCGCAGTCGTCTCGGTCGAGCGGCAGATGGGCGGCGGCAACAACCGCCTGTTTCGCGTGCGTACCGCGGCCGGCGATTCGTTCGCGCTGAAGGAATATCCGCGGCGGGAGGGCGATTCGCGGGACCGGCTGGCGGCCGAATTCGGCGCGCTGGAATTTCTCGGCCGCTACGGCCTAAGCGTGGTCCCGCGCGCCATCGCCGCTGACCGGACCAAGGATTGCGCGCTCTACGAATGGATCGACGGCGAGCCGGTCCACAGCCCAGATGCGCGCGACATCGATGCGGCGGTGGACTTTGCCCGAGATCTGCATAGCCTGCGCCAGGCGGCGGGAGCCGAGAAGCTGCCTCTGGCGAGCGAAGCCTGCCTGTCCGCCAACGAACTCGTTGCGCAGGTGAGACGGCGGGCCTCGCGGCTGAAGACCATTGCCCCGAACGAGCCGCGCCTCGGCGCATTCCTCGACGACGCGTTCGATCCGGTTGCCGAGCGGACTGAGGCCTGGGCGCGACGCGGCTATGAACGCCAAGGCTGGGCCTTCGACCAGCCGATTGCGCGCGAACAGCAGACCTTGAGCCCGTCGGATTTCGGCTTTCACAATGCGATTCGGCGGAAGGATGGAAGCCTCGCCTTCGTGGACTTCGAATATTTCGGCTGGGATGATCCGGTAAAGCTGACGTCGGATTTTATGCAGCATCCCGGCATGAAGCTCACCGTTGCGCTGTACGACCGTTTCTTGACGCACGCGAAAGTCGTTTATGGTGGGGAATCGACTTACGCACAGCGGCTCGCTTTGATATATCCCCTCTACGGCCTGCGCTGGTGCATGATCTTGTTGAATGAATTCCTGCCCGAACGCTGGGAGGCGCGTCGCCGCGCCGGTGTGCACGTAGATCGCGATGCGGCGACTTCCGGCCAGCTCGAAAAAGCTCGTTACCGCATTGCCGCTGTGCGCGACTACCTGATGGAAAAGGCGAGATGACAGCGATTCCAAGCGCAAGCGCGGTGTCTCCGGCGCTCGATGAGCGCTCACTCCACCTGCGCCGGCTTGTCGTGAAAGCGCTGGAAGGCGGCGGGCGCGGTCACATCGGCTCGTCTTTGTCGCCGATCGAGATCTTGCGCGTTCTTTTCGACGACGTGATGCGCTATCGCCCGGACGAGCCGGCCTGGCCGGAACGCGATCGCTTCATCCTCTCAAAAGGGCACGGCTGCCTCGCGCTCTATGTGATGCTGGCCGACAAAGGCTTCATTCCGGAATCCGAACTGGTGACGTTCTGCCGGCGCGAGTCGATCCTCGGCGGCCATCCGGAAGCCGGGAAAGTCCCGGGCGTCGAAGCCTCGACCGGCGCGCTCGGCCACGGCCTGCCGATCGCGGTCGGTATGGCGCTGGCTGGGCGCATGCGGCGCATGGACTACCGGGTCTTCTGCGTCATGGGCGACGGCGAGACCAACGAAGGCTCGGTGTGGGAGGCCGCGCTTTCGGCCGGCAAGCACAGGCTCTCCAACCTCGTTGCTATCGTCGACTACAACAAGATCCAGTCTTACGGCCCAACCAAGGTTGTGCAGGACATGGAGCCATTCCTCGACAAGTGGCAGGCGTTCAATTTCGCCGCCGTGGACGTGGACGGCCATGACGTCAACGCGCTGCGCGCACTGTTCAAGAAGCTGCCGCTCGACGGCGGCAAGCCGACGGCGATCATCTGTCACACCGTCAAGGGCAAAGGGCTTCCCTTTGCCGAAGGCAGAGCCGAATGGCACCACAAATCCAAGGTCACGGACAAAGACGTGACCGCCATGTTTGAAGCGCTGGGGGGCCGCTAGTGCGACAGACAGCGATCAACATGGTGCATGAACTGGCCAAGCGCGACCCGCGCGTGGTGTTCCTCGGCTCCGACCTCGGCCCGGGCATCCTCGAGCCGATGCGCCAGGAATTTCCCGAACGCTGGTTCATGGAAGGCGTGAGCGAGGCAAACTTCGTCGGCATGTCGGCGGGACTCGCGATGGAAGGGTTCATTCCGTATCTCAACACGATCGCGCCGTTCTTCACCCGCCGCGCCTTCGAGCAGATCGCGGTCGATCTGTGTCTGCACAATCTGCCGGTGCGGCTTCTGTCGAGTGGTGGCGGCCTGGTCTATGCCCCTCTCGGTCCGACGCATCTCGCCATCGAGGACATGGCGGCCATGCGCACCCTACCTAACATGACGGTCGTGGCCGTCTGTGACGCCGAGGAGATGCGGCGGCTGATGAACCAGAGCCTGGACTGGCCCGGGCCGATGTATATCCGGCTTGCTAAAGGCGGCGACCCGGTCGTGTCCGATCCCAAGCTCCCGTTCCAGATTGGCAAAGCCATCCTAGTGCGCGAACCGGGGACTGTGCTGTTCGTAACCACTGGCGTCATGCTCGGCCAAGCCATGCAAGCGGCCGATCTGCTCGCCGAAAAGGGCGTCCGCTGCGGCATCCTGCACATGCACACCGTCAAACCGTTCGACGCCGAGGCGCTCGCCGATTGTGCCGCAGGCGTACGGCTGGTGGTTTCGGTCGAGGAGCACATCCGCTCAGGCGGACTCGGCAGCGCGGTGCTCGAAACGCTGTCGGATGCGGGGCTTGCGACGCCCGTGTTGCGGCTCGGCATCCCGGACGCCTTCCCGCACGAATACGGCTCGCAGGACACGATGTTCGATACTTATGGGCTGAAGGGCCCGCAAATCGCCGAGGCCGTCGGCCGGGAGCTTTCGGCGAACAGCCTCAGCCGCGCGCGCAGCGCATTGTCGATCGCGGCCAACAAATAGCATGCCGAGGTAGACACCCCGCCCCGTCGACGCTCGATCGCACTCAATTCACCGGCCGGCATCCGGCCGCACGCCACCCCGAACCCGAGGAACCTATGGGCCGCCTTCTCAACATCATGACGCCGCTGCACAAGGCCACCAAGCGCGATTATCTCGCCCGCATGGTGGACGACAAAGTCACGTGCATGCTCAAGGCCAAGGAATACGAGGCCGATTATTGGGACGGCGATCGCCGTTTCGGTTACGGCGGCTACAAGTTCATTCCGGGCCGCTGGACGCCAGTGGCGCAGGCGCTGATCGACATTTACGGCCTCAAGGACGGCTGCAGCATTCTCGATGTCGGCTGCGGCAAGGGCTATCTGCTGTACGAACTCAAGCAGCTTCTGCCGAATGCCAAAGTGGTCGGCTTCGACATCTCCAAGCACGGGCTGGCCAACGCCAAGGAAGAGATCCGCGACTATCTGTTCCGCTATCGTGCGCAGGATGCCTACCCGTTCGGCGACAAGTCGTTCGATCTGGTGGTTTCGATGACGACGCTGCACAATCTGCGTCTGTTCGAGCTGAAGACCGCGCTCGCCGAGATCGAGCGGGTCGGCAAGAACAAATATGTCATGCTCGAGAGCTATCGCAACGAGCAGGAGCTGTTCAATCTCGAATGCTGGGCGTTGACCGCGGAAAGCTTCTTCGACACCGCCGAATGGATATGGCTGTACAATCACTACGGCTACACCGGCGACTACGAGTTCATCTATTTCGAGTGAGAGGCGGGCTTTTATGAAAATGAAGACAGCAAGGGCGGCGATCCTCGCGGAGTCGCGCAAGCCGCTGGTGGTCGACGAGATCACGCTGCCCGCCGAACTCGGCGTCGGTCAGGTTCTGGTAAAAGTCCTGCACACGACGATCTGCGGCGCGCAGATCAACGAAATCGACGCCGTCAAAGGCCCTGACAAGTTCCTGCCGCACCTCCTGGGCCACGAGGCCACCGCCACCGTCATTGAAACCGGCCTCGGCGTCGTCAACGTCAAGGCGGGCGACACGGTCGTCCTGCACTGGCGCCCGAGCCTGGGCATCCAATGCCCGCCGCCGGCCTATACGTGGCGCGGCCAGAAGCTCAATGCCGGCTGGGTGACGACGTTCAACGACTATGCGGTCGTGTCGGAAAACCGCATGACGCCGATCCCCGCGGACTTCGACTTGAAGGTGGCGCCGTTGTTCGGCTGCGCCGTGACCACGGCCGCCGGTGTCATTTGCAACGACGCCAAGGTGAAGATCGGCGAGTCGGTCGCTATTTTCGGTGTCGGCGGCGTCGGCATCCCGCTCGTCCAGTTTGCGCACCTGGCTGGCGCCAATCCGGTGATCGCGGTCGACAAGGTCCCAGAAAAGCTGGCCGCGGCCAAGGCGCGCGGCGCTACCCACGTGATCGATGCCTCGAAGACGCCCGACGTCGCGGACGCCATCCGCAAGATCGTCGGGCCGAAGGGCCCCGACAAAGTGGTCGAGGCCACCGGCGCGAAAGCGGTGATCGAGCTTGCCTACGAACTGACGCATCCGGACGGCACCTTGGTGCTGGTCGGCGTGCCGTCGGAGAAAGTGTCGATCTACACGCTGCCCATCCACTTCAACAAGATTCTCACAGGCTCGCACGGCGGCGATGCTCGCCCGCACATCGATATCCCCCGCATCATTGGGCTGGTGAAGGCGGGACGAGTCTCTTTCGACGGACTCATCACCCACGAGTTTCCACTTGAGGAAATCAATGCGGCACTCGACGTGGTGCGGAGCGGAACCGCGGGCCGCGTGTTGTTGAACTTGGCCTCAGAATAACCGCTTGAGGCTCTATGGACGCGACCAGCCGCTCTAGGGCCACATGATGCTGCCGCAAATCCTCCGGCGCTCGCACTGGGCAACTCTGCTCAAGATCGTTGTGGCCGCGGCGATTGTGGTGGCGATCTGGCGACTCAACATCATCAACATCACCATGATGGCGCGGATCCTGTCGCAGCCGCTCGCCGCGGCGCTGGCCGTTGCCGCCATCGCCGCGGCCATCCAGCTCAGCGTCGTCCGCTGGTACATCCTGCTCAAGGTGCACGGTCAGAACGTCTCCATCCGCCGCCTGACCAGCATCGTGTTCACGAGCTACTTCCTCGGCAGCACGACGTTCGGCACGCTCGGCATCGACGCGCTGCGGCTCTATTACATCGGCCGCGAGCGGCCCGACAGCGTCGGCCAGGCCTATCTTTCGATCGCGGCCGACCGGCTCATCGGCCTGTTCGGCTTGATCCTGACCGGGGGCCTGCTGTTTGCCCTGAACTACACCGAGGTGATGCACCACCGGGAAATGCGACCGCTGGTGCTGATCAGCCTGGTGGTGGCCGCCGGCATTCTTGCGCTGGCCGGCGCCCTTGTGGCGTTCGACCGCTATATCGCGCCCCTTTTGGAAAAGGTCAGCTCCTTCGGGCGCCTGCGGACGCACTTCGGCCTGCTCGTACGATCCTACGGACATTCGTTGGGGAGCATCGGCGCGTGCCTGGCGATCAGCCTGCTGGTCCAACTGCTGATGTTGACGAGCCTGCTGGTCTTGACGCACGCCATCTTGAGCCCCGCCCTCTCGCTCTCCCAGCTCGGGCTCGCCGGCGTCGGGGCGACGATCGCCAACCAGGTACCGATCACCCCCGGCGGCCTCGCCATCGGCGAGAGCATGTTCGCTTATCTGTGCCGCCTGATGGACCCGGTCAGCGCGACCCTCGATTACGGCAGCGTTATCTTCTTGCAGCGGCTGCTTGCGCTGGTGGCGACCCTGCCTGGACTGCTGCTCCTTTTTGTCGACCGGCGGGCGCCGGAAAAGCTGTAGTATTCCTATAGTATTGGGCAGTGCTCGCGTCGTTCGTGAAGAATGACAGCCTGCTACTTTTGATGTTAGATTAAAAAAATTGGCATCTGCCCGAGAAGGGATTCAGCTATGCCCCTGAACGTTCTTGCGGTTCATCCCTCCTACCCGGGAAAGCGCGAGATCATCTATTTCCCGCTCGGGCTCGGCTACATCATCTCGACGATCGAGCAGCAAGGCCACCGCGTCAAAACGCTCGACATGCACAATCTCGGCCTGCCGATGAGCGTTTTGGAGCGCGAGCTGACCCGCGAGACCTATGATCTTTGCATCATGGGCGGGTTCGCGATGCAGGTCGCCGGCATGAAGGAAGTTACGCAACTGATCCGCAGACTGTCGCCGAAAACACTGGTGGTGGTCGGCGGCGTCGGCGTCAGCGACATTCCCGAGGTCGCGCTGAACTATACCGGCGCGGATGCCGTTGCGACCGGCGAATGCGAAGCCGTTCTGCCGCAGATGCTCGACTCAATTTCAGCAGGCGAGCCTTTCGCAAAGGTGCCGACCTTCTTCTATCGGCGCAACGGCGAGATCATCAAGAATCCAAAAGGGTCGGTCGTCGAGGATCTCGACAGCCTTCCTTTCCCTGCCTATCACCATTTCGACATCGAGTTCATCGCGCCCCGCTCCTATAACGGCGAGGGTTTCCGCTCGATCCACATGATGACCTCACGCGGGTGCCCGTTTCGGTGCAATTTCTGTATCAACTCGGTCATCAACGACGTGAAATTCCAGAAAGAGCTGTACGGCAGCCTGACCGACGAGCGGCGCAAGGCCACTCAACGTTTTCGGTCTCCCGGCAACATTGTGGCGGAGATCACGCTTCTTCGCGAAAAATACAACATCAACGATTTTCATTTCGCGGATGAAGAGTTCATTACGCACCGCTCACGCGTGTTCGAGGTTTGCGATGCCTTGAAGCCGCTCGGCATCACCTGGTCTACATCCGGACGCGCTGACTGGGCCACGGTCGACAAGCTGCATGCCATGCGAGAGGCGGGCTGCCGTTATGTGTTGTTCGGCGTGGAGACCGGCAGCCAGCAGCTCATGACCGACATGGACAAGAGCGCGAAGCGTGAAAAGGTCATCGACGGCCTGAACGCGGCGCGCGCCACCGGCATGAATTTCATCGCCAACTTCATGATAGGCCATCCCGCCGAAACCGAAGAGACGGTCCATGAAACGATCGCATTCTGCCGGGACATGGACCTGACTTTCCTGCCGTCCTACGTCGTACTCTTTCCGAACTCACGGATGTTTCACGAGAACCAGGACAAGATCAAAGGTTGGGACTGGTATTTCGAGAAATTGACGCATCTCGATTTTACCCGTCGTCCATTCATCAACCTGACCAAGATGCCGGAACAGCAGTTGGTGAGGCTGCGCAACAAGGCGGTATCGTTGAGCATAGCGTACAAGCTTTTCGGTCAGCGCAGACGCGCGCTCGCCGAGACCGCCGCTCCGGCCGTCAGACTTCTGTTGAAGCTTGTCGAATCGAGCCCCAGCAAGGTGCGTTGGGCCGTTCGAAACTTTGCGCGCCTCTTGTTCGATTTGAAAGCATCCACCGCCCGTCAGGTTCCGCCCTTTAATTTGGCGCGGGCGCCCACCTCGCACGACGATGGATACGAGGTGTCGCTTCGAGAGCTCGAAAAGCAGTCATGATCGTTTTGATAGGCGAATCCGCTTGCGGGCATGACTAGCGCGGGCCAAATCGATCTCACGCGGAAGTTCGGCCGCAGCGTCTCGCTGATATCGTGGGGCTTTAACGAAGAGATTTTGCTCGAGCAATTTCTCGACCGAGCCTTCGCGCTCCTCTCCGACTGCGTCGAGGATTTCGAGGTCGTTTTCGTCGACGATGGCAGCACCGACCGAAGCCCGGAAATTCTCAGAGCTTACGCTGCACGGGAGCCGCGGCTGAAGGTCTTGACCAACGAGGTCAACAGGAACATCGGCTACTCGTCGAGACGCGCCATCGCCGCGGCGACGAAGGATGTGATTTTCTGGCAGACTACGGACTGGTCCTACGACATCCGCAACTTGCGAATCTTTCTGGAGTTATTGAACCACTTCGATGTGGTTCAGGGCGTCAGGCCTGTGCCGATCCGGCTTTTGAGCTACATTCCGGTCATACGGTCGATCTATCGCGTACGGACGCGATCGGACAATTTTCGCAAGGCGATCGTCTCGCTTGGAAATTATTACCTGTTGCGCATCCTGTTCGGCGTGCCCTTCCAGGACTTTCAGAACGTGACGTTCTACCCCGCCAAATTGCTCCAGTCAGTAGAGCTGACCGGCGACAGTTCGTTCATCAATCCAGAATGCCTTTTCCGAACCTATGAGCGCCGGCCGACCTATATCGAGGTGCCAATCTCCTTCATTCCACGGACTGCCGGTGTCGCGAAGGGGACCAAGCTTTCGTCCATCCGCCGCTCCATACGCGACATCTTCCGAGCATGGCTGAGCTGGGGGTGGCGGCAGAGGAGGAGGAACCGGCAGGACAGCCACCGTCACATTTTCCGCGTGTGGCAACCGTTCCACCTCGACGAGGAGGTCATTCATCTCGCCGCACCGTTATTCAAGGAATTTCGCTGAACGGCCGTTGCGCCTGCATCGTGCAGATCGAATACGGGAGCGGCGAATACCCCCGCGAGAAGGTTGCCACCGGCGCCGGAAACGCCGCCCTGCACAAGGCCACATATTGCTCGAAGGGCCGCACATGCATGCCGCGGTCGTGACTGACGACAAAGCGCTGAAGTGCGCTTTGATCGGCATGAAAGCACGGATCCGCCGTCACGAGCCGCCCGCCCGGCTTGAGCGTCTTGTAGGCGGCGCGCAGCACGTCCACGGCCAAACGGTCGTCAAGGTGATGCAGCAGGCCGGTCGCGACGGCGATGTCGACCCGCGGCAGCTCATACGATTCAAAGTTCGCGACGTCGCCGCAAATGAACGTGCCGGCGTCGCCAAATTCGCGCTTGGCCTGCTCAATGTAGGCCTCGTTGCGATCGAGGCCGATGTAGGTCGCACCGGGTAAATAGCGCAGCAACGCCGCCGGTCCGCAACCGATATCCAGAACCCGAGCGCCCGGATCAGCCCTGATGACTTCCTGCGCAAATCGGCGAAGCCAGCGCCGCGCGCCAATGAGATGGTGGAACCCCTCATATATCCAAGGCTTCGCCAAAGGGCCCCAGAGGCCGCCGCGTTCGCTCATGGCGAATACGCCCCGCATCCGACCCGCCGCGATAGAAGGTCTTGCACCATCACGATTGTGATTGCCTCACCCAAACCTCCCAGCCTCCTTCGGTCCGATCGAGCCGATAGTCGCGAGCCACGGCGCGCCTGATCTTATCCTGGAGCTCCTTCCGGCTCATGCTGACCGCGAGGGGCCCATCCGCCCTGTCGATCAAAATGACCTGCTTCCGCTGCGCCAGGACGCCATCCATCACCCGAACGAAATCGTCGTCCCCTGCAATGTTGCTGAACAAGTTGCGCTCGGGAACGGCTTCAAAAATACGGGACAGGGCCGGTATGAACGAAACATTGTAGGTCAAATAAAGAACCTGACCGGGAGATTTTGCATCCAAGGCACGAAGCGTATCGGACTTCAACTTGAGTTCGCGCGCCATGTCGCTCGGCATCAATATGCCGGATATCGGCTCGGCCTGATGTGGCGCGTTGATCCAATAAGGGCTTACGAAGTCCTGCGTGAATCTGAAGAGTTGAAGGTTGGTGTGCGCGATCATGATCGGCAACAAGAGTAGCGGCACGAGACCGGCCACCCGGATTCGGCGCGGCCGAAAGAATGAAGGCCATCTTTTCCGTATACCGGCCGATCCAACCGCGAACAACCTCGCATCGAAGAGGTCAATAAGCAGGAAGCCGTAAAGAAAGAGATGAGTCCAGATCTGCCACCAGTTCGGAAAATTAAAGTAGTAGCTCAACCACACAATCAGGATACTCGCGACTGCCGCCCTTAGCGCAGCGTGCGGTGAAAGCGCGCGGCTTCCGGCACGATAGAACGCCTGTATGACGACGTATGACGCATGCACGAACATGATCAAGGCGAAGGGGACCATGTAGTAGCCTTCGCGCCAGACACCCGCCGAGAAAAGGCGGTCGCCAAAACTCCCTGTTGTGTGTGCCAGTAAAGTCGCGAAGATGCCCGAAATATGCGTGCTAAAAGGAAGTCTTCCCAACATGAAACGATAAGCAAGAAGATAGAGCACCAGAACGGCGAGCGCGAAGACCGCCATCCATAACGTTCTGACAACTGGTAATTTGCGGTCTCGCAGCCCGACGTAGACGAGAAATCCGACGCCGACGGCAACCGCCGTTTCCATGTTGATCAAAACCAAAAGCCCGCCGGTCGTGCCGAGAATCCAATCGGAGCGCTGAAGACGAAACCGCGCCACCAGCGCAAGCACGAGCAGGCCGAGCGGAAACGTCAACGATCGAAAACCGGATTGGTTCGGATGCCAGATGGCGGGATGAGCGGAAGACCAAAATGACGCGGCCAACAGGATTGCGATTGCAACGCCCAGATACTTCCGAGGGGCGTAGGCGTAGTAAGCGGCGGCCGCGAGAATTGCGAACAGGGCCTGGCAGTACTGCACGAACCGCGCCATGTCGCCAACGCTCATCGCGCCATATCGGCGGTCGAGAACGCTCATGAGCGACGGCATCAGAAGGCCGTAGTTGTAAGGAAGATCCTTGAAGAGGTTCTGACCCGCCGACAGACCCGGTCCGGGCAACAACAGCGTGTTCAAATGCAATTCGACTTGGGCGAGGACATCGCCATTGGGAGCAATAAAGGCGATCGGGGTTGCGAGTATTCCGGGTATGGCGACAAACGCCAGATACGCGCCGACGCCAAGCAGCGACAACACCTTGATCGTCTCCGTGCGCAAGCGAGGCGCAAGAAGAACGAACAGTAGAAAAAGAAAAGCCAAGATTGCGGCAACGTTGACGATGGCCGCGGGCACCAAGTAGCGATAGATGAGCAGAACCGCTACTTCGGCAATCACGCAAATCCAAAGCGGGACCGAGGGAACGCGATAAGGCGGATAGTCATGAACCCGCTTTTGCGCCACGGCGTAGAAGGCGATGAAAGCCAGCACGACGGTCGACACCAGCGACCAAAAATGCGCCATCCGCTGGTCGTAGCTGCCGACCCAATTGTAGGTCTTCAGAAGCTCGGAATTCAGAAAGCTGTGCGATCCCGGTTGGACCGTCGGAAAAGTCCAAAAAACAATCGCAAAGACAGCCATCGATAGAGCTGTGAAGGCGACGGGTATAAAACCCCGGGGGACGTCCACAGCCGTTTTCACGCGGGTCTCCGACTTTCGATGCAATCCGCTTAAGTACACATAGATAACAATTTCTCTTGCATTAACATGACCTTGTCAATGCTCGCAGGTACGCCGCGACAACGGTCAGTAACAAAACCGAATCTAAGCGAGACGGACCACGAGATCGCCATCGACGAAATGCAGGCGCCATAGGTCGGCCTCGATATGCGTCGGGCCGGATGCGCCCGCCGACGCCGGCTCGCGCCTGACGACTTCGCGTACGGTTCTCGAGTCGACCGCGGCTCCCGGATATGGGACGGCGGCGCGACACACTCGCTCGGCCTCCTCTACACTCAATCCGGCATGCAGCGTGCGATCGGCATCCGATGGTCGATCAAATGCGGTGGCTTTTGTTTCATCCTGCTCGGTGAGTTCAACCGCACCATTCCGAACGAGCCGGATCGTATCGACCGCCAGCGCCGCCGCCACCGCGGCCAGCCGCCGTCGCAGGCTGCCTTGCGTCTCCTGCGGCGCAAGGTCGATCGACCGTTGCGCGACGATCGGCCCCGCATCGACCGTCGCCGTCAGCAGGTGCGCCGTAACGCCGGTGACAGGCTCCCGGTTGCGGATGACCCAGTAGAACGGATTCGGTCCGCGATACTGCGGCAGCAACGAAGGGTGCAGATTGATGGCCCAGCGCGCTTTGTCGACGACCGCACCGCGAAGCACGCGATGGTAAGTCGCGCACAGGATTATGTCGGGCGGATCGGCTTCGACTTTCCGTTCGCCCTCTGTGCCAAAGGCGTGCGCCACATGCAAGCGATCGGCCAGATCGACCAAAGGCTCCTCGCGGTAGTACGGATACGAGCCCGGCTCCGGCCGCGTGACGAGCAATTCGGGTTTCAACCCCGCAACGCACAGGGCCGGCAAAACCGTGTTGCCGAACCCCGTCAAAGCGAAGAGAGCAATGCGCGGCGGCGTCATCGAGAGCTTCCGATGTAGCGCTCCCACCACCGCTGGAAGCTCACCAGGTTCCAAATGCGTGCCGCGAGGCCGATTTCGCCGCCATAATACCGGGTGAGCAGCTGCGCCACGGCCCGCGGCTCAAGCATGCCATGACGCGAAAGCCGCTCCGGCGACAAGGCATCGCGGACATAGGCCTGCAGCGATTCCAACAGCCATTCGTTGATCGGCATGACGAAGCCTTCCTTCGACCGGTCGACGATGCCCGGCGGCAGAAGGTCGGCGACGGCGTCCTTCAAGATGCTTTTGACGCGCCCGTGCTTGATCTTCATCCGCCCGGGCAAGGTCGCGACGTACTCGATCAAGCGATGATCGAGAAACGGCGGGCGGACCTCCACCGAATGCGCCATGGACAGGCGGTCAACAAACGGCAGCACCTGGTCGGGCAGCAATGTCTCGAAATCGATGAACAGCGCGCGATTGAGCGGATCGGCGCTCTCGCATGCGCCATAAAGCAGGCGCAGATCGGCTTCGGTGCTGCTTTCGCCGATCGCGGCAAGCATCGACGGCGTATAGAGCGCGCGCTTCTCCGCTTCGTCGGCGAGAAACAGGCCCATCCGGCCCGCCGCCTCGTCGCCGCGCGCCAGCAAGCGGCGCAGACGCGGCCACTCGGCGTCGTAGCCGGCGAGCGCACCGGTCGGACCTGCTTGCTCGAGCAGGGCCGGATTGCCGCGGGCGATCTCCAACGGCTGCGCCATGCGGTGCGACAGATAGCTGCCGAACAGTTCGTCCGCGCCGTCGCCCGACAGCGCGACCTTCACATGGCGCGAGATAAGCAGGGTCAGGAAGAAGGTGGAGATCACGCCGGAGAACGGCTCGTCGAAGGCGCTCAGAATGGCGTCGAGGTTCTCCGGCACGTCTTCAAAGTGGACAAGCTGCTCGTGGTGCTCGGTTTCGTACATCGACGAGACCTGGCGTGCGAAAGCGCGATCGCTGTCTTTGTTCGGTAGGTTGTCGTCGTAGACCAGGGTGAAGGTCTTGACGTTGCGCGCGCCGAGCCCGCTCATCAGCGCGACCACGCTCGAGGAATCGACGCCGCCGGAAAGATAGGCGCCGACCGGAACGTCGGAGCGCATTTGCAGGCGCACCGCGTCCTCGAGCAGAGAGCGGATTTTGGCGGCGGCATCCCGCTCGCTGATCGTCTCGTTTTCGCGGAAGTGAATACGCCACCAGCGGCGCGTCTCGAACCTCCCGTCCTGGTGCACCAGCAGTTCGCCGGCGCGCAGCTGGCGGATCGCCTTGAAGGCACTGTGGGGCGCCGGGATGTTCTTCAAGCTGAAGTAATGATGCAGCGCGACCGGATCCGGCTCGCGGCTGATCTCGGGATGAACGAGCAGCGCCTTCGGTTCGGAGGCAAACGCAATGCCGTTCGTCAGCGGCGCATAGTAGAGCGGCTTGATGCCGGCCCGATCGCGCGCGAGCAGCAACCGGCGCCGGGGACCGTCCCACAACGCAATCGCGAACATGCCGTTGAGCCGGTCGAGGAAGGCGTCACCGTACTGTTCGTACAGATGAACGAGAACCTCGGTGTCGGAGTGATCGGTACGAAAGCGGTGTCCCGCGGCCAGCAGCTCTTCGCGCAATTCGAGATAGTTATAAATCTCGCCGTTGAAGACGACCGCGATCGAATTGTCTTCATTGAACATCGGCTGGTGGCCGGTCGCGATGTCGATGATCGAGAGACGGCGCATGCCGAGCGCGACGCCCTCTCCCGCCCACACGCCGTCTTCATCCGGCCCGCGATGAACGAGAGTAGCTACCATCGGCGTCAATCGTTGACGCCCGCCGGAGCCGATAAACCCGCAAATTCCACACAAACCGCTAAACCTCTTACGGCTGGAAGCCGAGCCAAGCTCGGCGGCGGAATCCTCTAACTATGTCCGGCCAGAACAGCGGAACATTCCTCCCCGACGTTGAGCACAAGGTCAAGCGCGGACATCAGCGGCAGAAACGGCCCATGCTGTTGGGCATACTCCGGATGCTGGAAATTCTGCCATTCGACCCGGATGCCATGTGCGGCAAACAGCGGGACGTCGAGATAGGCCTGAGCGGCATTACCCGACAGATAGGTCGTTGCGCCGAAGTGCCGGCATAAAGCGAGCAGCCTCGAATTACGGTCACCGCCGATGTCCAGTTCCGAGGAGCGGTGCATTGGCCGCTCGAGTCCGAACCAGCCGCACATTAGCCTGCTCGCCTCGATATCGAGGTCCGCCAGACGGTCCCAGCGCCGCTCCAGGAGGTCCGCGAGCGCCGGCAGATAGGCATCGCGGTGCGGCGCGCCCGCATAGGCCTCCGCGATCGTTCTGAGGTGCTTCCGGGCCCACGGAAGTGTGTTGGCGATCTCTACCTCGTTGACCGCCTGGCTCATCCGACCTTTGGTACGCACCGGCACCGTGAGCCAGACCGGTCCAGAGGCGGTCTTGATGCGATTGCGGTTGCGCCAACCATTTTTGTCGTACGCCACGTCGTCATAGAAGACGAAATGATCGCAGCGGCGGACCTGATCGAAAAAGCCGAGCCAGGGCAAATAGCTCGGCTGCAGGACGACCAGGGTCGTCATCGGCGCCCTCCGGCCACGCGTTCAATGATACTCTTTGCGGCCCGCCACCGTGATGATGGGAATTTGGCGCATCCAGATCTGCTTTTCCCACCAAGCGCGGTTGGCCTTGTACCAGTCGATCGTCGCCTTCAACCCGCTTTCCCAGTCGACCTTCGGCTCCCAGCCGAACGTCCGCTTGACCTTTGATGCATCTCCGGAATGACGGATGACTTGGCCGGGGCGGTCGCCGTGAAACACAATGGCGCTCTTACTACCATCCATCAGCTTAAGGACGTCCTCCGCGATGGAATGAATTGTCCGGTGCTGTCCGCTCGCGAGATTGAAGACTTCGCCATCGATACTCGTCTTTTCGGTATGCAGTACCGTGTCAATGCCTCGGCAAATATCCTCAACGAATACAAAGTCACGGGCCGCTTCGCCAGTGCCGTGCACCGTCAGATCTTCGCCCAAAAGAACGCTGGTGATGAACCGCGGGATTACCTTCTCCAGATGCTGGCGAGGGCCGAAGGTGTTGAAGGGGCGGATGATCGTCGCCGGTATACGGTAGGTCGCCCAATAGGAATAGACCAGACGGTCCGCCCCGCATTTCGCGCTGGCATACGGACTCATGGGCTTAAGCGGATGCTCCTCATCCATTAGGGCCGCTTCGGCCGTGCCATAAACCTCGGAGCTGGAAATGTGAATGAAGCGTTTGACCCGCCCATTCGACTTCAACACCGCATTGGCAAGAGTGTGCGTGCCAAGCACGTCAGTCTGGAAAAACAGGCGGTTGTCAAAGATGGATCGAGTGACATGCGTTTCGGCCGCAAAGTGCACGACGTAGTCCGCCTGAGCCACCAATGTATCGACAAGCTCGGCGTTCACGACGTCGCCATACCAGAACCGCATTCGCGCGTTGTCGACCTGACGCATTTCCGGAGGCAAATTCTCCGTCGAGCCTGCATAGGTCAGCGCATCCAGAACAACGATACGATAGGCGGGATACTTGGAGGCGATGTAATGAACAAAATTGCTGCCGATGAAACCCGCCCCGCCGGTGATCAGTATTGTCGTCATGAACGAGCGCCCCTAGACCGAACAATCAGTCACCAAGCGTCGCGCAGGCTGCCGACGCGATCAACCGAGAACAGCTATCGCCGCCGACCGGCACGACGCAACTTTCGTCTTCCGCTTTCGCTTATTGCCCCGGATCGCAAATGCCATAGATATCAAGCATTTAATTACATGTATTTCAAGCTTGACTTCGATGTATGGGCCGCATGAAATGCAAAAAATACTTTGGTTAACTCCGACAAGCCGTCCGTCGCCGAAGCGGGAGATGGATTGATTTAATGCCAAGTATTCCATGCTTTGGCCGCACGTCGCCGCCGCACCCCGGAAGAAATGATTGAATAAGTCAGCCGGGGGTACCCACCCAAGGTATTTTCGCCAAATCGCGACGCGATCGTTCGCGCACGAGCATGCTATTTTCTCGCTGAGGCAAACCGAAAGATATGGCGATGCAAGTGACGCGTCATGATTCTCAACACTGACGCCGTTCCGTTCTACCGCCACGACCTTGGCGAAGCCGAACTCGACATGGTGCGCGAGGTCCTGGCGCAGCCGATCCTGACGACCGGCGAGTATGTCGAGCGGGTCGAGCGGCTGCTGGCCGACTATCTCGGCCTGCCGCACTCACTTTGCGTAACGAGCTGCACCGGCGCGCTGCACATGTCGCTGTTGGCGCTGGGGATCGGGCCGGGTGACGAAGTCATTACAACGCCGATGACGTTCATCGCAACGGCGACATCCATCCTGGAAACGGGCGCGACACCCGTGTTCGTCGACGTGGAGCCGGCCTCAGGTAATCTCGACGCCGCGAAGGTGGAGGCGGCCATTACGCCCCGCACCAAAGCCATCATGCCGGTGCATCTGTTCGGTCTAATGTGCGACATGCGGGCGTTACGGATTATCGCCGACCGGCATGGTCTCGCGATCGTCGAAGATGCCGCACATTGCATCGAAGGCATTCGCGATGGGGTGCGCCCGGGCGAGCTTGGCGATACAGCCTGCTTTAGTTTCTATGCCACCAAGAACCTGACCTGCGGCGAAGGCGGTGCGCTGGTTGCACGCGACGACGCCTTGCACGAGAAACTCCGCCTGTTGCGCGTACACGGCATGACTAAAATTGCGGCCGACCGGGCACGCGAGGGATATTCGCACTGGGACATGGTGCTCATGGGGTGGAAGTACAACATGAGCAACATCGAGGCCGCGCTCCTGCTGCCTCAATTCAACCGCCTTGGCGCAAAGCTCAAGGAACGCGAGTCGCTGGCGCAGCAATATTCCACTCTGCTCGCGGAGGTTCCGGGCATTCGCCTGCCGACGCAGTCAACGGGACCTGACGATGTTCACGCGCGCCATCTGTTTCCGATCTGGATCGACGGCGGCCGCCGCGATGAGGTGGTCGCCGAACTGCAGCGCCGCAATATCGGCGTCGTGGTCAATTATCGAGCCATCCATTTGCTGAAGTATTTTCGCGAAGCCTTCGGATTCAAACCCGGCGATTTCCCCGTCGCCGAGGCGATCGGGGACGCAACGCTTTCGCTGCCATTCTATCCTGGTATGTCGGCGCGACAGATCGAGATCGTTGTAAGCCATCTTCACACAATTCTCGCGTAATGCAGGGAAGCCCCTGCGCCGCCGGCACCTCGTTACTTACAGTTTTGAGTATTTTGAAGTCTATTGCTCGGTTACTGATGTATATTCAGCTTTTATCTCCGTTACACCATGAATATTTGAAATAGCTTGCGGCGGAACTTTTCAATACTAAGCTGGCTTTTGCTTGCGGCAGATCCTATTTCGCGGTATTTAGATGGTTTGTCGGCCCCACACGTGAAACGCGCGTAGTGCTGATAGCGGCGGGATCAGAAATGGTCGATTTCTCCAACTTGCCAAAACACGTGCAGGACGATGCGCGGCGGCGCGAGCTGTTGGACATCGAACGAAAGCTCGTGGAACATCCTTTTCCGCCGCAACTCGTCATCGAGAACACGTCTATCTGTAATTTGACCTGCATTCACTGCAGTCATCGGGAGCTCATCCGCAAGCGCCGCCATATGCCGCGGAAACTCTGGGACAAGATCGTGGAGGAGGTCGGCTGCGAATCGCCGATGTGCGAGATCTGGCCGACGTTCTACGGCGAAGCCTTGATCATGGGGCACAAAAACGAGCTTTGGGACCGGCTCGACTATGCCGACAAAGCGGGTTGCAAGAATCTTGTGCTGAATTCGAATGGCACGCTGCTGGACCGTTGGGACAGCATCGATCAGATTCTGAATTCGCCGCTCAAGCGTTTCATTCTGTCGCTGGACGGACTGTCGAAGGAAACCTTCGAACTGATCCGCGAAAAAGCCAAGTGGGAAGAGGTCTATCCGGCCGTCGAGCGGTTGTGTGCGGAGCGCCTTCGCCGCGGTCAGAAATACCCGACTATCGTGGCCCAGTTCTCGGTCATGCCGCAGAACGCTCATGAGGTAGATGATTACCGGCGATACTGGCACGCCCGCGGAGCCGAAGTAAAAATCCGTCCGATGCTGGAGTGGACTGCCACCGGCTCCATCCGAACCGATACGATCGTCCATGACGACCAATTCCGTATCGCCTGTCCTTGGGGCAACAACACAATGGCGATCCACCAGGACGGCAGCGTGGTGGCGTGCGCGGTGGACTACGAGGGCCGATTCAAAGTCGGCAACGTCAATGAGATTTCGGTCAAGGAGGCGTGGCTGCGCCTTGGCGAGCAGTTGCGCAAGGTTCACCGTGAGCGGCGCTGGGGCGACCTTCCGGACATTTGCAAGGGCTGCGGCGACTGGCAGGTGGCCGGTGCCCAGTACGAGGAAGAAAGCGTCGAAGGTACCCGGCCGTTCTGGTACTATGGCGAGACCGATACCCAGACGGAAGACGTGAAGGCAGCGGATCTTATCTGATCCGCAGGGACGAGCTTATGACCGACACCATAGCCGCTCCTACCTCGGCACCGCAGCAATACGGATTGCGGCCGGAAGCGGCCAACTATCCGATGATGCTGGTGCTGTCGTTCGCCTATCCGTGCAATGCACTCTGTCCGCATTGCCCGTACACCAACTCGAACATCCGTAAGGAATACCGGGACGCCCCGTATATGTCCGAGGCGATCTTCAAGAAGATCGCCGACGAGTCGGGACCGCATGGCGCTTATTTGCGCATTTCCGGCGGCGGCGAGCCCATGCTCCACCCGAAGGCGACCGAGCTGCTCGTCTATGCCAAGAGCAAGGGCTGCAAGATCGGGCTGATCACGAACGGCTCCTTGTTCACTGAAGAGAATTCCCGGGCGCTGCTCTCGGCCGGAGTGGACATGATCGAATTCTCTGTCGACGCTTGCGATCCGGCCGCCTACGCGATTTTTCGCAAGGGGCTCGACTGGGACGAACTGCTGGTCAACTTCAAACGGATGATCGCCTTGCGCAAGGAGCTGCGCAGCGTGTCCAAGATCGTCTGTTCCGCCGTGAACCAAGCTGGGGTCGATATCGAAGCGATCGAGACGTTCTGGGTCAATGGGCTGGGAGCGGACTACCTGATCAAACGCAAGTTTCTGACCTGGGGCGGCAATACGACGCTTGATGGTGAGCGGTCGGCCGATCCATCGCCCTATCTCGATACGCAAGACACGCCCTGCCCGTTCATCTTCGAGCGCCTGAACATCGACAGCCGCGGCAACGTCATGGTTTGCGGCTACGATATTTCCGCCAATACCTCGATGGGGACCGTGGCGACCGAGTCGATCGCCGAGATGTGGCATGGCCCAGGCTTCAAATTTTATCGCGAGAAGCACCTCGCGGGGCGCGGCTCGGACATCCCGCTTTGCCGCGGTTGTCCCGACTGGAAATACCGGTCCTGGAACCACAATTATTGGAAGGTCGTGGCGAACGCTGAAAAGGCCCGCGAAAGCAAGCTCGGCCTCGGCATCCACGATGACTTCAGCAGTGCCGCCGAGCGTTGATGGGCCGCGATGGGACTTAAGATTTCCGGCCGGCTGTTCTACGGGCCATTATCGTTTGACCAGGTGATCGTGAAGAAGAACCACAGTCCGGTGGTTTTTGCGGTGGTGAGCCGCAGTGGCGAGCCATGGAATCCAACTTTTCGCCTCCTGGATATCGGCTATAGCGGCGGCGACGGCTTGGTGTTGGCCGCCCATCCGGATGTCGGCCGCTGGCAGGCAGAGAACGACAGCGTTCTTCAGATCTATCTATTGGATCTCAAGCGGCAAGACGGCGAACCGACCGCTAGAGCAGCCGAGATGATAAACGAAATAAGAGAGAGATATCATCCGCCGAAAGGCATCATCTCACTTGCCGAATAGCGGCGAACTAGCACTCCGACGTCGCCGCTAGAGTCGAGCGCCAGTTGATCGTCTAATCATGCAACAAATGACCGATGAGCCCTTAAAAAGTCGCGACTGATGGATGCCATACCGTGACCTCCATTTTTTTCATATATGCGTTCTGCGCGCTCTCGAAGTTGAAGATCGTCAGCAGAGTAGGCAATCGTATTCTCGAACCGCTCGAACATTTCACGCACCGCGGCGCGTATATCGTCCGGTGAATTTTCCTCCACCACGACATGTTGGCTCTTCTTAAGGTATGTGAGCGAATTGCAATAGCCGAACGGCTCCGCAAGCGTTTCAGACAGAGTGAGAATGCTATTGTCACGTAGCCGGCGACACATCTTTGGGATGAAGATATCCCGAGGGTGCCAGGGACGCTGCGCGGGCGGCCACCAGTTGGTCAGAACGCACGGCACATCATAGATAGGCGGAACGTAAGCCGGCCCCGACGACGTTCCAATAAAAAAACGGGCATGGGCGAAGAGGTAAATGTCCATCCAGTCGGAGCGTATATCGCTGTGACAGTAATCGAGGACATTGGACATGGGCGGCAAGGGCGTCATCGCAGGGTCGCCCATGCGAACGATCCACCCCCCGCGGCGCGTAACTTCCTCGATCGCCGGCAGATAATCCGCAATTTGCGCGTTCAAGACGTTGTGCAAGCTCGAATGCAGGGCCTTGGACGCCGCCTCACGCACATGCAACGCAACGAACCAAGCGTCAGAAGGAATTCCTGCGCGCTCCAGAGCAAGTCGGCCGCGGCGTGCAACATCCACGTCGAACGTCACGAAGGGCCTTCTACCCTCGCCGTACCAACGACGATAGGTCCTGGCCGCGGCCTCCCAATAATGGACAGTCGATCCATCGCTGAGCAGCGGTCCGCGAAAGTCGAAGCACAATGCCTGGAGAGCGTCCTCACGCACGGGCAGGTCCTGCGCCCGCTCCACCAACTTCAAATGAGGACGCCATTGCTCAAGCAGAAAGCGGTTTGGAACTACCGTCTCCGGCGGGACGTACAACACCGTATTGTCGCGCGCGCGCCTTTCGAGAAGGCCCAGCTTGACTGGATAGTCCAGTTCCGCGAGGTGCCCGAACGAACCTGCCCAGGTCTTGTCGAGGTACCGGATTTGGCTGCCGGTCAATCCAAGATCTGCCGCCATCTTCTGGCGGAGCGCGTTGCTGCGGGCAAAGACAGCAACTCCCTCCTTGTGACGCCCAAGGCCAACAATCAGCGTCAATGCCGCCATGAAAAAGTGTTCTGGCATTGCGCTGATGCGAATGCAGCGGCGAAAAGCGGACCACGCCGCTACCGGCCGATCATGCGCGAGGTGTTTGTGGCCTTGAAGAAAAAGGTCGAACGCGGCACGGGAAAGAAGAAGGCGCACCTCCGGCCTCTTGGCATAATGCGATTGGCCGAGTACGCCGTGGACGATCAATGCGAGAATTGCCCTGCATCGACAACGAGCCGCCGCCACGACTTCTCTAAAACGAGTATAGAGAGTTATGACATTCATCCTAATGCGTTTTATATAGAGCGGCCCTTACCGACTGAAAAAGCTGCCGCGCAAATTCACGTCTCTCGATTGACTGCGTCAACCGCTCCTGAGCGAAATATCCTGAACGCCCCACCATGTCCAGAGTCCGGGGGAGCCCACCGGCTCGGAACTGTGAAATCCAGCCCCCTGCTGGTGGGCCCGCACTAGAACCGCTGCTAACATGACGAAACGCGCGATGTATTTTTGACTTTCGCAACGTTCAGCGGCCTTCTCGCCGGAAATATTCCAAGGCAGGGGCTTGTAAATTTGATATTCTTGCTATGAGCTAGTCGAAAGTTAAGCTATTAATATCAGCATCTTACCGGGGGGGTGCAGCTTAGCATGCTTGACGCACTAGCATATCGCGCAAATGAGACGAATGCGAAAAGAGCCATCGCAAGTTGGCGGCTCTCCAATATCAACGACCCCTATATTTTCCAAAACCAGGGCTTCCCTGTTAGAGCCGATTCTTTTCTCGACCTGGCGCAGATCCTCGACACGATGCAAGAGGATCGGTTCGACTTCTATATGAAGGAAATCGGCGGATTCACCGACGAAGATGCCGAGTCGTTCATCAATGCATGTCTCGACTACGTCGACTTCTATCACTCCGTGTTTCAGCGAGAGCGGGTCGTGTTGCCGCTCTCAACAATGATTGCCCATCTCGTCATTTACAAAAAACTGTGCGGCTACTCTCCGATGTTCGAGCGATTGCTTGAGATCGGACCGGGCTGCGGATACCTGAGCTTCTTCCTCCGCGATCACGCCTCACTCGTTGACTATACGCAGATCGAGTCGACCGAAAGCTTCTACCTTCTGCAGAGCCATATTAACTCGCATGTCTTTGGGTCCAACTTTGATGAGCACGCCCTCTCTCGGCATGCGCTGGAAGACCACGGCGCCTATCATCCTAAATTGAAATGGCATAATCCATTCCATTATGAAGAACAAAGCATCGTCAATATCCCGAAAGATTCGGTTTGCAATCACTTTCCGTGGTGGCGCATTGGCGATGTTGCGAAACGCAAATATGAAATCGTGAGCTCGAATGCCAATCTCAACGAGTTCAGCCGCGAAGCTCTTTTCCAGTATTTGTCGTTGATCCGGGATGTCTTAACCGACGACGGCGTCATTATTGCCCAATGCCTCGGAGGAGGGCCACCGACCTACGACACGATTTTCTCGAACCTCAAATCGGCCGGCTTCGTCCCTGTGGCGCTTGTTCAAATCGACAATGTCCCGGGTCGTATATTCGTTGTTTCGAACGGAGTTTTCGTAAGCGAGAAGCATCCGCTCTATCCGAAGTTTGCCGATCGCAAACCGGAGTTTCCGATCCTGGATCGCAGCCTCGACTTTGTGAATAAAATGTACTTCATCAACGAAGAATTTCGGGACCATAAACGCCTTTACTCAAAGGTGGAAATTCTCTCGATGATTACGGACCGATACAACCGTCGTCGGACGGATCACAAGACCAATACACCCGAGCCGAGAGCGAGAGCGGCGACGCCCAGAAAGACGATTGAGTATGCCAGAAACGATAGCGATACGGTCGCGCTTAAGACGCCCGAGAGGCCGAAAGCCGCCGTACCGGACGCCGCTTTAGCTCAAAAGCACTTGAAGGAAATCAACCGCCTCCAAAGGATCGCGCATAACGAGGCGCTCATTGCGCCTGCGGCTGAACAGAACCTTGGCGTGAGCACAGCCAACTCCGCGGATATCGAAGAACTCCGTGGCACGGTTGCCTATATGCGAACTTCGAGATCATGGCGGCTAACCGCCCCGCTTCGAAAGGTCGTACACCTTATGAAAGGTGAAACGCCGGTCTCCGATAGCGTCCTGGATAACCGTATACTGACTGTGTCCGACGCGTCGTTGCTCAGAGGCGAAATCGAGGCCCTGCAACGCTCCACCTCCTGGAAAATTACCGCGCCGTTGCGGTATATTATGCAGCTTAGCCAGTTCAGGCGGCCGAATTAGTGCATCGAAAAGTGCGCCAGAACCACGGGCTGTGCGAGCGGCGCGTTGATCATTGAATGGGCCAATGGCTCAAGGTGACACGAGTGTGAGAAACCCAACCCTTATCGACCGGTTGCCGCGGGATGCGGCCCAACTCGCGGAGAGGTATGCCGCCAAAACCGTGGAGCTGTTCCATCTCAGTCCAAAAGTGATCGAGCGGCAGAACGCGCTTATTGCCGGTACGATACATAAGTTTTTTCAGACGACTGAATCTCTGCGGCATGTTCCGCTAGAGACCATAAAGAGCGCCGTCGCCGATTTCTGTAGCGTGTTTCTCGACAGCCCGGTCAATCTGAATTCCGGAGGCGCAAACTTTCCCGGCGGCCTCAATTTGTTTTTGATCTCCCGCTGCCTAGATCCGGAACTCATCGTGGAGAGCGGGGTCTATAAGGGACAGTCGACCTACTTTCTTGCGCGCGCCTGCCCCTACGCCGCCGCGCATGCTTTCGATCCCAATATGGCGGAAGTGGTCCGCGTGCCGCGCGTGACCTATTACGCCAATGACTGGATGCACACGCAGATTGCGTGCGGTCCGGCCACAAAGGGACTCTGCTTTTTCGACGACCACCAGAACCAGGCTCGGCGTGTTCTGCAGGCGTTTGAGCGTGGCTTCAAGTACCTGATTTTCGACGACTCCTGGCCTATGGAGGCAATAACCGGCTGCGGGTGGCCGCCGATACCGTCCATCGATATGGTGTTGAACGACTCGCTGGAGCCGGATGAGGTTGTGAGTTGGGCAGAGCTTGGGAAGATGTGGACCTATGTGCACACTTCCGAGATGAGGGAATTGAGTGCCCGTGCGCGCCGTCTCATTCGAGCCGCATATGAAGTGCCAAGCCTATACCGGGAGACCGGCATAGCTCCCACTTCTGCCTATAAGTATGTAGAGCTTGTTAGCGCATGAGACGGGCGGGAGTTAAATTGATTTCTAAATCGAAGAAGATCGGTCGATCTCATAATGTAAGCGCTGCCCCGATGACGCACAAAGGCGGATGAGCCATGCTTCTAATCAACGCAAATCGGATCGATATTTTAACCTGCATGGCGCCTGGCGGCATCGCTGGCGAAATTGGTGTGGCCGAAGGATTCTACGCGGGCCACCTACTAACTTATCTCAAGCCGGCGAAGCTGCATTTGATTGACCCATGGCGGTTCCAGACAATTCCAGATTATGTGATGGACACCAACAATACCTCCGACGAGGAAGGCGACCGCCGCCACGAGCACGTTCGCGCGAAATTTGCCAAGCAGATTGGCGTCGGTGTGGTTGAAATTCACCGCGGCCTATCGACAGAGCTAGTCGATACATTTCCCGACAACTATTTTGACTTCATTCACGTCGACGCAATTCACACCTATGCAGGGTGCCTTGCTGACCTCAGGGCCTTCGATCGCAAGGTTAAGCGCACCGGCTTTATTACGGGGCACGATTATCAGACGATCCCAATCGCGAAAGCTCATCACAATGGCGTCGTCAGAGCAGTGAATGACTTCGTGGCTGAGACCGGATATGAATTCCTGGCGCTGACGTTCGAAGAGGCGCCTACCTATGTCATCGCAAAGGATCCGGATTCTGCCCCTGCGTTGAACTTTATCGCTTCGCTGGCAAAGAAATATACGGTGATGGCGCAGATCGCGAACGCGGAGCATAAGACCTTCGAGCAAGTCGAAGTGCCATTCGCACCCCAAAAATTCATCTTCTCGTTCAACTAGCGCCGCAAGAAAAGCCTGAAGTCAGAAGACCAACGCAAGGCCGCATCAGTAGATTGCCTTCCTGTGGCTAGCCCGCCAGGGAGCGTTTTTTTCATTGCGCAACTATTTGGCGGTATAGTACGATTTTTCTACAGTAGAATCGTCGTTTTCGCTTTCAATTTGGAAGAAGGGCCTGCGGGCAATGACTCCTTCTGAGCGCTTTGCGGTGATCTGCGGATGGAACGCCATTTGCGTGGGCGGGTCGATCTACTATCTCACCGGCAGCATTATCAAGGCGGGCTTCTTTGCGGTCTTTGTGTACGTTTCAACTCTACTGAACTACGGTTTGCGGTGGCTTCTGCCAGGCGGATTCGCCGTGACGGTACTGGCGCTTGCGGTTGCTTTGGGATTTCCGCACCCAGAACAATGGCACGGGCTCATCAAGTCTGCCCCGGGAGCATTCAATAACGTCTGGTTATCTCTGGCTTCCGGCATGCACTAACGCGCTCGTGTATTGCCACTCAAGTCAATCGAGCAGGAACTCGTGCTTCTGCATGAAGGATCGCGCAAGAACGGCCGCACCATGCACGTCGTTCGATCTGTAGATATACTCCGCCCTTTCTCGCCGCTTTAGGTCGTCTGATTCGTATTTGATCTTGTTCTCAACGCGATCCAACATTTCTACTATCGCAGCACAAATATCGTCAGACGAATTATCTACGACCTCTACGCCCCGTGCCGCCTTCAAATACGTCATTGAATTGCAATATCCAAAAGGCTCTCTAAGGGACTGGGAGAGCGTCAGGTACTCTGAACTCCTTATCTTCCGATACAACTTCGGCAGGAAGATATCTCTGCCATGCCAGGGCCTCTGCGCCGGCGGCCACCAATTGGTATGCACGCACGGCTTGCCGAAATCGGTCGGCACATAGGCGGGCCCCGACGAAGTCCCCACAAAAAACCGACAAGAAGCGCATAAGAAAATATCCATCCAATCGGCGCGATGGGCGCTGTGGCAATAATCAAAAACGTTCGGAAGAGGCGGCAGAGCTTTCATAGCAGGGTCGCCTATACGAATGACCCAACCGCCACGCCGCACAATTTCTTCGATGGCCGGCAGGTAGGTTTCAATGTCAGCATTCAACACATCATGGAGCTGTGCATGATATTGCTTCGAGGCGGCCTCGCGAACATGCAAGGCGACAAACCACGCATCGCGCGGAATTCCCGTTCTTTGAAGGACTTGCCATCCACGACGCTCGATTTCGGGACTGAGTCGTAGAAGAGGTTTTCTCCTTTCACCTTCCCAGCGCCGATACGTATCTGCGCCGATCTGCCAGAGATGAACCGTTGATCCATCGGGCAATCTCGGCGCCAGAAAATTGAATGACAAAGATTTAAAAGCGTCTGCTGGCAAAGGGAAATCCTTCTCGTCCTCAATAATCTTCAAGAATGGACGCCACTGGTCGAGCAAAAATTTATTCGGCACGGCAAATCCACGCGGCACGTGCAGAATGGTGTCGCCGTACTTGCGCCCCTCCATGATCTCAAGCTTTATGAAATAGTCCATTTGAGCCAAATGGCCGAAGCCGCCCGCCCAGAGTGGCTCAAGATAACGAAGCTTGGCATCCTCGATGCCGAAAGACTTAGCTCTTCCCCTCAACAACTCATTAGCGCGTGTGAAAAGCGCCATCGCTTCCTGGAAGCGGCCCAGGCCAACCATCAGACATATCGCCGCAACAAAATAGTGAATGGGGTCAGCGCTGAATTTCAAACAAGAGCGAAAAGCCCTCCACGCGGCTTCGGGCTCGTTTGCATCCAAATGGCGATGGCCTATCTCAAAATAGCGCCTCGCAGCCAAAGAGAGAGTTTGGGTTGGAAGCCAGCGTTTCCCGACCAAAAACAAATATCTAGAGACTGCATTGTTACGCAACAGGACACCAGCAAGCGTGGAACGCGCCACAATTCCCATGTGGGCCCAAAGCGCGATGATGCGGGCCGGCTGACGAACCGTTTTTGCAATCTGCTCGATAAGAAAAAATACCGGCCGCAATGAGCGCCACGAGCGAGCTATGTTATATGGAACTATAAATATTCGCGACGGCTGCCGGATCGTCTTTTTTGCTTGATCGGTGAAAAAGGCGCGCGTCCGCTGCCTTCCCGTTTGCGACGTCTTCATTTTCGTTTCAGCCCGATAAAGCCAGCAAACAAGTACGATAATGTCCTCGCGCGGATATGGCGCTGTTCATCAGCGCTTGACTCTCAGTTCGCGCTTGCACCAACACGTTATTGACGCGTGCCAATGAGCTTGAAGAAAGTCTCGTCGGGGTGTTCCGGAACTGCGCCATTGAAATGAGCGTATAGAAAACCATTAATCTCAGGCATCCCAACGCTGACTTTTTCGAATACCAAGTGGCGGCCGGCAGTCAGCTGCCGCGACAGAGGATTAGCCGGCTTGAACTCCGCGATCCGAGATGCTTCTGAACCTCTCGCACCCGGAGCAGGTGCGGGCGAGTTAAGCAGCGCCAGAAGCGCGCGCCTCAACCCGGGAATGCGAGTGATCGTTGCCACCAAAGGCTTTTTCAACCGAGGCATCCGGTTTATTGTCTCAACCAGGCTGCTTTTTTCGACCGGGATATTGACTACCGGAAGAGAAGCCGTTCCATATACCGGCCAGCCTTGCACGTGCTCGGCGAGCGCCATGGCGGAAATGGCAACTTCATTGTGACAAAGACGAAACCCATGCTCCATGAATTTCGCAAGCACGGTGTCTTCCCCATGCAGCAAGTCGTAGCCCCAGCTATCGAAAACAAATTTTCCGCCGCCCGGATGTCTGCTGAGAATGCCTCCCGCGAGCATCGCTAGGTAAGCCATGCTGCTTGGATGCATCTCGCACAGGCAGTGATTGCTGGTCATGATGCCAGCGGACAGTTTGACCTTTTCAGGGGTCAAGGTAACCCATTTCCACCAAGGAATGTGAATGGCGGTGCCCGGTTTGGGCGTTTCAAGCGACATGACGTCGCCATCTTCGATGACCATTTCCATCATATTGCTGGCCACATTTGCCAGCATATGGCTTTGGTAGAGATAGAACGCCTGTGCGACGTCAGTCCCGATGTAGGGGTATCCTTCCAAAACCAGCAGCATTGCCAAGTAGCCGCAACCTGGACCGACCTCGAGCACCGGAGGCCGTTCATCCCCCGTAACGATCTTGATAAGGCGAAACACATGAATCGCACGCAGCAGCGCGGCTGATGCATGCGCACGGCGCTTGTAATATTGAAGCGCATGGCTATCGACGATCCGTGTGACCTCCTTGAAGAGATCGAACTCGCGAGTCGTTAACCCATGCAGCAAATAGTCCATATTATAGTCGGAGCGCGTCTCGTGCATGACATCGATGTAACGCCATAACTGATCAAGGCGTTCGACGCGCGTCGGATAGCCCACGGATGCAAACATCTCAGGAAAGAACGCTTGATTGACCCGGATTGAAAAACTATCCGCCGCCCTCACCTCGGCATCGTCATAAGTCGCAACGTCCAAAAGTTTTTGTTTGATCATCTCTGACATTGGCCCATTCGTGGCCGCATGGCGCAGCGAACGCAGAAGAACACAAGAACTCTAAGATTTTCAACCGCCTCAACGATACTTGTCATGCGTTGCCCCGCGCGAAGATAGCATTATAAGCGGGCATCTCCGATCGACGTGTCTTGTCGGGCTTTGAGTCCCAAACCGACGTTTTCTTCACAAGCTTAAAACCGCTTTGAGATAGGATCTCAGGAACTTCTGTATCAAAGAGAGACTTTTCATTGAGTTCGACTAGCAGAGATTTGACTTGTGGAAACTCCAGCGTTCGCTTTGCCCCCTTTATGATCTTGTATTCAATGCCGTCCACGTCGATTTTGATATGAGACGGCATCGTAAATCCATGTCGGAACACGAGCTCATCAATTGAGCAGCCAAAAGTAAGTTGCTTGACGCGATCGGCTGTCCAGAAGCCTTCGGCCGCTCGGACGCTGTCAGGTACGTCCTGGCTATTCTTATCGGCCGGGCTGAAAAGGTTGTAGGCTCCGCCTTTCGTGATGAATGGAACGGTCAAATTTCCGAACTGCTCGGTATCATTAAGCGCGATGCACGTTGCGCTGAGATTTTCGTTGACATGATTGAGCGACATGTTGTCGATCAGTAGCGCGTAGTTTTGACTTTCCGGTTCAAAGGAATAAACGCGGCAATTGCGAAACTTTGCAGCGTAAATCGAGTAGAGGCCAACATTTGCGCCGACGTCCCACAGCACATCCGTCGGCTGCAATGCGTTGAGCCACTCGATCGTATCCGGCTCTTCAGTAAAAAACGTTCTCGCTCGCCACGCCAGCCGCCCGTGGCCAGCCCGGCACAAAAGCGGTCCATAATCTGTATCAACCTGAGCAATCGGATGAATGGCCTGAACGATCTCAGTGGCAATTGGACCCGGCCGGTTGAGGCCCAATAGCTTGACCATAAAATTTGCGATCATGCGTGCCCGCGCCTGCTTGCGATCGCGCGCGATATCCGAACCCAATGCAGTTCTATCGTATTTCATAGCGCCGCTATTATGCGCACGAAAGCAACCCAACTGCCATCGCGCGTTCCCAGCTGACTATTCGTGCAGAATAGCTTCTTTAATCCGGCGCCTGAAGCTGCACTCCGCATGTCAGCGCTATTCCTTATCTTTACCCGTGTAGCAACTCTTGCAGACATCCGGGATCCTGCCCTCGATATGGCTTTGGCGAAAATCCTCATAGACCTTGCCGTGCCAAGCCGTGGTGAAATCCTTGGCGTCTCCAAGATCGGAGACCTCCGGATTTGCGATCATGCAACAGGGGACCACTCGTTCGTCGGACGAGACAAATGCGCGCTCAAAGGGCCAGGGACACAACGTATCGGGTGATCGTGTACTAAACTTGTCCATGATGATCCAGAACGAAACGCGTATGCCAAGTTTTGCGCCACGTTCGACAAGATCTTCGCACAGCTCGGGACTCATTTCGCCTTCGGCAGCGACCGCAGCATTAGCTTCCTGCCAACTCTGCTGACCCCAGAAGTTGAGGTCGACCGAATAAACCAGATCCTCGAAGCCCATCTCATGTGCGAGGTCGAGAAGCTGGTAGGCCTCGCGCACGTTCTGTTTTTGCACGACGACCCACATCTTGGTGCGGCGCACGCCTTTCTCGCGGCAATAGGCGTTGATCGTTTTGCAATTCTTGACGACCTGCTCGAAGTTGGATTGTCGGCGAATCCCCTCGAACGTTTCTTTGGTCGCTCCATCGATTGAAATCTGAATTTCGTTCGGATCGGCGTCGACTAGCTTTTTGTAGTTGTCGCGCAGATGCAGCAGCGATGCGTTCGTGGTCGTACGCACCCAGATATGCGAACGGCGCGCGTATTTTATCATCTCAATGAAATCGTCCCGCTGGAGCAGAGGCTCCCCCATACCTTGCAGCTTGATCTCGACCAAGCCATACTGTTCATCGATGATGCGCTTGAAGGACTCGAGGGACAGATCTTTGGCGCGCGTTCCCTTGTGCCAATCGCTGACCTGACACATGGTGCATCGAAAATTGCAGCGGCTGACATTTTCGATGTCAAGCTTGACTGGGAGATAGTCAAGCTTCGCTGTTTTGTTCGCCTTGGCTCTTATATAGGCCTCGTAGTTTGCGCGGCGTCGCGAATCGGACGCGAGCGCAAGCGCGCGCTCCTGCTCATAAGCAGTGATGCCGGCAGAGGGCACCGGCCTAGGCAGAGCCAAAAGCCGGTCCTTTGGCGTCACTCCTGATGTCACAAAGATTTTTCCGACGACCGCGGCAGTCATTTCGGAACCTCTAAGTACCTGAAGAAAAAAATGAAACTGACAAGCCGCACCTCAAGTCTGCAACTTAGCCACGTTTTCCGCAGATCGCAATGGTTGTGTATTTGAGGGATTAAAGCCACTACGCCTAAACCGCCCAAGCGGACGATGCTCAGCTCACCCGCGCCTTGCCGATCTTGTCCTGCAACTCGAAGCACTGCTCGACGATGTTGCCGATGTCGAGGTAGCGATAAGTTCCCTGCCGGCCTATCGAATAAGCATCTTGCGGCAGCAGATCGAGGTACTTCTTCGCCAGCGCCTGGTCCTTCTCCATCGGATATGGGTAGAGCTTGTTGCGGTTGGAAGGAACTTCGATGCCCAACAGCGTGGTCGGGGACGACCGGTCGTGCTCGAAGAACTTCTTGTACTCGACGATGCGGGTAAACGGCTCGTCGTTGGCGTAATAGAGGAAGTAGATGTGCTTCGGCAGCGCTTCCTGCACCGGCAGCACGATCTTGAGGAAGTCGCGACCCGCCCAACGCAACTGGCCAAAGCAGGAATGGAAGATATCTTCGGGCGACAGCGTGCTGATGATAACGTCCCAGGTGCTCCACTCGCCGGCAATCTTCACCTTCTTGTTCGGGATGTCGTACTGCTCAATCATCGTGTTGAGCTTGACCTTGGTGCCGGCCGTGGCGACTTCCCAATAATCGTCGTAGCCGTTCGGCGACTTCGGAAAGCCTGACATGGCCTCCGACCAGGCGGCCTTGATCGGTCCGGTCTTGAGCGCGACGCCCTTGGGCGTGAAGCCGAAGTCGGTGATCTCGGTGTTCGATTGGATGCCCCACATCTTCTTCGAGTAGCTGTTCACGAATTTGTCGTACAGCGTGGGGCCGACGGACATCAGCCAGTATTCTTCGAGATTGCGCGCGCCCTTGGCGCCGGGAACAGAAGCGAGTTCCTGGCGGATCTTCTCCGCATCCGGCATGTCGTCGACTTCGTCGCGGTGAATCGGGAAATGATAGAAGGCGTTGTCGCGCTCGATATAGGTCAGGAACTCGTGCCCCTCGTAGCGCTTCATGGGGCAGTATTTATTGAAATAGTCCCAAACTTTCTCGATCCGGGTCAGGAAATGGCGCGGTCCGAAATTGTAGGGATGGCCGCCCCAGTAATAAGTGCGACAGCTTCCGCCCAGCACCGGCGCCTTTTCGATCAGCGTCACGTCATGACCCAACAGTGTCATGAAGTGCGATGAGGCGCAGCCGGCCGGGCCACCGCCGATGACTAGGATCTTGGCCAAGTTAAAGCCTCCATTTGAAGAAAAAGCGCGGAATCATGAGGTCAGGGCTTTGTACAACGTCAACGATTCCTGACAAAGCGCACAAGCGCGGACTCGTCATCGTGCTGTTGGATTTCGACCTGGGTGCCGTCGGGATCGTGAAAGAAGAACTGCAGAATGCGGTCGGTGCGGCCGCGCCGGATGGTGAAATCGCCGATTCCGTAGGCGCGAACCCTGGCCGCAAAAGCCTCGATGTCGTCGGTTTCGAAGCAGAGATGACGGAACAGGCCTTCGTCGCGACCGGCATCCGGCTTCTGAAAAAGCTCGAGAAAGCTTCCGCCGCCGGCGTGCAGGAACATCCCGTAGCGCTCGCCCGCGGCATTGTGGAATTCGTGCGCGATTTCAAAGCCCATCAGGCCGACATAAAAGCGTTCCGCCGCCGCCAGATCGCGCGTGCTGAGCGAGACGTGGGAAAGTCGCTTGATGCCCACGGCTATACCTTCTCGGTTGCGCCGCGGAGCGCAAAGGTCGGCCACGGAATTGCGAAGCGGCCGCCGGCGTCGATGAAGCGCCGATGCTTGGCGATGATCGGATCCGCATAGCGCCAGGCCAGCACCACGATGATGTCCGGCCGCTTGTCATAGATCGCGGCCGCCGGCAGCACCGGGATGCGATAGCCTGGACCCAGCAAGGCCTCCGTCAACGGTTTGTCATCGAAGACCATCTCGAGGCGATGCCCGAGATTGAACTGATTGATCAAGGTCACGGTGCCGACGGACGCGCCATAACCGGCGATCCTGTGGCCGGCTTTGGCTGCCGCATCGAGCGCACCCGCGAGGTCCGCGCGCATGGCCGCGAGGCGCTCCACGAAAGCCCGATAGGTCTCGGGCTTATCGAGGCCGGCGGCCTTTTCCTCGCCCATGACGGCGGCGATCGACCCGTCCGCTGCATAAGGCCCGCCGGCGCGCTGGCAATAGCCGCGGATCGAGCCGCCTTTGGTCGGCAGATGCTCCACGGCGAAAAATTCCATGCCGTGGCGCTTGAAGAACGGCACGAGCGGTCCGACCAGGAAGTAGGACAGGTGCTCGTGGTAGATCGTGTCGATCAGCATGCGCTTGATGACGTCGGCGCCGTGCTGGGTCTCGAATACGAAAAGTCCGTCGTCGGCGAGCAGCCGCCGGATGCCCTCGGTCGGATCGTCGAGCGCGTCGAGGTTGGCGAAGGTGTTGTTGCTGATGATGATCGCCGCCGGTCCATACTTGGCGCGAATCTCGTCGGCGAGCTTCGTGGTGAAGAAGGTCGGCAGCGTCTCGATACCTTCGGCCGTGGCACGCAAGGCGGTGGCGCGGGCGGGGTCGATGCCGAGCACGCGCATGCCCCGCTCCTTGAAGAAGCGCAGGAGCGTGCCGTCGTTGCTGCCGACCTCGACGACGAACGCCCCCGGCGCGAGCTTGGCGCGGGCGATCACCGCATCCGCCATGCGGCCGAAGTGCTCGGTGAGGCCGAGCGAGATCGACGTCGTATAGGCGAAGTGGGTGTACTGAACTTCCGGGTCGATGATGTCGAGCAACTGCAGGTGTCCGCAGCCGCGACACAGATAGAGGTCGAGCGGCACGAGCGCGGAGGCAAGCCCCTCCCCTTCGGCGCCCTTCGCGGCCATGCCGATATTGGGCGTCGCGACCGGGATCGGCGCCAGCGGCACGACAGCTTCCACGGCCGGTGATTGGCACAGGCGGCAGGTCGCGCGGTGATAAAAGACGGGCTTCATCGCTTTCCTCGGTCGCCGGGCCGGGGCGTCAGTTCATCCCTAAGTTTACACGCCATATCTGCTCGACCAGCGCAAGATCGGCGATCGAATCCTCTCCGCCGGCGATGGGTTTTCGTTGCTCGGCGATGTCGGCCACGAAGGCCTCCGCCTGGCGGCGGAAGGACCAACTCGGTCCGGTCGGGACAACGGTCACCACGCCGCCGCGCACCAGCGTGACCGCGGCTGCCTTGTTTTCAAGCAGCGGCGACGGGAACGACAAAGTCAGGCGGCCGCGCTCGAACTGGATTTCCACGCCTTCGGTCCATTCGGTGCCGGCCTGTTCGCCCATTTCCAGTACCACCGGATAGGCGCCGGCGTCGAACATAGCGACCCGCCCGTTGCGGCGGTCGAGATCGACGGCACGCACGCGCAAGGCGGCGCCGGTCAAGTAGCGCAGGATGTTGATGTCGTGCACGAAGACGTTGAGGAACCAGGCGTAGTCCTCGGCGTAGTGCGCCGGCAGCCATTCCGGCGCCGACGGCCAGAGGGCGAGCCCGTCCGGCCGGTTCTCGTCGGTCATGACGAAGGCGTCCTTGTCGGCGATGTTGAAATCGCCGCAGAAGCACCAGCCACGCACCAGGAGCACGCGGCCGAGCTCGCCGCTCGTCGTGAGCGCGTCGAACAGCCGTTTGGCCGCCGCCGTGCCCTCGTCGTGGCGCTTCATGAAGCCGACGGCGTAAACGAGGTTTCGGGCCTTGGCGGCCTCGACGAGCCGCGCCGCCTGCTCGTTCGTATGCGCCATCGGCTTTTCCGACAGTACATGTTTACCAGCATTCAGGACGTCCAGGACGACTGGACCCGTGGCCGGGCGGCGCGTCACCACGACGGCCGCGTCGATGACATCGGCGGCCAGCATCGCACGATGCGATTCGAACAGCTGCGGCACGCCGAACCGCGCCGCCGCCTGCGTGCCGAGCTGCGGCCGCAGCTCGGCCAAGGCCGTCACACGGCAGCCGGGGGTGCGCACGAAATTGGCGAGATGCGCGATCTGTCCAACCATGCCGGCGCCGATCATCCCAATTCTGATCTCGCGCGCCATGAGAACGGACCTAAAACTTGGACTGCTTGATCGCGTCGGGGCTCATGCGGGACTGGCGCAAGTGTTGCGATAGCAGGTGCATCACCGACTGATGCACGTCCTCGACGATGCCGTAATTTTCCGCCGCGACATGGATCGCGACATCCGCGATCGCAGCGGAGCGCCCGCCGGAAAAGCCGACCAATGAAATGGTGGGAATCTTGTTTGCCTTCGCCCATCCGGCCGCGCGCACGATGTTCTCGGAATCTCCCGACGAACTGATCGTCATGAGGAGGTCACCCGGCCGCGCCATCGTCCGTAACTGATAGACGAAGATCTCGGCAAAGGAGATGTCGTTTGCGATCGCCGTGATAAGCTCAAGTTGCGAACTCAAGCTGACGACACGCGGCCTAAAATCGGTGCCGGTCTGAACGCTCTTGTGAAAGTCGCACAGGAGATGGTTTGCGATCGCGGCCGAACCGCCGTTGCCACAGGCGTAAATGGTCCCGTCTCGATCGAGGCACGCCCGCAATAGATCGGCGGCGACGGCGACCTTGCTCGGACTGACCGATTCCCAAGCCCGCGCGATATTCTCGCGATAAGCCGTAAAGTACTCTTGCGCGGAGGCGTACGGCCGTGATGGGAATTTTTCGGTCAATTCAGGAAATCCCCCAAAGACTGGCAACGTATTTCTGTATCAACAGACGTGCAGCGAGGCAATTCTCAATCCTTGATAGACTTGCCTGAAACCAGCACTATACTCGAAATGGCCGTGTGCGAGGCGCAATCCTCCTTTAAAGTTAGTACTTTGCACCGTTTACATGTGGCGACGGATTATCGAAAGACATGCCGGCGATAAACGAACCCAGCGGATGGCGTCGTCTGTATGCTCTGGGAGGCAAAGTAAAAGAGCGCGGCCCGGATTGGCTGTTGCAGCGCATGAGGCACGAACTCCTGGTCCCGACCACGGGACCGACACGCGCGCTCGCGAGGCTCCGCGTGCAATTGGAACGCTTCACACGACGCGCGCCCGCGGCTACTCGCAACACCCTTTTCTATTTTATCGACCTCGAAGTTTGTCCGATCACCTATGATCACGTGACCTACCTTGCCGCGGCCGAGCTACGCCGGCGCGAACTCAATCTATCCGCGCTCCACGTCGTCATCGTGCCGGGGACGGTGAACGGGCTTCGCGCGGAAGCGCCTGATTATGAAGCAGCCGTCGACATCGAGGCCCGCCGCTGGCGTCTGTATAACCTGGTCGTACCCCTCTTCCGCCTGCTGCCCAGTTGTGCGGGCTATACCGTTTGCGGCTCTCGCGCAGAGGCTTTGTCCGGCCCCTATGCACAGGCGCAACACGTTTATCCGGTCGGCTACAGCGTGAATGCGCCGATAGCGCCGAGAACGCGCGAGCCCTGCGACTTCGCCAGGACGGGTGGGAATGTGTTTCCAATGTTGCGGGCGACATCGCAAGCTCTCGCCTATATGCGCGGATTCTTGGAGCCGCTCGCGCGCGGACGGCGGGTCGTCGTCATCAACCTGCGGCGTTCTGCATTCATGCCGGTGCGCGACAGCAATGACGAAAACTGGTATGCCTTCGCGCGCGGGCTCGACCAATCGCGCTGGGTGCCCGTCTTCGTTCTCGACACGGATGTCGCGCTGAGCCCCCTGCCACGTGAGCTCGACGACTTTACCGTCTGTCACGCCGCTCCCTGGAACAACGAATTGCGCATGGCCCTTTACGAACTGGCCGACCTCACTCTGGCGATTGGGCATGGACCGATGGAGTTATGCTGGTTCAACGACCGGTGCCGCTATGCCATCTTCGTAAGACCCAACGCGTCGCCGCAGTCGAGCGACGAAGCCCATCGCGCGCATGGTTTTGAAATCGGGGAGAGTCCGCCTTACGCTATTCCCGGGCAACAGCGATGGATATGGGAATCCGACGATCTCCCGGTCATCCGCTCGGTGTTTGCTGAGATGACGGCCGAATGAACAGGCGTCCCGACATTCTTTTTGTCATCGGCACCTTGCAGGTCGGCGGCAGCGAGATGCATTTGCTTCAGATTTCGACGGCTTTGGCCGGTCTCGGATGGAACGTGTCCGTCTGCAGCCTGGCCGGAGACGGACCGCTGCGCCATTCTTTTGAGGCCGGCGGCGTCGAGATCTGCCTTCCTCCAGTGCGTCGTCGCGCCAGCATGAAGACGTTGGCACGTCTGACAAAGCTCGGCGTCGTGGCCTCGTATCTCTTTGGCTTGTTTGCCTGGCGGCGGCCCAAGATCGTGCACTTCTTCCTGCCGCAGGCGTACCTGACGGGAGTCCCGCTTGCGATGCTGGCTCTTGTGCCAATTCGTGTAATGAGCCGCCGCAGCCTGAACAACTACCAGAAGGCTCATCCGAGTTGGCGGCGGGCCGAGCTTATTTGTCACAGATTCATGGCGGCCGTCCTTGGCAATTCAAAGCCGGTCATGCGCGACCTGCTCGAAGAGGGCATTCCAAGATCGCGCCTGGGGTTGATCTACAGCGGGATCGATACGGCGCGGTTTCAGAATCTTGCATCCAGGACGGCCCTTCGGGACAAATTCGGCGTCGCCCACGAAGCTCTCGTCTTCTGCATTGTCGCCAATTTAATCCCGTACAAAGGCCACGCGGACCTGATCGAGGCGCTAGCGATCGCCGCCCCGGAACTTCCTGCGAGTTGGCGTCTGCTCGTTGCCGGTCGAGATGACGGCGTCGAAACAAAGCTGCGGACACGCGCGGCGGAACTGTCGATCGATGAGCACGTCATATTCTTGGGACCGCGCAACGACGTGCCAGAGTTGCTGGCGACGGCCGACATCGCCTTGTCGTGCTCGCACGAGGAAGGCTTGTCCAATGCGGTTCTCGAAGCCATGGCCAGCGGCCTGCCGACAGTCGTCACCGACGTGGGTGGGAATCCTGAAGCCACCATCGACGGCGAAACCGGCATCGTCGTGCCGGCGCGAAACCCGGCGCTGCTCGCGCGCGCGCTTGTCCGCCTAGCGAATGACGCGGATTTGCGCGCGACATTCGGCCGGGCGGGACAGAAACGCATTGCCGAGGTGTTTTCGCTCGATCATTGTGCCAACCAATACGATGCGCTCTACCGCGCATTGCTGGCTGGACTTACCCCGCTGGCGGCGCTGGGCAGTTGGGACGCCACAGGTACCGAGGACGCCGCCGGCCTCACCGGGCCTCGATCCTGAGCGCTTCAGGCCTTGTCGGCGAACTCGAACACATCCGCGAAGAACGGGCCCGAACGCTGCTGACGCTGTTGAACTGACAACCCCCCGTTCAGGAAAGGGCGACAGCCGCCGCTCGAGCCGCCAAGCGACCGAGGACGCAGGCCGTCAGCAAGCCGTTTCCTGACAGATAGCCGGCGGCGGTTTCGCCCGACAGGCCTGACGCCGCGCCGCCCGCCGCGAACAGATTCGGAAACAGGGTGCCGTCCTGCCGTTTGACTTGACCGGCCGCATTAATGACGAGGCCGCCTTGGGTGTGGAACAAAGCACCCGTCACCTTCACGGCGTGGAACGGCGCGACTAAAGGTTCGCGCGATTTAAAACGGCGGCCGTAGCGATCCGTACCGTCAGCGGCTTTGAGCTGTTCAACTTCCACCCATTCCGACAGGAAGGATGAAAGCGGGACGTGCATGAGGGCGGCAAGTGCCTCGACGGAATTTGCCGTCAGCAGTGCGCTGCTCTTTTCCGCGGCGCGGAAGTCCTCGAACTGGCGCGCGATGCTGGCGATGCGTTCATCGAACACGTTCCAAGCGACGTGGCCGGGCTGACGCAGCACTTCCGCGGCTTGTTCGGAATAGCCGCGACTCTCGTCGCAGAAGCGGCGACCTTGCGTGTTGACTTGAAAGCCGCCCTCCATGATCACCGCCCAGGTGATGAGGATATTGTGCGGCATCGCCACAGAGCCGTGGCCCTGATAGGCGCCGAGATGACTAAGCTTGGCGCCGAGCGCTCGGCCCCAGAGGACAGCGTCGCCCTGATTGCCGGCGTGACCGAAATAGAGCGCATCCGCCATCTCGGGGATGAGCTCGCGCACGAGCGCGTTGTTTCCGCCATAGCCATTACAAGCGAGGATCAAAGCGTCGCAGCCGATCTTCTCTCGTGAGCCGTCGTTGCGCGCGAGCTCAATGCCACGGATACGACCGTCGGCGTCGGCGCAGAGTTGCTCAACCTTGCTGTCCGTCAAGATGGTGATGTCGTTTACTTCGGCGGCGCTGCGCAGCCGATCGATCAATTCCGTGCCCGAACGCGTCGGCAGACCGTGCATGCGCATCGCAGAATGGCCCGGATAATTGAAGTTGTCGACGACATCGAAGGGACAGCCGTAACGATCGGCGAGCCATTCGACGGTCGGAGCCGCCTCGCGCGCCACAGCGTCGACGATGGCTGGATCGTTCTCGCCATGAGCCTTGCGCTGGATGTCTTCTGCGAACAGCGCGGGACTGTCGACGATGCCCTTGGCGCGCTGGAAGCGCGTACCGGCGGCGGGGATGAGACCCGCCGACAAGGCCGTCGAGCCGGTCGGAACGGCATCGCGCTCGATCACGATGGGATCAGCGCCCGCCTCCTTCGCCGCCAGCGCCGCACACAAACCCGCCGCGCCGGCGCCAACAATGATAAGCGGCACCTGAACGTCGAAGGATTCACGCGACGAAAAGACGACGCTGCTCATCCGATGCTTTTCATCACCTCGGCGATGGTCGCGATGTCGGCGACCGGCTTGAGCCCCTCGATCGCCGCGTTGTGAATCTGCGGCGAGAAGGCCGCGCAGCCGTCCGACAGCACGGTGCAATGGAATTCGCGCACATGCGCGTCGCGTACCGTCGAGGCGACGCCGCCGTTGGTGACAATGCCGCAGGCATACAGGTGCTCGATACCGGACTTGCGCAGCACCCATTCGAGCCGCGTCATATAGAACGCCGAATAGGCAATCTTCTCGACAGTCGCGTCAGCCGGGCTAAGCTCATCGACCAGTTGCTGCCCCCAAGAGCCCGGCGCAAAATCGCCCTTGCGCAGGAACGGCCGCAGCGCCTTCAGATGCGGCGAGATAATCGGCTCCCCGCCCCGGCCCGGCACCAAAGTAAACAAGGTCGCGACCACGAGGCCGCCGTTCTTGCGGAAGGCATCGGCGACCGGCTTCACCCGCGCTGGAAGCGCCGCGATGTCTGCGCTCTTGGCGCCGCCGCGCGCATAAGCACCATCCGGATGCAGGAAGTCGTTCTGCAGATCGACGATCAGCAGCGCGCTCGTTTTAAGGTTCATGGCAAGTTTCATGGCTTGCGCTCCACGATGAGATTGCCGAGCGCATCGACTCCGCCCTTAAGGTCGGGATCGATGAAGATGGTGGCGTCCGGCTGCTCCAGCACCGCCGGTCCTTCGACCACGCTGCCTGCCGGCAGATCGAGACGCGACCACACTTTGGCCTCGTGCCAGGCTCCACCGTGAAATACCTTGCGCGTACCCTTCGCCGCCTTATCGAGCGAAGCATCGGCGCCCGGCGCGAAGGCCGACAGATCGAATGCCGGCCGCCGGCCGATCGCCGCCGTGCGCAGCGAGACGATGCGCGTCGGGATGCCCGGCAGCAGGCGGCCGAAGGCGGCCTCATATGCCTTGTCGAAGGCTACGCGGATCACGGTTTCGGTGATGCCGGTGCCATTTGGCTGAAGCGTCACCGGCAGCGGCACCGCCACCGTGTGCGTCTGGCCGAGATAATGCATATCGAGCTCGAACAGCACATCGATGCGCTCGACGGCGATGCCGGCGGCGTCCACCACCGCCTTGGCTTCCGCGCCCGCCGTCATCATGCGCTTGTCGAGCGCGCCGATATCGAGGCCGTCGACCATCAGATTGAGCGTCTGCACCTGATCATGCCGCAGGTCGGCAATGACGCAGCCGAGCGCCGACGTCACGCCGGGGAAGCGCGGCACCAGCGCGCCCTTGAGGCCGATCTCCTTGATCAGCGCGCCGACATGCAGCGCGCCGCCGCCGCCGAACGGCATGGCGACGAACTTCGCCGGATCGTGGCCGCGCTCGATAGAGACGAGGCGGATGGCGCCGGCCATGCGCGCGTCGGCGACGCGAACGATGGCTTCCGCCGCCTGCATTACGTCGAGTTTCAGCGGTTCGGCGACGTGCTTCTCGATCGCGCGCTTGGCGGCCTCGATGTCGAGAGACGCGAGCTTGCCGCCGATGGGCCGCGCCGCATTGATGCGGCCGAGGACGACATGGGCGTCGGTAAGCGTTGGCCGCTCATTGCCCTGGCCGTAGCAGACGGGGCCCGGTACGGACCCGGCGCTTTCCGGGCCGACCTGCAAGAGACCACCGCGGTCGACCCAGGCAATCGAGCCGCCGCCGGCACCGATGGTGGTGATCTCGATCATCGGCGTGCGGATGACCATGCCGAAGTCGATGGTGGTCTGCGCCGCGAGCGAAGGCTTGCCGCCCGCCACCACCGACACATCGAACGAGGTGCCGCCGAGATCGCCGGTGATGATGTTCTCATGACCAGCCGCGCGGGCAATCGCCGCCGCGGCAATGACGCCCGCCGCAGGACCCGACAAGGCCGTGCGCACCGGCAGGCGGCGCGCGGTCTTCGTGGACATAACGCCGCCGTTCGACTGCACGATATGGAACGTACCCTTGAAGCTGTTGTCGGCCAGCGCCTTTTCCAGCCGCTCGAGATAGGCGGCGACGCCCGGCTGCAAGTATGCGTTCAAGCCCGTGGTCGAGGCGCGCTCGAACTCGCGGATCTCGGGCAGCACCTGATGCGAGGCCGAGACATGCTCGTTGTGCCAGACGGCCTGCGCCGCCTCGAAAGCGCGCTTCTCGTTCTCGGCGTTGGCATAAGCGTTGATGAAGATGATGGCGAGCGCCTGCGCGCCGCGCGCCTTTAGATCCTCCGCCGCCTTGCGCACAGTGGCGACATCGACCGGCGTACGGACCGAACCATCGGCGAGCGTGCGCTCGTCGACTTCGAGGCGCAGATCGCGGTCGGCGATCGGCGTGAAGTCGCCCCACAGGCCCCAGGTCTGCCGACGGTCGCGCCGGCGCATCTCCAGCACGTCGCGGAAACCGCGCGTGGTGATGACGCCGACGCACGTGCCCTTGCGCTCCAACAACATGTTGGTGCCGACGGTGGTGCCGTGCACGATGGAGCCGAAGCCCTCGACTTTGCCGAGCGCTTCCAGGCCCTGCATGAAGCCGGCCGCTTCGTTGCCGCGGTTCGACGGGACCTTGGCGGTGCGGAACGTACGCGCCGCCTCGTCGAACAGGAACAGGTCGGTGAAGGTGCCGCCGACATCGACGCCGACGATGGCTTTCTTGTCGCTCATGCGCGGGCCTTTCCGCGCAGCGTGCTCGTCGCGCTTTCATCCACACTACCGTCGGCATTCAGCGCCACGCCGTAATCGGCCGCGGCCTTCTCGCGCGAGACGTAACCAAAACTCACATCGCGGGCGACGCGCTTGGCCTCGCGCGTAAAGGGATCGCCGAAGCCGCCGCCGCCGGGCGTCTCCAGCCGCACGCGCTGGCCGCGCTTGATGCGCACGTCGGTGATCTTGGACACCAGCTCAGGCGTGCGTTCGCCGGCATCGGTCTGGTAGACGAAGCGGTTGAGCGCGGCTGACTTGCCGCCGTTGACGCCGAAGGGCGGATACTTGCCGCGCTCGCCCAGCAGAAACACATCGGTGTCGCCTTCGTTCAGCGCCTCGATCTCGTAGATCGCGCCGCAGCCGCCGCGATGGCGGCCGGGACCCGCCGAATCCGGACGCAAGGCCCACTGCGTAAACATAATCGGATAGAGCGACTCCAGGATCTCCGCCGGCGGGATGGTTGCGGTCGAGATCGGGTTGTTGCCGTGGTTGAGGCCATCGCCTTCCGGATTGCCGCCGAGGCCGCCGCCGAAGAAGCAGAACATGACCCAGCGCTTGTGGTCCTTGCGCCAGCCGGCCAGCGACAGCGCGTTGATGGTCGCGTAGGGGCTGCCATTGGCGCGCTCGGGCGCCGCCTTGGCGAAAGCGCCGAACACGGTGTCGATGACGCGCAGGATGGTTTCGGTATAGCCCCCGACCGGCTTCGGCGCCGAGACGCCGAGTAGCGTCGTGTCGGGGATGACGAAGTCGATCGGCGCAAGGCACCCGGCGTTGGCCGGCACATCGGTGAACAGGTGCTTGAGTGCGACGTAGCAGCAGGCCACCGCCGTCGAGCGCGCGATGTTCAAAGGCCCCTGGCACGGCGGCGACGAGCGCGAGAAGTCGAGCGTCATGCGGTCGCCGGCGATGGTCAGATCGAGCGCGATCTTCAGCGGCGCGTCGGTGACGCCGTCATTGTCGAGGAAGTCGTCGTAAGTGTAGGTGCCGTCCGGCAGCGCGCTGATATTGGCGCGCATCAGGGCCTCGGCGCGCGCCGACAGTGCCTGCATCGCGGCCTCAACGGTATCGTCGCCGTACTCGTCGAGCAGTGCATGCACGCGCTGTTCGCCAAGACCGAGCGCGTTGAGCTGGCCGTTGAGATCGCCCCAGTTCGACTGCGGCACGCGCGAATTGGCTGCCAGGATGTCCGCGATATCTTGCCGGAACACGCCGCCGTCGATCAGCTTCACCGGCGGCACGCGGAAACCTTCCTGGAAGCTCTCGGTCGCCTTGGCGTTGAAGTTGCCCGGCACGTTGCCACCGACATCGAGCCAGTGGCCGACGGAGGCGAGCCACGCGAACACCTTGCCCTTGCGCATCACCGGCCGCACCAGACGGAAGTCATTCAAATGCGTGCCGCCGTCGTACGGATCGTTAAAGAGATAGGTATCGCCCTCCTTCAGGTCCCCTTGCGCCTTGGCCTTGTCGATCACCGCCTTCACCGCGAAGGCCATGGCGCCGACGAAGATCGGCAGACCCGAGGTGCCCTGCACCAGCGTCGCACCCGTCTCGGCGTGATAGAGCCCATGGCAAGCGTCATGCGCCTCGGCAATGATTGGGTTGAAGGCGGAACGAAAGAGCGTCGCGTCCATCTCGTCAGCGATCTGGACGAGACGGCCGTTGAGCACAGCGAGCGTGACGGGATCGAGCGTACGCATCAGTTCTTTCCCGGCTTGTAGTCGGCGTACCACTTGCCGCGCTCCAAGGTCTCTGGCGTCCCGATCAAGTTATTGAGCGCGTTGAAGTCGAACATCTTCGGACGGAAGGCGTCGGTCGTGCCCTCGGCATGAAGCGTGGCGTAGAAATCCTGTGCCGCCTTGGCAATCGCGCGCACGATGCCGCCGGGGAAGATGACGAAGGAGAAGCCGAGCTGTTGCAGCTCCGGCGCCGGCACGATCGGGGTCTTGCCGCCCTCCACCATGTTGGCCATCAACGGTAGAGACTTGCCGACGCGCTCGACGACGCGCGTAAGCTCCGTGCGCTCACGCGGCGCCTCGATAAACAGCATGTCAGCACCGGCCTCACGGTACATCGCCACGCGAGCGACAGCGCTGTCGAAGCCTTCCACCGCCACGGCGTCGGTGCGGGCTATGATCAGCGTCTCGCGCGATTGGCGCGCGTCCACGGCCGCCTTGATCTTGCCGGCCATCTCCTGCGCCGGGATCAGCCCCTTGTCGTCGAGATGGCCGCAGCGCTTGGGGAAGTCCTGATCTTCGAGCTGGATGGCGTTGGCCCCGGCGCGCTCGAGCAGCCGCACGGTGCGCTCGACATTGAGTGCATTGCCGTAGCCCGTGTCGGCATCGACGATCAGATAAGCGCCGACGCGGTCGCGGATCAGCGTCACCGTATCGACGACCTCGCTCAGGCTCACCAGACCGATGTCGGGCCGGCCGAGCTTGGTGTAGGCAATCGCCGCGCCGGAGACATAAAGCGCCTCGAACCCGGCCTGCACGGCGATCAGGGCCGTAAGCGGATCGTAGACGCCCGGCGCGACCAGGATTGGCGGGCGCGCGAGGCGAGCGCGCAGCGTATTTTCTGTCATGCGTTAGAGTCCCAAGTAGGCACGTTTGAGTTCGGGGTCGCTGGCGATCGCTCCGGCTGCGCCGGACATCACGAAGACGCCTTCCGCCAGGATGTAGGCGCGGTCGGCGACCTCCAGGCTCTGCACCACGTTCTGCTCGACCAGCAGGATCGCAACGCCGTCGGCGCGGATAAGCGCAATCAGCGCGAACAGCTCTTCGACCAGCAGCGGCGACAGGCCGAGCGACGGTTCGTCGAGGATGATCAACTTCGGCTCCGCCATCAGGCCGCGGCCGATGGCGAGCATCTGCTGCTCGCCGCCGGAAAGCGTTCCGGCATATTGGGCGGCGCGCTCGCGCAGCCGCGGGAAGATCGCGAACACGCGCTCGCGATTCTCGGCGCGCCGCGCGGTGGCGCGGCGATAGCTGCCGAGATCGAGATTCTCAGCGACCGTCATGTTGGGGAAGATGCGGCGGCCTTCCGGCACGTGGATCAGCCCACGCTCGACGATGGCCGGCGGCGTCGCACGCTCGATCGCAGCGCCGTCGAAGCGAATGGAGCCTTCCCGCGCCCGCACGATGCCGGAGAGCGTGCGGTTGAGCGTCGATTTGCCGACGCCGTTGGAGCCGAGCACGGCGACGATCTCTCCCGGCGCCACGGTGAGATCCACGCCGCACAAGACCTTGGCCTCGCCGTACCCGGCGCGGAGCCCGCGCACATCGAGGAGCGCGTCAGCCATGCGCGTCCCCCAACTTCTTGGCGGCGCCGTGGCCGAGATAGGCCTCGATCACGCGGGTGTCGGACGCCACCTCGGCCGGCGCGCCTTCGGCGATGATGCAGCCTTCGGCCAGAACGAACATATGTTGCGACAGGCTCATGACCGCCTGCATCACGTGCTCGATCATCAGGATGGTGATGCCGCGCCCGCACAGCGCGCGGATCACCGGCACGATGTCGCGGATCTCGGACGGGTTGAGGCCGGCCAGCACCTCGTCGAGCAGCAGAAGCTCAGGCTCGGTCGCCAGCGCTTTCGCCAGTTCCAACCGCTTGCGGCCGGCGACCGTCAGCGTATCGGCGGGCCGGTCGAGCATGTCGCCGAGGCCCACGTCGCGACCGACGGCATCGGCGGCGGCGAGCGCATCGCTGCGTTTGGCATGCCGCAGATGCGCACCGACCACGATGTTCTCGCGCACCGACAGACCGGCAAATGGCTGCACAATCTGGAACGTGCGCGCGATGCCGCGCCGCGCCAGTTCGTAGGGCGGCAGGCCGGTGATGAACTCGCCCTTGTAGCGCACGACGCCATCGCTCGGGCGCTGGAAGCCGGAGATGATGGCAAAGAGCGTGGTCTTGCCGGCACCGTTGGGGCCGATCAGACCGGTGATACGGCCGGCGGGCGCGGCGAGCGAAGCGGCATTCACCGCGAGCAGACCGCCGAAGCGGCAGGACACGCGTTCGACCGACAGAAGCGGCTCAGCCATGCGTGGCCTCCCGCTTTCGGCGCGGCAGATAGCGGCGCGCGCTGTCGACAAGCCCGATCAGCCCGCGCGGTGCAAAGGCGATGACCAGCACGAGCACGCAGCCATAGACAATGAGATTGAGACCGGGCGCATCCCCCGCCACGAACTTGGCGCCCTCGCCCAGCACTTTCACGGCAACCGCACCGACGAGCGGTCCGAACACCGTGCCGGCCCCGCCGACGATCGGCGTGAGCAGCGCTTCGACCGACATTCGCGTGCCGTAAGCGATACCGGAATCGATGAAGAGGAAATACTGCGCATAGAAGCAGCCGGCCGCGGCGGTGATGGCGGCGGAAATGACCATGGCGCCGAGCTTCACCCGCGTGGCGTTGACGCCGAGCGCCTTGGCCGCGTCCTCGTTCTCGCGCACGGCGATCAGCCAGGCGCCGAAGCGCGAGCGCTCGATCGCATGCGCGATCAGCAAGGAGGCGGCCACCAGCGCCAGGATGAACCAGTAGAAGACGGCGCGACTCTGGAACTGCAGCGCCTCGACGCGAAGATCGAGCTTGATCAGCGTGCCGACGCCGGCGCCGGTAATCGGCGTAACGCTCGCCAGGATGCGCAGCACTTCCGCAAAGGCGAGCGTCACCAGCGCGAAATAAGAACCACGCAAGCCGGCGCGGAAGGTAAGCGCGCCGATGATGCCGCCAACCGCTGCACCGACCGCAATACCCGCAGCAAACGCCGGCCAGGCATTCACACCGTAGCGCACCTGCAGGATGGCGGTCGTGTAAGCGCCGGTGCCGAAGAACGCCGCGTGGCCGAAGGAATACTGACCGCCGTAGCCGCCGAGGATGTTCCAGCCCTGCCCCGCCAGCGCGATCAGCAACGTGGTCACGAGGAAATTGAGCGCCGTGTTCGACTGCACAACCAGCGGCACCGCAGCCAGCACGGCAATGACGGCGATGATCGGCGCCAAGCCCTTCATGCCTTGGCTCCAAACATACCCGTCGGCCGTACCAGGAGGACGGCGATGAAGATCAGGAAAATCCCGATCTGGCCGAGCGATTCGCCGAGGAACAGGCCGGACAGGCTCTCCACCACGCCGATCAGCAGCCCGCCAAGCAACGCGCCCGGCACCGAACCCATGCCGCCGAGCACGACGATAGTGAAGGCGACGAGCACGAAGGCATCGCCCACCATCGGGTTGACGTAGTAAGTCGGGATCAGCAGGCAGGCGGCGACGGCAACACAGGCCGTGCCGAGGCCGAAGGTCATGGCGTAGACATGCGCCACGTCGATGCCGGAAAGCTGAGCGCCCAGCTTCTCCTTGGCGACGGCGCGGATCGCCTTGCCGACGTCGGTAAAGCGCATGATCGCCCACAGCATCAGCGCGACCACCAGCACGACGCCGAAGCCGATCAGGCGCGGGATCGGCAGGAACGTAAAGCCGAGATCGATGGTCTCGAAGGCGTAGGGCACCTCAATGGTGCGCGTGTCGGCGCGAAACGCATAGAGCAGCGCATTCTCGATGACAATGGAAAGGCCGAGCGTGACCAGCAGCATGTTGCGATCGTCGCCCTGCGAGGCCGGACCGATGACGAAGCGCTGCAGCGCGTAACCCGCTGCGAAGAACACCGGGGCCAGCAGGAAAACAGCGAGATAAGGGTCGAGCCCCAACAGCGTGAAGGCGAAGAAGGCCGCGAACAGCGCCGCGCTGAGCAGCGCCCCATGCGCGAAGTTGATGATGTGCAGCACGCCGTAGATCAGCGTCAGCCCCAACGCGACCAGCGCATAGACCGCCCCGGTCAGGAGACCGTTGAGGATCGCAGGGATAAGGATGACGGGCGACAGCACGAGACGCGTTACTCAGCAAAGGTTATCGCGGACGGCGTGAGTTACGCCGCCCGCGAGAGGATGATGGCAGTTCCGGGTCAGGCCGGCATCGGGAACACGGGCTTCGCCTGCGCGAAACTCGCCGGCAGCACGACCTTGATGTCGTTGTCGAGCACCTGCGTGTTCACCGGCGCCGCGCCCTCGTTCTGACCGTTGACGAACTTGGTCGGCCCGTAAGGCATCACGTGATCCTTGAAGGTCGACGAGGCGAGCGCCTCGGTGATCTTGGCGCGGTCGGCGGTGCCGGCGCGCGCGATCGCGTCGGCCGTCAACAGGACGCAGGAATAGTTCATGTAGACTTCGTAGGTGTAGAATTGGCCCTTGTCCTCGACCTTCTTCTTCAGCGCCAGCGCCTTCGGATTCTTCGGGTCGAACCAGTGATTGCAGTCCATGATGTACTTGGCGGCGTCCGGGAATTCCTTCACGAACTTGTAGGACGACGCCGCGCCGCCGAGCACCGAATAGATGCCCTTCGGCTTCACCTTCTGCTGCTGCATGGTGCGCGCCAGCAGGACGTATTCGTTGTAGTAGTTCGCCGGAATCACGAGATCCGGGTTCTGTGCCTTCATCTTGAGCACAACGTTGTTGAAGTCGCGCGTCGGCGTCGGATGCGGGATCGTCTCCAGAATCTGGAAACCTTGTGCGGGAAGCTGCGCATTCAACAGCTTGGCGAGGCCCGAGCCGAACAGCGAATCCTCGTGCACGATCATAACGGTCTTGGCCGGCTTGCCGGCCGCGTCGTTGATCGCCGCGAGATTCGCCAGCGCCGTCTTGGCAATCACGCCGAAGCCGGGGCCGAAGCGGAAGGTGTTCTTGAGGCCGCGGGTGACGATCGCATCCGCCACGCCAACGTCGACGACGTAAGGCAGGTCGTAACGCGCGGCCGCTTGGCTGATCGCGAGGCAGAGCGCGCTCGCATAGCCGCCGACAACCGCCGCGACGCCAGCCGCGTTCATTTTTTCAACTTCGGCGGTGCCGCCGTCCGGCGTCGACAGCGCATCGCCGAGGATAGCGTCGATCTTGCCGAGCCCCTTGATGCCGCCGGCCGCATTGATCTCTTCGACCGCCAGCATGGCGCCGAGCCGACCTTGCGTGCCCGAATAGGACAGTGCGCCCGAGACCGGATGCAGGATGCCGAGCTTGACCCCTGCCCCTTGTGCGCGCAGCACCGACGGCATGGCGACGGCGGCGGCTCCAAGCGCCGTGGTGGCGAGAAATTCGCGGCGATTGAATGGTACTTTACGGTCCGACATTGTCCTTCCCCTCTCTCTGTGATCGTGACGACGTTAAATTCACCGGCTTTGATTTCTTTGGCAGGCTCTTCGCGCCGGTCTTGCTCTTGCCATCCCTGCGCATGACCGGCGACCACGCCTTGGTATCCGCCTTGCCGGAGCGCACGAGTTCGATCTCGAAGGCGTAGCGATCCGGCCGGTAGAGCGCGTGTAGATGCTCGACGCCGCGGCCCGCCTGATCGTAGACGACCCGCACCAGTTCGATGAGCGGGGAGCCGGTGCGTACGCCGAGCGCCTCGGCGACATCGGGCGTCGCAAGTCCGGCGCTGATACGCTGGCGCGCCTGCTCGGCCTTCACGCCGGCACGTTCCAAGAGTTCGAGTAACGGCCGCGACGCCAATTCCTGTTTGCTGAACGTAACCGATACGCTCTCGGGCACATGCGTGGTCAGGTACGAGAACGGCACGCCGTCGACGGCGCGCACGCGCACCGCGCGCTGCAAGAGCTGGTCGTTAGCGACACCCAGCGCTTCCGCCACCGCGCCTTCCGCCGGCACGTAGTCGAACGAAAGCAGCTTCACCGCGCTGCGCCGGCCCATGTCGGCGAGATTGGCGAGCACGCCGGAGATATCGGCGGTCATTGGCGCCGGCGATGGGCGGTAGATCACGCTTGTGCCCGCGCTGCGGCGGCGCTCGATCAGCCGCTCGCGCGCCAGCTCACCCAGCGCCCGCCGCACCGTGACGCGCGAAACGCCGTGGAATTCGGCCAGTTCGTTCTCGGTCGGCAGCTTCGCACCGAAGCCCACGGCGCCGCTCAAAATGCGGTCGCGCAGGACCATGTAGACCTGCTTCGCCTTCGCCTCGCCGAGCCAGTCGCGCACTGTCCGCGCTCCCTATGCAAAAGCCGCCGCCTGACGGGTGGCTTTACTTGGTATCTTTTAGCATACATTATTGGGAACCGACGGCAAGCCGCCTTTGGCGGCAGTCGTGCCGCAATTAAATGCGTAAGTAAGACCGGGTGCCCATGGACGAGCCGCAAACCCTCATCGACAAACTATGGGCGGCGCATGAGATCACGCGCCGCGAGGACGGTGCCGCGCTGCTGTGGGTCGACCGACATTATGTGCACGAGGGCTCGTTTCACGCCTTCAGTCAGATGAAGGCGCGCGGCCGCAGCGTTGCGGAACCGGGACTGACCTTCGGCGTCGCCGATCATTACGTGCCGACGCGCGGGCGCGACCGCGCCATCGCCAATCCTGAGATCGCCGCCATGGTGCGCAATCTCGAGACGAACGCTGCGGAGAACCACATCAACCTTTTCGGGCTGCACGATCCGCGCCAGGGCATCGTGCATGTGGTCGGCCCCGAGCAGGGCCTCACCCTCCCGGGCCTGCTGATCGTCTGTGGCGACAGCCACACCTCCACGCACGGCGCCTTCGGCGCTTATGCATTCGGCATCGGCGCGTCGGAAGTCGCGCATGTGCTGATGACACAGACGATCTGGCAGAAGAAGCCGAAGCGCATGCGCATTGCTGTCGAAGGACAGACGGCGGCCGGGATTGCGGCCAAGGACATTGCGCTCGCCATCATCGCGCACATCCACGCCGACGGCGCGCAGGGCCACGCCATCGAATACGCCGGCAACGCCATCCGCGCGCTGTCGATGGAAGGCCGCCTCACCCTCTGCAACCTCTCGATCGAGGCCGGCGGCCGCTGTGGCATGGTCGCGCCGGATGCAACCACCTTTGCTTATCTTAAAGGCCGTCCTTACGCACCGAAGGGCGCGGATTTCGAGCGGGCAGTCGAGGATTGGTCGAAGCTCGTGTCCGATCCCGGCGCCGAGTTCGACCGCGAGGTCACGCTCGATGGTGCGGCCATCGCGCCCATCGTCACCTGGGGCACGACGCCCGACGACGCATTGCCGATCGACGCCACCGTGCCCGATCCGGCGCGCGAGAGCGATCCGGTCCGCGCGCAATATTTGCGTGACGCTATCGACTACATGGGTATCGCGCCCGGTAAGAAGCTGACGGATATTGCCGTCGACCGCGTCTTCATCGGCTCCTGTACCAACTCACGCATCGAGGACCTGCGCGCCGCCGCCGCAGTGCTGGCCGGTCGTACCGCCAAAGTGCCGGGGCTCGTCTCGCCGGGCTCGTCACTGGTGAAGAAGCAAGCCGAGCAAGAAGGCCTCGACAAGATCTTCCGCGACGCCGGGCTCGAATGGGCCGATTCCGGTTGCTCGATGTGCGTCGGCATCAACGGCGATCTGGTGCCGCCGGGCGAGCGTTGCGCCTCCACCACCAACCGCAATTTCCGCGGCCGGCAAGGCCCCGGCGCGCGCACGCATTTGATGTCGCCGGCGATGGTGGCCGCGGCCGCGGTGACGGGCCATCTCGCCGACGTGCGACAACTGCTCGCCGGACGCAAAGTATAAAAAACAGGGAAACGCCGAAAATGGGAAATCGCTTTCCACGCCGGAGTGTCGCGCTCGGGATGATGCTTGCCGGCGCGATGGTTTCGTCCGCCCTTAAAGCCGAGGACTATCCCACGCGCCCGATCAAGCTCCTGGTCGGAGCCCCTCCGGGCGGCACCACCGACACGATCGCGCGCACGATCGCCACGCCGATGGCGGCGACGCTGAAGCAGAGCGTGATCGTCGAGAACCGGCCGGGCGCCGGCGGCAATCTCGCCGCGGAGATGGTCGCGAAATCGACACCCGACGGCTACACCCTACTGGTGAGCTTCAGCAGCCACACGATCAATGCTTCGCTTTATCCGAAGCTGCCTTTCGATCCTGCGGCCGATTTCACCGCCATCACCAAAGTAGCGACCGTGCCGAGCCTGCTCGTCGGCAATCCGAAGGTGCCGGCCGGCGATCTCAAGGCGCTGATCGAACTGGCCAAGGCGCAGCCGGACAAGCTCACGATCGGGATCGGCGGCATCGGCTCGTCGCTGCATCTCGCCGGCGAGAAGTTCAAGCTCATGACCGGCGCGCGCATGCTCAACGTGCCCTACAAAGGCACCGCGCCGGCGCTCACCGATCTGCTCGGCGGACAGGTCGATCTGATGTTCATCAGTCTCGTCACTGGCGCTGAGCAGGTTCGCGCCGGCAAGTTGCGTGCCTATGGTGTTACGAGCGCGCAGCGGCTGGCGGCTTTTCCGGATGTGCCGGCCATCGGCGAAGCGGTTCCCGGCTTTGAATCGACCGCGTGGTTCGGCGTGTTCGCGCCGGCAAAGTTGCCGCTCGCGGTCACCGACAAACTGAATGGGGCGATCGTCGTCGCGCTTGCCGACGCCGCCATGCGCGAGCGCTTGAAGAACGAAGGCGCGACGCCGGTCGGCGATACGCCAGCCGCGTTCGCCGCCTTCGTGCGCGAAGATATCGAGCGCTGGGCGCCTATCGTGAAGGCCTCAGGGGCGACGCCGAACTGAAGCAGGAAAAACGCGTCATGGAAAAATTCGTCCGCCTCACCGCCAAGGCCTGCCCGCTGCCCTTGCCGAACCTGAACACGGATCAGATCTTGCCGGCGCGCTATCTCAAGTGGCCGCGATCGAGAGGACTCGGCAGCGTGTTGTTCCAGGATTTGCGCTTCGATGCCGACGGCAAAGAGCAGACCAGCTTCCCGCTCAACGACCCGACATATCGAAACGCCCAAATCCTCGTCGGCGGCCGCAACTTCGGCGGCGGCTCCTCGCGCGAGGCCGCCGTCTATGCCGTGCGCGATTATGGATTCCGTTGCGTGATCGCGCCGTCCTTCGGCGACATCTTCGCGCAAAACGCGGTGAAGAACGGCCTGCTGACCGCCGTCGTATCCGAGGCGGACGTTGCCGACATCGTCGCTGCGATCGTGGCCAATCCGACGCAGGACATCATCGTCGATCTCGGCCAGCAGACGATTATTTGCGGCAACCGCAGCTATGCTTTCACCATCGATCCGGTGAGCCGCAACCAGCTCCTCAACGGCTGGGACGACGTCGACCTTACCGAAAGCCGCCGCGCGGAGATCGCGGCGTACAGAGGCAAAGACAAACTCAGCCGGCCCTGGGCAACACCGACGATGTAGAAGTCACATCGATACGAACGCCCGCACGCCGATCGGGCGATCTTGGGGCGCCGGTCGGAATAAAACGAACACGGCCCTTGATCGCCTCGCCGCCCATACGCGCCTGTGCTCTCTTATGGCGATCATTCTCCGATTTCCGTTGCGCTTGTTTGGCAATGGATGCCTCGCTGCCCGTTTCACCACATCGGTGCGGATACCCACATAAACCGGAGCAGCTGTGCTCGCAGAAAGAACAATCCATGTCTGAAGTTCTCGGGGCGGCCAATTTATGTCCGAATATTTCTGGAGGGCCGGAAGCCGCATTTTCTTCCGAATCGCGGCTTCTTTTGATCGCACTTCGCTGTAGAAGGTGACCTGCAAGCCATCAAAGAACGACAGCCGATGAACGCCTCTACGCCGCAAATTCTGGTGGCCGACGACGATCCGGAGATACGCAAGCTGCTCGGCCGCTATATCGAAGCGCAGGGCTTTCGTGTCCTCCTGGCCTCGAATTGCGGCGAACTCCGCGAACGTATTGCCGTCTATCAGATCGATCTTGTGGTTCTGGACGTGATGCTGCCGGACGGGTCCGGCCTCGACACCTGCCGGGACTTGAGAGCCGAAGGAAATACGATTCCGATCATCCTTCTGACCGCCCTCAAAGAGGACGTCGATCGAATAATCGGCCTTGAAATGGGAGCCGATGACTATCTCGGCAAACCGTTCAACCCGCGCGAACTGGTGGCGCGGATTCGCGCTGTGTTGCGACGGCGCTCCGAATTGGTATCGCGGGAGACGGGCCCGAAAACGTATCTGTTCGAGGGATTCGTTGCGGATCCGCACGCACGCAGCTTGGTCGATGCTCAAGGCAACGCCATCGAGTTGACGGGCGCCGAGTTCGATCTGCTGCTGACATTTCTGGACCGACCCGGACGCGTGCTCTCGCGGGACCAGCTTCTGGATCTCACGCATGACCGTGATGGTGACGTACTCGATCGTTCCATCGACGTCCTTGTCAGCCGCCTGAGGCGCAAGCTGGACGACTCAGGGACGACACGTCTGTTCAAGACTGTCCGCAATGGCGGATATCAGTTGGTCGCGAAAGTCGATTATCGGGACGTGCCGTCGTGAACACGCTGCGCGTCAAACTGGCGGTGCTGATCGCCGTGGCGATTATTTCGGTGGTCGGCACCGTAATCGCCGCGAGGGTCTATCTGTTGGGCCTGCCGGACGAACGCCAGGCGATCGGCCCCATGGTCGGCCAAGTCGAGTTGCTGGAGCAGGTTGTGCGCGCCGCGCCGTCACTCCTGTCGATTCAGCCGAAGCCAGCCGAAGGCTGGGTCGATGCCGACCTGACGTCCTGGCTGCGCGAGGCATTGGCGTCGCGCGGAACGCCGCGCGATGTCCTGGTGTCCCGGACGGCGTCGCGCGACCTGACGACGCTGTCCATTCCGGTGGACGGTGGCTGGCTCGTGACGCAACTCACCGACCTACCGCCGCCCGGCGGCGCCTTCAATATGATTATGATGTTCTTCGCGTTCATCGCGCTCGGCGCGATCGCAATCGCCATCTTTTTTGCCAACCGGATGGTCAAGCCTCTCGTGCTCCTTGAAAAAGCGATCGAGTCCGTAGGGCCGGACGCCTTGCTGCCCGAGCTCGCAGTCACCGGACCGGCAGAGGTGCGGGTCACCGCCAGAGCACTCAACTCCCTATCGTCGCGTCTCAAGGTTGCGCTGGAGAGCCGAATGCGCCTTGTGGCCGCCGCCGGCCACGATTTCCGGACGCCGATCACGCGCATGCGTCTGCGGGCGGAATTCGTTGAAGACGACGACGATCGCACGATGTGGCTCAAAGACATCGACGAACTCGCGCGAATTGCCGATAGCGCAATCCTTCTCGTCCGGGACGAGTCCAGCAAGCCGACGCTCGAGCCTCTCAGACTTGACACACTGATTTCGGAACTCGTCGCCGAGCTTCGGACATTGTCATATGACGTCACGCTCACCAATTCCGCAGAGGCGGTCGTGCGGGCAAACCGGACCAATCTTAATCGTGCTTTTCGAAATTTGCTCATTAACGCCGCCACCCACGGGAAGCGGGCGCGCGTCGCCGTCCAGACGACGCCTTCTGAGGCGCAGGTCGTCATCGATGACGACGGGCCGGGAATTCCGTCGGCTTTGCTTGGCCAAGTTTTCGAGCCGTTCTTCCGGGTTCATCCTGCACGCACGAAACAAATCGATGGTGCAGGATTGGGGCTGACGATCGCGCATGAGATAGTGCAACGCGCGGGAGGCAGTATCACAATCGAGAACCGTACCACGCACGGCTTGGTGCAAACTGTGAAGCTGCCGGCTGGACCAATGTGATCTGATCCTGCGCAAATCAGATCGAAGGGATATTTTGTGACGAAGTCTCTCTGCAGTTCACTCGGACATCTTTCGACACAAAAATCCGCCTGACAGAAATATCCAGACAAATCTCGCCCGATTCTGCGCCACGTACCCCCTTATCGAAGCGCAGCACCAACACTTAGGGGGTCTGAATGCGCTTTCTTGCTGGTTTAAGCCAGTCTCCGCGTGAGAAGACGGCGCCCTTCTACGAACGATCAAGCCGGGTCAGGCATTCCAGATCTCTGGCGATACTGACCATAGTCAGTCTCCTGCCCGGCTGCGCCAGTGCGCCGCTTGTGCAGAGTGGCGGCTTGTCGTCCTACGAACGACTGACGCCGTCCGATGGCAAGATCACAAAGTCGCGCCTTCATGTCAGGAAAGAACAGGTGATGGCGGCCAAGACCATCAACATCGCACCAACGCTGTTTCCTTCGGCCGCTGCACCGACGTTGTCGAACAAACAGCGGGCGCTGGTCGCGAACGCCGTGGACCGCGCCCTATGTGTCAGCCTCAGCGATCGGTTTAATGTGGTCAGGGCAGATGCGCCGGCGGATCTGTCCGTGCGCGCCACCATTACCCAGGCGACTCCAACCGACGAAATTGCCGCAGGCGTCTCCGCGGCAGCCGCAATCGGCACGAAGTTCGTTGATATGGGCACCAGCGTGCCGATTCCGATACCGCGCATCCCGATTGGCTTGGGCAACCTTTCTATTGAAGCGGAAGCCATCGACCCATCGGGCCAACAGCAGGCCGCCATGCTTTGGGGTCGAGGCGCAACTGCGTTCTTCAGTTCGCCGAAGGTATCGAAGGCGAGCGACGCTTACGACTTGGCAGCCGCGTTCGGCGAGGACTTCGCAGATCTTCTTGTCAAAGGTGAAAGCCCCTTCGAAAGTATCGGCATCAGTATTCCCTCATGGCAAAAGATAAATTCGAACATGGGGCTCGCCCCGAAATATGCCGCGTGTGAAAACTTCGGGCGCTCTCCAGGCCTTGTGGGCTTCGTCGGCGGCAAGATCGGGTTGCCGCCCGAGTGGACGGATGCAGGGCCGCGTCCCAGGCCATGAGAAGCTGACTTGTGCAGTCATCAAATGCCCTTCGCACGGGTCACTTGATCGAAGTTGACGACGGCCGATCCGCATCAAGGAAAGCAAAGACCTGGCGCGCCGGAAGGGATTCGAACCCCTGACCCCCAGATTCGAAGTCTGGTGCTCTATCCAGCTGAGCTACCGGCGCTCAATGTCGACGCAAAGACGGCAATCCCGTGCAAAGCCCCGCGCCGCGGCACTCTAAGGCGCAAAATTGATTTTGCTAGCGAATTTTGTCCGGCCGTTCCACCGAACTTTACCGGGGGCTCAGGCGTTTATGGCCTTGTCGGGTTCGGGGCTCCCGGCGCCGGACCGCAACAACAGGCCGTCAGCCCATTCAACGCCCCACACCATCGCCGCCTCCCGCCATGAGCGAGCGCCTGCCGGTGACCGCACCGCGCAAGCTCGCGCTCGGGCTCGAGCGCATGGGATTCGTCGCACTCAGATTTCCGCTCATCACCGCCGTGGCCTTCGTGCTGCTGCTCGTGGCCGGCGCAGTCGGCTTCGCGCGGCTGAAGGTCGACGATTCGCTCAGCCAGCTCTTCCGCTCCGAGACACCGGAGTACAAAGTCTACGAGGACGTCACGCGCCGCTTTCCGGCCAGCGAATACGACGTCCTGATCGTCATTGAGGGCGACGCGCTGCTCACACGCCCCTCGGTCGAGAAACTGCGCAATCTCGCCATCGACCTGCAACTGGTGGAGGGCACGCGCGGCCTCATTTCGATGTTCTCCGCACGCGAACCGCCGCAGAACGGCGGTGTGCCGGCGCCGCTTTTCCCGCAAACCTTGCCCTCAGGCGAGACTTACAAGGCGCTTATCGACCGCGTGATGGCGAACGAGATCATCCGCGGCAAGCTCGTGTCGGAAGACGGCCGGCTGGCGCTGATGGTGCTGGCGCTTGATCCCGCGGCGGTCGACGGCGGCAAGCTCGCGCATATCATCGGCGAGGTCCGCGAGACGGTGAACAAGGACCTCGCCGGCTCAGGACTCAGCCAAGAATTGTCGGGCGTGCCGGTGATGCAGCTCGAGATCCGCAACGCCATCGAGCGCGACCGGCTGATCTACAACACGCTCGGTTTCGTCGCCGGCTGCCTGATCGCCATCCTGTTCTTCCGCCGCGTGTCGTTCATGATCGTCGCCGCCGCGCCGCCGCTCGCCGCCATCCTGATGGCGCTGGGCGCGCTCGGCTGGCTCGATTTCCGGCTCAACATGTTCCTCAACGTGATGACGCCGCTCATCATGGTGATCAGCTTCTCCGACAGCATGCAGCTCACCTTCGCGGCGCGCGACCGGCTCATTGCCGGCGACGACAAGGTGACCGCCTTCCGCAACGCACTCTATATCGTCGGCCCCGCCTGCGTCCTCACGCACGCCACCGCCGGGGTGTCGTTCATCGCCTTGATGTTCTCCAGCTCGGATTTGATCCGCACCTTCGGCGAGGCGGGTTTGATCGCCGTCGCGGTCGCCATGGTGGCGGTGCTGGTGATGGTGCCGCTCCTGGGCGTGCTGCTAATCCGCAACGAGGCAAACTTCGCCGAAAGCGTGCGCGGCATGGATCGTGCGCTCGACGTGCTGCGCCGCGTATGTCGCTGGATCGCCGTGCGCATGGTGACCCGCCCCGGCCTCTACAGCCTGATTGCTTTGCTGGCGGTGATCGTGCTGTCGATCGGCTATTCTCAGCTCGTGCCGCGCTATCGTCTCGCCGATCAGGTGCCCGACCGCGAGCAGGCGGTGCAGGCCAGCCAACGCCTCGACGCCAAACTGACCGGCGCCAATCCGATCGACGTGCTCATCGAGCTTCCGCCCGGCAAGTCGCTCTACGATTCCGAGACCTTGGCCGCCATCGCCGACGTCCACGCCGCCGTGCAGCAGCAGGCCGGCGTCGGCAATGTCTGGTCGCTGGAGACGCTACGCCGCTGGCTCGCCGAGAAGGCACACAAGAGCGACGTCGAGACGCTCAAGCAATATGTCGATCTGCTGCCGGCTTACCTGACGCGCCGCTTCATCTCGGCCAAGCAGGATGCCGTCATCGTCAATGGCCGCGTGCCCGATGTCGACGCCAGCAAGCTCCTGCCGGTCATCCAGACGCTCGACAAGCAGCTCGACGCCGTGCGTTCAAAATATCCCGGCTATAAGATCGCGGTAACCGGCCTGTCCGCCATCGCCGCGCGCAACAGCGCGATCATGATCGATAGGCTCAGCCAGGGCCTGACGGTCGAGATCGTGTTCGTCGCCGCCTTCATCGGCCTCGCCTTCCAATCGCCGATCGTGATGCTGGTCAGCATTCTGCCGGGGATCTTCCCGATCGTTCTCGCCGGCAGCCTGTTGTGGGTGCTCGGCCTCGGCCTGCAATTTGCCAGCGTGATCGCGCTCACCGTCTCGTTCGGACTTGGCCTGAGCGCGACCATCCATTTCCTCAACCGCTTGCAGATTGAAGACTCCATCGAATCCGAGCCAGGCGTCGGCGTCGAGCGCGCCACCATATTGGTCGGGCCGCCGCTGATCCTGACATCGGCGGTGCTGGCCTGCGGACTGGCGATGACGGTGTTCTCGAGCCTGCCGTCGCTGCGCCTGTTCGGGTGGCTGTCGGCTTTCGCGATGATCGCGGCGCTGTTCGCCGACCTGTTCATCCTGCGGCCGGTGGCGATGTATCTCAGCCAGCTCGCGCGCCGGTTCCAGCACCGGACGCTGGCCGGCCGCCGCGCGCGCTAGCGCACTAGCTGCGACTCAGCGTCATCGAGGCGCTTTTGACCTTCGAGTCCGGCTGCTGCGACTGGATGTTCACCGTCTGCCGCTCTCCGTTGGTGACCAGGGTCAATGCGGCAGCGAAAGCATCGCTGTTCGCGACCACGCGGATGCGGTCGCCTTCGGCACGCCCGGTGAGCTGCCCACCGGTGTTCATCGTCGATTCGCTCCACACGCCCGTCACTCGGCCGCGTTCATATTCGGCGCTGCTGCGCAGATCGAAATTATAGCTTTCACTGGCGCAGCGGATGTTGAGCTGCAGGCTCATGCCATCCTTCAGCACGTCGTAAGCGGCGCGGCAGCGCAACGGCTCGCGGTTGCCGTCCGACATCTCGATGGTGCCGCTACCCGACCAGGTGCCGGCAAGCCGCTCGAACGGACTTGTAGCAGCGAGCGCCAGAGCCGGCACCGCAACTGCAAATGCTACCGCAAACGCTGACCGTTTCATCACATCACATCCTTCACGCATCACGTACTATGTAGTCGCAAAAGCGAACGCCACCAGCCATGCGGTGACGGAATGGCGCTCAACGTCTCGATACCGTCGACTTCCGGCGCATGCGCGAAACAACCGCGCCGTCGGACGATCGCCCAGATGATGGGATTCCACGTCCACCACACTCTGGCGGCCTCGCGCCCCATGAGCCCGGCGATCACTTCGGGCACGGGCCCGAAAGCTTCCGGCATGACGCGCGAAATCTCGCTGTCCCGCAGAATGTTCCAGCGCGATGCGCCGCCCATCTTGGGCGACCGGATCGCATAGACCACCCGGCTGATGCGGGCTTCCCGGATCGGAAAGGAACACATCGGACATGGTTCGACGTTGGAATAAAGCGTACATTCCGCAAGCCGCTTACGGCCCAGTACTTTCTGCGCCTCCGAGATCGCGACCAGTTCGGCGTGCCGCGTGACATCGCCGTCCTGCCGCACCAAATTGGTGCTTTCCGCAACGACCGTATCGCCATCACAGATCACGCACGCAAAAGGGAACTCGCCTTTTTCGGTCGCAGTTGCCGAAAGCATGATGCATCGCTGCATCATGCGCGAATCGATTTCAGTTTGATCCATGCGTTCGGTACTGCACTCGGCGGCCGGGCTCACGCTTAGAAATGCCCGGTGCGGCCGATGGTTCCCGCGAAGAATGCCGCGGCGAAATGCCGATCCATGCCCAGAATATCACCCGGCTTTGTCGTCGTTTGGCCGATTTCGACGTTTACGTGGGTCTAACCAGCAAAAGGGCGAACACTGGTGCCAAACATGATTCTGACTTCGGGCGGCCGGGATGGCGCACGCGCAACTCGGTCGTTCTCGCTGGGGGCGCTGCTGACAATGGCGGCCTTTGCGGTGCATGCGGCGCCCCAGCCCGATCCCGTCGGCGAATGGATGGTCGAGAAAGGCTACGCCACCATCCGGATCGTGGATTGTAACGGGCAGTATTGGGGTGTTGTCGCATCCGAGCAAACACCCGGTATCGACAAGAACAACCCCGACGCCCGGCTTCGCAGCCGTCCGACCTTGGGTATGCCCGTGCTGATGGGCATGAAGCCTTCCAAGCCGAACGAGTGGAGCGGCGAAATTTACAATTCCCAGGATGGCCGTACCTATTCGGCCAGCATCAGCCTAGTCGGGCCGGACATACTGAAGGTGCAAGGCTGTGTCCTCGGCTTCCTGTGCGGCGGCGAGAACTGGACGCGTATCGCACCGGACAAAGCGAGCGCCGCGCAGCCGGTGCCAAAGCCGGGTGCTTCCGGTGCAACGCCAACGGGTCCGGCAAGGCCTGCAACCGGCGTCCGCCCGCCCGCCGGCATGCCGCCGGCGCAGCAATCGCCGCAGACGCAGCCGGCCGAAGAAATCTGCTCAGGCCTTATGGGCCTTCCGGGGAGCGCCCATGAGCGCCGGCTGAAATAGTACCGCCGCGCAGAGCGTCGTGACCAGCGACAGCGCCAGAAGCTTGCCCATGCTCGATGTACCGGGATGGTTCGACAGCCACAGGCTGCCGAAGGCGGTGGCCGTCGTCAGCGCGCTCCAAATCACCGCGCGTGTCAGGCTCGATTGCAGGAGGTTGGCTTCGCCCGCCCGCCAGGCGGTGATGTAATAGATCTTGAAGGCAACGCCGACACCGAGCAGCAGGGGCAAGGCGATGATGTTGGCAAAGTTGAGCGGCATGCCGATCAGCACGCAAATCTCCAGCGTCACCACGCCCGCCAGCACCAGCGGCGCCAGCGTCAGCAACATGTCGCCGAACCGACGCAGCACGACCCACAACAGGATTGCGATCGAGATCAGCGCATAGAGGCCGGCGTGGATGAAGGCCGACACAACGGTTTCGCCCGACTTCAGAATGGAAACAGGGCCACCGATGGCTTCGGGATACACGGCCAGCACCGCGCTGGCGAAGTTGCGCAGCACTTCGGTGTTGTTGGCATCGCCGCTGGGGAAGACCTCGACGCGGGTCTTGCCGTCGGCACTCACCCATTGACGCTTGAGGCCGTCCGGCAAATTGGCGCGCGAGATCGATTGTGCGCCGAGGAATCCGCGCAGACCGTTCAAGGAGACCTGCAGCGGCAAGACGAAAGCTTCCTGCGCCCGATCGCGCACCGTCTTGTCGGCCTTCGCCAGAGTCGACAAATTGGCGGCAAGCCGCTTGGCGGCGTCCGCGCCCGGTCCCTTGGCATTGGCCGCCATTTGATTGAGCTGATCGGCGCTAGCATTCAGTGCCGCGATGTTTTCCGCGTCGCTCGGTCCGCCGCGTGGCGCCTGATCGCGCAGCAGGAAGCCGATCTGATCGTCCATGGCTTTGATAAAGCCGAGCTTCTTCTCCTGATCCTGCGGCACGAAGCTATCGACCGTCATCACGCGCGCGACCTGCGGCAGCTTGCGCAGCCGGTCCGCCACGTCCGGGGCGCGATCGATCGACGGCACGACGACATTGATCGAGTTGAAGCCGACATTCGGATCCTTCTGGACATCGAGCAGTGTCGAGATCGATTCGGTCTCCGGGCTGCGCAGATGGACGGGATCGAAGTCGAAGGTGAGATAGTACAATAGCGGCGCACCGATCACCGCCACGCCGAGCGTGCCCGCGATAACACCGACGCGGTGGCGGCTGAGGAATTCGTCGACCGGCGCCAGCGCGCGATAGCCGACCTCTTCCGGCTCGCCCGGCGGATTGAAGATCGTGAGCAGAGCCGGCAGCACGGTGATGCTCGTGAGGTAGGCAACCAGCATGCCGACGCCGGCAATCATGCCAAGCTCGGAGACTCCGCGATAGGCCGTCGGCAGGAACGAGAGGAAACCGCAGGCGACAGCAACCGCGGCCAGCGTCAGCGGCACCGCGACCTCACGCGCCGTGCTGCTCAAGGCCTCGCGCAGATCCGGCTTGTCGTGGCGCTCGGCGCGGTAGCGCACCGAAAACTGGATGCCAAAATCGACGCCTAACCCGACGAACAGGACCGCAAATGCAACCGAGATCATATTCAAAGCACCGACCATTATGAGGCCGAGCGCCGCGGTGATAGCCAAGCCGATGACGAGATTGATGAAAACCGCGAGAATGATCCGTCCCGACTTCAAGGCCAGCCACAGGATCACCAGCACGACCAGAACTGTCGCGGCGCCGTTGACCAGCGCCCCCTCCTGCACGGTGGCGAATTCCTCGTCGCCCATCGGGATCGATCCGGTCAGGCGCACGCGGGCCTGATATTTACCGGCGAGGTCGAGATCAGCCGCCGCCTTGCGGATGGCGTAGCTCGAGGCGCGCCCGGGCTCCAGCGCGGAGTAATCGAGAACGGGGTGGACCTGGACGAAACGCCGGGTTTCGCCGGCCGTGGGCTTCTTGCCGCTGAGCAGCTCCTGCCAGGAAAAGACAGCGGGCCGGCCCGCCAGCACATTGTCGAGGGTGTCGGATGCCAGCGACATCGGCCGCGTCATGTCGTCGAGCTTGGACATGCCTTGCTGGACGGCGGCGAGGCCGAATGAGAGCGCCCGCGTCAGCCCCCGCAGGCTGGGGTCGCGCGCGAGCGTGCCGATCAGCGGCGCCGCCCGCGACATCCCGTCGGTCAGTTGGCCGATATCCTCCGTCGGTTGGAACAACAGACCGTTGCGGGCGAAGAATTCATTACCGCTGAGATTGTCGACGGATTCAAACAGTTTCGGCTGCTCTTTCAGCTTTTGCGTCAGCATGCCGGCGGCTGCGCCGGCCAGCTCCGGGGTCGGCGCGTCGACGACCACCAAGGTCGATTGGAAGTGGCCTGGGAATTCTCGCTCGAAAGCCGCTTCCCGCTGCCGCCAATCAAGAGTCGGCGAAATCAGCTTGTCGATGTCGGTGGTGATGGCAAAATGCTTCGCCGAATAGGCCGCTGCGCCCAGTGCGCAAACCACGCCTAAGGCAATGACGATCCACGGAAATCGCGTGCAGAAGCCGACAAGACCGCGGACGATGGAAACAAGCATTAAATGTGCCGCCTTTGTCTCAAATGTTGGGAGGGCTGGAGTTCCGCGGTAAAGCAGCACCAAAAATAAGCAGCGGAATGGAACCTTTGGGACTGAGCATAATTATCCGTGTTCGAAAGCGTTTTTGAGGCAGTAGTGATGGCTCCGCAGGGGGGCAGTCAGCCAAAGCGTTGTTCAGGGTCGATCATTTCCCTCAGCGCTATTTTTTGAAGGGTGACCCCTGAATGACCGCGCCCACCGGGATCTTCGACGTAACCCAACCTCGTCCTCTCCTCGACTCCCTCGAGAGTCCGGCCGATCTGCGCCGTATTAATGCCCGTGACCTCCAGCAGGTTGCAGACGAATTGCGGGCTGAGACAATCAGTGCCGTCGCCGTCACCGGCGGCCACCTCGGCGCCAGCCTGGGCGTCGTCGAGTTGACGGTTGCATTGCACTACGTGTTCGACACCCCCACCGATAAGCTCATTTGGGACGTCGGTCACCAAGCCTATCCGCACAAGATCCTGACCGGCCGACGCGACCGCATCCGCACGCTGCGGCAGGGAGGCGGATTGTCCGGCTTCACCAAGCGCTCCGAGAGCGAATACGACAGCTTCGGCGCGGCGCATTCGTCGACATCGATCTCGGCCGGCCTTGGCATGGCCGTGGCGCGCGATCTCGCCGACGAGAAGCACAACGTCATCTGCGTGATTGGCGACGGCGCTATCTCAGCGGGCATGGCTTATGAAGCGCTGAACAATGCCGGTGCCAGCGGCCGGCGGCTGATCGTTATCCTCAACGACAACGAAATGTCGATCGCCCCGCCGGTCGGCGCGATGTCCAATTATCTGGCGCGGTTGCTGTCGAGCCGCACCTTCATGTCGCTGCGCGATCTCGGCAAGCAGGTCGCCCAGCATCTGCCCACGTTCCTGAAGGATCGCGCGGCGAAGGCTGAAGAGCTGGCGCGCGGTTTCGTCACTGGCGGCACGTTGTTCGAGGAACTGGGTTTCTACTACGTCGGCGTCGTCGACGGGCACGACCTCAACCAGCTTGTGCCGGTGCTTGAGAACGTGCGCGAAGCCGACATCGGCCCGATTCTCGTGCATGTGCGCACGCAGAAGGGCAAGGGTTACGCCCCGGCGGAAGCCTCCGACGATAAGTATCATGGCGTCGTCAAATTCGATGTCGCCACCGGCAAGCAGAACAAGACGAAATCGGCGGCGCCCTCCTACACCAAGGTGTTCGGCGAGTACCTTGTGAAAGAAGCGCAGGCCGATGATCGCATCGTCGCCATCACCGCGGCGATGCCGGGCGGCACCGGCGTCGACATCTTCGCCAAAGCGTTTCCCAACCGCGCCTTCGATGTCGGCATCGCCGAGCAGCATGCGGTCACCTTCGCGGCTGGCCTCGCCACGCAAGGCTTCAAGCCGTTTGCTGCGATCTATTCGACCTTCCTGCAGCGCGCCTACGATCAGGTGGTGCATGACGTGGCGCTGCAACGCCTGCCCGTGCGGTTCGCGATCGACCGCGCCGGCCTCGTCGGCGCCGACGGGCCGACGCATGCCGGTTCGTTCGACGTGACCTATCTCGGCTGCCTGCCGGATTTCGTGATCATGGCTGCGGCCGACGAGGTCGAGCTCGCGCACATGGTGGCGACCGCCGCCGCGATCGACGACCGTCCCTCGGCCTTCCGCTATCCGCGCGGCGACGGCATCGGCCTGCCGATGCCCGAGCGCGGCCTGCCGTTGGAGATCGGCCGTGGGCGCATCGTGCGCCAGGGCAACACGGTGGCGCTCCTGTCGTTGGGCGGGCGTCTTGCCGACTGTCTCAAGGCCGCCGACATGCTGGCGGCGCAGGGCGTTTCGACCACGGTCGCCGACGCGCGCTTCGCCAAGCCGCTCGACCACGACCTCATCCTGCGGCTGGCCAAGAACCACGAACTCATGATCACCGTCGAGGAAGGCGCCATCGGCGGCTTCGGCTCGCACGTGATGCAGTATCTGTCGAACGCGGGCGCGCTCGACCAAGCGGGCTTCAAGCTGCGCAGCATGATGCTGCCCGATGTGTTCATCGACCACGACTCGCCGCCGGCGATGTACGCCAAGGCGGGCCTCGACGCGAACGGCATCGTCGCCAAGGTTTTCGAGGCCTTCAGCAGCAAGGCGAGCAGCGCACCGTTGCAGCCGACGAGCATTACCGTCGCGGCGGACCGCAAGAAGTCCGCGCGCACGGCCGAGGCATTGCAGACCGGCGTCAACGGAGGCGCGTTATGAAGGTCATTCTCGCCCAGCCGCGCGGCTTCTGCGCGGGCGTGGTGCGGGCGATCGAGATCGTCGAACGCGCGCTCGAGAAATACGGTCCTCCGGTCTATGTGCGGCATGAGATCGTGCACAACAAATGGGTCGTCGATGCGCTGAAGGCGCGCGGCGCCCGTTTCGTCGAGGAGCTGTCGGAGGTGCCGGCCGGCGGCATCACCGTGTTCAGCGCGCATGGCGTCGCCAAGAAGGTGGAGGCCGAAGCCGCCGAACGCGGCCTGCACGTGCTCAACGCCACCTGCCCGCTCGTCTCCAAGGTGCACACGCAAGGCCGCCATTACGTCCGCAAAGGCCGCACGGTGATCCTCATCGGCCATGCCGGGCATCCGGAAGTCGAAGGCACGCTCGGGCAGATCGCCGGCGACGTGCTGCTGGTGCAGACCGAGGATGACGTCGCCAAGCTCGATCTGCCTCTCGACACGCCGATCGCCTATGTGACGCAGACCACGCTCAGCGTCGACGACACGCGCGACATCATCGCCGCGCTCTACCGCCGCTTCGGCGATGTCGTCGGCCCGGGAACGGAAGACATCTGCTACGCGACACAAAATCGCCAAATGGCTCTGCGCGAGCTGAGCAAGCTGGTGGACGTCATCTTCGTCGTCGGCGCGGCCAACAGCTCGAATTCGAACCGGCTGCGGGAGATCGGGATCGAGGCCGGCGTTCCGACCTACCTCATCGCCAATGGCGAGGAGATCAAGCCGGAATGGGTGCGCAACGCCCAGGCAGTCGGTATAACCGCGGGTGCTTCGGCGCCGGAAGTCATGGTCATGGACGCGATCGACGCCCTGGGCCGGATCGCGGCCACACCAATCGAGGTGACGGCGCTGCCGGGCCGCGAGGAGAACATGGAGTTCCGCGTTCCGGTCGAGCTCCTGAATGTGAAGAACGCGAGTAAAATCGGTAAGGACGGTCGTCTTGGGAATCCCACTTTTGCAAAAGTTGATTGTGGGTAGCTATGTCGTCCGGCAGCAATTCGCCAGACGCAAGCGCTACCCGCTGGTGTTGATGTTGGAGCCGCTGTTCCGCTGCAATCTGGCCTGCGCGGGCTGCGGCAAGATCGACTATCCGGACGAGATCCTCAATCAACGCATCTCCGTCGAGGACGCGCTGGCCGCGGTCGACGAATGCGGCGCGCCGGTCGTCTCCATCGCCGGCGGCGAGCCGCTCCTGCACAAGGAGTTGCCGCAGATCGTCCAGGGCATCATCGCGCGCAAGAAATTCGTCTATCTGTGCACCAATGCGCTGCTGATGGAAAAGCGGATGAAGGACTACGAGCCTTCGCCCTATTTCGTCTGGTCGGTGCATCTCGATGGCGACAAAGAAGACCACGACAAGTCGGTGTGCCAGGCGGGCACCTACGACCGCGCCGTCGCTGCCATCAAGGCCGCCAAGGCCAAAGGCTTCCGCGTCAACATCAACTGCACATTATTCAACAGCGCCGATCCGGAGCGGATGGCCACGTTCTTCGACAGCGTGATGGCGATGGGCGTCGACGGCATCACGGTGTCGCCTGGTTACGCCTACGAGCGCGCGCCTGACCAGCAGCACTTCCTCCACCGCGAGACGACGAAGACGCTGTTCCGCAACATCTTCAAGCGCGGGAACGGCGCGAAGAACTGGTCGTTCAGCCAGTCCGGCCTGTTCCTCGACTTCCTTGCCGGCAACCAGACCTACCGCTGCACGCCGTGGGGCAATCCGACCCGCACCGTGTTCGGCTGGCAGAAGCCCTGCTACCTGCTCGGTGAAGGCTACGCCAAGACGTTCAAGGAGCTGATGGAATCGACCGACTGGGATTCCTACGGCGTCGGCAACTATGAGAAATGCGCCGACTGCATGGTGCATTCCGGCTTCGAGGCCACGGCCGTGCGCGATGCGGTCGCGCATCCGTTGAAGGCCGCCGCGGTGGCGTTGCGCGGCGTGCGCACCGAAGGCGCGATGGCGCCCGATGTGCCGCTTGATCGGGCCCGGCCGGCGCAATACGTCTTCTCGCGCCACGTCCAGCTCAAGCTGGAGGAAATCCGCACCGCCAAGGCTGCAAACCCGCAGCGCGCGCCGGAAGACACCGACTTGGCCGCTGCCGGCTGACGCCGGGAATTTGACCGAAGCGCGCCCAACGAAGGCGCCGGAACCTGAGCGCCACTCCTCCCGTTATCTTGGGTCAATGTTCCAAGAAGGCCGCATCGCGGCCGGGAGGTGGCCATGCGCCGTCACGTGATCCTTATGATGGGTCTGCTCGCGGCGGCAACAGCTTTCCCGACAGCCGCGCAGGCGCAGTTTCCGCTCGATCCGCGTGCGCTGCTGAACAGGATGACGGCGCCGCTCCGGCATATGCTGCCGCATCCGCCCATGCGCCATCGCTCCGCCAACCGCGGCGCCGCGCAGGAGGCGCCGGCGGCGCGCGCGCCAAATGAACAAGAGATGGTCGGGCTCGGCATCGTCGGACCGGCCACATGGCCGAGCGCTTACGAGGATGTGATCGGCTACACCTTCTGGCCGAACGAGTACGACGCCGAGTATCGCCAGCACGGCTTCGGCGACATCGCCACCGCGATCCTGGCGCCGCTGGAACGAGGGCCTGCTTCGGCCGACGCGCGCCGCCGGCCGGTGACGACCGGAAGCGCCGGCGCCGCTCCGGCCAATCCCGATTGCGACGATACGCGCGTGCGCAACGATTGGCCTAAGGCCGACATCGAACGAACCATCGATTTGAACGAGGGCCAACGCAACGCGCTCGATCGTTTGCAGACGACGATCAACAACGCCGCCAAGGCGGTGCGCGCCGGCGCATGTCAGCCCGCGACCGCGGCGAGCCCCGCGGACCGGCTGGAAGCCGTGGTGCAAAGGCTATGGGCGGTGCAGAACGCGAGCGTCGTTATCCGCGGTGCGCTCAAGAACTTCTACGACACACTCAGCGACGAGCAGAAGGCGAAATTCCGCGTCGCCTCGCCGGACAAGGCCCGCGCCGACGCCAAACCGGGCGACAATCCGATGAACCGTCAAGCTTGCGCGCAGCAGGCCGGCGGCGACGAGCGGTTGATGAAACAAATTCAGCAAACGGTGCGGCCGACACCGAAGCAGAAAGCAAACGTGGAAATGCTGGGTAAAACCGTCGGCGGCATGAGCCAGTATCTGATGGCGTCCTGCGCGCAACCGACGCCGGAAGACCCGCTCGCCCGGCTCGACGCGGCCACCGGGCGCCTGACGGCCATCAACTACGCGGCGACGTCGATGGAAGTGGCGCTCAGCCAGTTCTCGGCCGGCCTTACCGAAGAGCAACGCAAGAGGTTCGACGCGCTCGGCCGCTGATCACATCCCGTACCGTACGGCCTGATTGCTGCCGCTCATCATGTTGCGGTAGCGCGCCAGCGCCCAGAGCGGGAAATATTTGCGGTAGCCGTGGTAGCGCAAATAGAATACGCGCGGAAAGCCGGTACCGGTGAAGCGCTCCTCGCTCCATAGACCGTCATCGTCCTGCGTGCGCAAGAGATAACGCACGCCCTGCGCCACCGCCGGGTGGCTCGCTTCGCCGCAGGCCATCAGCCCGAGCAGGGCCCAGGCCGTTTGCGAGGCCGTGCTCGGCGATGGCTCGTGGCCGCGGTAATCGAGCTTGTAGCTCGATCCATCCTCGCCCCAGCCGCCGTCCGCATTCTGAATCTTTATGAGCCAGGCAGCCGCCTTGCGCACCGCCGGGTCGGTCGAGGGAACGCCCACTGCATTAAGCGCGCACAACACCGACCAGGTGCCGTAGATGTAATTGAGTCCCCAGCGCCCGTACCAGCTTCCCTCCGGCGTCTGCTTGCTGCGCAGATAGTCGATGCCGCGCTTGACCGCCGGACTGTCGCTTTCGCCAAGCTGCGCCAGCATGGAGACACAACGCGCGCCCACGTCCTCGGTCGGCGGATCGACCAGCGCGCCGTGATCGGCGAACGGGATATTGTTGAGATACTCGTAGATGTTGTCGACGTCGAAGGCGGCCCAGCCGCCGTTTGAACTCTGCATCCCCCGGGTCCATTCGACGCCGCGATCGATGGCAGCATCGAACCTGCCACCGGCACCCTCGCGCCGCGCGCGGTCCATGGCCATCAGGATCACGGCGGTATCGTCGAGATCGGGATAATGCGGATTAGCGTACTGAAAGGCCCAGCCGCCCGGCCGCAAGCCGGGCCGCCGCGCGATCCAGTCACCGTCGACATCGAGCACCTGCAAGGCCAAGAGCCAGTCCAATCCTCTGCGTGCACGCGTCACCGAAGCGGGACTGCCCTCCTCCAGCAAAGCCTGCGCGGCAAGTGCCGTGTCCCACACCGGGGACACGCAGGGCTGGCAATAAGCTTCGTCGTCTTTCACGACCAGCAGCCGCTCGACCGAATCGCGCGCAATGGCAGCCTTCTTTTCGTTGTCAGGCCCGCCGAGCAGGTCGAACATCAAGGTGGCATTGACCATCGCCGGGAAAATGGCGCCGAGCCCGTCTTGGCCGTTCAGGCGTTCGGTGACGAAAGCAGCGGCAGCGTCGATCGCGCGCCGGCGCAGCCGGCGCGGCGACCTCGACATCAAGGGCCGCACGACCGTATCGACCGCGCGAAAGAAGGCAAACCAACCCCAGCTCTGATGCGGCGCCTTGGCGGCCAAGCCGATCGTCTGCGGCGGCTCCCGGAACAGCTCGTCGATGGTGACGCCGCGTGGATTCTTGGCGCGCGGCTGCAAGGTCTGGAGCACGAGAAGCGGCACCATCACCGTGCGCGCCCAATAGGACACCTTGGAGAAGTGGAATGGAAACCACCGCGGCAACAGCATGATTTCGACCGGCATCGCCGGCACGCTTTTCCAGCCCAGAATGCCGAACAGCGCGAGCAGAATACGCGTGAATACGTTGCTATGGATCGCACCGCCGCGCGCCAGGATCGCCTCGCGCGCGCGCTTCATATGCGCCGCGTCGGGCGCGTCGCCGATCATCTTGAGCGCGAAATAGGCCTTCACGCTGGCGCTCATGTCGAACCCGCCGCCGTGAAAGAGAGGCCAGCCGCCATGCGAACCTTGGATGCGGCGCAGGTAACTGCCGATCTTGCGCTCCAACTCCAAGGCGTCCGGCTCGCCACGATAGGCACGCAACAAGACATATTCCGCCGGGATGGTGGCGTCGGCTTCCAACTCGTACAGCCAGTGGCCATCCGCCCGTTGCTGCGCGAAGAGCGACTGGCACGCAGCGTCGATCGCGGTGTCCAGCGCCTTGTCATCGCGGCGTGCCATCGGCCGCGCTTGGAGATCGATATCGGTCATGCTGCGGCCCGCGTGTCTGCGTCCTGCCCCACAACGAGATCGGCAGCGCGGTTGCCCGAGCGCACCGCGCCTTCGATGGTCGCGGGCAGACCGGTGGCGGTCCAGTCACCGGCCAGGAACAGATTGCGCCAGCCAGTCTCGGCGTGCGGGCGTTTGGCGTTTTCTTCCGGTATCGCCGCGAAGGTTGCGCGGCGCTCGCGCACGATCTGCCACGGCGGCAAGGGCTCGGCGGGCAGCTTCATCACCGCCGCGACATCGCGCCAGATCCGTTGCGCAACCTCACTGCGCGGCAGCCCGAGCAAATGCGCGGCATCGCTGACCGTGACCGCGATGCGGCCGGGCAGCGAGAAGATCCATTCCGCTGTCCCGTTCACGCCACCCATCATGCGCGGCTGGCCCGGCGGCGGATCGACGCGGAAATGCGCATTGACGATGCCGCAGAATGCCGTCGGCGTCGTCAGGCCCGGCACCAGCTCGGCCGCGCCATAGGCCGGCACCGCGAGGATGACGCTGTCATGTTCGTCCAACGGCATGCGCTCGAAGCCGAAATCAAGATACGAGACGCGGTCGCCCGCGAAATGCAGGCCATGCAGCCCGTGGTGCAGTTTGACCGGTACACCGCGTTCGGCGAGCCAGCGCAACGCTGGCGCAACCAGCGCATTGCCGATGCCGTCCGGTGCGATTAGCGGACGGCAAGCCTTGCCGCCGAGCGCCAACGTCTCGCGCACCACCGCGCCCGCGAGCTTTCCCGAGCCGTGCAGCGGCCGCACATTGAGCGCCGCAAGAAGCAAAGGCTCGACCAGGTTCTGGTAGAGCGGTCCCCCGCAAGCCATCAACTGATGCAGCGGGCGGTCCCCCGACGCCCATAACAGGCGCGCGAGCGCCAGATAGTCGCGCGCGCGCGTTTGCGGCACGCGCCGGCTCTTGGCGAAGATCCACCACGGCAGCGGACCGTTGTTGAGCCGCACGGTCCACCGCGCGCCGTTCGCGAGATCGACGAACTGGAATTCGGCCTCCGGCGGCCCTTCGAGCAGCGATTCCGCGCCGATAGTCTTGAGATACGCAAGCGCGGCATGATTACCGGACAGCAGGATGTGCGTGCCGTTATCGATGACCATGTCGGTGACATGATCGTAATAGGAACGGCAACGCCCGCCCGGGTGCGCGGTCGCCTCATGCAACACCACGGCGCGGCCGGCTTCGGTCAGGCGCACCGCGGCCGCCAGGCCGGCAATGCCCGCCCCGATGATGTGAACCGTGCCGGTTTCAGAGGAACGCATGCCGCAAGGCGACCTTCAGCAAATGAGAGCGGCTGACATGGACGCGGTTGCGCGGCCAAGCCCAGCCGCGCGCGACCATGTCCTCGAGCATATGACGGTAAGCCTCCTCCATGATGCGCGGCGCGCGCACTAGGCGGCGCGACGTACGTGCCATGATGGTGTCCGCTTCGGCGAAGTGCCGGCGCGCCTCCGCCACCAGAACGTCGCAGGCCACGCCGATCGCCGGATCGGATAGCACTGTGGCCGGATCGTCGCCGCGGATGCCGGCCGCATCGAGCGCCTCGCGCGGCAGATAAAGTCGGCCCATGCCGGCATCTTCATCGAGATCGCGGAGAATATTTGTCATCTGTAAGGCGCGGCCGAGATGATGCGCGAGCTTGATACCGTCATCCTTCTCAAGGCCGAAGATGCATACCGACAACCGTCCGACGGCGGAAGCCACACGGTCGCAATAAAGATCGAGCGTCGCGAAGCTGGGCGCGCGGATGTCCTCGACGGCATCCATCTCCATGCCGTCGAGGACGGCGAGGAAATCCTCGCGGCGCAGGGCGAACTGCGCGATCGCGCGCGCCAGCCCTTCGCGGCCCGGCGGCATGTTGCCTTGATAGAGAACATCGATATCGCGCCGCCATTGCGCGAGCTGCTCGAGGCGAAGAGGCCGCGGCGCGTCGGAATCGGCGATGTCGTCCACGGCCCGGCAGAACGAATAGATCTCGAACATGGCTTGCCGCTGCTCGCGCGGCAGAATGCGCATGGCGAGATAGAACGAAGACCCGCTGGCGCGGGTCGCGACCGAGGCGTTGTTCGGTACGGGGGCCGACATCACCGGCTCACCGGCGAAAAGGACGGCGCACCGCGCGCGAACACCCGGCGCGCCAAGATAGCGGCGGCCGCGCGCGTTGCGGTCATCAGCATCGCGGCCTTCGACAGATGCACCCGCTCGCTCAGCGGATCACGTACCTGCAATATCGTCACAAGCCTTTCGGCCAGCGCCTGGATAGTCGCGATCTCCATGGCCAGCCGTGCGTCGTTGACCATGCCGGCCAGGGGGCGGCTCTGGTCCAACAGCGTCGCCGTACGGGCGGCGAGGCCTTGCAGGCACGTCCGCAACGCCGGGCTGGCGCGCACTCCACCCAGCGCCGTCACGTCGGCGCCGGCCGCCGCCAGCGCGTCCTGCGGAAGATAGACGCGGTCGAGCGTGCGATAGTCGGCGCCGCAGTCCTGCAGGTGGTTGATGATCTGCAGCGCCGCGCACAAGGCGTCGGAGGCGCCCCAGGTGGTCTGCGCCTCGCCGTGGACGTCGAGCACAAAGCGCCCCACCGGCATGGCCGAATACTGGCAATAGCCAATCAGGTCGTCCCAGGTCTCGTAGCGCAGCTTGGTCGCGTCCTGACGAAAGGCGCGCAGAAGATGCTGCGCATGCAGCGGCGTCAGCCCGCGCGCCTGCAATACGCCACGTAACTTCACGCCCTGCGGTTCGTCGTCGTTTTGTCCCAACAGAGACGCCTCGAGCTTGTCCAGCCGCGCCAGCTTCTCCGGCGCGCTGAGGCTTCGATGATCGGCGATGTCGTCCGCCACGCGCACGAACTCGTAGAACGCCAGGATCGGGGCGCGATGGCGCCGGCGCATGATGAGCGAGGCGACGGGAAAATTCTCGTCGCCTGAGCCCTTGCCGGATCGCAGTTCAGCGCTCGCCGTCATTGCACGCCCGGTGCGTTGACATGCACGCGTCCCTTCCATTGCCCGCCTCGCCGGCGCGCATGCTGATACGCCGAATCGAGCGTGTAAACAGCGTACAGGAAAGCGACGGTCGGCAGCGCAAAGCCCCACAGCGGCGACACCCGGTAAAAGCGTAACGTCGGCTGCATCGAGGCCGCCATGGCGAGCCAGGCCGCCGCGCCAAGAAGCCGCGGCACGCCGTCCGCAAACAACACAAGCAACGGCGGCGCGATGAAGGTGAGCGCTAATCCGAACATCGCGCCCACGAGCCACCACGGCGAGAACCGCAGTTGCGCATAGGCCGAACGCGCGATCATCCGCCTGACGCTGGCGAAATCGTCATAAGGGCGGATGCTGCGCACCCGTTCGGTGAGCCCGAGCCAGATCGGCCCGACCGCCTTAATACGCCGCGCCAGCGCGCAGTCGTCGATCAGCGCATTGCGGATGCTGTCGATGCCGCCGGCGTCGCGCAACGCGCCCGCTTTGAGCAGCACGCAGCCGCCGGCGGCTGCGGCCGTCGCCGCTTGCGGCGCCTTCACCCAGGTAAAGGGAAACAGCATCTGGAAGAAATAGATGAAAGCCGGGACATGCACGCGCTCGGCTAGGCTCTCGCAGCGCAGCTTGGCCATCAGCGAGGTTAGCCCATAGCCGCCGGCAACCGCTTTGGCAGTGAGCCAAGAGACCGTATCGGGCGCATGCACGATGTCGGCGTCGGTCAACAGCAGATAGTCCGGCCGGAAGCGCTGCTCGGCGGCGGCGATGCCCTGCTTCAACGCCCAAAGCTTGCCGGTCCAACCCACGGGAAGTCCGTGGCTGGCAATGACCGACACGGAGCGCCTCGCGTCCTGCCCGGCCGTTTCGGCGCATTGGCCGGTGCCATCGCTGCTGTCGTCGTCGATGACGATGATGTCGAGACGCCCCGGATAGTCCTGCCGCACCAGCGAGCCGACGCTCGCCGAAATGTGCTCGGCCTCGTTGCGGGCGGGCACGATGACGGCCACCGAGGGCCACCGCGCAGGGGAAGGCACACGCTCTTCGTCGCGCACCGGATTCATCCAAAACCGCCCCCGGCCCACGAGCAGATAGGCCCAGGCGATGGCGGTCATCCCTGCCGCGAGAGCAACTAACACGATTAAGGACGTCCGGTCGGATACACGAGTTCCCCCTATCAATGTCCGGCCGGGGAAATAGTTCAACCCTTGGGAACCCGAAAAGCGCGAAACTCTCGTCCGCAGCGGGCCGGGTGGTGCGGCTATTTGGAGAAATGCCGTCTTAAATGGGGAACGCCATCGGCGAGATAGCAAACACAGATGCAGCAGCCGCTAAAGGGGCGGTCTACCCGTCTCGGGTGGCGGACGACGCCGTCAGGAGATCCGCGGCGCTCCTTGAGCCTTGCTCTCGGCGCGTTTACAGCTTTGCTCGAAGACGAAGAGCCGGATGGCCGAGGACAAATTGCCATGCTGCCGCTCGGCATCGATCCGCGCCACCAGTTGCGACAGATGCACGCCCAGATCCTGGGCGATGGCTCTCAGCTCGTTCCAGAAGACATCCTCGAGGCTGACACTGGTCTTATGACGCCCAACGACGATTGACCGCTTGAGAACGCGGGAGCGCAGATAGCCGCCGTTGCCGGTGCTGTCCGCCGCGCCGTTGGCCTGGGCGCCCGTTTCACGTTGCGCGCGAAGTTCCGTGGAATGTTTCTCGGCCATGGCTCGGCCTCTTGTGACTGGGTGAAATAACAATTGACTCTAGTACAATAACACAGCGCTCTTATAAGTTGTGGTAACATGTGCGGATATTTGTTCCATCCACGCCTGTGGAAGATTCCCTTCAAGTTTCCAGATTGTTTGCACAAATATAGTTTAGCTATTTCCTTTTTATCCTTGGGTTCGCAACAACTACAGGTCGTGCCCCGTAGCAGGTGGTAAAATCTTGCTAGTATTCCTTCTTCGGCGCAAAGTATTTACCGTCCCGCAGCGTGTGCATTGCGGCGTTTGATGCTGGTCAACAGCGGCAAAGGCGAACCTGCGCATATTTGGCCATGATACGCTGCCGTTACCCGTATGTGGATGCAGGATGGAGGGATCCCAGCGGAGGATTCTCCAAACCCTCGATCGGACCGATCAGCCGATGAGCGAAGACGACCCAGGAGTCGAAGATGTTCGCCCAGATGTCGGTGCGGCGCAGGGCGTAAGCTCTGAATTTGCGGTCATTCCCAACCTTATCCAAGGTGCCATCCAATCGAGCGCGACCGAATTATCCCGTTCGCAGAAAGCCGATGAAGTCGTCCCCAATATGCTCGCACTGATCGGCAAGGCTTTGGGCGCCTGCCAGATCAAGCTCTATCAAAACAACAAGCCATCGGACGGTCTTGTCGAGCCGGTGCAATTTCATTCTTGGCACGCTGCAGACGTCGCTCCCAGAAATGGGGCGCTGGCGATGTTCACCTTGAAGTCAGAACAATCTGGTCGTCTGGTATCCCGTTTGGCAAGCGGCGAAGCCGTTCAAGTGAGCGCCAATGCTGTCAGCGACCAGATTGGTCAAGCGCTCAAATCCGGCGGCGTAAGCACAGCTCTCTTTGTGCCTGTTTTTGTTGACGGCCAATGGTGGGGTGAGGCGGAAATCGATCGATGCGATAGCGCGCAGGCGTGGTCGGACAACGAGGTCGTCTCCTGCAATCTCCTGGGCGGATTGATCGGTGCCGCCATTATTCGCGCGCGCACGACAAAAGAACTGGCCGATGCGGCTCGCATTATCGAGAACAGTGCTACGTTCCTGTTTCGCTTCTCCGCGGAGAAGCCCTATCCGATCAGTTATGTTTCCAACAATGTGCGACGCTACGGCTACCGGACGGCGGACATATTGGCATCGCCCCTTCTCTACCTCGAACTCATTCATCCCGACGATCTGCCGACGGCGCTCGAGGACATCCTTCGCGTCACAAGCGGAGCCGTGAGCGATACAAGCCAGGACGTCCGTTTGCGTACGCCCGACGGACGGTATCTATGGTTCGAGGTGCGCATGGCGACCGTCCGCGATGAAAGCGACAAGGTCGTCGAAATTGAAGGTCTCGCGATCGATATCGACAAGCGCAAAACGGCGGAATCCTACATTGCCCGCTTCACGCTGACCGATCAGCTTACGGGCCTCGGCAATCGCGCGGCGTTCATGGATGAGCTTCGCCACGCCTTTGCCGGCGCCAAGCGCGGCGCCAACCCGTTCGCCATCCTTTATATCGATCTCGATCACTTCAAGGACATCAATGAAGTGCTCGGCCACAGCAAAGGTGACGCCCTGCTCAAGCTTGTGGCGATGCGGTTGCAGGGCGCCGTACGGACTGGCGATTTCATTGCTCGCTTCGGCGGCGACGAGTTTGCGATCTTGCAGCTTGATATCGCAGACCCCTCGGACTCCGGTGCCCTGGCCGCCCGCGTGCTACGCGATGTTTCCCAGCCGCCATACGACATCGGCACGCAGGTGGACGTCACCGCCAGCATCGGCATCGCGTTTTTCGATCGGTCGATCGCCGACGCGGAGGAGATGGTCAAGCAAGCCGACATGGCCCTCTATCGCGCCAAAGATACGGGGCGCAACCAATTCCACTTTCATTCCGAGGCGCTCGACATCGCCATCATCGAGCGAGTCACCTTGGCGGGCGACCTGCGCCGTGGCCTCGAACGCGGAGAACTTGAGCTTTACTATCAGCCACAAGTGGACGCCGAAAACGGTCGCATCATCGGCATGGAAGCGCTGTCGCGCTGGCATCATCCCAAGCACGGCCTTCTGTTACCGAGTCATTTCATCCCCATTGCCGAAAAGACCGGCACCATCTTTGCGCTCGGACGCTGGGTCATCGATCAGGTATGCCGCCAAATCCTTGCCTGGCAGAGCGCCGGCCTCTCACTTCCGAAAGTTTCCTTGAACGTCTCCGGAGCGCAGATTAAGGCGGCCCCCGACTTCGACGCTGACCTGATGCAGACATTGCACAGCTGGGGTGTCGATCCTTCCGCCATCGAAGTTGAGCTGACCGAATCGGTCCTGATGGAAACCACGCGCGAGCACCGCGACATCATCGACCGCCTACATAGGCTCGGCGTCGCTATCGCCATTGACGATTTCGGCACCGGATACTCCTCCCTAGGCTATCTGCGCGCCTATCGCGTCAATCACATCAAGATCGCGCAGGAGTTCGTCCGCAACATCGAGGAAGGCTCGGGCGATGTCGCCATTGTTCGCGCGGCGATCAGCCTGGCGCGCGAGCTAGACATCGCTATTATCGCTGAAGGCGTGGAGACCGCTTATCAGCTCAAACTGTTGACGGAAGCCGGATGCCGCTACGTGCAGGGCTATTACTTCAGCCCGCCGGTTCCACCGCAGCAGATGGCCGCGCTACTCCACCGCGGCGTGATATCGCCGAAGCCGCTGTCGCAAACGGCGCCATAGATCGTCCAATGTCCTCACCGCATTTACTTCGAGATGAGCTGAACTCTATCAGCTACATCCGAAGTAGTAAGATCGCACTAGTGCGACGCCGCGACGCGCCAGCCTTGGTAATATTGTATTTGCACGCGCAAATACTGTTATTGGTTTGACTTCCGTCAATACGCCCTTGCGCTACTCCAATAACGATGAAGCGTATTCTCGCATCGAAAGGAGATCGCAATGCGCCGCGTGTCGAAGGCGGTCGCCAACTGGTTCTCGATCGAATCGGAACGTGGCGTCACCGCAATTGAATACGGATTGATCGCTTCACTGGTCGCGCTCGCAATCATCGTGGGCATCACTGCGCTCGGCGTCAATCTGAACTCGCTGTTCACTTACATCGGCGGAAAGGTCAAACCGCCAACCTGACGAATCCGCACGACGCGCCGCCTCCAGGCGGTGCGTCCAGCCTCGTGGGAGGACTTGGCGGGGCGGCAGGTGGCGCCCCCGTCCCGACCGCTGCAACGGACGAACGGCTCGCCGTCGCGCATGAGAGGATATAAGACATGGGTCTTCTTCTCGTCCGCACCGCGCTGTGGTCTGCCGTCTTGATCCTGCTGTCGCTCGCAGCACTACAGGATATGAGAGCGCGCATCATTCCAAACCGGTTGGTTCTATCGGTCGCTGCCATCGGACTCTTGGCCGGCATCATCGACAGGCCAAATGCGCTCTGGCTCAACTTCGTGCTGGCGTTTGCTCTGCTTGTCGGCCTCGGCGTGCTGACGCACTACGATATCCTCGGTGCGGGCGACGCCAAAATGATGGCGGCAGTCAGCTTGCTGGCGCCGCCTGAGCGCATCGCAATGCTGCTGTTCGCCATCGTCATGATGGGCGGCGTGCTCAGCAGCGCTTATCTCATCTTGCATCATGTTCTGAAGCAGCGCCGCAGCACCGTCGCCACATCCAAGACGACGGCGTACACCCGCTGGCTGCGTAACGAGCGCGCCCGCATCGTCACCGGAGAGTCCGTCCCCTACGCCATCGCCATTCTGGGCGGCACTGCCGCCTACCTCGTCAGCGAGCTGCATCAATGTTTGTCCGTAACCTCCTGCTCGCAGTAGGTGTCCTGTCCCTGCTCGGGGGACTGGCGCTGTCGGTCATCTGGTTCAGCCAGATCAGCACCGCGCCGCCGCCGGCGGAGCCGCCGCCAGCACGCCATGCCGTTCTCACGGTCTCGCACGCCGTCTCGGCCGGCACTCTACTGCGGCCCGCGGACATCGCCTGGAAGGAGATCGCCGCGCGCGATATCCGCCCCGGCAGTCTCGTCCGCGGACAGGTTTCCGAAACCGATTTCGTCGGCGCGATCGTGCGCCGGGACTTCCAAGCGGGCGAGCCGCTGGTCGCTTCCGATCTTGTCCGGCCGAATGAACGTCAGTTCCTTGCCGCGGCTCTCAAGCCTGGCATGCGCGCGGTGTCGATCGCCGTCGATGCACCGCAGAGCGCCTCGGGCTTGGTCCTGCCGGGCGACCAAGTCGACGTGATCCTCGCACAGACCTTCAGCGATACCGCTGCCGACCCAAACTTCCGCTCAGTGGCGGAGACCGTGCTCCATGATGTGCGCGTCATCGCCATCGACCAGACCCTCACCGCACGACAAGTGCCCGCCGCGCGCGCCGTTGTCCCCACCGAGCCGCGCACGCCCAGAACGGTAACGTTCGAGGTTACCGAGAAGCAAGCGGAGCGCCTGGTGGTAGCGGCCCAACTCGGCCGTCTGCAATTATCGGTGCGGCCGCTCGAGATCGCACCGGAACCCACGGGCCTCCCCAAGCACGAAGCGGCGCCCACATGGGCGGCCGATGTGTCGCCCGCCCTGAATGAGCTCACCAGGCGCAGACCGCAAACGGGAAGCACGATTGAAAATGCGATCCGCCGGCCGCCGCCATCGGACGCACAATGACTGATCATTCCGCAACAGCCACTGTCGCGAACGCCGCGGGCACATCGGCCGCGCAGATATTCGTGCAGGATGCCGAGTCGGCCGCCATCATCCGGCAATCGCTGACCAGCCTCGGCTTAACAAATGCGGAATTTGTTTCCGGCAACGTTCTTACCGCGGTGGCCGCGCTCGCCCGTCAGCCCTCGCCGCGGTTGCTGATCGTGGACGTCAGCGGCTTGGAAACGCCGGTCGATAAAGTCGACGAACTGGCCGATGTCTGCGAGCCGAATACCGGCGTTATCGTTATCGGAGACCGCAACGATATCGTTCTCTACCGCGACTTGAAGCACGCTGGCGTCGTCGAATACTTCTTCAAGCCTCTTGTCGGCAATCTCGTGACACGCGCCTGCAATACGGTGCTCACCGGCGCGGTGGAAGCGCAGGCGGCGTCACGGACCGGAAAGATCATCTTTGTCCTCGGTGTGCGCGGAGGCACCGGCGCAACCACGATCGCGGTCAATACCGCGTGGCATCTCGCCGAGACACGGCAGCGCTGGGTTATGCTGCTCGATCTCGATCTGCAGGCGGGTGACGCCGCGCTCCAGCTCGACGTCTCTCCGACCCACGCACTGCGCGAAGCATTCGAGCATCCGGAGCGTGTGGACAAGCTCTTCGTCGAACGGGCGGCAATCCGAATCGATCACCGCATCGACCTGCTGGCGTCGCTCGAGCCGCTCGCCGAACCTGTGACAATCGAGGAAGGAGCGCTCCGCTCGCTGCTCGACAAACTGCTCAGTCGCTATCGCTTCATTTTCGTCGACCTGCCGCCGTCGGTCGCCATGCGGATAATGTCGATCCTGCATATGCCGAGCACCTGCGTGCTGGTAAGCGACGGATCGCTCGCCTCGGCCCGGGATGTCGCGCGCTGGCGCGAATGGATCGGCCCGAATACGCCAGAGCATACGACCCTTCATCTGCTCAACCAGCACGGCGCTCCGGGAAGTCTTCCGGACATCGAATTTGCCAAAGCGGCTGGCCGCCCTGCCGACCTTGTCATCCCCTATGACAAGGAAATCGGCGTGGCCAACGCATTGGGCATCAAGGGCACGCAACACAGCACAACGCTCAAGCGCGGACTCGCTCCGCTGCTGCGGCGTCTATCCGGCGAGCAGACCGAAGCGCCGCGCTCGCTCATCCGCCGTCTCTTTGGTTAGCCATGTTCCAGTTCGGCAGAAAATCAGACAAAAAGGAAGCCGCTGCTCCGGATGCTATGGTCGCCGCAGTCGCCGTCCCAACGCACGTCGGCTCACTTCCTACGCTGCCGCAGGCCGAAGCGGCGAGACCGCCGTTATCAGCCGCGGATACCATCCGCGACCATGTTTTCACGCGCATCGAGCCGGCCGTGGCGGTGCGCCTGACCAGAAGCGATCTGACCCAGCGGGTCGACGAGCTTGTCGCGGCAATCGCCAACGAGCAGCGGATCCTGCTGAACCAGAGCGAGCAGCACGCGCTCGCTGCCACCATCGTCGACGAGATGGTCGGCCTCGGGGCGCTCGAACCGCTGCTGCGGGACAACTCGATCACCGATATCCTCGTCAACGGCCCGCACATGACTTATGTCGAACGCCAGGGCAAGCTTGAACTCATCCCCCTGCAGTTCCGCAATGATGCTCATGTTCTTCATGTTGCTCAGCGCATTGCCTCGTCTGTCGGCCGGCGCATCGACGAGTCCAGCCCCATGCTCGACGCACGTCTCGCTGACGGCAGTCGTGTCAATGTGATCATCCCACCGCTCAGCCTCAGAGGGCCTTGCATTTCGATCCGCAAGTTCTCGAAGACCATGATGGATCTCACCAAGTTCGTCCAAATCGGCACGCTCTCGCCCGACCTCGCGCACGCGCTCGAAATCGCTGCGCGCTGTCGGCTCAACATTCTGATTTCCGGCGGCACAGGCTCGGGCAAGACGAGCTTGATGAACGCATTGTCGCGTATGATCGATGCCGGCGAACGCATCATCACCATCGAAGATGCGGCGGAACTTCAATTGCAGCAGCCGCACGTCATTCAACTCGAAACGCGGCCCGCCAACATCGAAGGCCGCGGCCAGGTCGCTCAGCGCGATCTCGTGCGCAACGCTTTGCGCATGCGTCCCGACCGCATCATCGTCGGCGAGGTGCGCGGCTCCGAGGCGTTCGACATGATGCAGGCCATGAACACCGGTCATAACGGCTCGATGTCGACGATCCATGCCAACTCCGCCCGGGATGCGCTGGCCCGGGTTGAGAGCATGATCATGATGGCCAACGTCAACATCCCCACCCGCGCCATGCGGGCGCAGATCGCCAGCGCTATCGACCTCGTGATCCAAACCGAGCGCATGCGCGACGGCGTCCGCCGGGTGACCGAGGTGGTGCAGATCGTCGGCATGGAGGAGGACGTCATCTCCATCGGCAACCTGTTCACCTACAAGTACCTGGGCGAAAACCTCGACGGCACCCTGCGCGGCACGTTCGAGCCGACCCGCGTCCGGCCGCGCTTCCTGCCGCGCCTGGACTATTTCGGCCTCGGCACCGCCTTCTTGGAGACGCTCGGCCAATCGGAACAGGAAGCGCGCTGACCATGCTCCTGCCCGCCCTGATCATGATGTTGTTGTTCCTGCTCAGCGGCGGCACGTTGATCATGGCGCTGCTGATGAGCCGGCGCGTACGGCTCGAACTCGACCGACGAGTCGAACTCGCCGCCGCCGCCAGCGTCCAGCCGGCGCGCCTCGATATCCTGCGCCAGGCGCTCACCCCGCGCTTCGACGCCCGCGTCCGCCAAGCCTTCGTCGGCACAAGGCCGATCTGGGGCACGAAGAGCAGCGGCCTGCGCCTGCTGATCTTCGCCGCCGTGGCCGGCGGCCTGACGCTGCTCGTTACTTACGTCGGCTTCGGCTGGCCGCTCTGGCTCGCCGGCCCACTCGTCGTGTTCGCCGGCTTCATGCTGCCGCGCACGATCCTGCTCCGGCAGCAGAAGCAGGCCGAGCAACTCTTCACCGATCTGTTTCCGGATGCCGTCGTCGCCATCTCGCGCATGTTGCGGGCCGGCCTTCCCATCACTACCGCGGTGCGCTCCGTCAGCCGCGAATCCCCGGCCCCAGTCAACACCGTGTTCGCCACCATCTCCGATCAGATCGATATCGGCACGCCGATCGAGAGCGCGCTCGACACCAGCAGCCGCCACATCGGCCTGGCCGACTTCCGCTTCTTCACCATGGCGATCGTGCTGCAGCACCAGACCGGCGGCAATCTCGCCGCCACGCTCGAAATCCTGGCCGACATCATCCGCCGCCGCCGCGCGGTGCGCCTAAAGGCACGCGCCACCACCGCGGAAATCCGCGTCTCGGCTTACGTCTTGACCTTCCTACCCTTTCTCATCGTCGGCGCTCTGCTCCTCATCCAGCCCGGCTATCTCACACCGCTGTTCAGCGATCCGCGCGGCCACATCATCCTGATGCTGGCGGCCGGCGGATTGCTGCTGGGCGGCCTGACGATGCGGCAGATGATGCGCAGCGTCACGCAGTTGTGAACGGGGGGATCCGATGACGACATCGATCCTCGCCAACATTACCACCACGCTACTCATTCTCCTTGCCGCACTCGCGCTGCTCTTCGGCGGCATGGCGCTGATCGCTTCGGCGCGGCGCACGCGCGACGAAACATTGGCGCGGCGCGTCGCCTTGGTCGAGCCGGGCTTTGCCGCCATCGGAGTGCTTGGCAAAACGGGCTCCGCCGGCGAAGCGCTGTTCCGGCTGCCGGGGAGCACCCTATCAGGCCGCTCGCAGCGCGAGATCACCCGTCTCTTGGCGGGCCTGCCGCTGGCGCCAGCCCAGGTCCTGACCGTTTTCACGATGATCCGCCTCGCGCTCGTGCTCGTGTTCGGACTCATGACTTTCCTGTGGGCTCGCCGCTTCGCGGTCTTTGCCGACACAGCTTCGATACCGCTCATGCTCGCGGCGATGGCCGGCATCGTCGGCTGGTTCGTGCCGAGCATGATCATCTCCTACCGTCTCAGGCAACGCACCAAGGCCGTGCGCTCCGGTTTGCCCGATGCGCTGGAACTGCTGGTCGTCTGCGTCGAGGCCGGGCTGTCGCTCGAGGACGGCCTCGATCGTGTCGTCACCGAGTTGAAGCGCTCGCAGCCCGCTCTCGCCGACGAGCTCAATCTCACGCTCGCCGACCTCAAGATCCTGCCGAGCCGCGACCAGGCGCTCGCGAACCTTGCCGAGCGTGTGGACGTGCCGAGCGTGCGCTCGGTTGTGACCACCCTGGCACAGACGCTGCGCTACGGCACACCGCTGGTGCAGGCGCTGCGCGTCACCGCCGCCGAGCTGCGCAACGACTATCTGGTCGAGATGGAAGAGCGCGCCAACCGGCTGCCCGCCTACCTCACCCTGCCGGTCATCCTGTTTCTGATGCCGACGATCTTCCTGGTCGTTGGCGGCCCGGCCGTGCTGCGCATCATCGACGCCTTCACGCACCGATAGGTCCTGGCGGTTATCGCGCTTCCGAGGCGAGACGCTCGAGCACGGCATGCGCCGCCGTGACGCGCGCCGGAATTGGGACGTTCTTGTTCGCCAGCATCACGATGCCGATCTTTTTCGCGGGCACGAAAGCGACATAGGCACCAAACCCGTTCGTCGAGCCGGTCTTGTTGAACAGCGTCGGCGCCGAGGGTACCTGCGGCGGCGTGAGTTGTGTCGCGGGCTGGGCCTCCATGGCCATCCTCGTGGCATTGCCGGCCAAAAGTTTGTCCAACGCGATCGGATACGGGTATTGCTCCCAACCGAGCCCTTGCACCATCTCGCCGACCTTGAAGTATCCGATATGCGTGCCTTCGACAGCGCGCCGTAGCGGCGGCTCAAGAGACTCCGGCCTGATGTTGACCTCGACGAAGCGGATCATGTCAGCGGCTGACGATTTGACGCCGTAGGCTTCCGCGTCGAAAACGCCCGGGCTCATCCGTATCGGCTTGCCGGCCTTGGTGTGACCCCAGGCATAGGTCGCTATCGCCGCTTTGGGCACGCGGATATAGCTGTGGCTAAGGCCGAGCTTCGAGAAGATTTCCGTCTCCGCCAGATCGGCGAAATTGCCCTGCATCGCCAGGCCGGCGACATGTCCAAACAGGCCGATGCTGGGGTTGGAGTATCGCCGCTGCGCGCCCGGAGCGTCGGATGGCTTCCATTGGCGGAAATAGGTTGCCATCGCAGCGTTGTTTGTGACGCTGCCGGGAAGCTGGAGCGGCAGTCCGCCCGCGGTATAGGTGCCGAGATTGAGCAGGCTCGCCTTGTCGATGGCGCTGCCGCGCAACTGCGGCAGGTACTTCCCCGGGTGATCCTCGAACGACATCTTGCCGAGGGCCTGCGCATAGGCGGCAAAGGTTGCGGTGAAGGTCTTGCTGATCGAGCCGAGCTCGAAGAGCGTGTCCTTTGTCACCGGAGTCTTGCTCTCTTTCGAGGCGACGCCGTAGTTGAAGAAATACTGATCGCCATCGACCGTCACCGCCACGGCGATCCCAGGCACGTCATACTCCTCAAGAAGCGGGCGGAAGGCATGGTCGACGGCGGCGGCAATGTGCGCCGGACTGTCGGCAGCCTGGGTCGCAGTCGGGAGCAGACAAGATGAGACGATGATCAGGGCAAGCGGCGTGACCACCTTTGCGACAGTACTCAATTGGCTTCCTCTCTCGTTGGCTCTCGTCAAGAATCGAGTTTTCGAGAAAGCAAGCCATTGTGGTGACACCGAGACGGTCGGCTTGATTGGGACCACCGTCAGCTCGGCGTATTCATCACCGGATAGCACGCGGTTGCCGTCAAGGTGATCGTGCCCAAGGGCGAGGCGCCAGCGAACGCCGGAATGGCGAACACAAAGTCGAACGTGCCGACGACTTGCACGCCGCAGGCCGGCGCCGACACGGTGAAGGACGACGCACTGACGTTGAGGCCCCACGCTTCGTCGACCGCCCGATTTTGCACCTGCGCCGTGGTGCCGCAGTCGATCATGTTAATCGCACCGCAGCGCGCTGCCGCCTCCACCGCGCGGTTGAGCGTGGTCAGATTCCAGAGCAAACGGCCGACATCGAGAATGCCGATGACGAACAGCAATAGCATCGGCAGGATAAGCCCGTACTCGATCGCCGCCGCCCCGCGCCGGCTGCGACCAAAACGCCCTTTGCGCGCGCGTGTCATGTCTAGTTCAGCCGTACAACGGAAGTGCCGGTGAAAGTGGTCGGCAACGAAAACCCTGGATAAGGCAGAATCGTGGAATGATCGAGCGATGCGCCCACCCGCGCATATTCTCCCGGCGGGTCACCACCCGCGCACTGCACGCTGCTGGACGCCACGGCGACAATACCGCCATCGCTCGGGCAACCCCAGAAATGCTCGGGCGCCGGTGTCGCCGTGATGCCCGTGGTGGTAGTGGTCGCGTTGGTCACGGCCGCGCTGATGCCTGCTGCGTCCCAGCCATTCTTGGCGGCATAGACCGCACCGGCCTCCGCTGCATTGAAGACCTGCATCGCCTCATACATGGCAAAGCCCAACTCCACGACGCCCATCAGCAACGTGAGCAGCAACGGAATGGCGAGGCCGAACTCGATCGCCGCGGTGCCCTTCTCGCTTCCGATCCGGGTCGTACGCATGTCTCGTCTACTCCACCAGCGTGGCGCCGCCGCCGCTGGCGATCGGCGTGACACCCGTACCGTCGCAGGCGGTTTTCAAGTTGGCATTATTCTGAAGGCTCACGATTCTGGCGATCACCTGACCGCAGACCGGCGTGTTGATGGTCGAATTGTTGTCAAACTGGAGGGTCTGGTTCGGAAAGTAGACTGCCCCGGTCAGATTGAGCGTTGCATTGTTGCTGAATCGCTGCGTCACCGAGGACGATGCGGTGCGGATGCTGGCGAAGGCAATGCCCGCCGTTGCGCCCGTCGCCGGCGCCGTGAGATTCATGGTGACATTGTTGCCGAGGCTGATCGCATAATTGCCGTTGACGACCAGCGTCACGCCGCCGGTCGCATTCACTTTGACGCCGTTGCTCAGAGCCAATCGCGTGCTGATGTAATAGACGCCCGCCGCGAGATTGAGCGTCGCCCCATTGCTGTAGTTCAAACCGGCAGCGTAGCGGCCCGGCAGCAGGTTGCACGTCGTGCAGCCCGTCGGCTGGGTACGCGAGGGCGCGCCTGTCGCGCTTAGCATGACTGTGGCGTAAGGGTCCGCCAGCGCGGCGGCATTCGTCTTGGGAAACGGCGGCGTCTGGTACCAGAGATGAGCATTGTTCGCTATCGAGTATCGCCCCACCACCGACACCGGCCCGTAGATGGCAGCATTGTTGTCCAGAATCAGCGCGCTGCTGCTGCTCGAATTGACGCCGACGCCGCAGGTGGTACTCGACACGACACCGTTGTTTCTGATGCGGACCGCGCCCGACGCCGATGTGCTGAGCCCGAGAATGCAATACAAACCTTCATCGCCGATCGCCGCAACCGCGCGCGCACCGACATTGAAAAGACCGCTCTGCAGCACGCTGACCAGACTCAGAACTTGCGGCTGGCTGATTACCACCTCGACGGCGCCGGTGTTGGCGACATTGTTGCCGATGGTGGGCGGGCTGTTGACCGTCACCGTCACGCCGTCGACGCCGTTGACGAGGCCGACACTCGCCGTGAGCGCGCGCGCCTCCAGCGCGATGTCACTCGGATAGCCCTTGGCCTTGGCGGTGGCACCGCCGAGCGCTGCCGCATCCGCCGCCGACTGGAGCTGGCGATGCTTGTAGAGGAGGAAGGTCATCTCGACCCCCAAACCGACCATCGCGACGATGACGGTCATTGAAACGCCTAGCTGAATGGCAACGCTGCCGCGTTCGGGGCGCCACAGACCGTGCCAAAGAGACCGCACGAACGTCCACATTCCCGTATCTCTCGCTGCCTGATCGGCATCAGCGCTTATGCGCCGCGATGCCCTCGCAGCGATTGACTTCCGTCAAAGGAACTCGCGGCGCACACTTCCGTAAAAAGCATGAGGATTAGTCGGCGGTGGTACATATGTGCCGCGCGCGATCCGACGAACGATCCCAGCATTCTCGCAGGCCGAATCGGGAGACGAGATAGCAAGCGCCAAGTCCAAGGCGGGAGTCGCCGGCGTGAACCGACACGTATGTGTTCGTAGCGTTGTTCGCACTCGCACAAGTGAACGGGCCATCATCTCGCTTCGTTGGTCACGGAGGAAGCGGGTATGTCTAATGTGTCGTGTAGCGTTGTGCGCCGTCGTCGGGTTGGGTTCTGGCCCGCGTGGAGCGTTGGTCTCGTGGCGGCAAATCTCGCGACCGCCCAGGCGGCGGAAGTCGGCCAACCGAGAGAGAGACTGCGCAGTTCATCCCGCATCATCATCGAAGAAGCCGTCACACGGCAGATCAGCGTCCCGCAGAACAAGTCACGGACCATCCGCTTCGAGCAGCCTTTCGCGTCCAGCGTCATCGGCTCGCCCGAGATCGCCGACGTGCTCGCGCTGTCGGATCGCGTCATTTACATCCAAGCCAAGAAGATCGGCACCACCAACATCTCCGTCTTCGACGCCGAGAAGCACCTCATCGCGGTGCTTGACGTCGAGGTGACGGTCGACACGCAAAACCTCGCGGCGCAGATCCGCGGATCGACCGGCACCGGTGGCATCCGCGTCTCGAGCTCGAACGGCCAAGTGGTGCTAAGCGGCGAAGCACGCGACGCCGTGTCGGCGGACCGCGCCATGCAGATCGCCAAGGCCACGACGCCGAACAGCCCGGTGATCAACGCCATGCGGGTTGCCGCCTCGCAGCAGGTGATGCTGAAGGTGCGCTTCCTGGAAGCCAGCCGCAGTGCCGAGCGCGATCTCGGCGTGAACTGGTTCGTCGCCAACGGCTCGGGCACGCGCGGCTTCAACACCGGGCTCGGCGGAGCCACCCAGGTCGGGCAGAGTCCGACGGCGACGGCTGGCGGCCTGCCACTGTTCCAGGCCGCGTCCACTTTCGCCAGCGGCACCAGCGCCGGCCCGTTCGGCGTCGCGCTGGCGAATCTGGTCAACAACGGCACCACGCGCATCGATGTCATGATCAGCGCCCTGGAGGAAAAGGGCTTGGTGCGGCGGTTGGCGGAGCCGGACCTGGTCGCACTCTCCGGCGACACCGCAAGCTTCCTCGCCGGCGGCGAAGTGCCGGTGCCGGTCGTGCAGCCCTCGTCGGGTTCGACGCCGCTGATCACCGTCGAATACAAGCCGTTCGGCGTGCAACTCACGTTCATGCCGACCGTGGCCTCGAGCGGCATCATCAACTTGCGGCTGACACCGTCGGTGAGCGAGCTCGACTTCAACAACGCGGTGGTCGTCTCCGGCTTCCGCATCCCGGCACTGACCAAGCGCGAAGCACGCACGACCATCGAACTGCGCGACGGCCAGAGCTTCGCCATCGCCGGGCTTCTGCAGAACGAAGGGCTGCGCAACATCTCGCAGGTGCCCTGGCTCGGCTCGGTGCCGGTGCTGGGCGCGTTGTTCCGCTCGACCTCGTATCAGCAGAACGAAACCGACCTGGTTGTGATCGTGACGCCGCATCTCGTGCAGCCGGCTGCGCCCGGCCAGCGCCTCGCCACGCCGATAGACGGACAGCTGTCGGGCAACGACGTCGATCTGTTCCTGCTCGGGCAGAGCGAAGTACGCAAGAAACTGCCGGAGACGGTGGCGGCCGGCGTCAACGTGCGGGGGCCCTCTGGTTACATCATGCCCGCGGACGCGAAGTGAGGAGTTCGTCATGCGCAAGACAGCGATGAAGGTGCTGGCCGTTGGGCTGGGCGCGATGCTCTGCGCGGGCGTCACCGCCGCGGCACAGGAGATTCTGATCTACGATTTCGCCGCACCCTACCTGCAGCGCAGCGACAAGATCTTCGCCGGCGCCGGCGATGCCAAAGACGTGAACGCGGCGACGCACGTGATCGATCCGTGGCCGCCTTACGTCGCCAACCGCCGCATCCCGGGCAACGGCGAGCGAATGGTCGGGGCCATCGAGCGCTACCGCGACACGCGCAAGCTGCCGCTCGCGCCGCCGCCGATCCTCCCGGTCGATATCGCGCCGAGCGGCTTCTCGAGCACGGGCGGTGGCGGCGGCGGCGCCGCGGCAAGCGGGACCACCGCGCGATGACTCAGCAGCCCTACCCCACGCCGGGAAAGACATGACGGATGTCAGTCGGGTCGATCTGTTCGAGTCTCGCCATCTGGTTCGCCGCCGGGCTGATGGCGCTGACGCTGACCGGCTGCGTGACCGACGGCGGCAAAGAGGCGGCAGATGGCGCGCCGCTCAATCTCACGGCCGAGCCCGACCCGATCGACTTCACCGACGTGCTGCCGACCGAGACCTTCCGGCTCGGCCTGCAACACTTCCAGCGCACGGAGTATGGCCTCGCCGAGCGCTATTTCCGCGCCACGGTGGAGAAGGACCCGCGTAACGTCGAAGCCTGGATCGGCTTGGCCGGCGCTTACGACCACGTCCGCCGCTTCGAGCTCGCCGACCGCGCTTACGGCATTGCGATCCGGCTGGCCGGCGAGACCGTGCAAATCCTCAACAACCAAGGCTACTCGTATATGTCGCGCGGCGACTTCAGAACCGCGCGCTTGAAATTCCGCAAGGCGTTGCGGCTTGAGCCCGGCAACAAGACGGTGATCAACAACATCCGCATCCTCAACGCCAAGGAGATTGCGGGCCGCGAGCGGTGAAACGGCCCGCGCCAACCGTCACACCGATTCAACTTTCAAACAGCCCGTCTTCGCATGCGCTTCGGCGGACAAGCCAACGCTCCGCCACCCGTGTTGTTTGCGACGCCGGGTGCGTCGTCGTCCAGATTCCCTTTCCGCCTTCGCCCTGACGGGCTTCGGCGGACAAGCCGCCCGCTCTCGAAAAGTACCGAGGGCGCGCGGGACGCCAGGGGTCCCGGGCGCACACAAGTTTACGCGGTGTGCGCAAACAAGGTGCTCGGACCCACGGGCCTCGACGCCTCGCGACATCGAGGC
>Ga0255338_1000564_pt1 | contig 109860 bp, 122 predicted proteins | sample MeOH1_35cm_T4_19_FD_203715 | JGI IMG/M metagenome (GOLD analysis project Ga0255338, IMG submission 203715) | Sandy soil microbial communities from University of British Columbia, Vancouver, Canada - MeOH1_35cm_T4_195 | ecosystem: Engineered > Artificial ecosystem > Sand microcosm >...
CGCTACCGAACCAGCGTTGTCGTTGACCGGCTCGAGCGAAACAGCATAGTATTCACCGCGACTCGTTGATCACCGCGCATACCGCGAGCCGATCCGAAGTCCACCACTCCACGGGGCACTATCTGTCATTGCCCGCCCTGCCTCCGCTGGACCATCTCCGGTCCGCCATCTAGCTCCCGCGTGTGCACTTCCGCGGTGAGTCCGCAGTCACACGCGAACCGCAAGACGTGCAGCTCGACGTCTTCTTCCCACGAGGTACGGACGCTCTTGAACTTCATCGGAACACCGTGATGGGACAGGATCGCCGAGAACCCCTCCGGTCCGTACAGGTTCGGAAGTTCACTCATCGCTGCTCACCCTGCCTTCTCGATCTCGTTGTCCGGGTCGCGCAGCATCTTCGCCAGCCAATCCCATTCCCGGCGGGTCCACGCGGGATGGCCCCGCCACCGCATCCCGCACATCGCACTGGGCGGGGAGCAGTTCACCCCCCGGCAGATGATCAGCGGTTCGTCGTCGTCCTCGTCCGGATCCGGGTAGTGGATCTGCATGGTGCGCTGGCCGACCAGATCACCGGACAGACGGCCGCTGCACCACGGGCAGATCCCGTTGAGCACCTGCCCGTCCCGGATGTCACCGAGCAGCCGGGCGGTCTGCCGCACCAGCGGATTGATCAGGTACGCGACCCACGGCGCGGTCTTGTCGTCGCACTCGTGCGCGGCCGGCACCAATTCGCGGGCGGTGGCGAGCCAGCGCATCGAGTCCTTCGAGGCTGCCACGTCCGGCAGCTCGTGGCCGTCGCCGGGGCCGACGACGTCGATCAGGCACTCGGCGATCTCGGCGGCGCGCGTGGTGATGCTGTAGATCAGGTCCAGGACCTGGATGTCGGCCGGCGCCGGGGTCTGCAGGCCGCGCTTGCCGAGGCGTTCCTGGTCCTCCGGGGACAACGTGCCGGCGCGGCGAGGGTTCTCCACCCACGACCGGGCGGTGCCGGGGATCTTCAACGCGATCAGCGAGGGCCAGGCCTGCTCGAGGTACTCGACGTCGCGGGTCACTGTCGCTACGGTGGCTCGGCTCATGCCGGCACCCCCGACCGGGCGGCGCGGGCCCGCTTGCTCAACCTCTGGTAGAGCCGCTCCCCCGTGACCACGTACGGCGTGCGGACCCCGCGGACATGGGCGGCGTGGGCGCGGCGCAGCTCCGGTTCGGTCCAGGCCCGGGCCACCCCGTCCGCCGCGGTGCTCTCGCACACCGGGTCCTGCGGGGTCAACCACGCGAGCAGCTCGGAGACCGGCTTGGACGGGTCGACCATCGCGGCGCACGAGATCGCCAGGCCGATCAGCTGCTGCCGGTCGAGGGCCGCGGTCAGGCGGGCCACGTCCCCGGCGTCGCCCTCGCCGTGGGTGACGGCGACGAGCTGCACGGCCCGGTCGTCGAGGTCGGCGAGCACCGCATCGGGCAGGGGGTGGGGTCGGTCAGTGGTCATGGGGATGTCCTTCCGGTGGTGCGCACTTCCAGCAGGGTTCGGGCAGATGGTGCTCGGGGCAGGTGGTCTCGTCGCCGACGGTCGACGGCGGCCCGGTCCACCCGGCCCAGGGGGATCCGAACCTGCCGGGGGCCGGCACGTGCGGTGCGGCGCCCGCGTCCCACAGCGGCGGTTCGGGCTGGGGGTCGGGGGTTGGGGGTTGGGTGTTCAGCTGGCGGGAGGCGGGAGGATCGACGGCAGTGGGTCGCCTTCCCTTTCCCCGACGACGACGTTTGCGAGGTGATCTCTCGTCAGGAGGAGCAGCGGCGGGTGACCTGTCCTGGTGACCCTTACCGGGAACCAAACCCATACCCTGCCCTGACCCTGCCAGGCCCGCGCCCGCGCGCGTCGCCCGTACGGGGACACCTCGTTTCGGGTGGTCGGTGGTGTGGTCGGGGCGTGGTCGACGCGTGGTCGCGTCACCGCTGGTCGCGGCGGTGTTCTCTGCGGCGCGGTGGCCCGGCGAGAGCATCTCAGCGTCGCGGTGGTCCGGCGAGCTGGTCTCTGCGGCGACTGGTGTCGGCGAGACGTGCTCAGCGTCGGAGCGGTGCGGCGAGACGAACTCAGCGGCGGGGTGCGGCGAGACGTTGGCGCGAGGGGGCGGTGGCAGCAGGACCATGTCGGCCTGGGCCGGGGTTCGGTTACCTTTGCGGCGGTTGCAGTCCGTGCACGAGATGACGATGTTGCGGGCGCCGTCGGCGCGGGTCGGGTCGACGTGGTCGAGCTGGGGTCGTCGCCCGGTTTCGGATCGGGTGTCCTTGCGTTTGACGAGGACGCCGCAGTATCGGCAGTTCGCCTCGGTCGGCTTCACGGGGTCCACGCAGTCGCGGGCCCAGACCGAGTTGATGATCTCCTGGTCCTTGAGCTCCTTCCGTTTGCGGCGGGTGACCTCGACCTTGGCGGCCGGGTCGTAGCCCATGTCGAACCAGTCGTGGAACAAGTACGTTCCGGGTTCGACGGCGGGGCAGCGGGGGCAGGTGTGGCCGGGCGCATGCCACAGGCCGACGTCGACGAGGATGCCGGCGAGGTGCTCGGCGATCTGCGGGTTGAGCAGGATCCGGATCAGGTCGGTGCGCCGGACCACCCCGTCGGTTCCGCCGGACTCGGCGGACTGGCAGTCGGCGCCGGCCATCGTCCACAGTCCGATCGCGGCGATGCCTTCGAGGTGCCCCTCGAGTGCCTGCTCAGCCAGCGACCGGTGCTTGCGGTTCTGGGTGAGCTGATCGGTGACCTGGAAGAACACTGGACTCCTTCGGGACGCGGCGGACTGCGGTTCTGAAAATCAGGGGGTTCCGGCACGGGCGAACTCCTTCCCCGGCGTGGCGTGGTCGGTGATCCGGTCGGCGAGCCGCTCCCGCAGATCCGGGTGCGCGGTGCCGATCTGGGTGCGCAGATGCTGGAAGTGCCCGACGTGCCAGTGCTCGCAGTACTCACAGGGGTAGGCGATGCAGTCCTCCCCCGACTGGATCGACAGCATCCGGGCATCGACGATCGCGTGCGCCGCCGTCAGGTACGGCTTCTTGCCGTGATGCTGATGACTCATGACGGCGTGCCGTTGGCGATTTCAAGCAGCACGTCGGCGTGGCACGGCTGATCGAGAGGGCACCAGCAGGCGAGGTCCTTACCCGCCAATTCCACGAAGTCAGCCGGGGGACGAAGGATTGTTCGCAATCGGAATGCCTTCACCGCAAAGGCCAGCGCTTCAACCTTCGTTCCCCATCTGGCGGCCAGAACGTCCAGATCGTCGGCCAGCAGGTGCCAATGCGGCGACGCAAACTCATGTAGGCCGTCGTGGTGCAGGCGCCGATCGCAATGAATCGGCCGGAACGGGTTGCCCCATTTGGTCGGCCGGCCGACATACACGGCGCCTTCGGGCATTCGCCAGCCCTTGGTGCGCTTGCGCTGGATCCGCTCAGGCATCGGCGATCACCTCGACGTCTCGCGTGCCGTCCATCATGCTGCACCGTCCTCGGCGAGGTATTTGGCGGCCAGCGCATCGAGCTCCGACACGTTCGCGGCCGACGAGTGGAGTTCGGCGAGTCGCCTCAGCTTGTCGGGCCGGAATCCCTGCCAGTGCATATCGCCTGCCTCGACGACGGGGACACCGGTGTAGCCGAGCTCCTGCACGCGCGCGTAGGCGACCGGGTCCTTGGTGACGTCGATGTACTCAAACAGGACCGCGGCCTTGGTGAGCACTCGGGCGGTCGCGGTGCACTGCTGGCAGTCGGGTTTGCTGTAGACCGTGATCTGCACTGTGTCGGTCATAGTCGCTCCTCGGTGTCATCGACGAATTGGTAGTGGTCGCTGTCGCGGTTGGCGAGGTACAGGCCGTCGAGGGCGGCGCCCTTCGTGGTGTAGCCCTCCGCCGAGTCGGAGATGACGCGGCCATTGCGGGCGCGGCGCTGCCACCGGAACTGGCCGGCCGCGTCGCGGTACAGACGGACGGTGTGCTCAGCCATCGGTGCCGCCTCGCGCCGCGGCGGCCAGCGCGCCAGCAGCAACGCCGTTGAGGTACGTCCACGCGTCGAGAAAGCTGAGCGGGGCAATCGACGACCCACCGACCTCGAGGCAGAAGTGGTCGGGCTGCAGGACACCGCTGACACGGTGGAGCGCTGGCGACACCCGGGGGCGGATACCGCAGTCGAGTTCGACGACGGCGCACTGCCATTCCAGTTTCGTCAGCTTCGGCCACGTCCCGTCGAACTCCGGCTCGATATTGGTGAACTGGCCATCGGGGACGCGGCGCACCTCGACGAGCTGGTCGAGGATCTGGGCGGTGACGGTCACGGCAGCACCACCTCCGACGCGACGTTGGCATCGAGGTAGACGTGCCAGACCAGGCCGTTGCTCATCACCGCGGTGCCGAGATACAGGGCCTGCGGCGGCACGGTCTGTCCGGTGCCGACCACGAGCAGGCGGTGGGGCCGGTCCGTGGCGCCGGGGCGGAACTCGTACCACAGGTCTATGCGCTGGTCCGGGTACTCGCGGCACGGTGCGACGTGCAGCAGCCGTGCCCCGGACGGGAGGTCGACGGTGACGGTGTCCGCGACCTCGAAGTTGACGCGGTGGATGGTTCGCGGGTTCACAGTGCGGTCTCCAATGCGGTGATCAGGTGGATCGCGGGCAGGTACGGGCGCACCGGGTCGGCGCACCACGTGTCGAGGACGCGGCGGCGGGCCGCGTCGGTCAGCAGCGCGGTGTCAAGCCGACGGGCGAGGCGTCCGTTCTCGTCGGCCCAGTCCCGCACCTGCTGGACCAGCACGTCGTTTCGACCGACCAGCTCGCGGTTGCGTTCCCGGAGCTTGGCGATTTCGGCTTGGGCGTCGGCGAGGCGCTGGGTGTCGCTCTGCTCCGCTGCGGCGCCGGGGTATCCGCCGGCCGCGGCCCGGGCGCGTTCGTGGGCGAGGCTCACAGGACTGTCCCCCTTCCGGTTCGGGCGAGGATGGTGAGGGTGATCGCGGCGGCGGTGAGCAGGCCTGCTGCGGTGAGGCCGACGGCCTCGACGATCGTGGCGAGGGTCTTCATCGGTTCCTCCACTGGTCTGCGTGCGGGCACGAGGTCCAGTGCGGTAGGTAGAGGGGTTGTCCGCAGGCGCGCATCGCGTCGCGGCGCGGGCCCTGGACGACGACGGCGCGCAGTCCACCGCCGTCGAGTGGATAGACGGCGAGGTTCCCGTGTGGGGTCGATGCCGGCTCGAGTGGGATAGGTTTGTCCTTCGTGGTGGTGGCCCAGACGATTTCGGCGCGGCAGGAGGCGCATCGGGTCGCGCCGGGCAGGTGGTTCTCGGTGGTGGTCACAGGGATCACTTCCTCTGCAGGAGGGTCAGGTCGAGGCGGCCGCGGCCCGGCCGGCGGTTGTAGGCGGTGACGAGGACCCGGGCGATGAGCAGCGGGAAGGTTCCCTTCGTTCCGGAGTCCTGCAGATCGCGGGCGCGGGCGTGGAGCTGGCGCGGGGTGAGGTCGGACATGGCGTCGGCTAGGCGTCCGGAGTCGAGGTCGAGGGCGTACCGGTCGAGCACGAGGGAGACGCCTTCGATGACGACGGCCTTCTTCGCGGCTTCGTCGCCTGGCCAGACATCGAGGACCAGGACGAGGGTGTCAGCGAGCACCTCGGGTGCGGAGCGGTTCCAGATGCGTTCCAGTGCGGCGCAGCACTGCAGGTTCTTCGGGCCCGCTTCCTGGGTGACGGCGAGTCCGCACTCGGCGGCGATGCGTTCGATGGCGGCGACCGCTGGGTCGCCGGCGGCGCTGCGGGCGTGCCAGCGGTCCCAGGTGGTGAGCTGGCGGGTCTTGGCGTCGATGTCGAAGAACAGCTTCGCTTCGTCTTCGACGGTGAGGCCGGTGTGGACGGTGGCGGCGAGCTGGGCGATGCCGAGACGCGCTGCGGCGGCCCACCGGTGCTGGCCGTTGATGATCGCGTACCGCTGGGTGGCGGTCTCGCCGCGGTCGGAGACCTCGAGGACACCGACGAGGCGGCGGTCCCAGGCAGCGGCGATCTTGTCGGCTCGGCGGGTATCGAGGGGCCGCTGGTAGGTGTCGTCAGCAAACATGTCGGCGACACCGACGACGTCGATGAAGGTGTCGGTCATTGGTCGCTGCCCTTCCCTCCGAAGGTGATCTCGACGACGCCGGCCCTGGCGAGTTGTTCGGCGGCCGCCTTGATCTGGTTGGTCTCGGGTTTTGTGGCGTTGCTGGGCACCGAGTCGGGGGCGGGCAGCCGGATCTCCCAGGAGTCCGCCCAGTCGACCCGTTTGGCTTTGTCCTCATCGGACAGCAGGGTCGGGGTCAGAGTGCCGAGGAAGCTCTCGCCGACGACCACGGACAGGGATCGGGTCGAGGCGTGCGCGGTGATCGAGATCGGTTCGCTGTAGGCGTTGGCGGCCGCGGCGAACGCGGAGATCACGTGCGGGGACAGGTGCACGGTGTCGAGCTCGGTGTACGGCAGGTGCCGGATCCGGGAGATGGTGTGCGCGACATCTGGGTAGGAGTCGAGGGTTTCCATGCGCGGCAGCTCGAGGGCCTGGCCGTCGATGCCGGGCAGGCCGGAGACGTCGGCGATCTTGACGTAGTTGTCGCCGATCTCGATTTCGATGATCGCCTCGGGCTCTTCGGATTTGTCGGCCGGCGCCTTGAACACCGAGAGGATCTTGCGGATCTGCTCCGGAGCCAGGTCGACGATCACACCGTCGGCGGGGATGGGGACCAGGTCGTTCTCGGACTCCCACACCGAGACGATGGCGAGGCCGGAGGTCCAGCCGTCGGTCGCGGTCAGGGTGAGGTTGTGCCGGTCGAGCTGGGCGCGGACGCGGTTGAGGGTTTCGGCTTTCGGGTTGGCGTGCTTGACGACGGCGGTGCACGCGCGGCGGAAGTCGTGGGTGGCGACGCAGATGTTGGTCACTGCTTGCCCTTTCGTTCTGGGTCGGCGGGGAACGGCATCGCGAGTTGGCCGTCGATCGGGCCTGTGGTCGAGTGGTCGCGGCACAGCCAGCCGTAGATGGTGACGCGGCGCTCGGGTGGTTGGGCGTGCCACCAGGCATCGGCGTCGGCGACGGTGCTCATCGGTACCTCCACTGCCGTTTCGCTCGTCGGGGCAGGTCGATTCGGATATGTGGCGGCCGCGGGTTCGGTGGCCGGCGCGCGTGACAGGTGTCGGAGTGCAGGACGTAGAGGGGGTGCTGGTCGGCGATGGCGCGGTGCAGGTCGTCGCCGCGGAGGATGTCCGCGTAGATCACGCCGTCCTCGTCGCGGATGTCGCGTTTGCGGACCCGGCCCGCACCCGGGTCCGGGTACAGGTCGAGGCGGATCCGTTTGCCGGATCCCGTGGACGTGGCCCACGTGATCTCCTGCCGGCAGTCCCTGCACCGCGCCACCATCAGTCGGCGGCCACCACCCGGGCGGCGACCGCGATCAACGCGGCCGCCACATCGTTCGCCTGGGCGCAGGTGAGCACACTCGCATGCACCGCGAGGCGCCCATCGGGGTCGACGGTGATGCACGCCGACCCGTCCTCCGCGGTCCACGCGATCACCGTCTGCTCGGCCGGCAGCCGGCGCGGCGCCGCCAACGGCGGCAGGTGCACGACCGCGCTGCCCGCCGGCAGCCGCTGCACCAGGGCTTCGGCCTCGTCCCCGGTCAGGGCCGGGCCGGTGTTGACGGTGGTCACTGTTCCTCCGAAGGCTGGTAGGCGGTGCACGGGCACCACGCGTAGATCCCGTTGCAGTAGGCGTCGGCCAAGCACACGCCGTCGCGGCCGTGGCGTTCCTTGGAGTGGCCGCAGCCGGCGCAGGACTGAAGGTGCTCGAACTCCGGCATCGGCAACGTCACGACGCACCCGCCGTCGGGCGGGGCCGGTACGCGATGTCGACCGGCTGACCGCCGAGGCACTCGGCGAGGGAGGCGACGTGCGCCGGGAGGCTCACCTCGTACGCGCCGTTCGCCTTCACGTCCCGCGTTTCCGGCGGAGTCGGCGGTTCGACGAAGTTGTCGGCCTCCCACATCGCGGCGTAGGTGCGCCACGAGATCGCCAGGTTCACCGCGGCGTTCGCCTGCGCGAGCAACTCCCCACGGTGTGAGGCGTCCGGTTGCGCGGCCCGGTCGGTGAGTGAGTACGCGAGGTTCGCGGCGACATCACCGATCACCCGGGCCTCGGCGGCATCGATCTGGTCCAGACGATGACGGGAATCGGTCACGGCCGCCCACCCCCTGCCAGAAATGCGTTGTGGTGCTCCGCCACAGCCATCCGCACCACACGGCGCGCACGCCTCAGCTCCGGGCCCGAGTACACGAACGAGAGCACCGTCCCCATGAGGGCGACCGCCCAGAACGTCGCGGTAAGCACCGCGGCGAAACCCGGGCTGCCGGTGATGTGGGTCAGGTACACGCCCACGAACCCCACCACGACGGAGACGGCGGTGGCGGCAACGATCGTCCAATGGGTTCGCCTGGCAACGTTGAGTGCGTCTCGCACGGCGACGAGCTGCTCCCACGCGTCCTCTTCGGTGAGCACCATCACCACACCCCCGTCTGCAGGAACCCGACCGCGCGGAGGGTGATCAGCAGCGCGGCGACACCGCCGGTGACGATGCCGATCCCGACGGCGTTCTCGTAGCGGGTGGGGGTGTCGAGTTCGGCCGCGGCGGCGAGATACGCGCCCCAGCCGGTGTCGGAGTCGATGCGGGCGCTCACTGGGCACCTCCGCCGGCAACTTGCGTCTCTTCCCACGCGATGAGGTCCGACATCTTGTACCGGGCCCACTTGCCGATCTTGTAGTACTTCGGACCCGTACCGGAGGAGGCCCAGACGGCCAGCGTCTTGACAGGTACTCCGTATCGATCTGCCACTTCCTGCCTGGTGAGGAAACCCTCGTCCGATGAATCTTCTTGAATCCTTATGTCGTTAGCCATTTTTCATCTCCTGACGGTGGGCGACCCAGTACACGGCCTTGAACTGGTCGTCGTAGGACTGCTCGAGTTCGGTCGTCGGCAGGCCGTCGGCCTTGGCGGCTTTCCATTCGCGGTAGTCGCACTGCTGCCACGGGCCGAACCCCGCCGGCGGGGGTTCGACGATCAAGGTGATCGCCACCCGCCCTGTGAGCTCGAGCTGCGCGAGCTGGGCGGCGTCGAGGATCTGCCACACCCCGATCCGGCGCACGGCGCTCACAACTGCCTCGCCTCTGCGACCTTGGCCGCGGCAAGGCAGCGCTGCGCCAGGTCCCGCAGCTGGAACGGGTGAATGCCAGCGTTGACGCCGAAGTACTCCGGGGTCTCCAACTGCACGCACCCGTCCCGGTACACGGTCAGCCTGATGTGCTCGTTGGAAAAGTCGGGGTTGTCGAACTTGTCGATCTCCGGCTCGGGCAGCGCGACGACGGCGAAGCCCTCGGATTCGAGTCGGTCGTAGAGGTACTCGGCCATCGACGTGCCGGTCTCGAAGCCGTGCTTGCCGAACATCAGCTCGTCGGCGAGCACCTTGCTCACACGGTCTCGGATGCTCATGCCGCACCACCGGCGGTGCCGTGGATGATCCGGTCCAGCTCGCGTTTGAGTTCCCGCAAACGGTCGGCTTCGCGCCGTGCGTGGGCACGCGCCTGCTCGAGGCTCCGCTCGGCGCGGACGACAGCCGCGTCGAGCTTTTCCACTCGTTCCGTCTGCTGCCGGAACGAGACGATCCAGTTCTCCAGAGCAGCGGTGTCATCGCCGGCCGCCTCCCGATCGGGAGTGGGTGGCGGTGCTGTCGGGGAATCGGATGTGTCCCCGGCAGCACCACCGTCTCCTACGGTGGGATCGCCAGATTCATCCACCGAAGGAGAAGACTCATGAGTTCTTCCAAGCATTTCGGATACGACCGACTCCGGATCTCTGAGAAAGCCGCCCGCACGAAGAATCTCCAACGCGCCCTCACCGAGGCTGCCGCCCGGGGCGACAGCATGGACCTCGTCGACCGTTCCGCCCTGCTCGGCGTGATCACCATCGTCGGGGAGCTCGAGTTCGCCATCCGCGAGATCACCGAGCACGTCTTCCCGGGCCGGGCCGGCGGATGACCTGAGACGAGCCATCGCGGCACGCTCGGCACGACGGATCTCTTCACGCACAACGGCACGCATGTCGTCGCGCGTGGGATTCCCTGAGCCTTCGATCACATGCACGCGGAGGCCCTCGCAGACGCGATTGCCCACCTGGCCGTCGCGGTCGAGGAACTCGCTCAGGCGCAGCTCCAGCGGCGCCCAGCGAATCACACGCTCGCGAAGGAACTCCACGTCGCTCGCGATCTGGTTCAGGCTCACCGCGACCACCTCACGCACGGCGGCGACCACGCCGTCGCGCGTGAGGCTGGCCGGGATGTTCGTCTCGTCTCTGGCGGTCATGCCACACCTCCATCCATTGCCGGGGCGTGCTCGGGGAGTTCGGCGAGGGTGGCCGGGTCGATCGGGACGCCGCGGAACCCCGGCGCGTAGTGGGTGTGCAGCGCATCGTGGGCGCGGCCCTGGGCGAGCACGTCCTCCCACACCCGGCCGGCCACCGTGAGCCGGCAGCGGGGGCACAGGTACACGTACGGGTCGACGATGGTCGGGGCGGTCATGCGATCACCGTCCGAACGAGCCACACCGTGCCCCACACGATCGGCACCCACGCGGCGAGCGAGAGGGCGAGCGCCAGCACCAGGCCGCGGCACGACCACCCGGTGGGCTGGCCGCCGGGTCGCCGGGTAGCGCCAGGGATGTCGAGCTGGTGACCGAAGGCCGGCACTGTGGTCCCGTCCGTCAGGTTGAGCAGCCACAGGTGACCGGACGGAGCGTGGTCGGCGATCTTCTCCAACGTCACGACCTCACGGGAAGCAAACAGAATCGTCATCACGCACCACCTGTCCGGCCGTCGAAGGCGATTTCCCAGATCCACGCGGGGTAGGAGTTGACCTCCCCGTACAGGGCGTGCGGCACCTTCACCGGATCGATGCCGCGGCTCTTCGCGATCAGCGACGCCTGGGTGCCGATCTTCTTCAGGTGCTGCGCGCTCGTGTTCGGTGCGCCTATGAGCCGGGCGTAACCGAGTGCGGAGTACCAGTCGTGCCGGCCCTCGATGGCATCGAGTCGAGCCTCGGTCTTGGCGGCGATCGCCTTCGCCTCGTCGGCTGTGCGCTGCGCGGCCTCGAGCTGGTCGATCTGGGCGCGCAGAATGTCGAACGTGGAGACGTTTCCGCGCGGGTTGACCGCATGGCCGGTGTGGAAGTAGGCGTCGAGCGCGTCTGCGGCCTCGGCCTGGAAGGCGATGACGATCGGTCGGGCTTCTTCGGAGACGCGGTTCTCGTCGAGGGTGGCGAGCCACATCGTCATCGTTCGGCGGTCGATCATCAGCATCTCGCGGGGCTTGCCGTCCGCTGCAACCACAACCCGTGGGGTTACGGTTGCCCACGACCTGCGGCGAAGCTTGTCCGCCTGGGTCTGGTGTGCGATGCCGATCGCCTCACACATCGGGCGTAGGGCGATCATCGGCGCCCCGTCGATTTCGGCCGCCGTGATCATCGCGGCGGTGCCGGGGACGGCGATCTGGACGAGCTGTGCGTCGGTGCTCATCGCGCACCGCCTTCGGCGCCGGCCCCGGACACCGACGGTGCGGCGTCCGGGGCGGCCCGCTCTCCTACGCTGTGATCGCCACAACCCTCAGCTGAAGGAGACGACTCATGGCCTGCGTTCTCGTGTACCGCGGCACCCGGTACGAACTCGACGCCCGGTACGACATCAACGACGTCATCAACGCCATCAGCGAACGGCTCAACCGGATCGCCCACACCACCGGGGACCTCGACTCCCGACCACGCGTGCTCATGGGAGGTGTCGGCTACGAGGACGACCATGGGATCGGAGACCACGACCCGTTCCTGATGTTCCACCTCGCCAACGGCCTCGACATCTGGCTGCTGATCCACGACCAGGTAGATCTGCTCGTAGAGACCGACGAGCGTGTCATTCAGCTCGACAACCCGAGCAGCATTGTTCGCGACCCACTCGGCGAGTAGCCCCTCACGGTCGAACAGGTCGAAGTTGTCGACGTGCTCGTGCAGGGCGCGGACCGCGTTGCGGTACCCCTTGAGCGCGCCGAGGCGGCGGTCGATCGGGGCCTCGTGGTTGTACCGGTGGTGGCCCTTCGCCGGCGGTTCTCCCGGCAACTGGACCTGGAATCGGCGGCCGAGCCGGCCGATGGGCTGGACGTGTCGGTCCGGTCCGGTATCATTCGTGGTCGACATTGGGATGTCCGTTCTGTGTCGTTGCCCCGTCTGGTGTTGTGAGCACCAGCGGGGCGTTCTTTTGTCAGGCAGCGAGCAGGGAAAGCACTTCGTCGCGATCGAATCGGCGGTGCCCGGTGGGGGTACGAACGGACGAGATCCGGCCCGCCTTCTCCCACCGCTTGAGGGTGTCCGTTGAGATCCCCAGGAGCTTCGCCGCTTCACCGACGGGAATGAGTTCCCGGCCTTTCGAAGCATGCTTGGTTTGCATGCGGCAGAGTCAAGCATGCATGAATTAGACACGTCAACCCGAGAATCACAATCGTGTGAGCTTTGCTAGGTATTGCATGGGTTTGCTATAGGTGTCATGCTCTACCCATGACCACAGCGGTAATCCCCAGTTGGACGCTCGGTGACCGCATCCGCAAAGCGCGCACCACGGTCGGCATGGACCAACGCCAGTTCGCCGATGCCCTCGGCGTCAAGGCCGGCACCCTGGCGGGATGGGAAGCAGACAACTCCAAACCACGCGAGCTCGTGGACATCGCTCGGCGCATCGAGGAGATCACCTCGGTGCCGGCCTCATGGATCCTCGGCGTCGGCTCGTTGGAACGGCAAACCCCTCGTGACGTGGGAGGACGTCACGGGGGGCTCAGGGGGATTACTGCAGAGTAAGCAACCGCGGCGCGTTGCGGAAGCCCCTCACCCGGCGCACCGGTCGAGCGCGTCCTCGACGTCCTCGGTGAGCTGCAGGTCGTCGAGGGCGCGACGATTGACGAAGCCGGTCGGCACCATCGACTCGAGCCAGTCCAGCAGTCCCCGGTAGTGCCCCACCGGATCGAGCAGCACCACCGGCTTGGTGTGCATGCCCAGGTAGCCGGCCGTCCACGTCTCGAACAGTTCCTCGAGGGTGCCGATCCCGCCGGGCAGCGCGACGAACGCGTCGGCCCGCTCCTCCATCACCTGCTTCCGCTGGCGCATCGTGTCGGTGACGATCAGCTCGTCGGCGTCGACGTCGGCGACCTCACGGTGCACCAGCGCCTTGGGGATCACGCCGACGGTGTGCCCGCCCGCGGCCCGGGTGGCCTCCGCCAGCGCGCCCATCATCGACACGTTGCCGCCGCCGGAGACCAGCTGCCAGCCGCGTCGTCCGATGGCGGTCCCCACCGCCGCCGCCAGCTCGAGGTAGGAGTCCCCGACGGGACCGGAGGCACAATAGACGCACACCGCCCGCGCCTCGACCGCGCGCTCGCCGCCGACGCCCTCGACCGGATCGAACCCGCTCACCACGACCCGCCCTCCCCGTACAGCGCCGACTCGTCCTGACCGCGATGGGCATCGACCACGATCTGCACCGCCTCCTCGACACTGTCGGTCAGATACAGCAGGTCGAGGTCGCCCGGCGAGATCCGCCCCTCGCCGATCATCGACTGCCGGATCCACTCGACCAGCCCCGCCCAGTAGTGGGTGCCGAGCAGCACGATGGGAAACCTGGTGATCTTGCGGGTCTGGACCAGCGTGAGCGCCTCGAACAGCTCGTCGAGGGTTCCGAATCCGCCGGGCAGACAGACGAATGCCTGGGAGTACTTCACGAACATCGTCTTGCGGGCGAAGAAGTAGCGGAAGTTCAGTCCGAGGTCGACCCACTCGTTGAGGGCCTGCTCGAACGGCAGTTCGATGCCGAGGCCGATCGAGAATCCCCCCGACTCGCTCGCACCGCGGTTGGCGGCCTCCATCGCCCCCGGCCCCCCACCGGTGACCACCGCATAGCCGGCCGCCGCCAAGGCGGCCCCGAGGGCGCGTCCGGTGACGTACTCGGGGTGGTCGACGGGGGTGCGGGCCGACCCGAACACCGCCACCGCGCGCGGCACCTCGGCCAGCGCCCCGAAGCCCTCGACGAACTCGCTCTGGATGCGCAGCACCCGCCACGGATCGGTGTGCACCCAGTCCGACGGACCCCGGCGATCGAGGAGCCGCTGGTCCATCGTCGTGGTCTCGGCCGCCCGGTCACGGCGCAGCTGGACGGGACCGCGGTGCACCACGTCGGCACTCGCACGGTCGCGGGATCCGGGGTCGGTGTCGCGCGCCATGCGCTCAGATTAGGGGATGCGGCACACCGCGCCTGCCGCATCCGACGCTGTGCGCGTCAGCCGGCGAGGTACCTGCGCAGCGTGTCGGCGACCTCGGTGATCTGTCCCACGGGCACGTGCTCGTCCCGGGTGTGCGCGAGGTTCGGATCGCCGGGACCGTAGTTGACCGCCGGGATCCCCAGCGCGGCGAACCGCGCGACGTCCGTCCACCCGTACTTGGCCCGGAACCGGCCGCCGGCCGCGGCGACGAGGTCCGCCGCGGTGGGGTGGGCCAGGCCGGGCAGCGCGCCGGGCGAACTGTCGGTGAGCTCGAGGGTGACGTCGAGACCGTCGAACACCTCTCGCACGTGCGCGAGCGCCTGCTCGACCGTGCGGTCGGGCGCGAACCGGAAGTTGACGTCGAGGTCCGCGGCGTCGGGCACCACGTTGCCGGCGACACCGCCGGCGATCCGCACCGCGGACAGACCCTCGCGGTAGACGCAGCCGTCGATGTCCACCGAGCGCGGTTCGTAGGCCGCGAGCCGCCCGAGCACCGGGGCCAGCCGGTGGATCGCGTTGTCTCCCAGCCAGGACCGCGCCGAATGCGCCCGCACCCCGCTCGCCGCGATCCGCACCCGCAGGGTGCCCTGGCAGCCCGCCTCGATCTGGCCGGCCGTCGGTTCGCCGAGGATCGCCACGTCCGCGTCCAGCCAGTCGCGCAGGTCCCGTTCGATGCGGCCGAGACCGTTGTGCACCGCGGCGATCTCCTCGCAGTCGTAGAACACCAGGGTCAGATCGTGCGCCGGCTCGGCGATCGTGGCGGCCAGGTGCAGGAACACCGCGTCGCCCGACTTCATGTCGGCCGTGCCGCACCCGTACAGCAACTCCCCCGCGCGCCGCGACGGCACGTTGTCCGCGATGGGCACGGTGTCGAGGTGACCGGCCAGCAACACCCGGCTCGGCCGCCCGAGGCGGGTGCGGGCGAGAACCGCGTTACCACTGCGGACGATCTCGAAACCGGTGGTCTGGGTGCGCAGCGCCTGTTCGACGGACTCGGCGATCACCGCCTCGTCCCGGGAGACACTGGGGATGTCCACCAGGGCAGCGGTCAGCTCGATCGGATCGGCATGCAGGTCCAGGTGCGGTGCAGACATGCAAGAACAATACGTGGGGCGATTTACCAGGCCGTCCGCGAGAACGACGACGCCTCGCGTACGCTTCTCGACCGTGAGTGCACAGGGAGCATCAGCAGTAGGCATCGCCAACATCGCGGCGGACGGCACCGTTCTCGACACCTGGTACCCGGCCCCCGAGCTCGGCGAATTCACCGAAACGGGCACGTCCCGGCTCGAGGGCACGGACATTCCCTCCGACTTCGCGCTGCTCGTCGGCCCCGACGAGGCGCGGGAGGTCGAGCAGGTCGCGGTCCGCACCACGATCGCCGACCTGTCCCGGCCGCCGGCCGACACCCACGATGCCTACCTGCGGCTGCACCTGCTGTCGCACCGCCTCGTCCGGCCGCACGGCACCAACCTCGACGGTGTGTTCGGCCTGCTCGCCAATGTCGTGTGGACCAACTACGGCCCGTGCGCCGTGGACAACTTCGAACTGGTGCGTTCGCGCCTGCGTATCCGGGGGCCCGTGGCCGTGTACGGCGTCGACAAGTTCCCCCGCATGGTCGACTACGTCGTGCCGTCCGGGGTGCGCATCGCCGACGCCGACCGTGTCCGTCTCGGCGCGCACCTCGCTTCCGGCACCACCGTCATGCACGAGGGCTTCGTCAACTTCAACGCGGGCACCCTCGGCAACTCGATGGTCGAGGGCCGCATCTCCGCCGGGGTCGTCGTCGACGACGGCTCCGACATCGGTGGGGGTGCGTCGATCATGGGCACCCTGTCCGGCGGCGGCAAGGAGGTCATCTCCATCGGCAAGCGATGCCTGCTCGGCGCCAATGCCGGTGTGGGCATCTCCCTCGGCGACGACTGCATCGTCGAGGCCGGCCTGTACGTCACCGCCGGCACCAAGGTCACCGGTCCCGACGGCACCGTCGTCAAGGCCAAGGACCTCAACGGCCGTTCCAACCTGATGCTGCGCCGCAACTCGGTCAGCGGCGCCGTCGAGGTGGTCCCCACCAAGGGCACCGGCGTCGAACTGAATGCGGCGCTGCACGCCAACGACTGAGTCAGAGAAACCGATCGTGTCGAAAACCGAGCACACCCTCACCGAAGCCGACCACCTCGAGCACGGACTCAAGGTCCGGCACCTGACGATGATGGGACTCGGTTCCGCGATCGGCGCAGGCCTGTTCCTCGGGTCCGGCGTCGGCATCGCCGCCGCCGGGCCCGCGGTGATCGTCTCCTACGTCCTCGCCGGCATCATGATCGTCTTCGTGATGCGCATGCTCGGCGAGATGGGGGCGGCTCTTCCGGCCAGCGGATCCTTCTCCCACTACGCCCGCATCGGCATCGGCGAATGGGCCGGGTTCACGATGGGCTGGCTCTACTGGTTCATGCTGATCATGGTCCTGGGCGTGGAGATCACCGGCGCCTCGGCGATCGTGAGCAGCTGGCTGCCGGGTGTGCCGCAATGGGTCGTGGCCCTGGTGTTCGTCACGTTCTTCGCGGTGGTGAACCTCGCGAAGGTTGCCAACTTCGGCGAGTTCGAGTTCTGGTTCGCGGCGCTGAAGGTCGCGGTCATCATCGCCTTCCTCGTCATCGGAGTGCTGCTGGTGTTCGGCCTGCTGCCGGACACCGAGCCGGTGGGGCTGACCCACCTGCTCGGCGACGGCGACGGATTCGCACCCAACGGCCTCGCCGGCATCGCCGCCGGCCTGCTGGCCGTCGCCTTCGCCTTCGGCGGCATCGAGATCGTCACCATCGCCGCGGCCGAGTCGCGCGACCCCGAGCGGTCCATCGCGACCGCGGTGCGCACCGTCGTATGGCGTATCAGCCTGTTCTACCTCGGCTCGATCTCGATCATGGTGCTGGTGCTGCCGTGGACGTCCGCGAGCGGTGAGACCTCGCCGTTCGTCAGTGTCCTCGACATCGCCGGCCTCCCCTACGTGTCGGGTTTCATGGAGCTCGTCGTGGTGATCGCCCTGCTGTCGGCCTTCAACGCCAACGTCTACGGCACCTCACGCATGGCCTACTCCCTCGCCCGGGGCGGCGACGGTCCGACCGTGCTCGCGAAGCTCTCCCGCACGGGCGTCCCCCGCAACGCCGTGCTGCTGTCCGTGTTCTTCGGATTCGTCTCGGTCCTGCTGAACTGGTGGCTGCCCGAGGACATCCTCGGCATCCTGCTCAACGCGGTCGGCTCCGCCCTGCTGGCGATCTGGATCTTCGTCGTCGTCTCCCACCTGCGGCTGCGGCCGACCCTGGAACAGGAGGGCCGCCTCACCGTCCGGATGTGGGCGTTCCCCTACCTGAGCTGGCTCACCCTCGGCATGCTCGGCGCGTTCATCGTGCTCATGTTGTTCGATCCCGCCGCCCGGATCCAGCTCGCCTCGACGGCTGTGCTGTTCCTGTTCATCGCCGCGGTGTCGCAACTGTGGCAGCGCCGCGCCCGCGCGAGAGTGCAGTAGTCCGGGTTCCCGCCGGCGACCTTCAGCGCTCGCCCCGGTCGGCGAGCGCGTTGACGAAGACGTTCGCGATGTCCGCGGGGTCGCGCGCGACGTAGCTCGAGCCGCTGGTCACCCGGGAGATCTCGGCGAGGGTCCGCGCGTCCGCGTCCTCCGTGATGCCGATCGTCACGACGATCACCGGCCGCGCCGGATCCTGCTCACGCGCGAGGATGTCGAGGAGCTGCGCCTCGGTGATGCTGTCGGGGTCCTCGTTCGCGCCGTCGGTGAGGACGATGACGCTGTTGACCGCGCGCGGGTCGTAGCTCCGCTGGACGGCACGGAACGCCGCGAGGGTCGTGTCGTACAGGCCGGTGCCGCCGCCGACCAGACCGGGCACCTTCTCCGCCTGGGCCGCCATCACCTCCCGCTGGGTGCGCCCGTCGACATCGGTGTCGTACCGCCGGATCGGCACCAGCTCGACGTAGTCCTGGCCCTCGCCGCCGAGGTTCTGCGAGAAGGCCCACAGTCCCGCCGAGACGCTGTCGGGGAACATCGCATTGCCCGCGAGGGCGGCCCGCACCGTCAGGTCCATGCGGGTGCCGTCACCGGCCGGGAACTGCATCGAACCGGACACGTCGATCGCGACGAGCGTGCGGATCGGCAGTGCCATCAACGACCAGGCGCCGAGCGCCTCCTCCGCCATCGCCTCGTCCCGCAGCGACAGCAGCGGCACACCCCCGATGCCGCGCCCTTCGGGCAGCGGCTCGCCGTCGGGTCCGCGGAATCCCTCGTCGTGGAGCACCTCGAGGGCGTCCTCCGTGCCCAGCACGTCGACCAGCACCCGCGCGGCGTCCGTCGCGCGATGGTGCCGGTCGGGGACGGGCGACGTCACCACCACCGGGTATTCCAGCAGGATGCTGCCGTTCGCCGGTACCCGGGTCTCGAGAGCGGACTCGTTCGCCTCCGAGAACGCCAGCACCTGCTGCTCGGTGGAGATTCCGACAGCGTCGTCGGCACCGGCCGCGGCCAGTAGGTCCGCACCGCTGGGTGCCTCCTCGGTGCGAATGCTCTCCTGCTGAGCCAGCGGCACCATCGCGGTCCGCACCGTGCCGACCGCGACGGGGTCGTCCTGGGTCTCCGCCAGGGCCGCCCGGATCGGGGCGGCGGCCACCCCGGTGCGGAGCGGATTGCCCAGCACCAGATCGGGAATCGCCAGGGCGGCCCGCCAGGTGGGCACCTCCGGAACCTGCCCGGGCGGTCCCACCAGGACCGCGGGGGTGCTCGCGACCGCGCCCGCGATCATCTGTACCGGCCCGGCGGCAGTCGGTGCCGCACGGCTCGCCCACCAGCGGGCGTCCGGAATCCACAGGTCGGGCGCGTCGATTCCCTTGCCGAGCAACCCGGCGACGTCACCCGGTTCGGCGGCGTCGACCGTGAACTCGTAGCACCGCGTGTCCGCGCCCCCCGACAGAACGGAACTCACAGCCGGTTCGATGCTCGGGGCGACGGCGAGGCTGTACTGCTCGACGGTGTCGCATCCGCCGGCCAGGGCACGGACCACGCCGACACCGGCCGCCGCGAACGCCACGACCGCCACCCCGACGAGTACGACTACCCGGGTCGATCGGCCGTCACGTGTCGTCCGCGCACTGTGGCGGCCTCCTGCCATCTGGTCCTCCCCTGCCGGTGCCGGGCCGCGCGGCACACACCGTCGTCATGATCTGCGCCACATCGTAACGGTCCGGTCTCACGTGCCGTCCCGAGGTGGGCCGCCGGTTTCCGCGCCGGCCTGGAGCCGTCGCGCGACCAGGGCGGCGTGCAGATGCCGCAGCCCGGAGGGGACGGTCGGGTCGAAGCCGGTGAGCTGCGCGACGCGCTTGAGCCGGTAGTCCACGGTGTTGGCGTGCACGTGCAGGCTCCGGGCGGTGCGCTGGCGGCTCAGTTCGTGGGCGATGTGGGTTTCGAGGGTCTCCACCAGCTCGGGCGCGTGGGTCAGCGGATCGAGCACCCGCACGAGATGCTCGCGGGCCGGCCCGGGGCGGGTCAGCTGGTATTCGAATGCCAGGTCCTGCATCCGGTACACGCCTGCGGGCCGGCGCAGGTGACCGACCAGTTCGAGCAGTTCGTGTGCCTGGTGGGCCGCGGCGGGAATACCCGGGACGTCCGACTCGACGAGCGACATCGTCACCGGCACCCCGGCGGCACGGGCGACCCGCTCGTAGAGCACGGTGCGGATGTGCTCGTCCGGGGTGTCGCCGAGCAGCACGGTGCCGCCCTCGGGTCCGAGCATGGTCAGCTGCCGGCCGTCGCACACCCGGTCCAGTTCGGTCTCGAGCCGCCGCAGGGTGCGCCGGGCGACGACCTCCGGCCGCACGTGCGGGTTGCGCTCGTCCGGATGCCGGTCGAGCCGCACCCCGAGCACCGTGTACCGCTCGGCCAGCTCGAGCCCGCACCGGCGCGCGACGGCGGCGGCGTCCTGCCCGCCGAGCAGGGCGGTCACGAGTTCCTGGGCCGCGACGTCGCGGTTGCGGCGCATCGCCTCGAGCTCGGCGACGAACCCGGTCGTCGCGGCGACGGTGACGTGTTCGAGCAGCGCCATCCACAGCCGCGACGCGGTCGCGACCGATTCGACGTCGCCCTCCCGGGCCCGGGCGGTGACGAGTTCCCAGCCGAGCCGGATGCCCTCGTGGTAGATCCGCAGCATGTATTCCAGCCGGAATCCCGCGCGCGCCCACTGGGCGGCGCTGCTGCGCAGCTCCGACAGATCGGAGTCGGTCGGCAGCTCGCCCGTGTCGAGCACCTGGATCGCCAGGCGCAGGCACCGGACGGTGATCTCCGTGACGTCGCCGCGCAGGGTGTCGCCCGGCTCCAGGGAACACGGCGCGACGTTGTCCGCGAAGTGCGCGACCAGTTTGCGGGCGACCGCGCGCAGGTCGCGCAGCGGGACCGAGGCGGGCCTTCCGTCGACGACGAACGCCACCCCGGGCCTGGAACCGAATTCGGACACCGACATTCCGCGGAACCCCCCATGACTCCGGAAAGAGAACGATCTTACTCTGCCGTAGGAAGGTACGTGCCCTGCGCGAATCGGACAAGGCCCGCGGCGACGTGGCTCACACTCGGAGCCGTCGCCGGGGGTGCGGTCAGGTCAGCAGCTGCTTCTTCTGGACCTTGCCCATCGCGTTGCGCGGGAGGGTGTCCACCACGCGCACCTCGCGCGGGCGCTTGTGCACGGAGAGCTGACGGGCCACGAGCTCGATCAGCGCGGCCGGGTCGACGGCCGGGCCGCCCGGTGCGGGCACCACGAACGCGACGATGCGCTGGCCCAGATCGTCGTCGGGGACTCCCACCACCGCGACCTCCCGTACGGACGGATCGCCGAGCAGCACGGTTTCGATCTCGCCGGCCCCGACCCGGAACCCGCCGGACTTGATCAGGTCCGTCGACTCGCGGCCGACGATGCGGTGGAACCCACCTGCGTCGATCGCCGCGACATCACCGGTGACGAACCACCCGTCCGGGGTCCAGGCCGCGGCTGTGGCGTCGGGACGGTTCAGATAGCCGTCGAACAACATCGGTCCGCGCACCTGCAGTCCGCCGATGCTCTCCCCGTCGTGGGGGACGTCGTGGCCGTGCTCGTCGCGCAGCCGGGTCTCGACACCGCGCACCGGGGTACCCACCCATCCGGGACGGCGCTCCCCGTCGGTCCGGGTGCTCAGCGTCAGCATCGTCTCGCTCATCCCGTACCGCTCGATCGGGGTGAGTCCCGTCAGCTCGCGCAGGCGCTCGAACACGGGGACGGGCAGCGGCGCACTGCCGGACACGAGCAGCCGCGCGCCGCTCAGGGCCTTCGCGGACTCCTCGTCCTCGACCACGCGCGACCACACCGTCGGCACCCCGAAGTACAGGGTGCCGTGGGCCTGGGCGTACGCCTCCGGGGTGGGCCTGCCGGTGTGGACGAGCCGGCTGCCGACGCGCAGCGGACCGAGCACTCCGAGGATCAGGCCGTGCACGTGGAACAGGGGCAGCCCGTGCACCAGGGTGTCGCGTTCGGTCCAGTCCCATGCCTCGGCCAGGGCGTCGATTCCGGCCGCGATCGCACGGCGGCTCAGCAGCACGCCCTTCGGTGCCCCGGTGGTGCCGGAGGTGTACAGCACGAACGCCGTGCGGGACGGATCGGGTTCCGGGTGGCTGTGCCAGTCGCGGGCGTGCAGCCGCACCGGCACCACGGGCAGGCCGGGCTCGTCCGGCGCGTCCCCGAGCCACGCCTGCGCGCCCGAGTCGCGCAGGATGTGCTCGCGTTCTGCGGGACCGGAGTCCGGTGGCACCGGGACGACGGTGACCCCGGCCAGCAGGCAGCCCACGACCGCGACCACCGTGGTCGCCGTCGGCGCGGCGAGCACCGCGAGACGTTCGGCTCCGCCGATGCGGCGGGCGAGGGCGCCGGCCGCGCCGAGGATGTCGCTGCGCGAGAGCGTGTGGCCGTCGATGCGGACGGCGTCGGGCAGGTCGTCGCCGCGCGCGACGGCCAGAGGGTTGAGGGAACGAAGCAGCGAAGACACGTCGGTCAGGATCGCACAGCCGCCGAGAGGACGGCGCGGCGCGGCGGCGCCACCGTCCCGAGCACCGCACCGAGCAGCGCACCGACGAGGACGGCCACGCCGTGCCCGTCCCCGGCCGCCACCAGCACCGCGCCGGCGAGGCAGCTGCCGACGGCGGCCGCGAGCACGGCGCCGCGGGCACCGACCGCCAGCCACAGACCCGCGATCGACCCGGCGACCGCGAACGACACACCGGAGCTGCCCGCCCCGGTCGACGGGGAGACGAACGCGGTGAACAGTCCGAACAGCAGCTGGCTCACCGCGAACAACCCGATCGCCCGGCCCGGCCCCCACACCCGCACCGCGACGGTCGCGACGACGGCGAGGAGGACCAGGTTGACGAGGGTGAGGAGCACGCCGCCGTCCTGCACGAGCACCGAGGTCAGGACCCGCCACCATTCCTCCTCGGCACGGATCCGCAGCGGGTCGCGGCCGAACGTTCCGAGCAGTGACGGCACGGCCAGGCGCAGCAGCGACGGGACCGCGACGACGAGCCACAGCACCAGCGCCGTCACCGGCGGTGGCCACAGCAGCCGCCCCGGCGGCACCGCGAGTCGACGCTGGGCGAGCAGCACCGCGAGCGCCGCGACGAGGGCGAGCAGGAGCACCGAACCGGGGGCGGCGTCGGAGGTGCTCACGGGCGTCAATGTACCTGCGGACGTACCCGGCGTCCGGTTCCGGCGACGGCGGGTCCGCTCTCCCGGCGCCGGGTCGTCAACCCCGTGACACCACCGAGCGCAGGAAGAACTTCAGGTTCGAGGGCCGCTCCGCGAGCCGCCGCATCAGGTAGCCGTACCACTGCGCCCCGTAGGGGACGTACACCCGCATGCGGTGCCCGGCATCGGCGAGCCGACGCTGTTCGAGGTCGCGGATCCCGTACAGCATCTGATGCTCGAATCCGTCCGGGCCGCGGGCGTACTCGGCGGCGAGCGGTCCCGCGGCCGCCACGATCGCCGGGTCGTGCGAGGCCACCATCGGATAACCCTGCCCGGCCATGAGTACCCGCAGGCAGCGCAGGTACGAGGCGTCCACCTCGGCGGCGTCCTGGTACGCCACCGACGCCGGTTCGCGGTAGGCGCCCTTGCACAGCCGCACCCGCGAGCCCGGGCCGGACAGCTCCCGGCAGTCCGACTCGGTGCGGTGCAGGTAGGCCTGCAGCACGGCACCCACCCACGGGTAGTCCGCACGCAGCCGCCGCACGATCGACAGGGTGGCGTCGGTGGTGGTGTGGTCCTCGGCGTCGACGGTGACCCACACCCCCGCCTCGGCGGCGGCCGCACAGATCTGCCGGGCGTGCCCGAGCGCGACGGCGGGACCTTCGGCGCCGAGCGCCAGACCCAACGCGGTGAGCTTGACCGACACCTCCACCGCCGGCACCGGGCCGCCGGCCCCGGACGACGAAGCCAGGTCGGCGATCAGCGCCTCGTACTCCGCGACGATCGCCCGGGCCTGCGCACGGTCGGTGGTGTCCTCGCCGAGATGGTCGATGCTCACCGAACGCCCCGTGTCGAGCAGGGCCTTCGTCGCTGCCAAGGCGTCGGCGCGGGTGTCGCCGGCGACGAACCGGTCCACGAGCCGCCGGGTGGGCGGCGCCGCGGTGACCAGCGCCCGGACGCGCGACGACTTGGCTGCCGCGAGGATCACCGGTCGCAGCGGGTTCGACGCCAGCCGCGGCAACGCCCGCGACGGCGCGGGCGGCGCCGGCACCGGTTTCGCCGAGACCACGGACCTCACCCGCCCTTCATGTGCGGATACCGGTAGTCGGTGGGCGGCACGAACGTCTCCTTGATCGTCCGCGCCGACACCCAGCGCAGCAGGTTCAGCGGCGAGCCCGCCTTGTCGTCCGTGCCGGACGCCCGTCCCCCGCCGAAGGGCTGCTGCCCCACCACCGCGCCGGTGGGCTTGTCGTTGACGTAGAAGTTGCCGGCCGCGAACCGCAGCGCGGCGGTGGCCTCCTCGACCGCCGCACGGTCCTCGGCGATCACCGAACCGGTGAGCGCGTAGGGGGCGCCCCGGTCGACGAGGTCGAGCACGCGTCCCCATGCGTCCGGCTCCGCGTCGTCGTAGACGTACACGCTCAGCACCGGGCCGAAGTACTCCGTGCACATCGCCTCGTCACCCGGATCGTCGGTGAGCAGGACGGTGGGCCGCACGAACCAGCCGACCCACTGGTCGTACCCACCGCCCACGGCGATCTCGATCGACTCGCGGTCGCGGGCCCGCTCGAGCGCGCCGACGACCTTCTCGTAGGCGGTCCGGTCGATCAGGGCGCCCCCGAAGTTCGACAGATCGGTCACGTCGCCGTAGGTCAGGCTCTCGACCTCGTCGAGGAACTCGGTGCGCATGCGCCGCCACAGGGAGCGGGGCACGAACGCCCGCGAGGCCGCCGAGCACTTCTGACCCTGGTATTCGAAGGCTCCCCGGATCAGGGCCGTGGACAGCACGCCCGGATCGGCCGACGGATGCGCGAGGACGAAGTCCTTGCCGCCGGTCTCCCCCACCAGCCGCGGATACGTGCGGTAGCCGTCGATGTGGGCCCCGACCTCCCGCCACAGGTGCTGGAACGTCCGGGTCGAGCCGGTGAAGTGGATACCGGCCAGCCGCGGGTCGCGCAGGAGCACCTCCGACGCGACCCGGCCGTCCCCGGTGATCAGGTTGATCACGCCGGGCGGCATCCCCGCCGCCTCGAGCAGGCGCATCGTCCAGTACGCCGCCAGGGACTGCGTCGGTGCGGGCTTCCACACCACGGTGTTGCCCAGCAGCGCCGGAGCGGTGGGCAGGTTCCCGGCGATCGCGGTGAAGTTGAACGGGGTGATCGCGTACACGAATCCCTCGAGCGGCCGGTAGTCCATCCGGTTCCACACGCCGGGCGACGAGTACGGCTGGTCGGCGAGCAGGGCGCGGGCGAAGTGCACGTTGAAGCGCCAGAAGTCGACGAGTTCGCACGGCGCGTCGATCTCCGCCTGCTGCACCGACTTGGACTGCCCGAGCATGGTCGCGGCCGCGACGGTCTCCCGCCACGGCCCGGCGAGCAGGTCGGCGGCCCGCAGCAGCACGGCCGCGCGGGCGTCGAACGACATCTCCCGCCACGCGGGAGCCGCGGCCGTCGCCGCCTCGACGGCCGCCGTCGCGTCCGCGGGGGTGGCGTTGCGCAGCGTGCCGAGCACCGCACGATGGTTGTGGGGCTGCACGATGTCGAAGCGATCGCCCTCACCGTGCACGTGCTCGCCGCCGAGGACGTGCGAGACGTCCACCGGTTCGGCCGCGAGCTCCTTCAGCTTGGCGGTGAGACGCTCCCGCTCCGGGCTGCCGGGAGCGTAGGTGTGGACCGGCTCGTTGGCCGGCGCAGGAACTGCAGTGACGGCGTCCATGGGGCCTCCCTGGGCCCAGGGTAGCGCCGAACACCGCCCTGCATACGGCAATCCTGCTCGGGCAACGGCGCTTCCGCTGCTCGGCGGTGGTGGATCCACCGCCGAGCACGGCTCACGCCAGTCGTTGCGCGGCGGCGGCGATCCGCTCGTCCGAGGCGGTCAGCGCGATCCGCACGTGCTGGACGCCCCCGGGACCGTAGAACTCACCGGGTGCCACGAGGATCCCGCGTTCGGCGAACCAGTCGACCGTCGCGCGGCACTCCTCGCCCCGGCCGGCCCACAGGTACAGGCCGGCCTCGGAATGGTCGACGGTGAACCCGGCGCCCCGGACGGCCGCGAGCAGGATCTCGCGGCGCGCGCGGTACAGCTCGCGTTGCGCGTTCTCGTGTCCGTCGTCGTTCAGGGCGGCGGTCATCGCCGACTGGATCGGCAGCGGCACCATCATCCCGGCGTGCTTGCGCACCTCGAGCAGGTCGGCGACGAGTCCGGCGTCGCCGGTGACGAAGCCGGCCCGGTAGCTGGCCAGGTTGGACGTCTTCGACAGCGAGTGCACGGCGAGCAGGTTGGTGTGGTCGCCGTCGCACACGCTCGGGTGCAGGACGGACAGCGCCTCACCCTCCCAGGTCAGGCCCAGGTAGCACTCGTCGGAGACGACGATCGCGTCGCGGCTGCGGGCCCAGTCCACCACCTTGCGCAGGTGTTCGAGGCCGAGCACCTTGCCCGTGGGGTTCGACGGCGAGTTCACGAACACCAGCGCCGCGCCCTCGGGTCCCAGCCGGTTGAGCCCGTCGGCACGGATGATCCGGGTGCCCGCGAGCAGGGCGCCCACCTCGTACGTCGGGTACGCCAGTTCGGGGATCACCACGAGGTCACCGCCGCCGAGGCCGAGGAGGCTCGGCAGCCAGGCGATCATCTCCTTGGTGCCGACGGCGGGCAGGATCGCGGACTCGTCGATGCCGGTGACGCCGTAGCGGCGGGCCAGCGCCCCGACGGCGGCGGCCCGCAGCTCGTCGGTGCCGTGCGTGGTCGGGTAGCCGGGCACGTCGGCGACGGCGAGCAGCGCGTCACGGATGATCGGTGCGACCGGATCGACGGGCGTGCCCACCGAGAGGTTGACGATGCCGTCCGGGTGCGCGGCCGCCTTCTCCTTCGCGGCGGTCAGCGAGTCCCACGGAAAGTCCGGCAGGCTCGCGGCCACCGAACGACGAGTGCGCGTCACGGTACCGCCGATCACTATTCCTCGCCCATGGGGGGCAGCGCCTTGACGAACGGCGGGTCGTAGTCGACCTTGCCGAGCTTGGCGGCGCCGCCCGGGGACCCGAGGTCGTCGAAGAAGTCGACGTTGGCCTTGACGTACGCGTTCCACTCGTCCGGCACGTCGTCCTCGTAGAAGATCGCCTCGACGGGGCACACCGGCTCGCAGGCACCGCAGTCCACGCACTCGTCCGGATGGATGTACAGCATGCGACCGCCCTCGTAGATGCAGTCCACCGGGCATTCTTCGATGCACGCCTTGTCCAACACGTCCACGCACGGTTCCGCAATCGTGTACGTCACTGGTGTTCTCCCTGCCTCTCTGGTAGCCCGCCGACCTGCACGGTCACGCCGAATCGGGGCGCGCTCCGCGTCCGTCGCCGTCCAGTATCCCCCGCCGCGGGCACCGCCCTCGGAGTTAGGGTGCCCTGACTAGCCCGGTTCCGGGTGGGCGGCCAGCCACTGCTGCCCGTCCGCCGCGGCCCGGGACAGGGCCGCCCGTTCACCGACGTATCCGGCCAGCGCCCCGACCAGCGGCAGCACCCCGAGCGCGCGCCACGCACCGGCCGGCTGCGGACGCCGTGCGAGTTCCGCGTTCACCGCCCGGAGCAGGTCGATCGTCGACCGCATCGGACGCCGCACCCACGACAGCGCCGTCCCGGCGTCGCCGCCCCCGGGGAGGTCGCGGCGGCACAGCACGGCCGCGAGCATCCGCACCTGCCGGTCGCGGTCGTCGATTCCCCGTTCCCGGGCGACGGCGAGCAGCACGACCGCCTGGTTGAGGAAGCCGAGGGCGTCCTGCAACGGCAGCATCCGGCCCAGCACGCCCAGCATCCCCGGGAACGCGACGGGCAGCGTCGAGACCGACCCGAGCCCGCCGATCCACCAGTTCACGCGCTCCCGTTCCGAGGCGTCCGCCCACGCCGCCGTGCCCGGCACGCGACCCGCGTCGAGCAGGGCCGCGGCCGCATCGAGCACCTGCCCGATCGCCGTCCGCTCCCGCACCGTCGGCGCGAAGGTGCGGGCCTTGAGCCCGAACGGGTCGAGGTACGCCAGGCCGAACAGCGGCCCGACACCGGCTGCGGTCGCGTCCAGAGCCGCCGCGACGACCCCGTCGCCCAGCCTGGGGGTCACGGGCGCGCCCCGCTCAGGGCGCCCCCGTCGACCGGCGCGTAGGCGGTGGTCCGTCGGCGGGCCGGCCGGCCGATCCCCTCGGCGATCGCCACGAGTTCGGCCACGGTCTTCTCCGAACCGTGCTGGGAACCGGCCATCCGGGAGATGGTCTCCTCCATCAGGGTGCCGCCGAGGTCGTTGGCTCCACCCTGCAGCATCGCCTGGGTACCGGCGACACCGAGCTTGACCCAGCTGGTCTGGATGTTGTCGATCCGGCCGTGCAGCATGATCCGGGCCAGCGCGTGCGCGGCGCGGTTGTCGCGCATCGTCGGTCCCGGCCGCGACGCGCCCGCCAGGTACAGCGGCGACGACTGGTGCACGAACGGCAGCAGCACGAACTCCGTGAACCCGCCGGTGCGGTCCTGGATCCCGCGCAGCACGTTCAGGTGCCCCACCCAGTGGTGCGGCTGGTCGACGTGGCCGTACATCATCGTCGAGCTGGACCGCAGCCCCACCTCGTGCGCGGTGGTGACTACCTCGACCCACTCCGCCGTCGGCAGCTTGCCCTTGGTCAGTACCCAGCGGACCTCGTCGTCGAGGATCTCCGCGGCGGTGCCGGGGATCGTGTCGAGGCCGGCCTCGCGCAACTCGGTCAGCCAGTCGCGCACCGACATGCCGCTGCGGGCGACGCCGTTGGCGATCTCCATCGGGGAGAACGCGTGCACGTGCATCGACGGCACCCGTTCCTTGACCGCGCGGACCAGGTCGGCGTAGCCGGTGACGGGCAGTTCCGGGTCGATCCCGCCCTGCATGCACACCTCGGTGGCGCCGGCGACGTGCGCCTCCCACGCGCGGTCCGCGACCTCGGACGTGGACAGGGTGAAGGCGTCGGCGTCACCCTTGCGCTGCGCGAACGCGCAGAACCGGCAGCCGGTGTAGCAGATGTTGGTGAAGTTGATGTTCCGGTTCACCACGTAGGTGACGTCGTCGCCGACCGTGTCGCGGCGCAGCTGATCGGCCAGCGCGACGACCGCCTCGAGACCCGGCCCGTCCGCGTGTGCGAGGGCGACGTACTGGGCGTCGGTGCATCCGGCCGGGTCCTTCTCGGCGGCGCGCAGCGCGGAGAGCACGTCCCCGTCCAACCGCACCGGGGCGTGCGCGCCGAGCGCAAGGACCTGCTCGCGCACGGTGTCCCAGTCGCCGAATGCGCTGCCGAGGTCGGAGCGGTACTCGGTGTTGCGACCGGTGACGTCGATCCCGGAGTTCAGATCCACGCGGCCGCTGGACTCCCAGTCGAGGTCGGGCTCCTGCCACGGGTGTCCCTGCGGGGTCACGTCCCGGGCCAGACCGGTCTCCGGGTCCGCCAGCGCTCGGACGTGAGCACCGATCCGCGGGTCGATCCACGGCTGCCCCGCCAGGACGTACTGCGGCTGGGCCGCGATCCGCTCGGTGAGGGTGAACCCGGCGTCGGCACTGAGCTGCGCGAGCAGATCCAGGTTCGGCCACGGCCGTTCCGGGTTGACGTGGTCCGGGGTCAGGGGTGAGACCCCGCCCCAGTCGTCGACGCCCGCGGCGAGCAGCGCACGGCACTCGTCGGCGGCGACGAGGTTCGGCGGCGCCTGGATGCGCACGGACGGTCCGAGCACGAGCCGGGCCACGGCGATCGCGGCCCGGAACTCGTCGAGCCCGGCGTCGTCGTGCTCGCGCATCGCGGTGTCGTCCTTGGCCCGGAAGTTCTGCACGATCACTTCCTGGATGTGCCCGAACGCCTTGTGGGACTTACGAATCGCCGCGATCGACTCGGCGCGCTCGGTGAGCGTCTCGCCGATACCGACGAGGATGCCGGTGGTGAACGGCACCGACAGCCGGCCCGCATCGGTGAGCACCTGCAGGCGCACCGCCGGATCCTTGTCGGGGCTGCCGTAGTGGCACTCGCCCTGCTCGGTGAACAACCGGGCCGACGTGGTCTCGAGCATCATGCCCATCGACGGGGCCACCGGCTTGAGCCGGGACATCTCGGCCCAGCTCATCACGCCGGGGTTCAGATGCGGCAGCAGCCCGGTCTCCTCGAGCACCCGGATCGCCATCGCGCGCACATAGTCGAGGGTCGAGTCGTAGCCCCGCTCGTCGAGCCACTGCCGCGCCTCGGGCCAGCGGTCCTCCGGCCGGTCACCGAGCGTGAAAAGTGCTTCCTTGCAACCCAATTCGGATCCACGCCGGGCGATGTCGAGGATCTCGTCGGGTTCGAGGTACATCCCGTGCCCGGCGGCGCGCAGCTTGCCCGGCACGGTCACGAACGTGCAGTAGTGGCAGCGGTCCCGGCACAGCCGGGTGATCGGCACGAACACCTTCCGGGAATACGTGACCGTGCCCGGCCGGCCCGCCGCGAGCAGACCGGCGTCGCGCACCCGGGCGGCCGAAGCGCACAGGTCCTCGAGGTCCGAACCACGCGCCGAGAGCAGGATCGCGGACTCGTCGACGTTGAGCGTCGCCCCGTCCCGCGCCCGGCGCAACGCCCGTCGCATGCCCGACGGCGACACTCGCGCCGGATCCGTCGCGGACGAGGCGGGCTCGCCCGCGCCGGCGCGGACCGTGGGCAGGGGCAACGTCGCGGGGGTGGCACCGTCGTGGGTCGAATCGGTCATTGGCCGATCATGCGCCACCCGCCGGACCCATGCCACCTCGGGGCCACGTCCCCGGCGCGCTCACTCGCGCGGATAGTCCTCGTCGCCCGGGACGACCCGGCTCTGTTCCAGAGCATCCGCAGGCTCCACCTCGAGCGGGACCGAGGTCACCTCGTCGTCGGCCGGTTCGTCCTCCGCCGGCATCTCCTGCTCGATCCGATCCGCCTCGGGCAGTTCCGTGAATTCGGTGGTCTCCGATGATTCGGTCACGGCGGTCCTCCTCCTCGTGTCGACTCCGAACCCGGGCGCAGCGTTGCCGGGTCTGCTCGCCGATCAGCTTAGCCTGGAACCGACAGGACACCACCGACGAGGAGAACCACGTGACCCGGGACGCTCCCCCGCCCACCGCCGTCGGCGATGCCGCCCCGCCGGCACCGGTGACCATGGCCGACCCGGCGTGGCGTCCCAGCCCGAAAGCGCGGCTGCTGTGGGCGGTGGGCGCGGCACTGCTGTGGGTACCGGTCGTCGCCGCCCAGGTGGTGTGGGCGATCGTCGACTCCGGCCGGTATCCGGGCTGGCACGTCGCCGCCGCCGTGGTCACCGCGGTTCTCGCCGTCGCGCACGTCGGCGTGATGCCGCTGTGGCGGTACCGGGTGCACCGCTGGGAGATCACCGACACCGCGGTGTACACGCGCTCGGGGTGGTTCACCCAGGAGCGCCGGATCGCGCCGATCTCCCGGATCCAGACCGTCGACACGGAGCGTGGGCCGCTCGACCGGTGGCTCGGTCTCGCCACCGTGACCGTCACCACCGCCTCGTCCGCCGGGGCCGTGGCGATCACCGCCCTCGACGTCGGGGTCGCCGACGCCACCGCCGCGCGGCTCACCGCGATCGCCGGCAGCAACCAGGCGGACGCCACGTGAGCGACGTCCCCGTCCCGCCGGCGCGGTCCGACGCCGCCGCCCTCGCCGCCGAGGCCGAGCAGCCGTGGTTGCGGCTCGATCCGCGGATGCTGCTGATCCATCCCGTCGAGGAGGTGCTGCGGTTGCTGCCCGTGCTCGTGGCGTCCGTGGTGCTCGGCAGCAGCAGCGGCAATCACGGCTGGGGCCTGGCGGTGGCGGTGCTGCTGGTGGGGATCGGCGTGCTGCGCTGGTTCACCACGACCTACCGGATCGGGCCGGTGCACGTGGAACTGCGCCGCGGCCTGCTGCAGCGCCAGCTGTTGTCGGTGCCGCGCAGCCGCATCCGGTCGGTGGACGTCGAGCAGCGTCTGCTGCACCGGCTGCTCGGGCTGGCGGTGGTCCGGCTCGGGACCGGGCAGCGCACCGGCGCCGGCCGGGACCGCAACCGGTTCGAGCTGAACGGCCTGGCGATCGGCGCCGTGCCGGCGCTGCGCGACGCCCTGCTCGGCACGCACCCGGGGACGCCGGCCGAGGAGCCCGGGGTGGTCGCACCCGCCGAGACCGAGGTCGCCCGGTTCCGGCCGGGCTGGGTGCGCTACGCCCCGTTCTCGACCACGGGGCTGGTCACCGTCGCGGCGGTGGTGGGACTGGCCTTCCAGTACGGACTCGCCGAGCGGCTCGGCGAGTCGGCCGCCGTCGAGCGTGGGCTGTCGTCGGTCGAGGCCACCGGGCCGTTCGTCGCCGCCGGGTTCGGCCTGCTCGTCCTTGTCGTTGTGGCGAGCCTGGTGGCGTGCGTGCGCTACGTGCTGCTCTATGCGGACCTGTCGGTCACCGACGACGGACGGATGCTGCGCGTGGGGCACGGCCTGCTGCGGCACCGGCACACCACCCTGGATCGGCGCCGTCTGCGCGGGGTGAGCCTGCGCGAGCCGCTGGCGCTGCGCCTGGTCGGCGGGGCCCGGCTCGATGCGGTGATGACCGGTGTCGCCGCCGAGCACGGCGAGTCGTCGTTGCTGCTGCCGCCCGCGCCGTCCGCCGAGGCGCGACGGGTCGCGGCGGCGGTGCTGCGCGACACCCGTCAGCTCGACGCACCGCTGCGTGCGCACGGGCCGGCGGCCCGGCGACGACGGTTCACCCGGGCGCTGCTGCCCGTGGCACTGGCCGTCGCGGCCGCCGCGGCGACGGTCGCGGTCACCGGCCGCACGGTGCCGGTGGCGGCGTGGATACCGGTGGTCGCGGTCGTCGCGACGGGGGCGGTGGGGCTGGCGTGGGATCGCTACCGCAGCCTGGGTCATGCCGTGCTCGGCGCCGGAACGGCGGACGCGCCGGCGTGGTTGATCACCCGCGGGGGCTCACTGGATCGGCGCCGCGTCTCGCTCGAGGCGGACGGCATCATCGGCTGGACGGTGCGGCAGTCGTTCTTCCAGCGCCGCGCGGGAGTGGCGACCGTCGTCGCCGCGACGCCGGCCGGCACGGGCCGCTACGAGGTCGTGGACCTTCCCGCGGAGCAGGCGTGGGCGCTGGTCGAGGCGGTCACACCCGGCGCCGGCGACGCCTGGGTGCGACGATGAACCCGGACATCGGGCGGCCACGCGACCTGGCCACGCTCGACGCCTGCCTGATCGAGTGCCGGGCCTGCCCCCGCCTGGTCGCGTGGCGCGAGCAGGTGGGCCGGGAGAAGCGTGCCGCATTCCGCGACGAGGAGTACTGGGCGCGTCCCGTGCCCGGGTTCGGTCCGGCGGACGCGTCCCTGCTGATCGTCGGCCTCGCGCCGGCCGCGCACGGCGGCAACCGGACCGGGCGGATGTTCACCGGCGACCGCTCGGGCGACTTCCTCTACGCCGCGCTGCACGCGGCGGGCCTGGCGTCGCAGCCCACCGCGACGCACCGCGGCGACGGCCTCGAGCTGTTCGGCACCCGCGTCACGTCGCCGGTGCACTGCGCGCCCCCGGCCAACCGGCCGACGCCGCAGGAACGGGACACGTGCCGTACCTGGCTCGACGCGGAGCTGCAGCTGCTGACGCCGACGCTGCGCTCGATCGTGGTGCTCGGCGGCTTCGGATGGCAGGCGCTGTTCCCGGTGCTCGACGACGCCGGCTGGGTCGTGCCGCGTCCGCGCCCCCGATTCGGGCACGGGGCGGGGGTGGAACTGCTGCCGCGCGGCGACGCCGCGGACCGCGGGCCGTTACACGTGTTCGGGTGCTATCACGTGAGCCAGCAGAACACGTTCACCGGCCGGCTCACCCCGGCCATGCTCACCGCCGTGCTCACGGACGCGGCGCGGGCTGCCGGACTGCACTCGTGAGGGCGGCCATGCGCGCGACGAACAGGTACAACCCGGCGGGGGCCAGGGCACCGACCGGCAGCAGCAGGGTCCGCCAGTCGGCGACGAGGAGCTGATCGCCGCCGGGACCGCCGGCCAGGCACAGGACGAATCCGACGATCCACGCCAGCAGCGGCCACGCCGCGCGCGAGGTGGATCCGGTTTCGGCGCGCATCGCCATCACCAGCAGCACGTTCGCCGCGCCGGCCAGCCCGATCGTGATCGGGAACGGCACCGTGCCGATGTACAGGCCGAGGAAGAACACGGACAGCAGCGCGCAGAGGAAGCCGTCGAAGGTCAGCAGGGCGACGATGCCCGTACGCGGCGTCGCCGCCGGGGGCGCGGAGGCCTGCGTGGCGGTGGTGGCGGGATCGACCGTCATGGTTCGATAGTGCGCCACGGGCGCGGGTCCGTGGGCACCGGGTCCCGGCCGATCACGGCACGGGCGGGTAGCCCATGAGCGTGAGCACGTGGCTGGCCTGGTCCGCGAAGCCGTAGAGCGCCTGGTAGTAGGCGGCATTGATCTGGTCCGCGTAGGGACGCAACGAATCGACGAATGCGACGATCTGGTTCTGGACGGACCAGTTGTACATCGAAACCCTCTCGTGTGATCGCGATCACCTTTCCGGTGCTCGTGGTCACACTAACCCAGCCCGGCGAAGAGGTCACGCTCCCGTCCGGGGCCGTCGCCGCGGTCGCCGCGGACCAGTACGTAGTGCTCCTGGTCCAGCACGGGCTGCGCGACGAGGTTGGACAGGGTGAACTGTGCCCCGCCGGGTGCCACGACCACCTGGGTCGCGTGCGCCGCGAGCGCCGCCCGCTTGGCGTCGAGCACGTCGGCGACGTCGACCACGGTGGTGACCTGGTCGTCGGGCACGCTCGGCAGCTCGTCGGGGCCGGGTCGCCGCCACCCGTCGGGCAGGGCGGTCATGTCCTCGATGCCGCGGCGCAGGGCGCTCGCCTCGGTGACGGTCCAGTAGAGCTTCGCCGGGTCCCACGGCGGGCCGGCGTGCGGGTAGGCGTCGGTCCCCGCGGCCTCGACGGCCGCGGTCACGACGTGATGCACCCGGATGTGGTCGGGGTGGCCGTAGCCGCCCACCGGGTCGTAGGTGACCACCACGTGCGGGCGCAGTTCGCGGATCACCGCGACCAGGGCGGCCACCGCCTCGTCCCGGTCGGCGTTCACCCAGGCCCGGGGGTTCGCAGCCGACGGGGTCCCGGCCATCCCGGAATCGCGCCAGTGCCCGGCACCGCCGAGGAAGCGCGGCGCGGGCACGCCGAGGGCGGCCAGCGCCCGGCCGAGCTCGTGGATGCGGTAACCCCCGAGCTGGTCGGCGCGGTCGGCGGTGAGCTGCGCCCATTCGTCCCCGATGACCTCGCCCTCCTCCCCGAGGGTGCACGTCACGACGGTGACCTCGGCGGCCCGAGCGGCGTAGTGCGCGATGGTCCCGCCCGTGGTGATCGATTCGTCGTCAGGGTGGGCGTGCACCAGCAGCAGGCGCCGCGACGCGGGGTCGGTTCGGTCGGTCACGGGGTGGTCCTCCACCAGTTCTGCGCATCGGACAGGGGCCCGGCGGGGATCGCGCCGGTCAGGGTCACGCCCTCGACGCCGGGTCCCGCGGCGATCACGGTGCGGTCCTGCAGGATCGGCAGGGTGACCGCGAGGTCCCACAGCTTCGGCTGCGCGCCGGCCAGGACGGCGGGCACGTCGCCGGCGCCGCGCAGGGCGCCGGCGAGTTCCGGTTCGAGGGCGGGGTCGCACACCCCGGACACGTTGCTCGGTGCGGCGAGCTGCGCCTCGGCGGCTTCGATCTCGTCGTCGGGAACGGTGTCACCCCCGGGACCGGTGTCGGCGCCGGGCACGGTGCCGCTGTCCGGGGCGGGCGCAGGATCCGGCTCGACCGGGGGGCTCCCCTGCCCGGGAATCGCCGGTGGACAACCGAATCGGGACATCGCGGCCGTGGCGGGGTCGCCGCCGGCGCGGGTCCAGCCGACCACGGCGTGCACGGTTCCCCGGACGAGTGCCTCGCCGTAGAGCTCGTCGGGCGGCAGCGTGGTCACGGTGGCCGCGACGCCGGCTCCGCGCAGCTGGTCCGCCGCGGTGTGGGCGACGGCGTCGGCCACCGGGGAGTTCTCCGGCACGCCCAGCACGAGCGCCAGGGGCGCGTCTCCGTGGGCGAGCAGCCCGGTCGTCGCCGCTTCCGGTACCGGCGTGCCGGTCGCTTCGACCGTCGCCGGGTCGGCCGGTACGTAACCGGCCGCGGCGAGGAGCGCGAGGGACTCCTCGCGGCCCGGCCGCGGCGGCATGCTCGGCGCATATCCGGGGTCGGACGGGGCGAGCACCTGTGCACGGGCCGCGACCACGGCCGATTCCGTGCCGGCCGCGACCGTGGCCAGCAGGTCCGGGTCGAGAAGTCCGAGGACGGCGCGGCGCACGCGCGGATCCGCGAACTCGGTCGTGCGGCCGTTGAGGGTCAGTTCCAGGACGCGGGGCTGGAGTTGAGTGCCGGTGCGCACGTGCGGGATCGCGCCGAGCTGGGCGAGCAGCGCGGAGCCGCCGCCGTGCATCTGCGCGACCTGGGCGTCGCCGGTGCGCATCGACTCGGCGAGCTGTGCGTCGGTTCCGCCGCGCCGCAACAGGATCCGGTCGGGCCGGGCCGGGGTCCCCCAGAACCGGTCGTTGCGTTCGAGCAGGATCTCGCCCCGCCCGCGGTCGACGGACCTGACATGGAACTGCCCACCGGACACCGGGATCGATTCGGCGAGGCTCGTGGCGAATCCACCCGGCGTGTCCTTGACCAGGTGGGCCGGCAGGAGGTGGGTGAACAGTTCCCGCCACGCCGGGTAGGGCTCGCGCAGGGTGACGGTGACGGTCTTGCCGCCGCCGGAGGATCCGACGTCCTCGATGAGGCGGTAGCCCGCGGGATCGACCACGCCGGGCTCGGTGATCATCTGCTGCCACAGGTACCGGAAGTCCTCGGCGGCGATGGGTGCGCTGTCGGACCACTGCGCTTCGTCGCGGACCTGATAGGTGATGGTGAACGGCGCCTGCGAGGTGACGTCGGCCGAGACGAGGACGGACTCGTCGAGCATCCACACGGTGGCACCGGGCCGCGCGGGATCGGGCACGGGCCGGAACGCGCTCGGCAGCACCATCCCGGCAACCGTGTTGCCGACGGGCGACTGGTCGGCGAGCAGGTGCGGATTGAACCCGGCGCCCACGTCGTCGACCGCCACCACGACGGTGTTCAGCTGGGGAACCGGGGCGGGGGTCCGGGTGGGTTCGGTCTGCTCGATCGGCGGCGGCGGATCGGCGGTGCACGCCGACAACCCCAGCACCGCGGCGACGGCGGTGATCCCGGCGAACCTGCGCATCCGGCCTCCCTTCCCTCCGGGATGCGGCGGTGGTCCCGGCCGCACCGGGACCACCCCTGCCGCACTACTCGTCCAGTGCCGCGACTACTTGTTGCGAGCCTTCTCCCGCGAGCGGGCGCGGGCCCGGTCGGTGGCCGAGAGGTGCACCTTGCGGACCCGGAGGATCTCCGGGGTGACCTCGACGCACTCGTCGGAGGCGCAGAACTCCATGGCCTCCTCGAGGCTCAGGGTGATCGGCTTGGCGAGGGTTTCCATCACGTCGGCCGTGGAGGAGCGCATGTTGGTGAGCTTCTTCTCGCGGGTGACGTTGATGTCGAGGTCTTCGGCGCGCGGGTTGATGCCCACGACGTGGCCCTCGTAGGTGTCGCTGCCCGGCTCCACGAAGAAGGTGCCGCGGTCGCCGAGCTGGATCATCGCGAACGGCGTGACCGAGCCCGAGCGGTCGGAGACCAGCGAGCCGGTATGCCGTGCGCGGATCTCGCCGGCCCACGGGGCGTAGCCGTGGAAGACGGCGTTGGCGATGCCCGTGCCGCGGGTCTCGGTGAGGAAGTCGGTGCGGAACCCGATGAGGCCGCGCGACGGGACGATGAACTCCATGCGCACCCACCCGGCGGCGTGGTTGGACATCTGCACCATCTTGCCCTTGCGGGCCGCGAGCAGCTGGGTGATCGCGCCGAGGTGTTCCTCGGGGCTGTCGATGGTGAGCTCCTCGTACGGCTCGTGCACCTTGCCGTCGACCTGCCGGGTGACCACCTGCGGCTTGCCGACGGTGAGCTCGAAGCCCTCGCGGCGCATCTGCTCGACGAGGATGGCCAGCGCCAGCTCGCCGCGGCCCTGCACCTCCCACGCGTCGGGGCGGCCGATGTCGAGCACGCGCAACGACACGTTGCCGACCAGCTCCGAGTCCAGCCGGGACTTGACCATGCGCGCGGTCAGCTTGTGACCCTGCACGCGGCCGACGAGCGGCGACGTGTTGGTGCCGATGACCACCGAGATGGCCGGCTCGTCGACCGTGATGCGCGGCAGCGCGACCGGGTTGTCCACATCGGCGAGGGTGTCGCCGATCATGATGTCCGGGATGCCGGCGACGGCGACGATGTCGCCGGCGACGGCGACGTCACCGGGCCGGCGCTCGACACCGATGGTCTGGAGCAGCTCGGTGATCTTCACGTTCTTCACGCCGTCGGCGTGCATCCACGCGACGGTCTGGCCCTTGCGCAGTTCGCCGTTGTGGATGCGCAGCAGCGCCAGGCGGCCGAGGAACTCGGAGGCGTCGAGGTTGGTGACGTGCGCCTGCAACGATGCGGCCGGATCGCCCTTGGGGGCGGGGATGTATTTCATGAGCACGTCGAACAGCGCGTCGAGATTCTCGGCGGACGGCGCCTGTCCGTTCTCGGGCTGTTCGGTCGACGCCTTGCCCTCGCGGCCGGAGGCGTACAGGACCGGCAGGTCGAGCAGCTGCTCGGCGGCCTCGGAAGCCTCGTCGTCGAGGTCGGAGGCGAGGTCGAGCAGCAGGTCGTGGGTCTCCTCGACGACCTCGGCGATGCGGGCGTCGGGACGGTCGGTCTTGTTGACCACGAGCAGCACCGGCAACGACGCGGAGAGCGCCTTGCGCAGCACGAAACGGGTCTGGGGCAGCGGGCCCTCGGACGCATCGACGAGCAGGACCACGCCGTCGACCATGGACAGCCCGCGCTCGACCTCGCCACCGAAGTCGGCGTGACCGGGGGTGTCGATCACGTTGATGACGGTGACGGTGCCGTCGGGGTTGTGCCGGTGCACAGCGGTGTTCTTCGCGAGGATCGTGATGCCCTTCTCGCGCTCGAGGTCACCGGAGTCCATGACCCGGTCGACGAGTTCCGCGCGCTCGGCGAAGGCGCCCGATTGGCGCAGCATGGCGTCGACGAGGGTGGTCTTTCCGTGGTCGACGTGCGCGACGATGGCGACGTTGCGGAAACTGGCGGTGCTCACGCGATGGCTCTCCTGGCTGTTGTCCGGCCACACGGCACTGGACCCAGACGGCACCTCGCCCGTACGGCGTTCTTGCGGTGGCCGCGTCGCGAATGCGAGTCACCTGTTCGCGGCCGTGAACGGCCCGCACAGGCACTGCGGCCTCCAATACAGTACAGGCCGGTCCCGGTGCTCCGCGCGCGCCGACGCCGGATTCACCAGCTCGCGACGCAGAGCGTGACGTTCGCCACGTCGCCCCGCGCCGGCCGGCGCACCCTGCATTCGTCGGCGCACCCTGTATTCGGCGGCCCGGCCATCCAGGTAAGGGCATGCTAACCTTTGGTCCGGAACCCCACCGACGAAAGGCCGGCGACCCGGATGGGCAAGGTGAAGGCGAGCAAGGTCGCGCAGCTCGAGCCCAAGAAGAAGTGCTGCCGCAAGAAGACCCGCTGTGTGCGCTGCCCGGTGGTGGTCATGCGGATGAAGAGACTCGAGCACGAGGGACTGGGCAAGAAGGAGCTCGCGAAGCGCCTGAAGAAGGCCCGCGCCGCCTGACCGGCCGCACCACCGTCAGCCCCGGAGTCGGGCGCGCAGCTCCGGTAGCCACACCCGGTCGTTGGGCACCAGGTCGATCCGTTCCAGCTCGTCGGCGTCCACCCAGCGCAGGGCCGCGTGCTCGAGCGGCCGCGGCTCCCCCGAGACCAGCTCCACGCGGTAGGCGCGCAGCACCCGGCCCCCGCCCAGCGGCACTCCGGCCCCGACGCGCTGCGCCCCGGCGACCTCCACGCCCAGCTCCTCCCGCAGCTCCCGGCGCAGTGCCGCCTCGGCGGACTCCCCCGGCTCCGCCTTGCCGCCGGGCAGCTCCCACAACCCCGCCAGCTCCGGGGGGCCGACCCGCTGCGCCAGCAACAGCCGGCCGTCGCGGAAGATCGCCCCGGCCACCACCTCGTCCGCCCGGCCCGTCGTTGCACTCATGTGCGGCATCGTCCCAGAATGAGACATGGCCGAGTTGCTCTCCGACGCCGACATCGAGGCCGCCCTCGTCGACCTCCCCGCGTGGCAGCGGGACGGGAACGCGATCGTGCGCACCGTCGAGTCCCCCTCGTTCCCCGAGGCCGTCGCGCTGGTGGACCGGGTGGCCGAGGCCGCCGAGGCGGCGAACCACCATCCCGACATCGACATCCGCTGGCGGAAGGTGACGTACTCGCTGTCCACCCATTCCGCCGGCGGGATCACCGCGTCGGACGTGGAACTGGCCCGGACGATCGACGCGCTGGTCCACGGCTGACGGATACGGCCGGAGCGGGGTGCCGCGCCGGGATGCGCCGGGCGAGGATCGTCCACACGTACACCGCGAGCACCCCGAGCACGTTGCACGCACCGGCCCAGGCGAGCACCGCGGGCCGCGAGATGTCCCACATCGAGTCCTGCGCCAGTCCCAGCAGCCACGGCACCCCGACGACGGTGAGCACCGCCCAGACTCCGGCCAGGACGCGCGCCCCCCGCCGGTCCGCGAGCGGGCCGTAGACCAGCCACACCAGCATCGGCAGTACCCATACCCAGTGGTGCATCCAGGAGATCGGCGACACCAGCAGCCCGAAGAGTTCGACGACGACGACGGTGCCGAGGCGATCGTCCGGGCCGAGGGCACGCCAGGCCGCGAAGGCCAGCGCCGCCGAGACCGCGACGGCCGCCAGCCACAGCGGCCCGGTGCCGACGTCGTGCCCCACGATGCGGCTCAGCGCGCCGCGCAGCGACTGGTTCCAGACCGACCCCACCGGTCCGATCCGCTCGGCGTCGCCGAACAACGTCGTGAAGTAGGTCCGTGCCTGCTCGCCGAGCGCCAGCCAGCTGACGGCGACGGTGACGACGAAGACCGCCGCGGAGAAGAACGCCGCCGACCACCGCCGTCGCGCCACGAGGTACAGACCGGCGACCGCCGGGGTCAGCTTGATGCCGGCGAGCACCCCGACCAGTCCGCCCGAGAGCCACCAGCGGTTGCTGCGGACCGCGACCATCACCCCGAAGGCCAGGAACACGTTGACCTGCCCGTAGTCGAGGGTCGTGCGGATGGGCTCGGTCCAGATACCGACCGCCGTCCACCCGAGCGCGACCGCCGTCCAGTGGGCGCTGTGGGCCGCGGGACCGAACAGCAGCTCGAGGCAGATGCGCAGGATGCCGAACAGGGCGGCGACGGTCAGCAGCTGCCACAGCACTCCGACCACGGGGAAGGGCAGGTAGTGCAGGGGGAAGAAGACCAGGGCCGCGAACGGCGGGTAGGTGAAGGGCAGGGAGAACTCGGGCGTGTCCCGGGTGTAGGTGAAGTCGTACAGCTCCCCGCGCAACAGCGCCGCGGACCCGTCGACGTACACGTGCAGATCCACGAGATTCATGCCGTTGGGGGTGAGGAAGTTCCACGCCAGGCGCACCCCGACGGACACGGCCAGCAGGGCCGCGCACCACCACAGTCGATGCGGGCGAACCGGATCGGACACTGCGGCGCGGCCTCCCGTCGTCACGTCACCCCGGGGAAGGACCGGGGACTGATGCAGACTATCCGGTCCACGACGGCGGGCCGAACACGATACTCACATCAGTAACAGTTTCATCTACTCTCACAAAAACCACATGCGTCACACGTAGTCTCGAGCGGACACCACTGATCGGAACACGTTATGGCTAGACTCCCGCGAATACAGGCGGCGGCTGTGAGACCGGCCACGGCTTGTACTGATCGGGGGGCCTACATAAAGTGTCTCCCCGAGCCGTCAGCGGCATCGGAGCCCCTCGCTCCGGCGCCGCTTCAACGACAAGGATGGGGAAAAGTGCTTCGAACCCGAGCAACGCGCAGGATGATCACCGCCTGCGCTCTCGCCGCCGCCGCGGCGCTCACCGTGCCCTCGCAGGCGGTCGCGCAACCCGTCGTTCCGGGCCTCCCCGACACGCTTCAGCTGCCGGTCGAGCTCGCGGGCTACCCGCTGCCGGCGGACCTGACGATCGAGTCCCTCATGGGGATGCTGAGCACCCAGGCCGCCGCACCCGAAGAGGTCGAGGCCCTCGCCTCCCTCGCACCCGCCATCGTCGGCGCGGCAGCCGGGCCGACGGACGTCGCCGACGGCCGGAACCAGCTGCTCGACCAGGCGAAGGAGCTGCTCGCGAACTCGCAGCTGCCCGACTCCGTCAAGGCCCTGCTCCAGCGCGTGATCACCTTCCTCGACGGCAGCGGCGGTGGCGGTCCCGACCTCCCCGACCCGAACGCCGTGCCGATCTCGCAGTTCCTGTACCCGAGCATCGGCAAGGACTGCATCCGCGACGGCGGCGACTCCATCGGCACCGCACTCGCCGTCGCCGGTCCCGCACCGCTCCCGCCGCCGGGCCCGAAGGCCGGCCAGGCCGGGTTCGTGTTCACCGCGCTGGGAACCGCCAAGTTCGCCGCGCAGCAGGCCCAGCCGCTGACGGTGAGCTGGATCAACGTCTCCAACGGCCGCAGCGGCACCGCGACGCTCACCGACGCGGCCCGGATCAACCCCGACGGCCCGACGACGCTCAGCGCGATCGCGGACACCGGCTCCGGCAACGTGGCCGCGGTGATCTCCGGTGGCATCACCACGCAGGCCGAGGGCGCGGCCCCGCGCTCGTGCACCTTCCTGCCGACGATCGGGCTCGTCACGGTCGCCTGATCGATCGTCCGCACCTTGGCCGAGGCCGCCGGGATCGTCCCGGCGGCCTCCGTCGTCCGCACGCTCGTCGTCCGCACGCTTCCCGCGCCGCCCGCTGCGTGGTAGACCGGGACATGGCCGAAACACCCCTCGGGCACACCGTTTCCCGATCCCTGCGCTCCCGCCGCTCCCACCGGTCGATCCTCTCCCTCCGTTCCGAGGGCTCGATCCTGTCCATCGGCTCGGCGTACTCGATCCTGTCCGTCGGCAGCGTCGGGTCGGTGCTGTCGGTCGGTTCGGTGGGGTCGTTCGGTTCGGCCCTGTCGTCGCTGTCGTTCGCCAGCCTCGGCTCGGCGCTGTCGGGACTGTCCCCCTGGTCGCTGCTGTCGTGGCGCGGCGTCCACGACGCCCCCGAGGACCCGCACCCCACGCTCGTCGTCACCGCCGCCGAACCCGACCCCGCCGCGCACTGCCAGAGTTGACCGGGCAGGCGCTGTCCCGTTGAACGGGCCCGTTCTCCCGCGCCGCCGCCACACCTGGTAGATGTCGTACGTCCGGTCGTCGTCGCGGCCCGGCTTCGAGGAGGCGCATGGCGGTCGAGACCCGGATCCCGTCGGTCGGCGAACGTCCGGCACCCCGTGGCCTCGTCGCTGTGCTCTCCCTCTGCGGCATCGTCGTCGCCCTGATGCACACCCTCGTCGTCCCGCTGCTGCCCCAACTGCCGCATCTGCTGGGAACCTCGGTGGAGAGCGCCTCGTGGGCCGTCACCGCCACCCTGCTCGCCTCCGCCGTGATCACCCCGGTCAGCGGCCGGCTCGGCGACATGTTCGGCAAACGCCGGATGCTGCTCGTGTGCCTCGGCACGCTCGTCGTCGGCTCCGCGGTCTGCGCGCTGTCCACCACGCTGTGGCCGATGATCACCGGCCGCGCCCTGCAGGGCGCCGCGAGCGGAGCGATCCCGCTCGGCATCGCGATCCTGCGCGACGAACTGCGCCCGCGCAGACTGCCGGGAGCGATGGCGACCATCAGCGCGACGATGGGAGTCGGCGGAGCCGTCGGCTTCCCCGTCGCCGCGGCCGTCGCGCAGATCGCCCACTGGCACACCCTGTTCTGGTTCTGCGGACTGGTCGGGGTGCTCGCCGCCGCCCTCGTGCTGTGGGTGGTTCCCGAATCCCCCCGGGCGGATCCCGGACGTTTCGACCTGCTCGGTGCGGTCGGGCTCGCGGTGGCACTGACGCTGTTCCTCCTCCCCGTGACCAAGGGCGGCACCTGGGGCTGGACGGCGCCCGCGACGCTCGCGATGTTCGCCGGCGCCGCCGCCACCGCCGTCGCCTGGGGCCGGTACGAACTCCGACGGCCGCGACCGCTGGTCGATCTGCGCGTGTCGGGGCGACGTCCGGTGTTGTTCACCAATCTGGCGTCGGTCGCGGTCGGTTTCGCGCTCTACAGCAACAGCCTCGCCTTCCCGCAGTTGTTGATGGCACCGGTCGTCACGGGCTACGGGTTCGGGTTGTCCATGGTCGCGACGGGCCTGGTGCTCGCACCGAGCGGTCTGGTCATGATGGCGCTGTCGCCGGTGTCGGCGCGGATCACGACGCGGTACGGACCCCGGACGACCCTCGCCGCGGGCGCGGTCGTCGTCTGCCTCGGTTACCTCCTGGCCTACGTCGCCTGCTCGGAGATCTGGCACATCGTGATCGCCGCCATGATCATCGGTGCCGGTATCGGCCTGGCCTACGCCGCGATGCCGGCGCTGATCATGACCGCGGTGCCGCTGTCGGAGACCGCGGCAGCCAACAGTCTCAACGCGCTCATGCGCTCGGTGGGGACCTCCTCGTCCGCGGCGGTCGTGAGCGTCCTGCTCGCAGCGGACACCCTGAACGTCGGCACCGCCACCGTCCCCGCCCTGGACGCCTTCCGCGCCACGTTCCTGGTGGCGGCCCTGGCCGCCGTCGTGGGCCTGGCCCTGACGGTGGCCGTGCCGCGGTCACGACCCGGCGGCCTCACCCGGCGGTGAGGGACCACTGCCCGTAGTCGGTGCTGAACACGTTGTTGACGTCGATGCCGATACCGTCGATCGTGCCGCCGCCCACCTGGTGCAGGTCGGCCGCGGGATGCACGTAGCCCTCGGCCGTGCCCCAGTCGTGCTGCCAGTAGAACGATCCCAGCCCGGCGTCGCGCGCCCAGGAGATGGTCGGCGCGTTGGCGTACACGCCGGTGTTCCCGGCGCCGAGCACGTCGTGCCAGCCCTGCAGGTACGGCGCGATGAGGTCGGCGAACTGCTGCTCGGACGGGTTGTCGTCGATCGAGGCGTAGATCGGCCGGTCCGCCGGGCCCCCGGCCGCCCGGTGCAGCTCGAGGCCGCGCGTCGCGTGCCGGACCCCGGCGTCGTATCCACCGAGCCAGTCCGCGGTGTCGGCCTTGCCGAACTGGTAGCACGAGACGACCTCGAGATCGCCGGCGACGAGCGCGGCGGCCTCCGACTCGGTCAGCGGCTTGGCCAGCATCCATTCGGCACCCGGCCGCCGGTCCGAGACGTACCGGATGGCCCCGATGTGCCCGGCGGCACGGATCGACGACGGCGACGGCACGGCCGCCGAGTAGTCGACGATCGTGCCGAGCACCTCCCGGCCGTGCGCCACCCCGGGGGCGGCGACGGCCGAGATCCAGGCCGCGCACGAGCCGACGGCCGCATATCGCAACAGTTCCCGACGTGAAACGGCCATCGAACCTCGCTTGGACGAGCGTGCACGGAGGACAGGGTGTCGAGCCTCCGGTATTGCATCACACTCCCGGGTCCCGCGGGGGCACATCGAGATTCGGGGCACATCGAGATTCGGGGCCCAGGGATTCGGGGCCCAGGGCTTCGGCCCGACGACGGGCGGGGCTACCGGCCGCCGAGCTCGGCGAAGAAGGCCGGAACCAGAGCCACGTCCTCGACGGTGCGCACCGTGGTGTGGACCCCGAGACCGTGCTCCTTGAGCAGATCGCACAGCCCGTCGCCGTCGACGAGTTCGATGGGGGGCGCGCCGAGCCGGTGCGCCTCGGAGCGGGCGTCGTCGCCGAACGTGCCGGTGGTGACGAGCAGGCCCTTCTCACCGCGACCGGCCATCGCGGCGCGGAACTCGCGCACCACGTCCGCGCCCGCCCGCTCGGGGCCGCGCAGGAACCGGAAGAACACCGAGAAGCCGAGCAGCGACACCCGCAGCACGCCGGTGCCCTCCACGTCGACGTCGTTGTCGGAGCCGGTGTCGAGATGGCCACCGTGCGGCGGGACGGAGACGGTGGTGAATCCGGCGGCGCGGAGCACCGCGACGGCGAGCCGCTCGAACCCCTCGTCGGGGAGCTCGGCGACGGCGGCGAGCACGGGTTCGCGCCACAGCTCGGGATCCTCGGGAGCCGCCGTGAGAGGCACCACCTGCGCCCGCGACGACGCGTTGCGCACGAGTCGTTTGCGTCGCTTCTCCGCGGTGTAGGCCACCTGGAGCGGCTTGATCTCCGATTCCTGCACCGCGCGCCCGCGGTCCGTGACGCTCCACACCCCGCGCCGGGTGTTGGCCAGCAGACCCATGCCCTTGAGATAGGTACGCGCCCAGCCGATCCGGTACTCGATCTCGGTGACCGGGCCGTCACCGTGCGGTACGGACCGCGCGGCCTCGGACAGACGCTCGCGCGCGACGACGGCCTTCTCGAGTTCCTCGATCGACGCCGAGCCGCCGAGCCCGATCAGCGCCTGCAGGGTGGGCCACAGCAGATCCGTGTACGGCGGTAGCGCCACCTCGCGGCCGGACGGGTCTTCGACGGGGTTACCGATCACGTTCCGGCGCTGCACACCTTCCCCTATCGTTTCGGCCCTGCTCGCCGCGGCTGTCCGGTCCCGCCACGACGCGCATTTCACCCTAGCCGATGACCGCGGAAGCGAGGGCGGCCGCACTCCTCGTGTCCGGGCGAGGCCGGACCGGGACGGCGCCGCTCGCTACCGTGGGACGGATGGGATTCACGCGCGCCGAACTCGAACGCTGCCGTGACGCGGTGGTGCCCGACCTGATCGGGCCGGGCTGCCGGCTGCTGTTCGTGGGCATCAATCCGGGACTGTGGACGGCCGCGACGGGTGCGCACTTCGCCCGGCCCGGGAACCGCTTCTACCCGGCCCTGCTGCGGGCCGGCATCCTGCTCCGGCCCGTCGACCCCACCTCCGGTATGAGCGAGGACGACAAGGCACACCTGCTCGAGCGCGGCGTCGGGATCACCAATCTCGCCCCCCGCGCCACCGCCCGCGCGGACGAACTCACGGCAGACGAGCTGCGGACCGGGGCCGCGCGACTGGCCGGGGTGGTGGCGCAGCACCGGCCGCGGGTGGTGGCCGTCGCCGGCATCACGGCGTACCGGTCGGCGTTCGGGCAGCGCAAGGCGGCCGCGGGGTTGCAGGAGGCGACGATCGGCGGGGTGCCGGTATGGGTGGTGCCGAATCCGAGTGGCCTCAACGCCCACGAGACGGTCGACACCCTCGCCGAGGCGTATGCGGCGCCGGCCCGCGCGGCCGGGATCCTGCCCTGAGCCGGTAGGTCCGGGCCGCTCAGCGGTGCCCCACCTTGGTGAGATAGTCGCGCGCCCGGTAGCCCGGCGGGACACCCTCGACGAGGATGGCCGAACTGTCGGAGTGCTCGGTGCGCAGCGGCAGGATCTCCTGGTAGGCCGGCGACCGGTACCAGGCGCGGGCCTGCTCGATGTCGGGGAACTCGACGATCACGACGTGGCCGGGCCAGGGTCCCTCGTGGACCTCGGGTTCGACGCCGTGGACGAGGAACCTGCCCCCGTACGGCGTGAAGGTGTCGTCGATCTCCTCGATGTAGCGGACGATCTCGGGGCCGAAGTCGACGGAGCGCAGATGGGCGATCGCGTAGGCAGTCATGGGGTCCTCCGGGTCGGTCGGGGGCGACGGTGTGCCGCACACCGACGAGAGTGCCGGGCCGCGGTGCCCGAATCGATTACCCGGCAGGTAATGGCCGTCGTTCCCTTCCGCACCTACCGTGACTTCCATGACCACCGTGCACGAGGAACCCGTCGGAGCACTGCTGCGGCACTGGCGTGAGCGTCGCGGCCTGAGCCAGCTCGCCCTCGCCAACCGGGCGCAGGTCTCGGCGCGGCACGTGAGTTTCCTCGAGACGGGCCGGTCCCGGCCGACGCGCGTCATGCTGCTGCGCCTGGCCGATCAGCTCGACATCCCGCTTCGGGAGCGCAACTCGCTGCTGCTCGCGGCGGGTCTGGCGCCCGCGTACCCGGAGCACCGTCTCGGGGACGTGCCGATGGCCGCGGTGGCCGATGCGATCGAGCGGATCCTGCGGTCGCACCGCCCGTATCCGGCGCTGGTGGTGGACCGGCACTGGACGATGGTCGACGCCAACGACGCCGTCATGGGCTTGCTGGGCGGATGCGACCCGCGGCTGCTCGAGCCCCCGGTGAACGTGCTGCGGGTGACGCTGCACCCGGACGGGATGGCGCCGCGCATCGTCAATCACGGCCAGTGGCGGGCGCACCTGCTGACCCGACTGCGACATCAGCTCGCCGCGACGGGCGACCCGGTGCTGCGCCGGCTGCACGCCGAACTGGCCGACTACCCCTGCGACGACGGGCACGACGCCGAGCTCGATCCGACCGGCGCCCACGCCCTGGTGGTGCCGCTGCGGCTGCGCACCGACGACGGCGAGCTGTCCCTGCTGAGCACGACGACGCTGTTCGGCACGCCGTTGGATGTCACCGTCGCGGAACTGGCGATCGAGGCGTTCTACCCGGCCGACGAGGCCACCCGACGGGTGCTGGGAGGCCGATGATCCGGATCGGCGAACCGGTGCCGCACGGGCACTGTCGGGAGTAACGTCCGCCCCGAGACCTGTCCCGTCCCACACCGGAGGCATCGATCATGAGCAGGACGAAGTGGTGGGTACTCGAGGGCCCGGACAGCGGGTTCTCCCTCGAGGAGCGAGCGACGGGAGACCTCGTCCTCGTCAATACGCAGACCTCGGAGGAACACACCCTGCACGGCTACGTGTGGAAGCACGCCCCGCACTTCGGGGTGCAGATCATGGGCGAGGGCCCGCCGCCGTACGGCAAGTGGGTGGAGAACCCCGAGGAGTGAGCACCGCCGGTCACGGGACGCGGCGCAGCGGCCGCCGCTCCCCCGTCGTGGTGTCGATCAGCGCCGCGCCGGACACGACCGTCTCGAGGGGCAGCACGTCGTAGACGACCGCGGCCACCCGCGGCAGGTCCTCCAGCCGGGCTCGGGGGCTGAGGGTCAGATGCGGGGTCCATACGCCCGGCCGGTAGTGCTTGTGCAGGTCCGCGCCGACGGCGGTGACGGTGTCCACCACGCGCTGCTGACGGCGCAGGAGGTCGGCGGTGGGTGCCGGCGAGAGCCAGACCCGTCCGCGCCGGAAGGCCCCCAGCGCGTCGGAGTAGAGGGTCAGCGGTCCACCGTCGGGGAGCGTCGCGAGCGCGGCCGTCACGTCCTCGACGTCGTAGCTGCGCAACACCGCGTACGACAGGTGCGGCACGTGCCGGCCGTGGGTATGGGTGAGCAGCGTCGGCACCCCGAGGTCTTCGAGCCGGGCCCACAGTTGCTGCAGGGCGCGCCGGGCGGCGGCGTCGAAGACCAGGCAGACCGCGAGTGCCATCAGCGCACGGTACCGCGGGCGCCGGCGGGCCGGCGGCCGGTTCGGGCGGTCAGTTCAGGGTGGCGTGCCAGACCAGCGCCGCGGCCAGCGCCCCGGCACCGTTGAGGGACCAGTGCAGGGCGATCGGGGCGATCAGGCTTCCGCTGCGGCGGCGCAGCCAGGTGAAGACGAACCCGGCAGCGGCGGTGGCCAGGACCGCTCCGGCGATGCCCAGCACCTGCCCCCACAGGCCGCCGCCGAGGATGCCGCTCAGGCCGCGATTGCCGTTCGTGAGCCCGAGGGACGAGGCGATGTGCCACAGGCCGAACAGCAGCGACCCGGCGGCGAACACTCCGCGCGCACCGGAGACGCGTTCGAGCGTGCCGTGCAGCACGCCGCGGAACGCGAGTTCCTCGGGGATGACCGTCTGCAGTGGAATCACGATCATCGAGGCGAGGAGCGCGCCGGAGATCGTGGCGTAGCGGTCGGACAGGAAGAACTGCCGCGTGAGCGGCAACGCCACCCCCACGGCGATCACGGCCAGCACGACCCCGACGGCGGCCAGGGCGTAGAGGGAACCCGAGCGCCAGTGGCGCGGCGAGAGCCCGAGTTCGGACCAGCGCATGCCACGACGGCGCATCAGCGCGACGAGCACCAGCGCCGCAGCGGGCACCGTCGCGATGCTGGCCCACACGGTGGTGAAGTGCGCGATCAGGTTGGTGGCGACGAGGACGATCACCACGACGGCGACGTCGAACCAGGCATGGAAGCCGCGGAGCGATCCGCGGTGGGCAGGTGCCGTCGTCGGCAGGGTCTCCGCAGTCATGTGTTCTCGAACCCCCGCTGTCGGGTCTGTCGGAACCGATCGAGTACCCGTTCCTGCACTGTACGAACCATCCGTACCAGTGTACGGATTCCGTGCCGGAGCGACCGTGACCGGCGGCACACCGGCGACCGATTTTGGCAGTGATGCAGGTCACGATGGGCGCGGAGGCGGTTTGCGTCACACGCCCCGGCGTCGGAGCGTCCCGTTGCCGGGACTAACCTTGTCCCGAACATCAGCCCCGCTGTCCAGGACAGTTCAGGAGAAGAAATGGCCGACTTCCTCTACGAGGACCTGCTGCCGATCGGGGAAGACCCCACCGAGTACCGGCTGCTGACCACCGAGGGGGTGTCGACCGTCGAAGGCCCGGGCGGCCGCACCTTCCTGCAGGTCGAGCCCGAGGCGCTGCGCCTGCTCACCGAGACCGCGCTGCACGACATCCAGCACTATCTGCGGGCGGATCACCTGAAGCAGCTCGCGAGCATCCTCGACGACCCGGAGGCGTCGGACAACGACAAGTTCGTCGCCCTGGACCTCCTGAAGAACGCCCACATCGCCGCCGCCGGAGTGCTGCCGATGTGCCAGGACACCGGAACCGCGATCGTCATGGGCAAGCGCGGTCAGCACGTCCTCACCCCCGGCGACGACGAGGAAGCGATCGCCCGCGGCGTGTACGACGCCTACACCCGGCTCAACCTGCGGTACTCGCAGAACGCTCCCCTCACCATGTGGGAGGAGAAGAACACCGGCTCGAACCTGCCGGCGCAGATCGAGCTCTATGCCGACACCGCGGCCGGCCACGAGAACGCCTACAAGTTCCTGTTCATGGCCAAGGGTGGTGGTTCGGCCAACAAGTCGTACCTGTACCAGGAGACGAAGGCGATCCTGAACCCGGACTCGATGATGCAGTTCCTCGAGGCCAAGATCCGCTCGCTCGGCACGGCCGCGTGCCCCCCGTACCACCTCGCCATCGTGGTGGGCGGGACCTCGGCCGAGTTCGCCCTCAAGACCGCGAAGTACGCCTCGGCCCACTACCTCGACGAGCTGCCCACCGAGGGTGCGATCACCGGCCGCGGCTTCCGCGACCTCGAACTCGAGAAGAAGGTCTTCGAGCTGACGCAGAAGATCGGCATCGGTGCGCAGTTCGGCGGCAAGTACTTCTGCCACGACGTGCGCGTGATCCGGCTGCCGCGGCACGGCGCGTCGCTGCCGGTGGCGCTGGCGGTGTCCTGCTCGGCCGACCGGCAGGCGAAGGCCAAGATCACCCCGGAGGGGGTGTTCCTCGAGCAGCTCGAGTTCGATCCGGGCCGCTTCCTGCCCGAGATCACCGACGCGCAGCTCGACGCCGAGACCGAGGGCGTGTCGGGCACCGGCAAGGGCGCCGCGGTGAAGATCGACCTGACGCGGCCGATGCCGGAGATCCTCGCCGAACTGTCCAAGCATCCCGTCAAGACCCGGCTGTCCCTCACGGGCCCGCTCGTCGTCGCCCGCGACATCGCGCACGCGAAGATCAAGGAACGTCTGGACGCGGGCGAGGGCATGCCGCAGTACCTGAAGGACCACCCCGTGTACTACGCCGGCCCGGCCAAGACGCCGGACGGCATGGCCTCCGGTTCGTTCGGTCCCACCACCGCGGGCCGGATGGACTCCTACGTCGAGCAGTTCCAGGCCGCGGGCGGTTCGATGGTCATGCTCGCCAAGGGCAACCGCTCGCAGCAGGTCACCGACGCCTGCAAGAACCACGGCGGTTTCTATCTCGGCTCCATCGGCGGACCCGCCGCGCGCCTCGCCCTGGACTGCATCAAGAAGGTCGAGGTTCTCGAGTACCCGGAACTGGGTATGGAAGCAGTGTGGAAGATCGAGGTCGAGGACTTCCCGGCGTTCATCGTCGTCGACGACAAGGGCAACGACTTCTTCGCCGGCACCGGCGAGGTCACCCTGACGATCGGCAAGCGCCCCGGGCTGTGACAGGCGGCTGCGCCGCCGGTGCGTCCTTTGGGCGGTCCCAGCAGCCCAAAGGACGCACCGGGGCGCGGCGACAGGGGCGGCACCGACCAGGGGCCGAGCCGGTGCCCTACCCGGCGCCGTACGTGCCGGATCCGACGCTGCCCCCGGCGTGGATCGTCGACATCGACGGCACGCTCGCCCACATGAGCGACCGCAGCCCCTACCACTGGCACCGCGTGGGCGAGGATTCGCTCTCCCCCGCCGTGATGGCCGCGGTGACGGCGTTCGCCGCCTCGCCGGAGAAGCCGGCGATCGTGCTCGTCTCCGGGCGCGACGGGGTGTGCCGGCCCGAGACCGAGCAGTGGCTGGCCGAGCATCGGGTGCCCTACACCGAACTGCACATGCGCACGCCCGGCGACAGTCGCAAGGACTCCATCGTCAAGGCCGAGCTGTTCGACCGGTTCGTCCGGCACCGGTACCGGGTCGTCGCCGTCCTCGACGATCGTGACCAGGTGGTGCGGATGTGGCGGCGGATGGGACTGGTGTGTTTCCAGGTGGCCGAGGGCGACTTCTGACCCGGTCCGTCAGGACTTCGGCGGGCCGGCTTCCGGTTCGTCGGTGGGGGGATACCGAAGCAGCGTCTGCTGCAACCGCGCCCACTGGTGGGCCAGCCCCTGCAGGGGCGCCAACGACTTCTCGACCACCTCCAACTGACGGTCGAACGCCGACAGTTGCGCCTGCAGCGCCTGCACCGACTTCCGCTGCGCGTGCAGCTGCTCGACGAGCGCGTCGAACTCGGTGAAGACGGGCGGGGCCAGCTCCATCACCTCCCGGAGCGACGCGAGCATCCGGTCGGCAGGCCTGGACAGGGGGTCGGGAATCGACCCGAGGGCGTCGCTCCCGATCGATGCGACCTCGTCGGCCACCGCGCGGGTTCTCTCGAGCAACTCCTCCATCGCGGACCCGAGCAGTCCGAATCGACGCGTCTCGCCGTCCTCCGCCATCGTTACCCCTCTCCGCCATCACTACGGTTCGGTCCCGAACCGATCATGCACCCCGGGACGCGACCCGGCAGCCGAACATCGTAGGGGCGCCCTCAGGCAGCGCGGGCGTCGGTGCGCGAGAGGACGGCGGGCGCCTGAGCGACGAGACCCTGCAGGAACCGGACGATGGTGTCGGGCGAGGGATCGGCGGCCGGGGTCAGCATCGCGCACAGCCGCCGGTAGCTGTCGGTGTCGAGTTCGGGCTGCGCCCGGAACTGGGCCGTGAGCGGGACAGTGAACACGACTGTCCGGTCCTGCGAGCGGATTTCGAGCGTCGGCCCACCCACGGACGCGATCAGCCGGACCTCGAACCGGTTCGCGCCCGTGGTGTGCACGAAGCCCACGGCGCGCACGTTGGCGCGGGCCATCTGCCGGTACAGCGGCCGCAACCCGCCGAGGACCATCGACGGCAGCGCGACGGCACGGGAATCGACGGCATACATGAGCGCACTTCCTTTCGTTCCGGGCGCCGCAGCACGACACTCCGGGATGTTATCTGGAATCATTCCAGAATATCTGCCGGAGGGCAACGCCCGTCGTCACCACTGCGCGCCGGCCACTTGCTCGACCGTCGCGTTGAGCCGGTTCCACACGTTGATCAGCGAGATCTGCAGGATCAGCGCCGCCAGTTGCGGCTCGTCGTAGTGGCGGGCGGCCTCGTCCCAGACGTCGTCGGGCACCGGGTCGGGCCGGTCCGCGAGCCGGGTCACCGCCTCCGTCAGCGCCAGGGCCGCCCGCTCGCCATCGGTGAAGTACGGCGCCTCGCGCCACGCCGCCACCGCGAACAGCCGTTTGTCGGTCTCCCCGTCCTTCTTGGCAAGCCGCGGGTGCATGTCCACACAGACGCTGCATCCGTTGATCTGGCTTGCCCGCAGATGCACGAGGTGGGTGGTGCGCGCCGGCAGTCCGCCACCGTCGGCGGCGTTCCCCAGTACCTGCAACGCCGTCACCGCGTCGGGCAGAACGAGCGCGGGATTCGTCATTCGAGCCTTCATGATCGTCTCCTTGTCACATCCGGGGTCGTGCGTTCGTCACAGCCATGACGGATCCCGACGACAGAATGTGACGACATGAGCGACGGAAACTTCTCGGCCCACCCCGGCGGCGCCTTCCCCGCCGAACAGTTCGAGGCACATCGGGACCGTCTGCGGGCAGTGGCCTTCCGCATGCTCGGCTCGGCGAGCGAGGCCGACGACGCCGTGCAGGAGGCCTGGCTGCGTCTGCACCGCTCCGGCACCGACGAGGTCGCCAACCTGGGAGGCTGGCTGACGACGGTGGTGAGCCGGGTGTGCCTGGACATGCTGCGCTCGCGGGGCTCGCGCCGGGAGGTCCCCCTCGATGCCCGATCGTCCCGAACCTCGGTCGACGGACCCGCGCGACGTTCCGGAAAGCGCTGCACTGCTGGCCGATTCGGTCGGGGTGGCATTGCTCGTCGTGCTCGACACCCTCGCCCCGGCCGAACGCCTTGCGTTCGTGCTGCACGACCTGTTCGCCGTCCCCTTCGACGAGATCGCCCCGATCGTGGAACGCTCCCCCGCCGCCACCCGCCAGCTCGCGAGCCGAGCGCGGCGGCGCATCCAGGGCGCGACCGCTCCACGGGCCGACCTGATGCGCCGCCGTCGCCTCGTCGATGCGTTCCTCGCCGCGTCGCGGGAGGGGCGGTTCGACGACCTGCTGGCCCTGCTCGATCCGGGTGTGATCCTCCGCGCGGACGACATCGCCGTGGCGACGGCCCGTGCCGGCGCGGCTCACGGCGCACCGGCGCTCGCGCGCGAGCTTCACGGCCCCCACAGCGTCGCAGAGGTTTTCGACGGCCGCGCCCAGGCCGCCCGGGCAGTGCTCGTCGACGGAATGCCCGGCGCCGCATGGGCGCCGGGCGGCCGTCCGCGCACGGTGTTCGCCTTCACGATCGAGGACGACGCGATCGTCGAGATCGAGGTGGTGTCGGATCCCGAGCAGCTCGCGGCGCTCGAGGTGACGTTCCCGGACGCCGGCTGACACGCGGGTGCGCACCTCTCGTCGTGGCACGCCGGAAGACGGTGCAGGAGGTGCGCACCCGCCAGGACTCAGACCGGGGAGCCGGACACCGCGCGGGAGTGATCGATGTCGTCCGGGATCGTCTGCTCCGCGGCGAGCACCTCGGGGTCCTCGACAGGAGCGCCCGGGCCGAAGTGCGAGAACTTCTCGATGTGCTGATCGAGTGCGAGCGGGTTCGGGGTGCCGTAGGTGAAGTAGGTTTCCCACGGCAGCTTGGCCCCACCGACCGCGAGGCCGGTGTCGATGTCGGCCATCTGCCACGTCTTCGTCTCGGCGTCCGGATCGAGATGCAGGTAACCGGCCTCGCCGAACAGCTCGACGCGGTTGCCGCCGGGCTCGAACACGTAGAGGAACTGCCCCTGCGTGATGCCGTGCTTGTCGGGACCTGCCTCGATCTGAATGTCGTAGTCCCGGAACATCTCGACCGCGTCTGCGAGGTGCTGGCCGGTGCCGTAGTAGAACGCGAGGTGGTGGAGCTTGCCGTGTCCGCCGGTCATGTCACGCATGCAGGCGACCTCGTGACCGAGCAGGTTCGAACTCATCCAGGCGCCGATCTCCACGCCGCCGTCCACCACGCGTTCGGTCGTGCGGAATCCGAGGTGCCGCTCGAACGAGTCCTTCACCGCGGTCACGTCGGAGGACATGAGGTTCAGGTGATCGATCCGCTTGACCGGAATACCCTGGAGCGGCTTCTTCGACGGACGCGACAGGATCTTGCTCTGCAGCTCCTGCGGGGCGACGTACTTCTCGACCTCCCACAGCAACTGCAGGTTGTGGCCGTCCGGGGACTGGAATTCGAAGGTCTTTCCGTAGCCGAACTGATCCTCGCTCCATTTGCCCTCCACGTTGCCCTGCTTCAGGGACGCGACGCGGCGTTCGAGAGCTTCCGACGAGCTGGCGCGCAGCGCAGCATGGCCCATGCCGGGCTCCTGAGCCTCGGTGACCTTCAAGCTCCACTGGTAGGGATCCTCGTACCCGCGCAGGTAGACGGACTGTCCTTCCCGGTGCGTGACGTACATGCCGAGGAACTTCGTGAAGAAGTCGAGGGTTTCCTGAGGCCTCGGGGTGAACAGCTCCGCGCGGGCGAGGTGCGCGATGTCGAAACGGGCGGTCGTGTCCGTCATGATCTCTCCTGATCTGCGCTGGCCGGCGAGGATACCGGCTGTGCTCTTCGTCACGAGCGTGCGCGCACCTCGAGTCCGCTGTGCACGTCGTTCGGAATAGCCGAATCGCCACTCGGGGCATCGGTCCCGCGTTCGAGACCTCCGGACGAGGGGCCGACAAGGGGACCTTCCGCCCTAGCGTGGTCCGCATCACCCCCGAGTTGAGGGAAGGCCCCACAGATGAGTCGTTTGAAAGCCGCGATCGTCGGTTCCGGGAACATCGGCACGGATCTGATGTACAAGCTGCTGCGGTCCGAGCATGTCGAGCCGGTGTACATGGTGGGCATCGACCCGTCCAGCGAGGGACTCGAACGGGCCCGGCAGGCGGGCCTGGAGGCGTCCGCCGAGGGCGTGGACTGGCTGCTGAGCCGCCCCGAACTCCCTGACGTCGTGTTCGAGGCCACCTCGGCAAAGGTGCACGCCGCAACGGCGCCCCGCTACGCGGAGGCGGGAATCAAGGCGATCGACCTGACGCCCGCGTCGGTGGGCCCGTACGTCGTGCCGGCCGTCAACCTCACCGAGCACCTGGACGCGCCGAACGTGAACATGGTCAGCTGCGCCGGGCAGGCCACCATCCCGATCCTGTATGCGATCAACGAGGTCGCCGACGCCTCGTACGGCGAGATCGTGGCGGCCATCGCGTCGAAGAGCGCGGGCCCCGGCACCCGTCAGAACCTCAGCGAATTCAGCGAGAAGACCGGCCGGGCACTCGCGCAGGTCGCCGGCGCGGACCGCGCCAAGGCCATCTCGGTGATCAACCCGGCCGAACCGCCGATGAACATGCGCGACACCGTCTACGCCAAGGTCCGCAACCCCGACCCGGACGCGATCGAACGCGCCGTGATCGACATGGTTGCCAGGGTGCAGCAGTACGTCCCCGGTTACACCCTGCGGCTCGTCGACGTCGACGGCGACCTCGTCACCGTCATGCTCGAGGTCGTCGGCGCCGGCGACTTCCTGCCCACCTACGCCGGAAACCTCGACATCATCACCGCCGCCGCCGTACAGGTCGCCGACGTCCTGGCGCAGCGCAACCTCGTCCAGGGAGCAGCCCAGTGAGCACCACCGACGCCGCCACCCACACCGGGCGCCGCAAGGTCACCCTCGTCGACACCACCCTGCGCGACGGCATGTCGTCGGTCTCGCACCGATTCACCCCCGAGAACGTCGCCGACATCGCCCGCGGCCTCGACCGGGCCGGCATCCCCACCATCGAGGTGGCCCACGGCATCGGCCTCGGCGCCTCCTCGATCCAGTACGGCTTCGCCGCCGCCACCGACCCCGAGTACGTACGCGCCGCCGTCGACGCCGTCGACAATGCGGACATCGCAGTGCTGTACGTCCCGGGCATCGCCACCCTCGCCGAACTGAAGTCCGCGATCGACGCCGGCATCAAGACCGTGCGCGTCGCGGTGCACTGCACCGAGGCCGACTGCGCCCAGCAGCCCGTCGAGTGGGCCAAGGAGCAGGGCCTGAACGTGATGACGTTCCTGATGATGAGCCACAAACTCGACCCGGAGCCGCTCGCCGAGCAGGCCGCCAAGCTCGACTCCTACGGCGCCGATGTCGTCTACGTGGTCGACTCCGCCGGCGCGATGGTGCCCCGGCACGCCGGTGAGCGCGTCGCGGCCCTGCGACAGGCGATCTCCGCCGACATCGGTTTCCACGCCCACAACAATCTCGGAGTGGGCATCGCCAACGCGCTCACCGCCGCCGAGAACGGCGCGACGTTCATCGACGGGTCTCTGCGCGGGCTCGGCGCCAGCGCCGGCAACGCCCAGACCGAGGTGCTCGCCGCCGCGTTCGAGCGGGCCGGCTGGGATACCGCCGTCGACCTGTTCCCGCTGATCGACACCGCCGAGCACGTCGTCGCGCCGCTGATGACCGACCCGCAGATCATCGACGAGACCGCGCTGATCCTCGGCTACGCCGGGGTGTACTCGACCTTCTTCCACCCCACCAAGCGGGCCGCGAAGAAGTTCGGCATCTCCACCCGCGAGATCCTGCTCGAACTCGGGCGCCGCGGCGTCATCGGCGGCCAGGAGGACATGATCGTCGACGTCGCCTCCGAACTGGCCGGCCGCACCTACGAGCTCCCGGCCCGCGCCGGAGTCTGACACAGGGAGACTGCCATGACACAGACCCAGAACCCGCCATCGGTCACGCAGGTCCGTCACCTGATCGGCGGCGAATGGAAGCAGGCGTCGGACGGGGCCACCTTCGAATCCCGCGACCCGCACGACGGTGCGCTACTCGGGATCGTACCCGCGGGCACGGCCGAGGACGGTGCCGCGGCGATCACCGCCGCCCGCAGTGCGTTCGACGACGGCCCGTGGCCGCTGCTGTCCCCGAAGGAGCGCGCGAAGATCCTGCACGCGGTCGCCGACACGGTCGACGCCCACCGAGAGGAACTCGCCCTGCTCGAGACCCGCGACGGCGGCAAGAGCATCAATCAGTCCCTGCACGCCGAGATCCCGCGGGTGGCACACAATCTGCGCTTCTTCGCCGACTATGTCGCGATGGCCGCGAACGAGGCATACCCGGACGGGGACCTGCTGTCGTACGTGCTCTACCCACCGGCCGGTGTCGTCTCGGCGATCAGCCCGTGGAACGCGCCGCTGATGCTCGCCACGTGGAAGATCGCTCCCGCCTTGGCATTCGGAAATACCGCTGTTCTCAAGCCCGCGCCGCAGACCCCGCTGACCGCGCACCGCTTCGCCGAGCTCGCCCTCGAGGCCGGGCTGCCCGAGGGGGTGCTCAACGTCGTGCACGGGTTCGGCGGTGAGGCCGTCGCCGGGCCGCTGACCTCGGATCCGCGGGTGGATCGGATCACCTTCACCGGCTCGAGCGCCACGGGCGTGAAGATCCTGCAGGCCGCCGCGGCCCATCACACCCCGGTCTCCGCGGAGATGGGCGGCAAGTCCGCGAACATCGTCTTCGCCGACGCCGACCTCGACGTCGCCGTGCCGATGGCGATCCGGGCGATCTTCGGCGGCAACGGGCAGGTGTGCCTGGCCGGTTCCCGCCTTCTGGTGCACAACAGCATCATGGACGAGTTCCTCGCCCGGTTCACCGAGGAGGCGGACAAGCTCACCGTCGGCGACCCGAAGGACCCGGCCAACTTCCTGGGCCCGCTCATCGAGCAGCGCCACCTCGACAAGGTGCACGGCTACGTCGAACTCGCCCAGGAGGAAGGCGGCAAGGTCGTCACCGGTGGTGCCCGCCTGACCGACGACGCCCGCGCCGCCGGGTTCTACTACCCGCCCACCGTCGTCACCGGGCTGACAAACGACTCCCGCACCGCACGGGAGGAGATCTTCGGCCCGGTCGAGACCGTCCTCGGATTCGATACCGAGGAGGAAGCGCTGCGCATCGCCAACGACTCCCCCTACGGTCTCGCCGGAATGCTGTTCACCCAGAACCTCGACCGCGCCCACCGGATGGCCGCCCGCTGGAAGGCCGGCACCGTGTGGATCAACTGCTTCTTCGAGCGCGACCTGCGCCTGCCGTTCGGTGGCGAGGGCGCCAGCGGCCTGGGACGCGAGGGCGGGCAGTACTCCCGCGACTTCTTCACCGAGCCGCGGGCAGTCACCCTCCGGCTGCGCGGCTGAAACGGAGCAACGGATACGCACGCCGAATCGGAATCCGCCCACGACCATGTCTGGGCGAGTTCCGATTTCGCGTCTCGATTGCGGCCACACCCACGAATCAAGGAGCACAGACATGGCCTCACCCGCACTGTGCGTCGTCGTCGGCGCAACCGGCGCGATGGGCACCGAGTTCACCCGGCGCCTGGTCCGGCGCGGGATGCGCGTCGTCGCGGTCGCCCGAAATGCCGAGGACCTCGACAAGCTCGCGACCGAGGGCGATCTGATCGTTCCGTGTGTCGCCGACATCGCCGACGACAGTGCCATCGGCGCGATCGCCGCCCGTCTCGACGCGCCCGTGCGCCTGGCCGTGTTCGCGGCCGGGCTGCCGGTGCGCGGCTCGGCCGACACCATCGCACCGGGGGACCTCGCGGTAGGCGCGAACATCAAGGTGGGCGGACTGGTGCGGCTGCTGCACGCCGTCCGGGACCACCTCGTACCGGGCTCGCGTTTCGTGACGATCGCCGGTTCGCTCGGACTCGAACCCGGCCCGCTCGACGCCGGGCCGGGGACGGTGAACGCCGCAGTCTTCAATCTCATGCGCCAGCTCAGCGCACTCTACGGCCCGAGCGGCGTCACCACCCACACCATCGCACCGGGACCCGTCGACACTCCACGGCTGCGGAAGTTCGTCGAGACCGAGGCCGCCGAGACCGGGCGCGACCCCGGCGAGATCTGGGATCGCTATCGCGCCGCGACCACGCTCGGCCGCCTACCGACGCTCGACGAGATCGGCTGGACTCTGGAGATGCTCCTCGCTCCCGAGGCCGCCGTGCTGCACGGAAGCGTCCTCAACGTCGACGGCGGGACCCGGCACGGAGTCCAGTAATCCTGTACCCCGAAGCGTCACGAAGGAGCATCCATGCCCGTTGCACACTTCCACCTCGTCGACGGCGCCTACACCGCCGGGCAACGACGTCGTCTGCTCGCCGACGCGAGCCGCTGTTATGCGGAGGTCCTCGACTCCCCGATCGAGCGGGTGCGGGCGTTCGTCGTCCGGTACGACCCCGACGACGTCGCGACGTCCGGCACGGTGATCGCCGACGGCGGCACCCCGGCCCCCTACTTCACCGCGATCGTCCTGGCCGGACGCCCCATCGCGCAGCGGCAGGAGCTGGCAGCGCGTTTCACCGATCTGATCGTCGAGATTCTCGGGGCGCCGAGGGAGTCGGTGCGTGGCCGGATCGTGGAGGCGGACCCAGTGAACTGGTTCATCGCAGGCGACCCCGCCGCCGCCGCCCGCGCCGACGAGGTCGCGGCACGGTCGGCAACCACACAGCGGGCGCGCTGATCGCCGCACCTGAGCGAATGTGCCGTCACGTCGGTTACCCGACACCACGGCACATTCGCTCGGGCGTCCGCCGCGAAGCACCCGCAGTGCCTTCTCCATCCCGCGAGCCACCACGTCCACTTCGGGACACACGACACTGTCGCCGACGACGGTGATCGCGAACCGCCCCGCGTACGAGAACGCGCCCGCACCGACGCCGATGTTGCCCACCGGAAGCCGAACGATCATCTGACCGAGCAGGCTTCCGCGGGCCGGCCCCGCTTGCTGCCCGTGGAGTGAGACGGGGACGACCGCCCGCAGCACGACGTCGTCGGCCGGTTCGCCCCGGCGACACAGCAGTTCGCGCAAGCCCCCCGGCGAAGACCGAGAGCAGCACATCGTCGATCTTCTCCTCGTGCCGAGGCGGCGCGGGCGTCAGCGGCACGTCCGGGGCGGCGTCGAGGAGCACGCCGAGCATCGCCACCCCCGCCGGGCCGTCGGCGATCACATGGTGGACCCGCAGGTAGACCGCATGTGAATGCTCTCCGAGCCCCGGGATCACCCACAGCTCCCACAGCGGCCGTGACCGGTCGAGCGGGCGCCGCCGGATCGATTCGACCACCGGGAACAACTCCCCGCCCCGTCCCGCTGCGACCGCCCGGATGCGCCCACCTGGCGTCGCGTCCCTCCTGCGAACCAGATGTCCGCAGACAGGGCACGGAGGGATTCCGTCGGATACGCGGGAGGGTGGCCGCGACACCCGCCGCGGCCACCCCCGCTCTACCTCGATCAGAAGCCCCAGGGGTCGTCCCTGCCCTGCAACTCGAGCGACCGGAAACTGCCGGTGTAGAACACCAGGGGGTGCCCGTCGTCGTACCAGAGCTGCTCCACCCGGCCCACGTGCAGCGTGTGGTCACCCGCGGGATGGGAGTCGACCACCGTGCACGCGAGGTGCACCAGCGCGCCCTCGAGGAGGGGCACTTCCTTCCGCCACACGAACCGGACCAGATCCGGCTGGTGTGCCGCACCGGCGAAGTGCAGGGACAACGGTTCCTGGTCCCCGGCGAGGATCGAAACCCCGTACCTACCGGTCTCCCGGATCCGCTCGTTCATCCTGGCGCGGTTGGCGATCGACACGAGCACGAGCGGCGGGTCGAGCGACACCGAGGTGAAGGCGTTGGCGGTCATCCCGTGCACCGAAGCCTCGTCCTCGCACTCGGCGGTGGTGACGATGGTGACGCCGCTCGCGAACCGCCCAAGCGCTTTTCGCATATGTTGTGGAGTGACCTCGAGATCGGCCACAGCAGTGCTCCTCATCGTCTCGCTCCGTTCAGCCCCGGACGATCTTCAGATCGTCGTTGCCGATCAGATCGGGGCGCGTCCAGCCGTCGACGTCGTACTCGGACATGCACTGCTCGGCGAAGCCCTTGAGCTGGTTGTCCAGGCCCTGGGCCTGGTAGGCGAACAGCGTCTGGAAGCGCACGGCCTCGTGGTCACCGCCGTAGTTGCGCTCGTACAACTCGTGCCGGCCGCCGAACTCGGTGCCGACGGCATCCCAGAGCAGCTTGAGCAGCTTGACACGGTCGATGGCCGCGATCCCGTTCGACCCGCGCACGTACCGGTCGAGGTACGGCCGGATGTCGGGGTTGCCCCAGTCGCTCGCATGGGAATTCAGGTAGATCAGACCGCTGCCGAGAGTCTGCTGGATGATCTCCTTGATCCGCGGATAGCCCACACCCATGAAGGTCCGATACGCCAGGCCGTAGTTCAGGTTCGGTTGCACGGCCCCGCCCACCCACGGATCGGGCGTCTTCGCCATCGCGTCGGACAGTCCCCAGAACATGTCGCGCCAGTTGAGGATCTCGCCGACCTGCATCTGCACCCCGCGGAATCCGGCCGAGCCGGTCATCTCCACCGCCTTCATCACACAGCCGGCGATGAAGTCGAGCTTCACGGCGAGACGGGCGCAACCGTGAAACATGAAGCGCGACATGAACCCGGATTTCATGACGAACCCGTTGGTCGTCTCGGCGTCGTAGGCGAAGACGTTCTCCCACGGCACCAGCACCCGGTCGAACACCATGATCGCGTCGTTCTCGTCGAATCGGCTCGACAGCGGGTAGTCGAACGGCGTACCCATGACGGCGGCGTTCATCTCGTAGGACGTACGACAGAACAACTTCAGCCCCGGTGAATCCATCGGGACGGTGAAGATCAGGCCGAACTCCTTCTTGCGGAGCGGCAGGCCGTAGTGCGCGATGAAGTTGGCATTCGTGATCGCCGAACCGGTCGCCACCACCTTCGCGCCCGACACGATCAGACCCGCGTCGGTTTCCTCGACCACGTGCACGCAGATGTCGGCGGTCTCGTCGGCGGGCTTGTCGCGGTCGATCGGCGGGTTGACGATCGCGTGGTTGAGGTAGAGCACCCGCTCCTGGGACTTCTTGTACCAGTCGAGGGCGTTCTGCTTGTACTCGCCGTAGAAGTCGGCGTTGGCTCCGAGGGTGCCGAGGAACGACGCCTTGTAGTCGGGCGAGCGGCCCAGCCAGCCGTACACCTCGCGCTGCCACGTGGCGATCGCGTCGCGGGCGAGGAGCAGGTCGTCGGCGCTGCGTGCCGTCTTGAAGAACGGATGGGTGAAGCCACCGTTGCCGGTGTCGGTCGGCACCGTGAGGATGCCCTTCGCCTCCGGCTTGTGCATCGCGTCGTACATCCGTGCCACCGACCGAACCGAATTTCGGAAGGCCGGGTGCGTGGTGACGTCGTCGACCCGCTCACCACGGAAGTACACCTCGCGACCGTCGCGCAGCGACTCGATGTACTCCTCGCCCGTCATGGGACGGACGGTGTTGGGTGCTCCCACGGCGTCGCCGATGATCGCTGATGTCGTCATGATGTTCACTCCTGGTCTCGGGCGGTGGAGAGTCGTTTCGGGGACCGGCGGGATCGACCGGCGTCGCGCTGCGACGCGGTCGGCACCGATTGCGTTGCCCTGATTGGGGATCCGCTCTCGGATGTCGCCTTCGGCGCGATGTCGGTATATCGTTCCGGACGCCAAGTCCCTGTGATCTGGAACACTAGAAGGCGGAGGTCTGCTGGAACATGGCTGAGCGCGAACAATCGGGTGACTCCGCGCGCAACGGAGCGGCGCCCGCCCTCGTGTCCCTACGCACGCGGGAGCTCGACACCCGCGAAGGCCGCACACAGTGGGCGAGCACCCTCGAGCTGCTGTACGGCGAGATGGACGTGGCGTGGCCCGATCCGCGGCAGCACTTCGACGCCGAGTGGGGTGGACGGCCCTTCGGGGACCTGCACATCAGCACGATCCGCGCCGACGCCCACACCGTGGTGCGGTCCCCCGAGATGATCGCCTCGGACAACTGGGCGGGCTACCTCGTGTGCATCGTGACCGAGGGCCGCGTCGAGGTGCAGCAGTCCGGTCGAGCCACCGTTCTCGAGCGCGGGGGATTCGCGCTGCTGGACTGCTCCGCACCGTTCGTCTTCCACTCCCCCGCGCCGTTCCGGCAGATCGTGGTGCGGTCCCCCGCCGAGCTGCTCACCTCACGTCTACCCGGCCGGATCGTCGAGCACGGCACCGCCCGGTCGATCGGCGGCGACACCGGGGCCGGCGAACTGGTCGGCCGATTCTTCGTCGACCTCTCGACCACGACGGCGCCGATCTCGCCGGGGGCCGCCGTGTCGTTCGCCTCCTCGGCCGTCGACATGCTGGCCACCGCGCTCGCGGAGGGACCGCTCGCGACCAGCGCCTCGCAACTGCATCGCACCGAGGACCTCACCCGCGTCCAGCGGGTCATCGAACAGAAACTGCACGATCCCGAGCTCACGCTGTCGGACGTCGCGGCCGACGCCGGGATGTCGTTGCGTAACGTGCAGAAACTGTTCAGCGCGGCCGGGATCACCCCCCGGGCATGGCTGTACCAGGCCCGCCTCGAACGCGCGCGGAAGTACCTGCTGACGACCGAGATGTCCGTCGCGGAGGTCAGCGAATGCGCGGGTTTCCGGGACGTCTCCCACTTCAGCAGGACGTTCCGCGCCTCCTTCGGCTCCAGCCCCGGTCAGTACCGCAAGGGAAGAACCGACCGCCCACCGGGCCACCGGCACTGACGGCGAACGGCCGGGTGCCCGGGACGAACCCGAACACCCGGCCGCAGAACCGGTCACGTCGGCGACAGCACCGGCGGCGCGGCGCCGACGGTGAACTCCTCCTTGAATATCGACCGGGGCGCCATGCGACGCCGTTTGAGCGCCTTGACCGCCGCGGCGACCATGGCGGGTGGTCCGCACAGGTACGCGCTGCGCCCCCGGCAACTGGCGAAGTCGTCGAGCACGACGTCGGTGACCATGCCGGTCGCGCCGTCCCACTGCTCCTCGCTGAGCACGGGGTGGTAGCGGAATCGGGAATCGGCAGCCTCGAGTGCCCGGAAGAAGTCCACGTCGTACAGATCCGCCTGCCCGCGCCCTCCGTGGTACAGGTCGATGCTCGGGACGAGATCGCTGGAGAGAGCATGGCGCACAATCGACTTCAAGGGGGCTAGTCCCGTCCCGCCGCCGATCAGGATGGCCGGTTCCTCCTGGGGGTGAACCAGGGCGAACTGCCCCAGCGGCCCGCGCAACTCGATCCGGTCTCCCGGGCGAAGCGAGCCGAAGATCCACCCCTCCGTCGCGAGCCCACCGTCGACCTTCTTGATGTGGAACTCGAGCCGGCGCGACTCGGACGGCGGATTGGCCATCGAATATTGGCGTGCCACCACGGAACCCGGCACAACCAGCTCGGCGTACTGGCCGGCGGAGAATTCCATCGGCTCGTCCAGCTCCACGACGAGCCGGCGGGTGCACCGGGCGATGTCGGTCAGCTCGAGCACGGTGCCGGCGTGATCGCGCAACGGATGCCTCGGGCCGACCGGCGCAGTCTCGCTCAACGGCGCGACGGTCAGATCGGTGCGCGGGCTCGCCTGGCAGGCCAGCGCGAGCCCGCTCGCACGCTCCGTCTCGGAAAGGACCGTATCGTCCACCCGCCCGTGGTCCACCTCCCCGCACAGCACGCGGATCTTGCAGGTGCCACACGTGCCCTGCGAGCAGGCATGCGGGAGCCACCGGTTCTCCCGTAGCGCGGATTCGAGGATGGAGCGGTCCGCTGCGGCACGAAAGGGCTGCTCGCCGTCCGAGACGGTCACCGAATGTTCCACTGTCACACCTCCCACCGCACACGCAATCCCTGCGGGCCGCGGAAGGTCCAGCCCCAGAAGTCCGGCGTGTGGTCGAGATCGGGCTCGATGTTCGGGATCGTCTCGAACAGCTCCTCGAGCGCGATGCGGACGATCGCGGTGCCGAGGTAGGTTCCGGCACAGGCATGGTTGCCGGAGCCGAACGCGAGATGCGGCATGACCGGCCGATCCACGTCGTAAGCGTCCGGGTTCTCCCAGGCGGTCTCGTCCCGGTTCGCCGAGCCGTAGGCGAGTATCACGGGTGTACCCGCAGGCAGGTCGACACCGCCGATCGTGACATCGTGGTTCGCGACCTTCACCGCAGCGCTCCAGATCGGCGCCACCCACCGAGCGCCCTCGTTGATCGCGCGCGGCACGAGGGCCGGATCGTCGACGACCCGTTCGAGCTGGTCGGGGTGCTCCAGTAGGCCCGCCAGGGTGGTCGTCATGACGTGGCCCGGCTCCTGCAGAGCACCGAGCAGGAACACGTAGATGTTCGGGTAGATCTCGGCGCGATCGCGCACCTGTCCCTCGGGCATCCCGTCGTGCAGCCAGTGCGAGATGAGGGTGTGGTCGGGGTGGGCGGTCCAGTGGTCGAGCATGGGGTCGACCGTCGCGACGATCTCCTCCTTGACCCTGTCACCGGCCTCGAAGGGTGCCGGATCTGCGAAGTTGCCGTGCTCGTCGACCGCGGCGTTGCCGTAGGACAGGGCGAGCGTCTGGAACCAGCGCACGAGCGTCTCGGACGGGACGTCCGTCAGGCCCATGAGGTCGCCGACGGCGCGGACGCTGACCGGCGCGAAGTATGCCTCCTGGATGTCGGCGGCTCCGAGGTCTTCGATGCGCTCGAGGATCCGCTGCGCCTGCGGCCGGACCAGGGCCTCGACATAGGTGTCGACGGCGGCGGGACGCAGTTGCGGATCGATCCACTCCCGGATCCTGCGGTGCTGCTCGCCGTTGGAGTCGAGAACCGTTCCCTTGCCGAACGTCCGGCCTCCCGAGGGGGCGATCACGGTGGACCACGCCTGCGGGTCCTGCGTGATCTGCAGGCACAATTCGCGGGTCGCCACGACGTGCATCCCCACTGCGGGCACATACGCGACCGGGGCTTCACGGCGGAGGCGCTCGTAGATCGGATTCGGGTCGCGATCCAGTTCCTCCATGGTGATCTCGTCGATCCAGGTGTGGGTGGTGGTCATGATGTCGTTCTCCTGTCGTCGGCTCGTCCGGAGGCGACGGTCGGGGGTCGCGCAGACGGTGCGTCTCGCGGTATCGTCCGCCCGCCGAGTTCCTGTGATCTGGAACACTAGGAGGAGGAGGTGAGCAGGAACATGACCGACAGTGCACCGAAGGATGACTCCCCGTGCACCGCGGAGGCCGGTCGACCGGTGGCGCTGAGCGTTCGTGAACTCGAATCCGCCGAAGGCCGTGCGCGGTGGGCGGATACGCTCGACCGGACCTACTGCGAGATGGACGTCGACTGGTCCCGATCGAACGACCGGTTTGCTGCCGATCTGGTCGCTCGCCCGATCGGCGACGTGATCGTGAGCGTGGTGCGCGCCGATCCGCACACGGTGGTGCGGACCCCCGCGATGATCGATTCGGACCCCAACGACGATTTCCTGCTGTGCCTCATCACTCAGGGTTCCGCCACCCTGACGCAGGGGCCGCGGACGGCGATCCTCGAGAACGGCGCCTTCGGCGTCGTGGACTCGTCGACGCCGTTCGTCGTCGACGGCACAACCGAATTCGAGCAGATCGTACTGCGGGCGCCGCGCCGGCAGCTCACGTCCCGACTGCCGCTCGACGCGGTGGAGAGCGTGACGGGCCACGGCATTTCGGGGCAGACCGGCATCGGGCGACTGGTGTCGCGTTTTCTGGTCGACGTGGCCGCCACCGAAACCCCCCTGTCCGGTGGAACCTCGGATTCTGTGGCCGCCGCGGCGCTGGACCTGCTCGTCACCGCGATCAGCGACCGGGTGACTCCGCTGAACGCCACGAAGCGGGCGCACGCGGACGACCTGCGCAAGGTCCAGGCCACCATGGCCCGGTACCTGCACGATCCCGATCACACGCTCGCCGAGATCGGCATGGAACTGGGAATGTCGCTGCGCTACATCCACAAACTGTTCAGCACGGCGGGAACCACTCCCCGCACGTGGCTGTACGAGGTGCGACTCGGCCGCGCCCGAACGATGCTGCTGGAAACCGATCTCACCGTCACTGCGATCAGTGTCCACGTCGGGTTCCGGGACGTATCGCATTTCAGCCGCGCGTTCCGTCGCCGGTTCGGCTCCAGCCCTGCACATTTCCGCCTGAACCCCGCCGTGCGCGGGTAGTCGTCACCGGCGAGGGCCGGCCGTCCACGCTCGCACGAGCGACGACCAGCCCCCACAGAACTGCCGAAACCTATCCGGTGTGGTCCCGCCCGAAAATCTGCCGGGCGAGCACCCATTTCTGAATCTCGTTGGCTCCCTCGTAGATCTCGCCGATCTTGCTGTCCCGGTAGATCGCCTCGACCGGGCCTTCGGTGTCGTCGGCACCGAGGGACTGCACGAATCCGAGTCCGCCGAACGCCTGCACGGCATCCCGGGCGATGCGCGCCGCCAGGTCGGTTCCGCGCAGCTTTGCCATCGCCGCTTCGGGCTCGGGAAAGTGTTCCCCCGCGTCGAGCCGGAGCGCCGCTTTCAGGTACAGGCTACGGGCGGACTCGAGATCTGCCGCGTAGTCGGCCATCACGAACTGCCAATGCTGTTTGGAGGCCAGCGAACCACCGAACGCGTGCCGCGACTTCAGATGCGCGACGGTCCGGTCGAAGGCGGCCTGCGCCATGCCGACGCCGGCGGCGCCGATTCCGATGCGGCCGTAGGTGAGTGTCCGGAGCGCGACGCGCAGGCCACCGCCGACCCGCCCGAGCACCGATTCCGGCCCGAGCGGAACACGGTCGAGGATCACGTCGGCCGTGATCTGCCCGCGGTTGCCGAGTTTGCGGTCGGGTGTGCCGACGGTGACGCCCGGTGCGGTGGTGGGAACGATGAAGGTGGTGAGGCTGTCGCCGGTCCGGGCGAGCACGACGACGACACCGGCGACGACCGAATTGGTGATCCACCGCTTGCGGCCGGTGAGCACCCACCCGTCGCCGTCCGGGCTCGCGACGGTCTGCACCGCCTCGGGAGACAGATCGCTCGAGGCACCGGGCTCGCTCGTCGCGAACGATCCGACGATCTCCCCGTCGACGACGGCACGCAGCCATCGGCGCCGTTGCTCCTCGGTGCCCTGGTCCAGTGCCGTGCCGGCGAGGATGCAATGGACGTCGTAGATCGCGGCGACGCTGTTGGAGTAGTACGCCAGTTCCTCGACGGCCACCGCGGTGGCCGTGGCGCGGTGCGTGAGTCCGTCGCCACCGACGTCCGCGGTGAAGGGAAGGCGGAACAGACCGTTCGAGGCCATGACCTCGAACGCGTCCCGGGGGAACCCGTCGAGGCGCTCGTCCCCGCCGGCGATCCGGCCGGCGATCGGCGAGACAGCCCGAGCGGCGAAGTCCCGGACGCGGTCGCGCACCTGTTGCACCTCCGGTGGCGAAAGCAGGTCGTGGTACATCCGGTCCGCCACCCGTTCGCAGCCGGGCTCGGGCTCGGCAACCAGGGTGAGGGCGCGCTGTGGGTTCGACGTCATCGGGTTCTCCAGGGGACGCAGGGGATGGTGTCTCCCTTGTGTATCCCGCTTCCCCGCCCCGATGCGGCTCGATCACGATGCTCGACGTCGTCGCCGGCCGGCGCTGTCGCAGTCCGGGATATCCGGACCGTTCAGGCCCGTGTCTCACGCTCGGCGATCGTCACATCGCCTGCGGCGAAGTGTGTCTTCGGCGTCTCCCGCAGCACCACCCGGATGTTGGGCAGCGGCGCGTCCAGGGCCCGGTGCGCCGCCTGGGTCAGTTCGTGGATCAGCCTCCGGAGCTCGTCCGGGCTGCGCCCCTCCGCGATCGTCACGTCGATGAGCGGCATCGTCAGCCTCCCGCCACGGTGACGGTGCCGAGGGTGGTGAAGTGCGCGGCGATGCGCGCCCGCGGCTGCACCGGCACGGCGTCGGTCATGCCGCCGGTGAGCACCACCCACCCTGCCTCGATGGCGAGTCCCCGCTCGGCCAGGGTGTTCACGGCGAAGGCCAGCGCCTCCGCGGGATGTCCGTGTACCGCAGCGCCCGTTGCCGAATCCACCACCTCGCCGTCGATCTCGAGCAGACACGCCTCGAGGGCGAGATCGAGATCCTCCGGCGCGCGGCCGACCGGACCGGTCACGTACCGTCCGGACGAGTTGTTGTCCGCGACGGCGTCCATCATCGAGAACTGGTAGCCGGAGAAGCGGCTGTCGATGATCTCGATCGCGCCGACCACGTGCTCCACCGCGGCCAGCGCGGTCGCGGCCGAGACGCCCGGCCCCTCGAGCCTGCGGCCCATGACGAACGCGATCTCCGGCTCCGCGCGAGCGTGGATCATCTTCTCGCGCGGGACAGGCTCGCCGATCGGCAGGATCATCCTGTCCGTGAGCCACGCGGTGGACGGCGAGTCCACGCCCACCTGCCGTTGCTTTGCCTTAGACGTGACCCCGAGCTTCACGCCGGTGAGCCGCTCGCCGCGGGCGAGCCGCATGCGCAACGCGATGTCCTGCGCGGCGTACGCGGTCCCCAGGTCCAGTCCGTCCCATTCCGCGAGGATCGACGTCTGCGGGGTCGCCGTGTCCTCCGCCCGCAGCAGCACGTCGGCGACGCGGGCCGCGCTCCACGACTGGTCGCTCATTTCTCGTCCTTTCCGCCGAGCACGGCGGTGACGCTGCCGAGCCCGCTGATGTTCGCCACGATGGAGTTGCCCGCCGCCACGGGAAACGCCCTGGTCATGGAGCCGGGAAGCACCACATGCCCCGGTTCGAGGGTGACCCCGAGCGGGCCGACCGTGTTGGCCAGCCACACCAGCGCGTTGAGCGGGGACCCGAGGACGGCTCCGCCGGCTCCCGTCGCCATGAGTTCACCGCCTATGTGGAGTGTGCATCCGATCAGCCTCAGGTCGACGTCACCGAGGGAGACCGGCCGGCTCCCCAGGATCACGCCGCCGGACGAGGCGTTGTCCGCGATGGTGTCGAAGATGCCGATCTTCCAGTCCCGGATCCGCGAGTCGACGATCTCGAGTGCGGGCAGCACGAAGTCCACGGCCCGCGCAGCTTCGGCGGCGGTGACGCCCGGACCGGCCAGCGGCCGGCCGAGTACGAACGCCACCTCGGGCTCGATCCGCGGCTGCAGGAAGCGGCCGGCGGGGATCGGCTGATGCTCGAGGTGGAACATGCTCGCGGTCAGATGCCCGAAATCGGGTTGATCGACACCCATCTGCCGCTGGATCGCGCGGGAGGCCAAGCCCACCTTGTGGCCCTTGACGACATCGCCGGCCAGCGTCCACTGCTCGACCTGCAGCTGTTGGATCCGGTAGGCGAGTTCGATCGACGCGTCGGGATGATCGGGGGTGAGCGGATCGATCGGCTCCCCCGTGCGATACACCTCGAGCAGTCGGTCTGCGGCCTTGTGGGCGGCGGTGTCCATGGCTCCTCTTTTTCGCTTGTCGTGTTCGTGCAGTCGGATCGTAATCAGGAGGCGCGCGGACTCGCCTCCACGAGAGCGGCGGCACTCGGGTCGTCCCGCAGCGGTACGGGACTGCAGTCGTGGGCTTCGGCGATCGCCCGGGTGATCTCGTGCGCGGCGCCGACCACGGCCCGCTCGAGCTGCGGTCGCCGCTGGGCGAAGCGCGTCGCGGGCACGCTCACGCTCACGGCCGCCACGACGGAGCCCAGGTCGTCGCGCACCGGGGCGGCGACGCAGTGCACCTCGGAGACGGTCTCCCCGAGGTCCGCAGCGAAGCCGGCCGAGCGCACACCGGCCAGGGCGTCCAGAAGTGCCTGGGGGTTCGTGGTGGTCGACGGTGTCAGCCGCCGCAACGGACGCATGGCCAGGTACCGGCGCACCTCGATCTCCTCGAGTTGCGCGAGCAGCACCTTGCCCACCGCCGTGGAATGCGCGTCCAGGCGCGTCCCGACCCGGGCGCCCTGCACGGTGATGTTGTGATTGCCGAGGATCTTGTCCACGTAGAGGACGTTCCATCGATCCATGACCGCGAGATGAGTTGTCTCGCCGTACTTCTCCACCAGACGCTCGAGGACGGGGGCGGCACAGGACCGGACGTCGACGGTGCCGCGCAGCGTCTCCCCCAGCTCCACGACGCGCCACCCGAGCCGGTAGCGTCCGCGTGCGCGGCACTGGAGCAGCCCCGTGTCGACCAGGCTCGACAGCAGAGCGTGCGCGCTCGATCGGGGAACGTCGATCGCCGCCGCGACCTCGGAGACCCCCCACTCGGGTTGCTGCACCGTGAACAGGTCCAGCACCGGTCCGATCCTCTGCACCGTCTGCAGTGACGCCACGTCCAGGTCCGTCCTTTCGGTCGCGGCGGAGGCCTCGGATGCGCACGGCCCGCCGCCGGATGCTTGTGATCTGGAACACTAGGTCCCCGGAGTGCGGGCGAACATGGCTGGGAATGCACAGAAGGATGACTCCACGCGCACCGAGGGCGCACATCCCGTGGCACTGCCTTCGGAATCGGTGCGAGACGTGCGCACGCGCGGGGGCCGGCGGGCTACGCGCCCGACGACATCCGCAGGTGCGACACGACGTCCGCGAGGGTCGAGTCGTCGAGCTGACCGGCGCGCCGCATGGCGACGCCCCCGCGGGCCGTGCGGACCCAGCGCCTCGTCACGGGCACGGCCCTCGGGACCTTCGCGGTGGCGGCGGCCTGCGGCCAGGTGCCGGCCGCCCGGGCGTAGGGCTCAGGCCTCGAGCACGTGCCCCTTGCGCTCCGGCAGCGTGAAGGCGGCGACGGCGGCGAGCACGAACGCCGCCGCGAACACCCCGAACACGAGGGCGTTGCCGCCGCCGGTGAGCAGCCAGGGCACGAGCAGCGGCGCCACGATCGACGCAATGCGCCCGAACGCGGCCGCCGCGCCGGTCCCGGCGGCGCGCACCGACGTCGGATACAGCTCCGGTCCGATCGCGTAGAGCGCCCCCCAGGCGCCGAGGTTGAAGAACGACAATGCCATTCCGGCGGCGACGATCTCGGTGGGCGTGTCGGCCAGCCCGAACAGGCCCGCGGCCGCGGCCGAGCCGACGAGGAAGCTCGCCAGGGTTGCGCGGCGCCCCCACACCTCGATCAGCCACGCCGCGACGGCGTATCCCGGCAGCTGCGCGAGCGTGATGATCAGCGTGTACTGGAAGGACTTCACCAGGTCGAAGCCCTGGTTCACCAGCAGGCTCGGCAGCCAGATGAAGGCCCCGTAGTACGAGAGGTTGATGCAGAACCACACCGTCCACAGGGCGGCGGTGCGCCGCCGCAACCGCGGCGACCAGATCGACTCGGCGGTCGTCTCCGTGAGCACCGGACGCGACGTCTCCTCCGCGTCCGTCGGCGCCGCGACGCCGGCGGACATCTCGAAGGACCGCACGGCCTTCTCCGCCTCGGCGTAGCGGCCCCGGCGCTCGAGGTATCGCACGGATTCGGGTAGTCCGAACCGCACGACCACCGCGTACAGGGTGGGGACGATTCCCACGGCCAGCGCCCAGCGCCAGCCGTCGTCGCCGAGGGGGATCACGAAGTAGCCGATGAGGGCCGCGAGGATCCATCCGGCCGCCCAGAACGCCTCGAGCGCGACGACCATGCGACCCCGCTGCCGGCGCGGCGCGTACTCACTGACGAGGGTCGACGCGACGGGAAGCTCGGCGCCGAGACCCAGGCCGACGACGAACCGCAACACGATCAGCACCGCGACGGAGCCGGCGAGCGCCGCCGCGCCGGTGGCCAGGCCGTACACCAGCAGTGTCACCGCGAACACCTGGCGCCGGCCGATCCGGTCGGCGAGCAGCCCACCGACCGCGGCTCCGACTGCCATTCCGACGAAGCCGATCGACCCGATCCACGACAGCTGGGTCGTGCTCAGATTCCACTGCACGGCCAGGGCGGCCATCACGAAGGAGATGAGCCCGACATCCATGGCGTCGAGTGCCCAGCCCACACCGGAGCCGAGCAGCAGCCTGCCGTGTCTGCGGGTCAGCGGCAGCTCGTCGAGCCGCTCGGTGCGCGTGGTCATCGACCGAAAGCTATCACCGCCGCCGCGGTGCCCGCTGGGCTCGCCGGTTCAGCCGCGGGCGGCCTCCTCGAGCGGTGCGATCTCGATCCTGCGCATCTGCAGCATCGCCTCGGTGACCCGCCGCCCCACCTCGGGGCCGGTGTCGGAGAGCAGCTCGAAGAGCCGTCGCGGCACCACCTGCCAGGACAGCCCGAACCGATCCTTCAGCCAGCCGCACTGGCTCTCTTCCCCGCCCTCGGTGAGAGCGTTCCAGTAGTGGTCGACCTCGTCCTGGTCGGCGCAGTCGATCTGGAACGACACCGCCTCGGTGAACGAGAACTCCGGGCCGCCGTTGAGCGCGACGTAGCGCTGGCCGTCGAGTTCGAAGTCGACGGTCATGACGGTGCCGGCCGGCTTGGGCCCGGTGTCCTGGTAGTACGTGGTGCTCAGGATGCGCGAGCGGGGAAACACGCTGGTGTAGAACTTGGCGGCCTCTTCGGCCTCGGTGTCGAACCACAGGAACGGGGTGATCTTCGGCATCGCCTTCTCCTTGCTCGGTGGATGACGGCGCCCTGTCGGCGTCACAGATATCGACCCGGGCCGACGCCGGAACTCATCGCGGCCGCGGTCCGGAGCGTGCATCCGTTTCGGGATGCCGACAGCCTTTCCGGCCGGCCGGAACCGGTGTCAGGTTCCGGAAAGAGGTGTCAGGTTCCGGAAAGAGGTGTCAGGTCGCTGCCGTCCGTGAGATCACGGACCTCCGCGTACCGGGCGCGCACGGCCGGGACCGGGTCCGCCTCGTAGCGCCGCACGCCGCCACCCTCCCACCGGGGTGGTTCGGTGCCGCCGGCCAGCACCCATGCCGCCTGCCGGGCCGCGCCGACGGCGACGTACTCGCCGGGCTCCGGCACCTCCACCGGGACCCCGAGGATGCCGGGCGCGAGTTCGCGCAGCGCCCGGGAACGGGCGCCGCCGCCGACGAGCAGCACCCGCCGCACCGGCACGCCCTGCGCGGTGATGTGGTCGAGACCGTCCGCGAGCGAGCACAGCAGTCCCTCCACGGCCGCGCGCGCCAGGTGTTCCCGTGTCGAATTCGTCAGGCGCAGGCCGTGGATCGCGCCCGTGGCGCCGGGCCGGTTGGGGGTGCGCTCGCCCTCGAGGTACGGCACCAGCACGAGGCCGCCGGCGCCGGGCGGGGCCGACAGCGCGAGCCGCGACAGTTCGTCGTGGTCGACCCCGAGCAGCGCGGCCGTGGCGTCGAGGACCCGCGCCGCGTTGAGGGTGCACACGAGCGGCAGGTGCCGGCCGGTGGCGTCGGCGAATCCGGCGACGAGCCCGGACGGATCGCGGCTCGGGGTGGCCGAGACGGCCGAGACCACGCCCGAGGTGCCGACGGAGACGATCACGTCGCCCTCGTGCGCGCCGAGGGCGAGGGCCGCGGCGGCGTTGTCCCCGGCACCGGGTCCGAGTGCGGCGCCCGCGACCGTCTCCCCGACCCGTTCGGCCGGTCCGGCCACCCGGGGCAGCACGGGCCGGCGGCCACGCAGCGCGAGGTCGAGGAGGTCGGTGCGGTAGGAGCCGTCGGCGGCACTGTAGTAGCCGGTGCCGCTGGCGTCGCTGCGGTCGGTGACGAGCGCGCCGACGCCGGAGGCTCCCGCGAGCTGCCACGTGAGCCAGTCGTGCGGCAGGCACAGTGCCGCAGCGCGGTCGGCGTGGCCCGGTTCGTGGTCGGCGAGCCAGCGCACCTTGGCGACGGTGATCGCGGCGAGCGGCACCACCCCCACGGCGTCGGCCCACGCCTGCCCGCCGCCGAGGTCGGCGACGAGGTCGGCGGCGGCCGCGGCCGAGCGGGTGTCGTTCCACAGCAGCGCCGGGCGCACCACCGTCCCGGTCTCGTCGAGGGTCACCAGCCCGTGCTGCTGGCCGCCGACCGACACCGCGGCGACGTCGTCGAGCCCGCCCGCGGCGGCAACGGCGCGGTCGAGGGCGTCCGCCCAGGCGCGCGGGTCGACCTCGGTGCCGTCGGGATGCGGGGCACGGCCCTCCCGCACGACGTGACCGGTGCGCGCGTCGCAGACGAGCACCTTGCAGGACTGGGTGGACGAGTCGATCCCGGCGACGAGCGTCACCTCTGCTCCTTCGGGTCGGCGTCCCGCTCCCCGCGGGTCGGCAGGTCCGCACCCGGGCGCGCGACGGTGAGCGCCGCGGTGCGCGCGGCGACGTCGAGGGCCGCGCGCAGCGCGTCCGGTTCGATTCCGCGCAGGCCCTCGCGGTCGCCGAGCAGTTCCTGCGTCCACAGGGCGTCGAGCAGACCGGCCATGAATGCGTCGCCGGCGCCGACGGTGTCGACGACCTCGACGGGGTGCGCGGCGACGTCGACGGCGCCGGACCGCGCGACGGCGACGGCACCGCCCGCGCCGAGGGTCACCGCGACGAGCGCCGGGCCGAGGGCGAGCCACTCCTGCGCGACGTCGCGGGGGTCGCGGTCGGGGGCGAACCAGCGCAGGTCCTCGTCGCTGGCCTTGACGACGTCGGCGCCCGCGACGAAGCGGGTGATGCGGTCGCGGGTGCGCGGGTCGTCGCCGACCAGGGCAGGCCGGACGTTGGGGTCGTAGCTGATGGTCGCGGTGGGCACGTGCCGGTCGAGCAGCGCGGCGACGGCCTCGCAGCCGGGTTCGAGCAGGGCCGCGATCGACCCGGTGTGCACGTGCCCTGCGCCGGGCTCCGGGCGTAGATCGGGCAGTTGCCACTCGAGGTCGAACTCGTAGGTGGCGGCGCCGTTCTCGTCCAGGGTGGCGGTCGCCGTGGGGGTCCGCGGCGCGGTGCTGCTGCCGGCGGCGAGCCGCACCGAGGAGTCGGCGAGGTGGCAGATGATGCGGCGGCCCCGGTCGTCGTCGCCGATGTGGGTGACGAATTCGACGTCGCGGCCCAGGCGGCCGAGGCCGACGGCGACGTTGAGCGGGCTGCCGCCGACGTGTTCGACGAGCCGGGCCGGGCCGCGCCGGACGATGTCGACGAGGGCCTCGCCGAGGACGAGGACGTGCCCGTTCACGATCCGACCCTGCTGCGGAGGGCCTCGAGCGTGGCGCGGGCGCCGTTGCGGTGCAGGGAGTCGAGCGCCCACCGGTAGGCGTCCACGAACCGCGGCTCGTCGGCGAGATCACCGAAGACGGAGCGGTTCTCGAGGAAGGCGGTCGGATTCCCGCGCTGGCTGCGGGCGAGGGGTCCGAGGGTGCCGGCGAGCCGGTCGACGACCTCGATGCGTTCGCCGGCCTCGTCGGTGCCCTCGGCGTAGCGGGCCCAGCTGGCCACGACGGCGGCGGCCAGGCGCACCGACCCGCCCGTCGCGAGGTTCTCCCGCACGACGGGCAGCAGCCATTTCGGGATGCGGTCGGAGGATTCGGCGCACAGCCGGGCGACGGTGTCGCGGATCTCGGGGTTGGCGAAGCGCTCGATCAGGGTGCGCTTGTACTGCGCGAGATCGATGCCGGGCACCGGACGCAAGGTGGGGGTGGCCTCGGCGTCCATGTACTCGAGCAGGAACTCCGCGAACAACGGGTCCTGCGCGGCCTCGTGCACGTAGCGGTAGCCGCACAGGTGCGCGAAGTAGGCCAGTGCCTGGTGACTCGCGTTGAGCAGGCGCAGTTTCATCAGTTCGTACGGGGCGACGTCGTCGACGAGTTGCACCCCCGCCTCGTCGAATGCCGGCCGGCCGCAGGAGAAGTCGTCCTCGAGCACCCAGGAGGTGAACGGCTCGGCGACGACGGGCCAGCGATCGCGGACGCCGAAGCGGGCGTCGAGTTCGGGGGCGATGTCGTCGGTCGTGACCGGGGTGATGCGGTCGACCATCGAGTTGGGGAACCGGGTGTGCTCGCGCATCCAGTCGGCGAGACCGGGGTCGACGAGCGCGGCGAAGGACGTGAAGGCCCGCCGCGCGACGGTGCCGTTGCCCTCGATGTTGTCGCAGGACATGATCGTCGGCGACGGCAGCCCGCGTTCGCGCCGGCGCGCGAGGGCGGCGGTGACGAGCCCGAAGACGGTGGCGGGCACGTCGGGGTGCTCGACGTCGCGGCGGACGGCGGGGTCGTCGACGTCGAACTCGCCGGTGTCGTGGCGGATGTTGTAGCCGCCCTCGGTGACGGTGAGCGAGACGATGCGCGTGGTGGGCGCCGCGATCAGCTCGATCACCGCCTCGGGATCCTCGGGTGCGTAACGGTAGTCGACGATCGAACCGATCACCCGCGGTTCCCATGTGCCGTCGGGGTGGCGCAGGATCAGGGTGTAGAGGCCGTCCTGGGCGGCGAGGGCGTGGCGCATGCGGCGGTCGCCGGGCATGACGCCGACACCGCAGATGCCCCAGTTGCGGGCGCCCGCGCCTTCGAGCAATCGGTCGACGTACATCGCCTGATGGGCACGATGGAATCCGCCGACCCCGAAATGCACGATGCCGACGCCGATGTCGCGGCGCGGGTACGCCGGGCCGGGGACGGGCAGGGCGGTCAGGGCGTTCTCCCCCAGGTCCATGTCGGGGCTCCTTACGTGTCGTCGCCGGGGTGGACCCGCACGACGGTCTTGATGTTGCCGGGTGTCCGGTCGGATTCGAGTGCTTCGGCCGCCCGCTCGAGCGGGAACCGGGCGGTGACCATCGCGTCGAGGTCGACGCGGCCGGTGGCGGCGAGGGCGACGGCCGTCGGCCAGGTGTGGGCGTACCGGAAGACGCCGGTGAGGACCAGCTCACGGTTCTGGATCAGCTGGACCGGCAGGTTCATCGTCTCGGCGCCGGAGCCGACGAGGACGACGGTGCCGGCGGGCCGCACGGCCCGCATCGCGGTGGCGACCGCGGCGGGGGCGCCGGAGGCGTCGATGTAGGCGTCGACGTGCAGGTCGGTGACGTCGTCGGTGCGCGGGTCGAGGGCGGCGGTCGCCCCGAACTTCCGGGCCAGCGCGCGACGGTCCGCGTCGAGGTCGGTGACGACGACGTCGGTGGCGCCGAAGGCGCGGGCGACCTGCGCGGTGACGATGCCGATGGGGCCGGCGCCGGTGACGAGCACCCGGGATCCGGCGGTGACGCCCGCCTTGCGGACGGCGGCGATGCCCACGGACAGCGGTTCGCAGAGGGCGGCCGCGTCGTCGGAGACGGCGTCGGGGACGGGATGGGCGAATTCCGCCCCGATGGTGACGTAGTCGCAGAAGGCGCCGTCGACGGGCGGGGTGGCGTAGAACCGCATGTGCGGGCAGAGGTTGTAGCGACCGCGCCGGGTTTCCTCGGTGGTCGGGTCGGGTCGCTGCGGCTCGATCGACACGCGCTGCCCGATCCGTTCGGCGGGGACGCCGGCACCGACCGCGGCGATCGTGCCGGAGGCCTCGTGGCCGAGGACGAGCGGGGCCTCGACGACGAATTCACCGATGCGGCCCTCGCGGTAGTAGTGCGTGTCCGATCCGCACACGCCGACCGTGGTGACCCGGACGAGCACGTCGCCGGGTGCGGGTTCGGGGACCGGGCGCTCGCGCATCTCGATCCGTCCGGGTTCGACCAGGACGGCGGCGCGCATGCGCTCCGGGATCGACGGGGGTGTTGTGTGGGTCACAGTGCCGATGCTAGCGTACTGAGCAGATGAACGCACCCATGAGCATTTGCTCACGCTCCACCGACTTCGCCGGTTCCCCGGCCCGAGTCCCTCCGACCCAGGAGATGACGTGACCGTCCCCCACGCGACGAACCCGCCCGCGGCCACCGCGGCACCGGAGGATCTGCGCCTGGCGTTGCGCGCCGCGACGCTGTACTACCTCGACGGCCTCACCCAGGCCGAGGTCGCGACGCGCCTGGGCGTCTCCCGCCCGACGGCGGGACGGCTCGTCGCCCGGGCCCGGGCCCAGGGCCTGGTGCGCATCGAGGTGAACGTGCCGGCCAACCTGCGCGACGACCTGCACGCCGACGAGGAACGCGCGCTCGAGGAGCGTTTCGGCCTGCTCGAGGCCGTCGTCGTCGGCGACGGGGTGGACGCAGCCGGACCGCTCGACGAGGCCGCCAGCTTCGCGGGCGTCGGACGGGCCGCCGCCGCCCTGATCAGCCGGCGGATCCGCGCGACCGACACCCTCGGGTTCACGTGGGGGCCGGAGACCGTGGCCGTCGCGCAGGCCCTCCCGCCGGGCGGGGCCGCATGCGCGACGATCGTCCAGCTCGACGGCGCCGTCACCACCTCCGACTACCAGACCGGCGCCGAGTACGTGCTCGGGCGCTGCGCGGAACAGTTGCAGGCCAAGATGGTCCGGCTCCCGGTCCCCCTGTACGCCGACCCCGCGACGGTCGCGTCCCTGCGGGCCGACTCCATGATCTCCCGCGCCCTGGACGTCGGCCGCCGCGCCGACATGATGATGTTCGGTGTGGGGGCGGTGTCCACGTCGACCACCTTGTTCGAGGGCAGCTATCTCGACACCGCCATGCTCGACACCCTCACCGACCTCGGCGCGGTCGGGGAGATCGCGGGACGGTTCTTCCACGCCGACGGCACGGCCGTGGGCGGGGATCTCGACCGTCGCGCCGTGTCGGTCTCGCTCGACGACATCCGCGCCTGCCCGGCCGCGGTCCTCGTCACCGGCGGGGCCGCCAAACACCAGGCCGCGCTGGGAGCGCTGCGCGGCGGCCTGGTCACCATGCTCGTATGCGACATCGAGTGCGCACGTTGGCTACTCGACCGATGACACCACCGGAGAGACCGGAGAAGAGGCGACGATCGGTGAACAGATCCAGAAGAACCACCCGCATGCTGGCGGCCGGGGCCGGGGCGCTCAGCCTCACGCTCAGCGGCTGCGCCGGCGCCGGCTCGCTCGGCGCCTCCGACCAGACCGTCACCATCGCGATGGTGTCGAACTCCCAGATGCAGGACGCCCAGCAACTCGCCGCCCAGTTCGAGGCCGAGAACCCGGACATCGACCTGCGGTTCGTCACCCTCTCGGAGAACCAGGCCCGCGCGAAGATCACGGCCTCCACCGCGATGGGCGGCGGCGAGTTCGACGTGGTGATGATCAGCAACTACGAGACACCGCAGTGGGCGGCGAACGGGTGGCTGACCAACCTCTCCGAGTACGCCCGGCAGACGGAGGGCTACGACGAGGACGACTTCATTCCCACCCTGCGCGACTCGCTGTCCTACGAGGGCGACATGTACTCGGTGCCGTTCTACGGCGAGTCGTCGTTCCTGATGTACCGCAAGGACCTGTTCGAGCAGGCCGGGATCGTCCTGTCCCCCACCCCCACCTGGGACGAGGTTGCCGCCGCCGCCGCCCGGCTCGACACCCCCGACACCGCCGGGATCTGCCTGCGCGGCAAGCCCGGCTGGGGTGAGGTGCTCGCCCCGCTGAACACCGTGATCAACACCTTCGGCGGCCGCTGGTACGACGAGGACTGGAACGCGCAGCTCACCAGCCCCGAGGTCGTCGAGGCGGTGCAGTTCTACGTCGACCTGGTCCGCGAGCACGGCCAGCCCGGCGCCGCCACGAGCGGTTTCAGCGAATGCGCCACGCAGCTTGCGCAGGGCCGGGTCGCGATGTGGTACGACTCCACCTCGGCGGTCTCCACCCTCGAGGACCCGGCGTCGAGCAACGTCGTCGGAAAGATCGGGTACGCCCCGGCACCGATCCGGGTCAAGGACGACGCGGGCTGGCTCTACAGCTGGTCGCTCGGCATCCCCGTCGACAGCGACAACGCGGACTCCGCGTGGCGGTTCGTCTCGTGGATGACGAGCAAGGAGTACCTGCGCACCGTCGGGGAGACCCTCGGCTGGGAGCGGGTGCCCCCCGGCAGCCGGCTGTCGACCTACGAGATCCCCGAATACCGCGAGGCCGCAGCAGCATACGGGCCGCTCACCCTCGAGTCCATCGAGAGCGCGACGCCGGACGCCCCGACGGTCGAGCCGGTGCCCTACACCGGTGTCCAGTTCCTGGCCATCCCCGAGTTCCAGGACCTCGGAACCCGGGTGAGCCAGCAGATCAGCGCCGCGATCGCGGGCCAGAAGACCGTCACCGAGGCACTGGAACAGGCGCAGGAGTACGCCGACGTGGTCGGCGCCACCTACCGAGAGGATCAGCGATGACAACCCTGGCGGTCGGCGCCTCCACCGCCGACGACTCGGAGCGCATCCGCCGGGTGCGCGACGCCAAGAGCGACGCGGTCTCCCGCGCGGAGGGCTGGCGCCGACGCGGGCCCCTGCTGCCTGCCCTGATCTTCATGATCGTGGTGACCCAGATCCCGTTCGCGTTCACCCTCTACTACTCGACGCAGTCGTGGAACCTGGTGCGCCCGGGCTCACGCAGCTTCGTCGGCCTGCAGAACTACGCGGACGTCTTCCGCGACAGTCAGTTCCGCGAGGTGGCGGTCAACACCGTGATCCTCATCGTCGGCACGGTGCTGATCTCCGTCGTGCTGGGCCTGCTGCTCGCGCTGCTGCTCGACCGGGTCTTCCTCGGCCGCGGCATCGTTCGCACCCTGCTCATCACCCCGTTTCTCGTCACCCCCGTCGCCGGCGCACTGATCTGGAAGACCGCGATGTTCGACCCGGTGTTCGGCATCGTCAACTTCGTGCTCTCCCCGTTCGGCGTGGGGCAGATCGACTGGGTCAGCCGCTACCCGCTCGCCGCGGTGATGGCGAACCTGGTGTGGCAGTGGACCCCGTTCATGATGCTGCTCATCCTGGCCGGTCTGCAGTCAATGCCGCGGGACATCCTCGAGGCCGGGCGGGTCGACGGGGCGGGCGCCTTCGCCCTGTTCCGCGAGCTGACGCTGCCGCACCTGCGGCGGTTCATCGAACTCGGCGCCGTGCTCGGCGCGATCCACCTGGTCAACACGTTCGACGCCATCTACATGATGACCCAGGGCGGACCGGGCACCGCGAGTTCCAACCTGCCCTTCTACATCTATCAGCGCGCGTTCCTCGGCTTCGACATCGGCCAGGCCGCCGCCATGGGCGTGGTGGTCGTCGTCGCCACCATCGTCGTGGCCACCGTCGCGCTGCGGCTGATCTTCACATCGTTCACCGGCAAGGAGGAGGCCGCCTGATGAGCACCACCGCCCCCACCGCACAACAGGTTCCCACACCGGAGACCGTCCCGGTTCGAACCCGGAAACGCAAGCACCGCAGGGCCAATCCGTGGGGCGTCGTCGCCTGGATCGCCGCCCTGGGGTTCTTCTTCCCGGTGTTCTGGATGGTGCTCACCGCCTTCAAGCAGGAGGCCGACGCCTATTCCGATCCGCCGAAGTTCTTCTTCACGCCCACCCTCGACCAGTTCCGCGCCGTGTTCGACACCGGAGTCGGTGTCAGCCTGCTCAACTCGGCGTTCGCCACGGGCGTGTCGACGATCCTCGTCCTGCTGCTCGGCGTGCCCGCCGCGTTCGCCCTGTCGCTGCGGCCGGTGCGCAAGACCAAGGACGCCCTGTTCTTCTTCATCAGCACGAAGATGCTGCCGATCGTCGCCGCGATCATCCCGCTGTACGTGATCGTCGCGAACATCGGTCTGCTCGACAACATCTGGGCACTGATCATCCTCTACACCGCGATGAACCTGCCGATCGCGGTGTGGATGATGCGCTCGTTCTTCCTCGAGGTGCCGGGCGAGCTGCTCGAGGCCGCGAGCATGGACGGCGCGAACCTGTGGACGTCGGTGCGGGAGGTGATCCTGCCGCTCGTCTCGCCCGGCATCGCCGCCACCGCCCTGATCTGCGTCATCTTCTCCTGGAACGAGTTCTTCTTCGCCGTGAACCTCACGGCGGTGCAGGCGCAGACCATTCCCGTGTTCCTCGTCGGCTTCATCACCGGCGAGGGCCTGTACTGGGCCCGCCTGTCCGCGGCCGCCACGATGGCGGCGCTGCCCGTCGTCCTGGCCGGCTGGCTCGCCCAGAACAAGCTCGTGCGCGGCCTGTCGTTCGGCGCGATCAAGTAACTCCCCCACTCACTTTCCGAAGGAACCGTCATGGCCGAGATCACCTACCGCAACGCGTCGTGCCTCTACGAGAACTCCGACACCCTCGCCGTCGACTCCCTGAACCTGGACATCCAGGACGGAGAATTCGTCGTCCTGGTCGGGCCGTCCGGCTCCGGCAAGAGCACCGCCCTGCGAATGCTCGCCGGGCTCGAGGACATCGACGAGGGCTCGATCAGCATCGGCGGCCGCGACATGGTCGGCGTGCCGTCGAAGGATCGTGACATCGCAATGGTCTTCCAGAACTACGCCCTCTACCCGAACAAGACCGTCGCCGAGAACATGGGCTTCGCGCTGAAGATGCGCGGCGTCGGCGCCGACGAACGGCGCCGCAAGGTCGAACAGGCGGCGAAGCTGCTCGACCTCACCGACTACCTGGACCGCAAACCCGCCAAGCTCTCCGGCGGGCAGCGCCAGCGCGTCGCGATGGGCCGCGCGATCGTCCGCGAACCGCAGGTGTTCTGCATGGACGAACCGCTGTCCAACCTCGACGCCAAGCTGCGCGTGCAGACCCGCACCCAGATCGCCGCGCTGCAGCGGCGTCTCGGCACCACCACCGTGTACGTCACGCACGATCAGGTCGAGGCGATGACCATGGGCGACCGGGTGGCGGTGCTGCGCGGCGGCAAGCTCCAGCAGTTCTCCTCCCCCACCGAGCTGTACGACCGGCCCGCGAATGCGTTCGTCGCCGGGTTCATCGGCTCGCCCGCAATGAACCTGCTCGACGCGCGGATCGTCGACGGCGGCGTGCAGATCGGCAGCACCGTCGTCGACGTCGAACGCGACCGCATCGCCTCGCTGCACCGCGCCGGACTCGAGACCGTCACCGTCGGGATCCGGCCCGAACAGCTCGAGATCACGGACGGCGACGGCGTCGAGACCATCGTCGAACTCGTCGAGGAACTCGGCAGCGAGTCGTACGTGTACACCCGCGTCGCGCGCAGCGACACCCCCCTCGTCGCACGCTCGCTCACCCGCACCCCGGCCCGGCTGGCGGACACGATCCGGCTGCGCAAGCGGGAGGGCACGGTGCACCTGTTCCATCCGGCGACCGGTGAACGCGTCGGCGACTGACCCTCCGGCTGTACACCCGCGCCGGAACCGGCGGTACACCCGCGCCGAAACCGGCGGTGGTCGGTACGGTCGGGGCGTGCTCTTCTCGACGATCGTTGCCACCTCGCAGGCCGTCGGTGCCACCCGGTCGCGGCGGGCCAAGGTGGAGGAACTGCGCGCCCTCCTCGCCGTCCTCGACCCCGGGGAGGTCGAGCCCGTGGTGTCGTGGCTGGCGGGTGAGCCACGTCAGGGCCGGATCGGCGTGGGATGGCGCACCCTCGCCGGATCCCGCATCGACCCGTCCGAGGAGCCGTCGCTGACCGTCGTCGACGTCGACCGGGCCTTCACCGAGCTCGCCGGTCTGTCCGGGACCGGCTCGACGGGGCGGCGGCGCGAACTGCTCGCCGGTCTGCTCGGCGCGGCCACCGCCGAGGAGCAGGATTTCCTGGTGCGGCTGCTGACCGGCGACCTGCGGCAGGGCGCGCTCGACGGGGTGATGACCGACGCGGTGGCCGCCGCGGCCGGGCTGCCGGCCGAGACGGTGCGCCGGGCGTTCATGCTCTCCGGCCGGCTGCCCGCAACCGCGGCGGCCGGGCTCGGCGGCGGCGCGGACGCGCTCGCCGCCTTCCGGCTGGAGGTGGGCCGGCCGATCCGGCCCATGCTCGCCGCCCCGGCCCAGTCCCTCGCCGGTGCCCACAGCGAGTTCGGCGGCGAGGTCAGCGTCGAGTACAAGCTCGACGGCGCCCGCATCCAGGTGCACCGCCGGGGCGGGACGGTGCGGGTGTTCACCCGCACGTTGCGGGAGATCACCCGCAGCGTCCCCGAACTCGTGGAGCTGGTCGCGACGCTGCCCTGCACGTCGGTCGTGCTCGACGGCGAGACCCTGGCACTCGACCCTGCGGGCCGGCCCCGGCCGTTCCAGGAGACGATGAGCCGGTTCGGTGCCGAGTCCGCGCACGAGCTGATGCTGCACCCGTACTTCTTCGACTGCCTGCACCTCGACGGCACCGACCTGCTCGACGCGCCGCTCACCGAGCGTCTCGACGCTCTGCGGCGGGTCGCGCCGAACCATCGGATCCCGGGCGTGCTGCGGCCGGACGCGGCCACCGCCGACGCCCAGTTCGACGCCGCCCTCGCCGCCGGGCACGAGGGCGTCGTCGTCAAGGACCTCACCGCGCCCTACGCGGCGGGCCGGCGCGGCCGCGCCTGGCAGAAGGTCAAACCGGAGCACACCCTGGACCTGGTGGTACTCGGCGCCGAGTGGGGTTACGGCCGTCGCACCGGCTACCTGTCCAATCTCCATCTGGGCGCGCGGGATCCGGACGGCGGCGAGCCGATCATGGTCGGCAAGACGTTCAAGGGACTGACCGACGCCCTGCTGCAATGGCAGACCGAGGAGCTCCCGCGACACGAACGCAGCCGCGACGCGCACACCGTGTACCTGCGTCCGGAGCTGGTCGTGGAGATCGAACTCGACGGCGTACAGGTCAGCCCCCGCTACCCCGGCGGGGTGGCGCTGCGCTTCGCCCGTGTGCTGCGCTACCGCCCCGACAAGACCGCCGCCGAGGCGGACACCGTCGACGCGGTGCGCGCACTGTTACCGGGGACGGATTCCGTTCCGCAGCAACCACTTCCGTCCCATCACGGAAGTTCGTGACCGGTCAGGCCCGACCCTGGGCGAGTGCGTCGACCGCGGCCGCGTACATGGTGGACTTGATGGCACCGAGGGTGCCGGGGTCCTTCCCCGCGAGCGGGGTGACGAGTTCGACGGCGGCGTCGAGGACGCCGTCCGCGCCCGCCGTGCGGTCGACCAGACCGGCGGCCTCGGCCTCGAGACCGCCGTAGCGGCGACCGGTGGTCATCGCCGTGACCGCGGTCTGCGGGGTCAGCTTGGCCTGGATCAGCGCGGCCATGCCCGGCGTGAACGGGATGTGGATGTCGACCTCGGGGAAGCAGTAGTAGCCCCGGTCCGCGCGCATCACCCGGTAGTCGTGCGCGATCGCGAGCATGGCACCCGCCCCGAACGCGTGCCCGACCACGGCGGCGACCGTCGGCAGCGGGAAGGTGAGGATGCGGCCGAAGAGCGCCTGCACCCGGCCGACGTACCACTGCGCCCGATCACCGTGAGCTGTCAGCCATTCCAGGTCCAGGCCGTTGGAGTAGAACTTCCCCGTCGCCGTGGTGACGAGTGCGTGCGCGTTCTGCTGCACTTCGTCGAGGAGCCGGTCGACGGTGTCGAGCCAGTCGGGAGAGAACCGGTTCTCGTCGTCGCCGAGGTCGAGGACGGCGATCTTGTCCCGGTAGGTCAGAGTGACGGTCATCGCGAGCCTTTCGTGTGGCCGCCGCGCCCGGATGGCGCGGGCGGAGGATCGAGGGCGAGCACCGCGCGGACCGCGGCCTCGAGACGGTGGCGCATGGCCGCGTCGGGGACACGCCCGCGCCGGAGCAACAGACCTGTCGGCAGACCGACGACACAGTCCTCGACGACCGCGACCGCGCGCGCGTCGCCGCGGCCCCACAACGCCCGGGACAGGCGGACGAGCAGCGCGACCACAATCGAATCGAGCCGCCCCAGCTCCGCGGCGACGTCCGCCGGCGGGTCGGACCCGAGCAACTCCTCGCGCCGGACGGCGAGCAGGAGGCGCGAGGACTCGGGGAACAGGACGGCGAACGCCGCGGGGGCATCGGCGGCGGCGACGACGGCGTCGATCCCCCGGTCCGGCGTCGACGCGGAGCCGAGAACCTCGTCGACCGCCGCGCGCTGCAGGTCGAGGAAGCGGTGGGCCGCGCGCAACCAGGCCCGGCCGACCAGCCCACCGCGGGAGCCGAAGGCGTGATACAGAGCCCCGTTCGACATCCCCGTGGCCGCGGCGACCGCACGCAGCGTCACCGCGCTCGCACCACCGGCCACCACCAGATTCTCGGTGGCGTCGAGAACCTCGTCGAGGTCGTGGATGCGGGGCCGGGGCACAGCGGGACCATAACAGAACGCATGCTCTATTACCAGCGGGTAACCGAACGGGGGCGCCCAGCCGGACACGGGACACCGTGCGCCTTCCGGACCGCGGTCCCGGTGAGCGGAACCCGCGCTGCCGTCCCCGCTTCGGACCGGGAGAATCCGCGTCCGACACCACCGAGGAGGCAAGCATGGAGACCGCCGGCCGTTTCGAGAACAAGGTCGCCTTCGTCACCGGCGCGGCGCGCGGTCAGGGCCGCGCCGAGGCCGTGCAGTTCGCCCGCGAGGGCGCCGACATCATCGCGGTCGACGCGTGCACCGACTTCGCCTCGACCGCCTACCCGGGCGCCACGGAGGAGGATCTCGCGGAGACGGTGCGGTTGGTCGAGAAGACGGGCCGTCGCATCGTCGCCACGACCGCGGACGTGCGGGACTTCGACGCGCTGTCGCGGGCGCTGGCCGACGGCGTCGAGCAGCTCGGCCGCCTCGACGTGGTGGTCGCGAACGCCGGCATCTGCTCGGGCGCGCTGTCGTGGGAGATCACCCTCGAGCAGTGGCGGGAGACCGTCGACGTCAACCTCACCGGCGTGTTCCACACCGCGAAGGCCGCCGTGCCCTACCTGATCGAGCAGGGCGAGGGCGGGGCGGTCGTCTTCACCAGCTCCGTCTCGGGGCTCAAGGGCACCCCCTTCACCGGCCACTACGTCGCGACCAAGCACGGCATCACCGGCCTGGCGAAGACGATGGCGAACGAACTGGGCGAGCACCGGATCCGGGTCAACACCGTCCACCCGGCCGGCGTGGAGACCGGCATGAAGGTCAGCGACCTGCACCCGCTCATCGCGAAGTACGCGACCACCCTGGGCCCGATCTACATGAACTCGCTGCCCTACGAGATCCTGCAGCCCGAGGACGTCGCGGCCGTCGTCGCGTGGGTGTGCTCCGACGAGGCGAAGTACATCACCGGCGCGCAGATCCCCGTCGACCTGGGGAACCTGATCCGCTGAGCGCCCCCACCCTGTGTGGCCGAATGTCACACCGCTTCGATCTGATCGAACGCATGTCACATTCGGCCACCCCCGTCCCCCGGCGGATACCCTCCGGAGGGTGACCTGGTCCCTGGAGTTGGTTCCCACCGCCGTCGGGGTGACCCTGCTCGTCGGGACGACGACCGCGGTGCTGTGGGGCTACCGCGCCCCGCATCACTTCGCGCCGGCGGTCGCGGTGCTGCGGGGCGCCGTGCAACTCGCCCTGATCAGTGTGGTGCTGTCCGGGGTGATCACGAGTCCCGTCTGGGTGGGGGCCGCGCTGCTGGTCATGTTCACCGTCGCCGCTGCCACCGCATCCCGCCGGATCGGCTGGAGCCCGGGGCACGTGGCCCTCGTATCCGGTGCGATGGCGCTCGGGATCGCCGTGACGCTCACGATCGTCTTCGTCACCGGCGCCATCGAGTTCTCCCCGCGGTACGTCCTGGCCATCGGCGGCATCGTCGTCGGCAACGCGATGACCATCGCGACCCTCGCGGGGCGGCGCTTCACGGAACTGACCGGGGACAACTGGGACACGGTCGAGGGCTGGCTCGCGCTCGGTGCGACGCCGCGGCAGTCCACCCGCGAGCTCACGCGACTGGCCGTCCACTCGGCGCTGATCCCGTCGACCGACCAGACCAAGACCACCGGGCTGGTGACGCTGCCGGGTGCCTTCGTCGGCGCGATCTTCGGAGGTGTGTCCCCGCTCGAGGCCGGACGCTTCCAGATCGTGGTGCTCGCCGCGATCATGGCCGCCGGAACGATCACCGCCGTCGTCCTCGTCTCCGGTCTGGCACCGGTCCGTACCCGGCCCGGCCTGCCGGACTGACCTCCCACTGCGCACCCCGGAACCGGAGGCCGGTGGGCGTAGGATCGCAGGCAACCACTCGGTGCACGTTCGGTCGCCGCAGGGAGCGAGGATGGGCACGTCGACGGTGCTCGACCACGCGCGGGCAGCGTTCCACGCGCGGGACTGGACGCGGGCGTTCGACGCGTTCCGCACCGCCGACGCGCACGAGCCCCTCACCGCCGACGACCTCGACCTGTTCGCACGGTCGGCGTATCTGGTCGGCCGGGACGACGACTGCGCGACGCTGTGCGAGCGTGCGTTCTCGGCGCATCTCGACGCCGACGACCCCGAGCGGGCCGGACTCAGTGCGTTCTGGCTCTGCTTCCTGCTGATGAACCGTGGGGAGGTGGCGCGCGCCGGCGGCTGGCTCGCCCGGGCCCAGCACCTGACCGAGCCCGGGCGCCCGGACTGCGCGACACGCGGCCTCCTGATGCTGCCGGCGGCGGTGCAGGACATGCATGCGAACCGGCCGGCCGACGCCCTGCCCTCGTTCACCGCCGCCCAGGCGATCGGCCGAGCCTGCGGCGACGCCGACCTCGTCGCGCTGAGCACCCTCGGCATCGGGCAGTGCCGCATCCTGCTCGGCGACGTCGCCGGCGGTCTCGGCACCCTGGACGAGGTGATGGTCGGCGTGAGCCTCGACGAGGTCTCGCCGGTCGTGGCCGGACTGGTGTACTGCGCGGTCATCGAGGCCTGCCAGGGCACGTTCGAGCTGCAGCGGGCCAGGGAATGGACGCGGGCACTCGGCCGCTGGTGCGACGCCCAGCCCGGCCTCGTTCCCTTCCGGGGACAGTGCCTCGTACACCGCGCGGAGATCCTGCAACTCGAGGGCGCCTGGACGGAGGCCATGGACCTGGCCCGGCTCGCGTTCCGGCGGCTGTCGGACCCACCGGGTCAACCGGCCGTCGGCATGGCCCTGTACGAACAGGGCGAACTGCACCGGTTGCGCGGCGAGTTCGACGAGGCCGAGGACGCCTACCGCCGCGCCGGGCGGCTGGGCCGCGAGATCCAGCCGGGCATGGCGCTGCTGCGTCTGCGCCGGGGCGACACCGACGCGGCGCTCGCCGGGATCCGGCGGGCGCTCGGCGAATCGCTTCCGCTCTATCGTCCGCGGCTGCTGGCGGGCCACGCGGAGATCGCGCTCGCCGTCGGCGACGTCGCGGCCGCGCGCCGCAGCGCCGACGAACTCGCGGCGCTGGCCGGGGAACAGGACGCTCCGGCGTTGAGTGCGATCGCCGAGCAGGTCACCGGCGCCGTCCTGCTCGCCGAGGGCGCACCGCGCGCCGCCCTCGACCGGCTGCGCCGCTCGTGCGGGCTCTGGCGCGGCTTCGAGGCGCCCTACGAGTGCGCGCGGGTGCGGGTGCTGCAGGGCCGGTGCTGTGACGCGCTCGGCGACGCCGAGACGGCGCGGCTCGAGTACGAGGCCGCGGCGGCGACGTTCCGGGACCTGCACGCCGAGCCGGACCTGCGGGACCTCGCGCGGAGGCCGGGGCGCCCGGCCGCGCGGGGCCGGCTGACCACCCGCGAGATCGAGGTGCTGCGGGCCGTCGCCACGGGGAAGACCAACCGCGCCGTGGCCCGTGAACTCGTGTTGAGCGAGAAGACCGTGGCGCGGCACCTGAGCAACATCTTCACCAAGCTCGACGTGTCGTCCCGGGCGGCCGCGACGGCATACGCGTACGAGCACCACCTGCTCTGAGCTGCACAGAACTACCCATCCAGGTCCGCGGACGGCTGCGTACTTCGCCCGACGCGGCCGATGCCGGCGGCGCCTAACGTCATCCGTCCAGTCCCCTCGAGCCCGGGAGTTCCGATGACCACCGACAGTGCACCCCGACGGATCGACACCGTCGTGATCGGCGCAGGCCAGGCGGGGCTGTCCGCCGGCTACCACCTCGCCCGGCACGGGCGCCCCTTCCTGATCGTCGACGCGAACCGGCGGATCGGCGACAACTGGCGCAGCCACTGGGATTCGCTGCGCCTGTACAGCCCCGCCGGATACGACGGCCTGCCCGGCATGCCGTTCCCCGGCGATCCGCACCGGTTCCCGACGAAGGACGACGTCGCCGACTACCTCGAGGCGTACGCCGCGCGGTTCGAGCTGCCCGTTCGCGGCGGCACCCGCGTGCGACGGCTGTCGCGCGACGGCGATCGCTTCGTCCTCGACTGCGGCGAGATGCGGATCGAGGCCGGCAACGTCGTCGTCGCCACCGGCACGTTCGGCCGCACCCCCAGCATCCCGGACTTCGCGGCCGAGCTGGACCCGCGGATCGTGCAGCTGCACTCGAGCGAGTACCGCAATCCGGCGCAGCTGACCGACGGCCCGGTGCTCGTGGTGGGCGCGTCCCACTCCGGCGGCGACCTCGCCTACGAGGTGGCGACGTCCCATCCGACGATCCTGTGCGGCCGCGACACCGGACAGCTCCCGGTGCGGCTCGAGAGCCGCCGGATGCGGGTGCTCTTCCCGATCGTGTGGTTCGCGTGGGGCCACGTGCTCTCCGTACGCACCCCGCTCGGCCGGAAGGTACGTGAACTCGAACGCCGCCACGGCGCACCGCTGTTGCGGGTCAAGCGGGAGGACCTCGCCGCGCTCGGCGTCGAACGGATCACCGAACGGGTCACCGGGGTCGTCGACGGCCGCCCGGTCCTCGCCGGCGGGCGCGTCCTCGACGTGACGAACGTGTTGTGGTGCACCGGCTTCCGTCAGGCCTACGACTGGATCGAGCTGCCGGTGCTCGGCCCGGACGGCTGGCCGCTCGAGGAGCACGGGGTGGTGACCACCATTCCCGGCCTGTACTTCACCGGGCTGTGCTTCCAGTCGTCGTTCCGCTCGATGCTCGTCGGCGGGGCCGGCGCGGACGCCGGGCACGTCGTCCGGCACCTTGCCGGCCACCGCGCGCCGGTCGGCCCGATGTCACATCGCTTCGATCCGATCGAACCGATGTGACATTCGGCCACCCGCGCGGGAGTCAGGCGCGCGGCTGCCGGCGCAGTCCGCTGGCTCGCAACACCCGCCGCCCGACCCCGGCGCGGACCGCCTCCTCGGTGCCGATCAGGCGCACGTGACCGCGCGCCCGGGTGATCGCGGTGTACAGCAATTCGCGGGTCAGCAGCGAGGATTCGGGTGGGGGCAGGATCACCGAGACCGTGCCGTACTGGCTGCCCTGGCTGCGGTGGATCGTCATGGCGTACACCGTCTGCACGGCCGACAGCCGACTGGGGTGGAGCCGGAACGGCTCCTTGCCGCGCGCGAACGCCGCGACGGGTTCGCCGTCCGCATCGACGACCACGACGCCGGTGTCGCCGTTGTAGATGCGGGTCTCGTGGTCGTTGGCGGTGACGAGCAGCGGCTGCCCCGGGTACCAGCGCTCGGTGTCGAGCCGCCGGCCGGTGTCGGCGGCGATCCACTCCATCGCCCGCCGCGCCCACCACTGCACACCGTAGGGCCCCTCGCGGTGTGCGCACAGCAGGCGGTGCGTCTCGAACTTCTCGAGGGCGGTCACGTCGTCGCCCGCGACGGCGGCGGCGGTGACGGTCGCGGCGGTGGAGACGACGTCGCGGCGCAGGGCCCCGAGGTCGTCCGGCGCGTGGAAGGACACCTCGGGGCCACCGCCGTCGAGGATCCGCATCACCGCGTCGGCGTCGCCCTCCCGCACGGCGACGGCGAGGTGCGCGATGTCGCCGCCGAACCGCCGGCCGCGGCTGAGCCGGATCACGCCGCCGCGCAACCGGTTCCGCTCACCCACGGAGAGCGACGCCTCGGCGGGGTCGTCGCCGGCATCGAGGTCGGCTGCGACGACGCGCCCGAGGACGGGGTTGCCCGCCGCGGTCACGGGACGGGCGACGAGGTCGGCCAGGACGGCGCCGGCGTCGACCGACGTCAGCTGGTCCGGGTCGCCCACCAGGATCAGCCGGGTGCCGGAGCGGACGGCCTCGAGCAGCCGGCACATCATGGTCAGCGACACCATCGACGTCTCGTCGACGACCACGACGTCGTAGGGCAGGTGGTTGCCGGCGTGGTAGCGGTACCGGGTGCGGCCGCGCTGCCAGCCGAGCATGCGGTGCAGGGTCATCGCGGTCAGGTCGGCGCGCAGGCCCAGCGGCCCGGCCTGCTCGCGGACGGATTCCTGCAGCCGGGCCGCGGCCTTGCCGGTGGGCGCGGCCAGTCCGATCCGCAGGGCGGGACCGTGCAGCGCGGTCAGCAGCGCGAGTATCCGGGCGACGGTGTGGGTCTTGCCGGTGCCCGGCCCGCCCACGATCACCGTGGTCCACCCGGTGGCGGCCAGCGCCGCGGCGATGCGCTGCCGGTCCGGTGCGGCGGACGGACGACCGGGGTCGTGCTGGTCGCGGAACAACTCGCGCAGTCCCCGCTCGAGCGCCGGCTCGTCGACGACGGGATGACCGAGCCCGCGGGCGTCGAGGATCCGCCGGACCGCCTCCTCCTGACGGAAGTAGCGGTCGAGGTACAGCAGCGGACCGTCGGCAGTCTCGACCAGGCGCAGCGGACGCAGCGGGCCGCGGTCGCCGCCGACGACGAGCGGGCTGCGCCGCAAGCCGGCGACGACGGCGTCGTCCTCCGGCCACGGCAGCGCCGCGAGATCCACCTCGGCGGACTCGTCGACGGTGATCTCGCGCAGCCGGGTCAGGTCCAGGCACACCGAACCGGCGCGCACGGCGCGCACGGCCAGCGCAGTGGCGAGGTGCACCTCCTCGGCGGTCTCCCCCGCCAGCTGGGCGAGCCGCAGCGCGACGTGCACGTCGGCGGCCGCGAGCACCCCGGCCTCGTTGAAGACCCGCAGGGCACCCTTGCCGCGCTGGGCCACCTGGGCGTTGGTCACGGAATCTCCTTGCCTGCCAACAGATCGGACAGTGCGGCGACGAGGGCGGGCGGCGGCGTCCAGTCGAACACACCGCAGCCCGCCGGGGTCTCCGGACCGACCATGCCGCGCACGAACAGGTACTGCACGCCGCCGAGATGCACGGCCGGGTCGTAGCCGGGCAGCCGCCACCGCAGGTACCGGTGCAGGGCGGCGGCGTACAGCAGCGCCTGCATCGGATAGTGGGCGCGCAGCATCTCCTGCGCCATCCGGTCCCGGGTGTAGTGGGCGGTGGTGAGCTCCTCCGGCCCGAGGCGGTTCGTCTTGTAGTCGACGATCACGAACCGCGGCTCGGTGCCGCGGATCCGCAGCACCGAATCGATGCTGCCGGTGAGATAGCCGCGCAGCGGGGTGGGCTCGAGGGTGCCGACGAGATCGGCGTACGAGGCGAACGGGTCGTCGGCGGGCAGGTGCGCACGCAGCAACCGGGCGACACCGTCGAGGGTGACGGTGGTGGCGACTGGATCGTCCCCGCCGGCGAGGGGCAGCTCGAAGTCGAGTTCGGCGAGGCGGTCGGCCGGGGCGATGTCGGCGAGTGTGCCCGCGTCCCCACCGAGCGGGGTCCGCAGGACCGGCAGCAGTGCCGTCGCCAGCTCCTCGGGGTCGACGTCGGAGAACTGTTCGGCGACGGTGTCGCGGCAACAGCGCAGCAGTTCCGCGCCGAGGTCGGCGGCGGCGGTGTCGACGACCTCGAGCACCGCGTGCACGAGGGTGCCGAACACCGCCCCACCGGGCAGGGCGTTCATCGGGGACTCGATGCCCTCGCCCGCGTCGGCCGGCAGCAGCGGCGGCTCCTCCGGTTCGTCGATGTTCACCGGCTGCTCGGTCTCCGCCCGCACCTGGTGGGGTTCGTCGTGGGCGGCGGCGGTGAGGGCGGTGTACGAGGTGCGCCGCCAGGCGTCGTCGAGCTCGCGGTCGAAACGCGCCGCCTCGAGGTCCACGACGGCCTCACGCGGGCGCACCCACGTCACGGTGGGGATCGGCGCCGAGCCGACGGCCTCGACGGACACCGAGCCGGCGGCTCGGTCGGCCCACGCGGCGAGCTGCTGCGCCACGATCGGATCCTCGGGCACGCGGGCCTTGGGGGCGACGTCGGACGTGCCGGGTGCCCGGCCGAACAACAGACGGTGCAGCGGGGCGCCGGGGGTGCTGTATCCGGGAGCCCACCACAGCACCAGGTGACAGCGGGCGCGGGTCAGCGCGACGTACAGCAGCCGCAGTTCCTCACCGGCAACCTCGTCGTCGTGGCGCCGGCGACGTTCCCCGTATCCGGGGCTGCCCTCGCCGCCGACGTCGAGGATCCGGCGTCCGGAGTCGTCGTGGAGCAGGAGCCGGTCCGGTTTCGACCGCACGCCCGACTCCCACGCGAACGGCACGTAGACCACGGGGAATTCGAGGCCCTTGCTGGCGTGGACGGTCAGCACCTGCACCGCGGCGGCGTCGCTGTCGAGCCGGCGGCTGCGGTCGGCGCGGGCCGTGCCCGCCTCGGCGATCCGTTCGGTCAGCCAGCGGGTCAGCGCCGTGACACCGAGCGCGCCGGCCGCCGCGGTCTCGTCGAGCAGTTGCGCGAGGTGGCGCAGATCGGTCAGTTCCCGTTCGCCGCCCGGCCAGCCCAGCAGTCGCGGCTCGAGGGCGCAGGACGCGGCGAGGCGCTCGAAGAGCGCGGCGAAGCCGGACCGCTCGAACACGAGGTCCAGCTCGCGCAGCAGGGTGCCGACCGCGGCCACGAGCTCGTCGCCGCGGGTGTCGACGTCCCCGGCGGTGTGCCCCATCAGGGAGGTCAGGGCGGCCAGACGCACCCGGTCGGGGCGGTGCGGCTGCTCGAGTGCCTGCAGCACCCGCAGCCATTCCCGCGCGGCGGGGGTCGCGAAGACGCTGGTTCCGCCCGCGAGCACGGCCGGGATCCCGGCGCGGGTGAGGGCTCCGTGCACGAGGGCGACCTGCGCGTTGGTCCGGACCAGAACCGCGACGTCGCCGGGTTCGACGGGTCGCCGGCCGGCGCCGAGGTCGACGGTGACCTCGCCGCCGAGCAGTGCCGCGATGTCCGCCGCGACGTCGCGTGCCACCCGGGCCTGCAACGCCGGTGCCTTCGGGAAACCGGAGGCCCCGCACGGACCGGCCCCGGCACGCGGCAGGTGCCGCAGCCGCAGCGGCACCGCCCCGGCGATCCGGGACGGCGGCTGCGCGGCCTCGACCCGATGCGCCACGATTCGCGGATCCCCCAGGGCCGCACCGCCGTACAGGTGGTCGAGGGCCGCGAGCAGGTTCCCGTCGCTGCGCCAGTTGCGGACGAGTTCCTGGTGCTCGTCGGCGAACTCCATCGCGCCGAGATAGCTGAGCACCTCGGCGCCGCGGAACGCGTAGATGGCCTGTTTCGGGTCGCCGACGAGGACGAGGGTCGTGCGCCGGTGGAACGCGCTGCGCAGGATCTCCCACTGCAGCGGGTCCGTGTCCTGGAACTCGTCGACGAGCACGACCCGGAATCGGGAGCCGATGCGGCGGCACGCGGCCTCGCCGTGCCCGGGATCGGTCAGCACCGCGTGCAGCAGCGAGAGCTGGTCGTCGTAGTCCCGCAGACCCGCGAGGCGTTTGCGGCGGTCGACCTCGGCCCGCACGGCCCGGGCGAACTCGACGCGTTCACCCGCGGGCGTGCCGTCCGCGCCCTCGGGGGCGAGCGTGGCCTGCGGGTCGAAGATCGCGGCACGCGCGGCCTCCGCCGCCTCCGCGTGTGAGATCGGTGCCGCATCCGCGCGGCCGTACCGACGCAGGTACAGGTCCGCGACGACCTCGGCGGTCAGGTCGTCGACGTCCTCGACGAGCACCGCGGCGGAGTCGCATTCCCCGGCGGTGCCGAGTTCGTCGAGCATGCGCTGGCAGAACCCGTGCGTGGTGGCGATGGTGGCGGCATCGAAGTCGGACAGCGCCCGCAGCAGCCGGCGCCGGTGCGTGGCCACGTCGCCGGCGGCGAGGTGCCGGATCAGCTCGTCGGGATGGCGGCGGGCGGCGTCCGGATCGGCCAGCGCCCGCGCGGCGGCGGCGAACCGGTCCCGGGTGCGTTCGCGCAGCTCCTGCGTCGCGGCGCGGCTGAACGTCACCAGCAGCAACTCCGACAACTCCGCCGTGCCCTCGGCGACGAACCGGGTGGCCAGGCCGACGAGGGCGTAGGTCTTGCCGGTTCCCGCGCTGGCCTCGAGCACGGTGGTGCCCGTGGGAAGCGTCCCCAGCAGGTCGAACTCGGACACGGTTCGGGTCACGGCCGCCCCTGGATCTCGTTGGACAGCAACGGCTCCCACAGGCGTCGCGCGAGGGCGCCGAATCGGGTGGGCTCGCCGTGCCACGTCTGTTCGTCGTCGCGGGCGGCGACGGAGGTCAGGTCCCGCAGCGTCACGTCGGGGCCGTACAGGTAGGCGAGGTGGCGGTCGGTGCGTTCGCCGTAGGTGGATCCGAACTCCTGGGCGGCGGCGTCGAGTCCCATCTCGACGGAGTCGCCGCGGTGGCGGCGCTCGGCGTACTCCGCGGCGGCGGCGGTGGCGGTCGGCAGCGGCTCGTGCAACCCGCGGTCGCGCAGGTCCACGAGGCGGGCGAGTTGCTCCACGGGGTCGGCCGGGGCGTTGATCGTGGACCGCCAGGCCGGGGTGCTGCGGAAGCGCCCACGGCCGGTGGTGACGGCCTGCCACGGCCCCGGCCGGTCCGACGCGGCGACGGCGAGCAGGTGCACCCAGGCGGTGAGGCGGTGTTTCGGCGCCAGGCGGGAGAAGGTGCTGCGGGCGACGACGGCGCCGTGGACCCCGCCGACCGTCCCGGTCAGGCGCCGGCCGTCCCCGAGGTCGACGTTCACGTCGACTGTGTCGGCCGGTCCCGTGTAGATCGGCCGGCACACCGCCACCAAGGTGCCCACGGTGGCGGCGACGTCGTCGAGCGCGAGTTCACCGAGCCGGTACGGCGGCAGGGTACCGCGCCGCCATTCGGCGGCCCGGAAGTCCGCGGGGTCCGTGCCGGCGAGCAGCGCCTCGAGCATGCGGTCGCCGAGGTCCCACCGGGCGAGCGGGTCGAGGCCGACATCGAGGGCGTCGGCGATGTCCTCGTCGCGATCGGGCACCCGCACCCCGAGGCGCTGCCGCAGGAACGCCTGGGTGGGGTGGGTGACGAACGCGACGAGGTCGGCCAGGTCGACGTCGGTGCGCGCGGCCGGCGTGAGCGGCCGCTGCAGCAGTCCGGGACGCTGTTTCGCCGGGTGCTGCGCGGCGCGCGCCCCCGCGAGTGCGGCCCGGTCGAAGCTCAGCGGGCGGTCGGGCCGGAAGTTGCGCGGATCGAACGGTTGCAACGGATGCCGGGTGAGGAGCTCGGCCATGCCGTCGGGACCGACCATCGTCTCGACCACGTCGCGCAGTTCGCTCAGCGGGATCGCCGGGGGGCGGCGGGCACCGGTGACCGGGTCCGCACCGGTGTAGAACAGCAGCAGCGTCTCCCCCGCCGACATGACGGCGTCGAGCAGCAACTGCCGGTCCTCGCTGCGCGGATCACGTTCCCCCAGGCAGGGATTCACTGCCAGCACGTCGTCGCCGTCGATGTGGGCGGAGCGGGGGAAGCTCTCGTCGTCGAGGCCGAGCAGGACCACGACGCGGTGCGGCACCGACCGCATCGGCACCATCGTGCACACGGTCAGCTCGCCGGTCCGGAAGTTCGCGCGCGTCGGGCGTGCCGCGAGCCGGGCCGTCAGCATGGCCCGCACGTCGGCCAGCCGCAGCGGCGCCGGCCCGGCGTGCTCGACGGCGGCGGCGAGTTCCCGGTGAGCCTGGGTGAGCTGCCAGGCGTCGGCGGGATCGACATCGGTCAGCAGATCCAGTGCGCGGGTGAGGGCGTCGGCCCACTGCGCGGCCGGCTGGGGACCGCGCAGGCCGTGCAGTGCCACCGTGAGCCGGTCGATGTACTCGGCGAACCGTCCCGTCAGGTCGATGTCGTTGCTCTCGACGTCGTCGAGCGGGAGCGTGAGTCCGAGCCACTCGCTCTGCGACTCGTCGGCGGCCGTGCCGAGGAGGATCCGGTCCAGGGCCGTGCCGAACGTGTTCTGCGGGAAGTCCCCGAGGCCGAAGGCGTTCCGCTGCCCTTTGCCGATGCCCCAGCGGGCCCCGGCAGCGGCGGTCCATTCCTGCAGCCGTTCGAGGTCGTCGTCGACGAAGCCGAACCGCCGGCGCACCGGCGCGGCCCCGGCGAGGTCGAGGACCTCGCTGGCGGTCACCCGTGCGTCGGCGAGCCCCACGAGCGTCGCGACGACCGCCAGCACCGGGTTGGTGCGGCGCAGGCCGCGGTCGGCGAGACGCACCCGTAGCCGGTGTCCCGGGTGCCCGGAGGTGTCGTGCCGGGCGGCACCCTGGCCGAATGCGGCCTGCACGAGCGGCGCGTAGGTCTCCACATCCGGGCACATGACGACCACGTCGCGGGGTTCGAGACTCGGATCGTCCGCGAACAGGTGCAGCAGGCACTCGCGCAGCACCTCCACCTGCCGCGCCGGACCGTGACAGGCGTGGATGCGGATCGTGCCGTCGGCGGCGGCGGAGCGGGCCGGGGGCCGGTCGGCCCGGAGGTCGTCCTGCAGGCGCCCCAGGAGCGTGTCGGGGCCGGTCCCGCCGGGGTGGTGCACGTCGGCGACTCCGGGACCGGCGAGGTGCGCGCGTAGTTCGCGCACGTCCCGGGCCAGGCTCGCCAGGAGGGGGTGCTGCACCGCGAGGGCACTGCGGTCGTCGGCGCGACGACGAACCGGCGCCGCGGCCGCCTGCCCTTCCCACATCGCCGGACTCGGATGCGGAATCCACAGGTGCACATCACGGTTCGCGGCAACCGCGGACAGCACCGCGCACTGGGCGACGGTGAGCCGGGTGGGGCCGAACAGCGACAGCCGAGCCGGCCAGTCCACGAGCTCCGGGTCGGTGCGCAACCGCGTGCAGGCGGCGGTGAGCCGCTCGGCGGGACTGTCGTCGCCGAGGCGCTCGCGCAGCCGCCGCCACAGCCGGGCCTGCCACACGAGGTGTTCGGCGAGGTCGTGGCCGGTGCCGTCGGTGTCGCGCCCGGCGGCCCAGTCGACGAGCATCTCCGGGCGCTGCGACGCGTAGCTGCGGAACAGGTCGGCCAGGTGGGCGGCGGTGGCGTAGCGTCGACCGGCGCGGTGATCGACGCCGTCGCGGCCGAGGTGCCGGGCGAGGACGGTGCACCACGGTTCGTCGAGGCAGTCGTCGACGACGTCGAGCAGCGTCCACCGCATCCGGTCGGGGTGCCAGGGGTCGTCCGCCGCCGTCCGGCCGGTGGCAGCGGCCAGCGCCTCGTCCACCAGCCGTGCCGGCGACGGGTGGTCGATGTTGGCGGCGACACCGTCACCGCAGGTGCCGCCGAGCACCGTCGACAGCCGCTGCGTCAGCCACCGCTCGACCCCCTTGGCGGGGACGGCGACGATCTCGCGGGCGAACGGGTCGGCGAGGGGCACGACGAGCAACTCGGCGAGAGCGGCGGCCAGGGTGTCGGCGCGCTCGGCGCGGTGCAGCGTCAGCACGCGGGTCCCCTCGTCGCTCGGTGTGTTCCGGTCCTGCACCGGCTTATCACATCCCGGCGACAGCGCTCGCCGCGGCGGCCGCGCGACGCGCGCTGCCGGACCGGTCGGGGCAGGTCAGCGCGACAGCCACGCCGCGATCGCGATCCGATCGTGCTCGACGATCTGCCGGACCATCCCGTGCACCATCGACTCGATCCGGCCGCCGAGGAGCGGGACCCGGACGACGACCTGCCCCTGCACGTCGACGTACGTCCCACCGGTGCGGCTCGTCCGCAGCCGGGATCGTCCTTCGAGGGCGACCGGCAGGCCGGTGGCGCCTCCGGACAGCAGCCCGTCGGCGACGTCGTCGACCAGCGGACCCCATTCGTCGGTGCGCTCGACGATCAGCGGCCCGCGCAGCACGCCGCGCACGATCGACGGCAGATCCGAGGGTTCGGACCGGTCCGTGACGGTCACCCGCACACTGCCCGGACCGTGCGGTTCCTCGACGATCGCGGTGGCACTCGCCCGGTCCGCCACCCGGTCGAGCCAGTACCGCTCGTCGAGCAGCACCGCGTGCACGTCGCGGACGTGGTGGTCCAGCTCGGTGGTGAAGGCGAAGGACTTCGGCATGAACTGCACAGTATCGGCCGGTCGGGACCGTTGACAGGGCTCCGCAGCCCTGCAACACTGAACCTGATGGTTCAGTATTCGAGTCTCGATGCCACGTTCGCGGCGCTGTCGGACCCGACCCGGCGCGGGATCCTCCAGGATCTGCGCGCCGGACCGGCCTCGATCAGCGACCTGGCCGCCCGGTACCGGATGACACCGACCGGGATCACGAAACACGTCCGGCTCCTCGAGGAGGCAGGTCTCGTCGTCACCGAGAAGAAGGGCCGCGTGCGCCACTGCCGGCTCGGCATCAACCGACTCGAGCACGAAGCGGACTGGATCCGCGACCACCAGCAGATGATCGAGGGCCGCATGGACCGCCTTGCGGAGTTCCTCGACCGAACGAAAGGAACGCCATGACAACCACGAATCCCTCTGCCCCGCTTACGGTCACGACTCCCCACGAGCGGGAGATCCGGGTCGAGCGCGTCTTCGACGCCGACCGCGACCGCGTCTGGGCCGCCTACACCGACCCCGAGCTGCTCGCCCGGTGGTGGGGCCGGGGCAACCGCCTCGACGTCGAACGCTTCGAGTTCGAACGGGGTGGACACTGGCGGTTCGTCGAGCACAGCGACGGTGAAGCCCACGGATTCGAAGGGCGATTCCGGGAGATCACCCCCAAGGACCGCATCGTCCAGTCCTTCGAATGGGACGGCATGCCGGCGTACGTCGCCATCGACACCGCGACGTTCGAAGACCTCGGCGACGACCGCACCCGCGTGGTCACCGTCTCGCAGTTCCACACCTCCGAGGAACGCGACGGCATGCTGAACTCCGGCATGGCCGAGGGTCTCGGCCAGAGCTACGCGGCACTGGACGCACTGCTCGCCCGGACGTGACCGCGCCCGGCACCCGCAGTGCGGGTGCCACGGCCTGCGGGCATCACCGGCCGGGGGCGGTGTCGCCCTCCTCGTCGACCTCGTCGCTCCCCGTCTCGACGATGTCGGCGAACGCCGTGCCCGACACCGTCCCCCCGGTTCCGGGCAGCGTCACCGTGGGGCGCGCCCCCGGCTCGTACCGGCGCTGCATCTCCTCCGCCTGCTCCGATGCCCGGCGCTTCGTGTCCTCGTCGATGTTCTCCAGTGGGTCCTCGGACCTGGGCTGAGTACTCAACTGCTCCGCTCCGTTCCCCTCGCAGTGCGCATCTGTCCGCCGGTCACCCGGCACCCCTCACCATCCTCCGCATCGGCACCCGGCACCACCCCCGACGACGAATCGGCCGAGCCGGACCGCGCAGACCCCGCGCGCCAGTAGGCTCGTGCGCATGGCTGTAACGCCGAGCCGAACTCCGATGTAGGTGGCGCCATGGCAGAACTCGTCCTGGGTCCGGTCCTGCGGCACGTCGGTCGCCGCGACGCCACCGTGTGGGTGGAGACGTCGGACCCGTGCACCGTCGAGATCCTCGGCCACCGGGAACACACCTGGACCGTTGCCGGTCACCACTACGCACTGGTGGTGATCGACGACCTCGAGTCCGGCTCGACCACTCCGTACGAGGTCCGCCTCGACGGACATCCGGTCTGGCCGCCCCCCGACTTCCCGGCGTCCGTCGTCCGCACCCTCGGCACCGGCCGCCCCCTCGAACTGATCTTCGGTTCGTGCCGGTTCGCCACCACGGCCGCCACCGAGAACGACGACAAGCTCGGCGCCGACGCGCTCGACGCGTACGCGCAGCGCATGACGACCCGGGCACCGGACCGCTGGCCCGACGCGCTGCTGCTCCTCGGCGACCAGGTCTACGCCGACGAACTGTCCGCCCAGACCCTCGAGCGGGTCCGCGAGCGCCACGACCTCGACGAGCCTCCCGGCCCGCAGGTCCGCAACTACGAGGAGTACACCTGGCTCTACGCCGAGTCGTGGTCCGACCCCCACGTGCGCTGGCTGCTGTCCACCGTCCCCACCTCGATGATCTTCGACGACCACGACGTGCACGACGACTGGAACACCTCGCAGTCCTGGCGCGACGAGGTCGAAGCCACCTCGTGGTGGGAGGAACGCATCGTCGGCGCCCTCGCGTCGTACTGGGTGTACCAGCACCTCGGCAACCTCGATCCCGCCGAGCTCGCGGGCAACGAGCTGTACCAGCGCGTCCGCAAGTGCGACGGGGATGCCGAGCCGCTGCTGCGGGAATTCGCGTCGGCCGCGGACGAGGAGGCCGACGGCGCGAAGGGCACCCTGTGGTCCTTCCGGCGCGACCTCGGGAACGTCCGGTTGCTGGTGATCGACTCGCGCTGCGGCCGGATCCTGGCCGGCGGGCGTCGCGAGATGGTCTCGGACCCGGAGTTCTCCTGGATCGAACGACAGACGCAGGGCGACTACGACCACCTGCTCGTCGGGACGTCGCTGCCCTGGCTGCTGCCGCGGGCGCTGCACGACCTCGAGTCCTGGGACGAGCGGCTCGCCGCCGGGGTGCGCGGAACGCGGGTCGCCGGCTGGGCGGAGATCGTCCGCCGCGGCGCGGACCTCGAGCACTGGGCGGCGTTCCGCGACTCGTTCGACCGGCTCGCCCGGCTCTTCGCGGAGATCGGCCGGGGCCGCTGCACCGGACCGTCCGGCCGTCCACCGGCCACGATCTGCGTGCTCTCGGGCGACGTGCACCACGCCTACGTCGCGCAGGCACGGTTCCCGGATCCGATGTCGACCCGGGTGTTCCAGCTGACCTGCTCGCCGTTGCACAACTATGTGCCCGCCGCGGTCCGGGCGGTGTTCCGCGTCTCCTGGAGCCGGGCGATGGAACGGGCCGTGCGTTTCGTGCTCGGACGGGTGTCGGAGGTGCCCCCGGTACCGATCGAGTGGACCCGCGCGACCGGGCCGTTCTTCGGCAACCAGATCGCGACGCTGCGCCTGGCCGGCCGCGCCGCCCATCTGCTGCTGGAACGTTCCGAACGGGTCCCGCGCGGGCCCGTCGGCTTCACCACCACCGCCGACCTGGTGCTGTCGGCACCGGAGGGCGCCCCGTGAGACCGCGCACGCCGGTGCGGGCGTCGTGACCCGAACGCGTTCGTGGTGGGGCTGGGGCACCGTCGAGGACGCCGTGCGCGGCGGGGAACTGCGGGAGCTGATCGCGCGCGCCTCGGCTCTGCTGCCCGGCGCCGACCTGACCGACCACCCGCCACCGGACATCGCGTCGCTCGGACTACCGCCCGCACGCATCGCGGCGCCCGATTCCCTTGCGCCGCTGTGTTCCTCCGACCCGGTGGATCGGGCAGCCCACACCCACGGTCGCGCGTTCCGGGATGTGGTGCGGAACCTGCTCGGCGACCTGCGCCATCCGCCCGATCTCGTCGTGCGGCCGACCACCGAAACCGAGATCGTGGACGTGCTGGACTGGTGCGCCGGGGCGCGCGTCGCCGTGATCCCGTTCGGCGGCGGCAGTTCCGTCGTCGGTGGTGTCGAGCCACGGCTCGACGGCGACTTCACCGGTGTGGTGAGCATGGATCTCACCGGCCTCGCCGGGGTCCGGGAGATCGACGCCACGAGCCGGGCGGCCCGCATCGGGGCGGGCACCCTGGGCCCGGCACTCGAGGACGGCCTGCGCCCGTCCGGTCTGACGCTGCGGCACTTCCCCCAGTCCTTCGAGTTCTCCACACTGGGCGGCTGGCTGGCCACGCGGTCGGGAGGCCACTTCGCGACCGGTTACACCCACATCGACGATCTCGTCGAGTCGATGCGGGTCGTCACCCCCGCCGGCACGTGCGACTCGAGACGACTGCCCGGCTCGGGAGCGGGCCCCTCACCGGATCGCCTGTTCCTCGGCTCCGAGGGGACGCTCGGAATCGTGACCGAGGCCTGGATGCGGCTGCAGCCTCGCCCCCGTCGGCGAGCCGACGCCTCGGTGCACTTCGCCGACTACGGCGCGGCGGTGGCCGCGACGCGCGCCGTCGCCCAGTCGGGGCTGCGTCCCGCCAACTGCCGGCTGCTGGACCCCGTCGAGGCGTTCGTCAACGCGGCCACGTCGTCCCCCGGCGGCGTCCTCCTGCTCGCCTTCGAGTCCGCCGATCACCCGGTGGACGCGTGGTTGGACCGGGCTGTCGACCTGTGCCGCGGGCACGGCGGCACCCTGCCGGAGCCGCCGCGGCACACGGCCGGGGACGGGACCGACACGGGCGCCGCGGGACGGTGGCGGTCGTCGTTCCTGCGCATGCCGTACCTGCGCGATGCCCTGGCCGCCCGATCGATGATCGTCGAGACCTTCGAAACCGCGTGCACCTGGGACGTTTTCGACACCCTGCGGGAGGCGGTGCACGACGCCGCGAACGAGGCGCTGCGCCGGGCGGGCGCGACGGGGGTGGTCGCATGCCGGTTCAGCCACGTGTACCCGGACGGCCCCGCCCCCTACTTCGGCATCTACGCCGCGGGCCGGTGGGGCAGCACGGTGGCGCAGTGGGACGACATCAAGGCCGCCGTGTCGGAGGCACTCCTGAGCGCCGGCGGCACGATCACCCACCACCACGCGATCGGCCGCGATCACCGGCCCTGGTACGACCGCCAACGTCCCGGGCCGTTCGCCGCGGTCCTGCAGGCGGCCAAGGCGGCGCTCGATCCGGCGGGCATCCTGAATCCGGGGGTGCTGATCGGTCCCGTGCCGGACCGTCCTACGCCGTCGTGAACCGGTCCAGGATCGAACGGGCACACCGCACCACGGTGCCGCGGTCGTACGAGACGACGTAGTCGAACTCGCGATCGAGGTCGCCGGTGCCCCGATGCCGGTCCACGGCCGACAGGACACACGCGAAGTACGGGCCGAGGACGACGACGTTCCACTCCTCGACGAGCGGGTCGTCCGGGTCCAGCGACGCGTGGTGAATGCGTGCCTCCGCACAGGGTCCGAGGCCCACGCCGTACACCCCGGCGTACGCGACCCGATCCGCCAGGTACTGCCAGCGCGCTCGGGTGCGCTCCCCGAAGTTGCGGGCGTACTGGAAGGTGCCGAGCACGATGGTCTCCGGGCCCGCGGCGCCGGCCTGATTCTCGAGACTCGTGCTCATCGCGACGAGCAGACGCTTGACGCTGTGCACGGGCCGGCGCCCGTCCGAGGCGATCGCGAACGGTGTGCTCGTCTCCGCGGAGGGTGCGCCGCGGACGGGGGTGGGCGGGAAGGGGTCGACCCTGTCCCCCGCGAGCTGTTCCGGGGTGTCGACCGCGGGATAGAGCGCCCCGAGCCCGTAGGTGGCCCCGAGGGTCAGGGCCCGTCGCCGGCACAGTTCCGTATCGACGCCGTCCGCGATCACCAGCGCACCGGTCCGTTCGACCTGTGCGGCCACGGCGTGCGCGGTACGGGCCGTGGCATCGTCCGCGCGGTGGGCCGACAGCCGCGGCGCCAGGACGATCACGTCCGGCTCGACGAGCGGCAGCAGGGCCAGGGACTGCGGCCGCGACCCGACGTCGTCGACGGCGACGACCTTGCCGCGGCGACGGGCGTCGGCCACCGCGCGCAACGTCCGCGAGGGGTCGGCGATCAGGGACTCCTCGGTGATCACCACGACATCGTGCCGCAACCCTTCCGCGTCGGGGACGTCCAGGGTCTCGACCGATTCGATGTCCATCGCCACCAGCGCGGGAACGGTCCGGACCGGCCGCGACTGCGCGACCGACCATTTGAGGCGGTCGAGGTGCCGCTTCTCGCTCATCGTCCGTGCCGCGGCCCGCAGCGCCTCCGCGGTGGCGAGCGGCCCGTCTGCGGGTCCGCGCAGCTGGACCTCCACCGCGGCGAGCGCACCCGAGTCGAGGCGGCGCACCGGCGCGTAGAACGGCGTCACCTGCAGACCCGCGGCCCCGGGAACCGCGGGCCGGGAGGGATCGGCGAGGACGAACACCATGTGCCCAGCGTCGCACGGGCGACCTGCCCGGCAAAGGCCGGACGACGGACCGGTCCCGACCTTCCCCAGCCGGGACCGGGGTCAGACGGCGGCGACGAGCACCGCGGCGAGGCCGCCGACGAGCACCACCACCGACACCCCGATCAGGAGCGACCCGGCGATCGACGCCGCCACCAGGCCACCGCCGAGACCGAAGAGCGCGAGCAGGATCCACCCGACTCTCGGACTCTCGGACTCTCGACGAGCGATGCAGCCCGTTCGCCGGAGATCTCGGGGATTGCCGGTGTGGTCGCCATGGTCACGTCCCAACCTCGTGCGCACCGCACGGCCGCGCTCGACCGTTGCTGCTGATACTCGTGAGCCTGCCGTGCACGAGCATTCCTCCCTCCGGTGACGTTCCCACCCTCACTCACATCACCGAACGGCAACATTCGATCACGAACGAATAACAGGGCCGGTAGTGGCGCTTCGGCGACCGCATCTCCGCGCGGGCGCAGTCCCTCTTCGAGAACTGCGGGCACCTCCCCGTCGGGAATCGGGGCCGACGCAGCCGAGCGCGTCCGTCGTCCGCCACCGTTCAGTTCTCGGGCCGGCGGTCCGGGGTGAGTTCGAATACCGGGTGGCGGTCGGCCTCCGCCTCGAATTCCTCCGTCGAGGCGTCGCGGCCGGCCCGGAAGTAGTCCCGGGTGGCGGACGCGACGCCGACGTACGTCCGCAGGACCGGGCCGGCCTCGTGCGCCGGCACCTCTCGGATCGTGTAGTGGCGGGTGCGGAAGCGGCGGGTCAGGCCCACGCGGCCGGAGGCGCGCGCGTTGAGCACCCACGGCACCGCACCGTAGGGCGCCACCAGCCAGCGCCGGCCCGCATGCTCGACGACGGTGACGGGGTTGGCGCGGGTGCGGCCGGTGCGACGCCCTCGCGTGGTCAGCAGGTACGAATGCGGGACGACGCCGGCCCGCACCAACGCGCTCATCACGACGTTCTCGGTCAAGTCCCGTGAGGTGGTGTACGACGTCGTCGTGTGATTCCTCGTCGGTGGATCAGGCAGTCAAGGCCGGTGTCACCTCCTCGGTGTCCTCGGTGACACTGTCGGCGGGCTTGTCGGTGCG
>Ga0255338_1000565_pt1 | contig 109615 bp, 104 predicted proteins | sample MeOH1_35cm_T4_19_FD_203715 | JGI IMG/M metagenome (GOLD analysis project Ga0255338, IMG submission 203715) | Sandy soil microbial communities from University of British Columbia, Vancouver, Canada - MeOH1_35cm_T4_195 | ecosystem: Engineered > Artificial ecosystem > Sand microcosm >...
GCATGGCGACACCTAGAATGAATTTTAGAGGCGACCATCACCTGGTTACCCGTTTGTCAGGCCCGGCGGCCGCGGTGGATGCGGTGCGGGTGACCAGCGCGAGCGCTTTATTCGGGTCGGGAAGCAGCTTGCCCGCACCCGTCGCTGTGTGATGGTGTTCAACGGCTGCAGACCGCCAAGGGGAAGCCATGAAAGACGTTGCACAAATCATCAAGTCGAAGCCGGATCACAAGGTCTACACCGTGTCACCGGCGGCGCCGGTGCTGGATGCCGTCAAGTTGATGGCGGAGAAGAACCTCGGTGCGCTCCTGGTGCTGGAGGGTGAGGAGTTCGTCGGCATCATCAGCGAGCGCGATTGCACGCGGAAAATGCTGCTGGCGGACCGCTTGTCCAGGGAGACACCGGTGCGCGACATCATGAGTTCGCCAGTGCAGTACGTGGGGCCCCGCCATACCAACGAGGAATGCATGGCGCTGATGACAGACAAGCGCCTCCGCCACCTGCCCGTCATGGACAACGGCAAGCTGGTTGGCCTGGTTTCCATCGGTGACCTGGTCAAGGACATCATTTCCGAACAGAGTTTCATCATCCAGCAGCTCGAACACTACATTGCGGGCGTCAAAGGGTGACGGGTCATCTGGCAACGGGCGGTGCAGGGTTGCTTCCACGCCTGGCGGGTTATACACCCACACCCGGCACACCGGGGCTGACTTTTTCAGGACTCAGGCAATCGGGGCATTGCGATGAAGCTGTCCGCATGAGCACGCCAACCCTTGAGTCGACCTTGACGTGTCCGCTGTGCGGCCATGCAAAACGGGAGACCATGCCAACCGATGCGTGCCAGTTTTTTTACGAATGCGAAAACTGCAAGGCGATGCTGAAGCCCAAGGCGGGGGACTGCTGCGTCTATTGCTCCTACGGTTCCGTCAAGTGCCCATCACAGCAGGAGCAGCCCGGGTGCTGTGACTGAGGCCGCAACCATCCCTGGTCAAGGTTCCGGGATGATTGATGTTTGTGTATCTATCTGGATCGTGGCTCGTCAGGGGCCGGGTCGCCCGGCATTGCAGGCAGCGGGGCGGCTCATTCGAGCCTGCAACGAAGCGGCACAGTCCCGCAACGCAAAAGAGGGTGATGCCATGGCCAATCCCAGGAGGCCGGCGGCATAAGCCGGGTCGCTATGAAAGCGGGCCGTGTCAATCCACCAGCCGAGCCCAGCCATCAGCCACTTGAAGTCGACCTCTGCCAACAGCAAAATTTGCTCGTCGGCGCCGTGTACTGCTTTATCAACCCGTTTGACTTGTTCTGCGTGAACTTGCATGGTGATGGTCCCTCGCATTCTGCCGATGTCTTCATAACGGCTGAATCAGGCCAGGCGCATACAGGACAGGCGTAAAAACCCAAAAAAAGAGCGGGCAAACTGGCGTCTTCCAGTCTTTCCCGATCCGGGGGGCGGTTCTCGCACGCTGGAATCGACCCATTCAAAGTGGAGCGCGTGCCTGTCGTTCGATCCGCTACTTTCGGCCTGGCGGCACGGGAACGCAAAACGGGCGAAGCGGTTTCCATGGCAACCCTGAGGCTGCCGCCGTGAACAGTACTGGCCCCTCAGACCGGCACCGTGTAATTCAGCGTCATCCGCCCCCCGTCAACCATCACGATCTCGCCGGTGATGTAGCTGGCGGCATCGCTGGCCAGGTAGGCGACCGTGTCGGCAATTTCCGAGGGTTCCCCCAGGCGCTTCATTGGCGTGCGGCTCATGATGCGGGCCTTGGCCTCTTCGCTGGTCAGCACGGCCTTGGCGGCCAGGTCGGTGGCAATGGTGCCGGGCGCCACGGCATTGACGCGTATGCCTTTGTCTACCAGCGCCAGCGCCATCACACGCGTGAGCTGGTTGATGCCGCCCTTGCTGACGTTGTAGCTGGCAATCGTGGGAATCGTGAGCACGCTGTTGACCGAGCTCATGTTGACGATGCTGCCTTTGCCGGTTTTGGCCATTTCGCGTGCCACGGCCTGGCCCACGAGAAACGAGCCTTTGAGGTTGATGCGCAGCACCGCGTCAAAGTCGGTTTCGGTGATTTCCAGAAAATCGGCGGCCCTGAAAATGCCGGCATTGTTTACCAGCACGTCGATGCGGCCGTGCGCGGCGATGGTTTGCGCCACCAGTGCATCGACCTGGGTCTTGTCGCCCACATCGCAGTGCACATACAGGCCGCCCACGTCACGGGCCAGCGCAGCGCCTTTGGCGTCGTCGATATCGGCAATGACCACCTTGGCCTGTTCGCGCGCAAAGCGCCGGATGCAGGCCTCGCCAATGCCCTGCGCGCCACCGGTGACGATGCAGACGCGGCCGGCCAGCCCGAATGAAATGACCGAAGAGTTGCTGGGTGCTGGAGCGTTCATGTCCGGATGGTACCAGCGCACGCCGCCATGAATTTAAGGGCGTTTTCCGCCACCTCGGTGGCAGCCAGTCCCGGCTTGTACAGGGCCGAGCCGATGCCGAAACCGCTGGCTCCCGCAGCCAGGTAAGGCGCCATGTTGTCGGGCGTGATGCCGCCTACCGGCATCACCACTGTGCTGGCCGGCAACACTGCGCGCAGCGCCTTCACCACGGCGGGCGTGATCATTTCGGCGGGGAAAATCTTCAGGCCGGTGGCGCCGGCTTCCAGCGCACCAAACGCCTCGCTGGCGGTCATCACGCCAGGCAGGCAGACCATGCCCAGACGCACGGCTTCACGCACGACCGCGGGGTTGAAGTTGGGCGAAACGATCAGCTGGCCGCCGGCTGCCTGCACATTGCGCACGTCGTCAGGCGTGAGCACGGTGCCGGCGCCAATCAGCGCCTGGGGATACGCGCCTGCCATGGCTGCAATGCTGTCCAGCGGCTGCGGCGAATTCAGGGGGATTTCGATCAGTGTCCAGCCGGTGGACACCAAAGCGTGGCCGACCGGCAGGGCCTCTGCAGGCTGCAGCCCGCGCAGGATGGCGACCAGCGGAACGGTCTGCAGGGCATTGGAGAGTTTTTGGTGGGCGTTCATGGTGTCTGGTTGGTTTTTCAATGTTGGGGCAGGGTGTCGGCAATGGCGCGCAAGCCGCGCCAGGTAGCGCCGTCGCCGACGCGCTGGACCGTGACACCCAGCTGCGCCAGCGCCTGTTCATAACGGGCAGTCAGCGCGGGCGCGCCCATGACCACCACGCTATCGCCGCACTGCAGGGTTTGGGACTTCAGTTCTTCGCCAATGACCAGCCCCGACAGGTAGCTGGGCAATGCGTCGGTGGCCATGCGCTTGAAGAGTGACAGGGTGCGCGTGCTGAAGGCCGTGTGCAGCAGGCCCTGGCTGCGCAGGGCATGGGCCACACCCTGCTCAAAGGCTGCTGCGTCGGGCGCGTGATCGGTGGCCGGCAGCGTGCGGGCCAGGATGGAGTGCTGGCGCAGCAGGGCGTACAACTCGCCGGTCATCCAGGTTGAAAAATCCGTGACACGGCGGTTGCTGACGGTGACCCATTTGCTGTGCGTGCCGGGCAATACCAGCCGGGCGTTGTCCAACCCCAGCAGCTGCAGGGCGCCGAACACCTGGGTTTCTTCTCCGCGCATCACGTCGGGTACACCGCCGGTTTCAATGCACAAGCCGGGCACGATGGCGATGCGGCCCGGCTCCACCCACGCAAGCTGACCGGCAATGCTGTCGAAGCCCGCAGGGCAGGGGCAGTAGGGCGCCTCCAGCCAGCCTTGCTGACTGCCGGCCATGCCGGAAATCAGGCACAGGGTTTGCGGGTTCATCCATGCGCCAAAGCAACTGTCAAACACCGCGGGAAATTCACCTGGCGCGACGGTCAGGATGCCGCGCGCAAAGGCGCGCTCTTCCAGCACCTGGCCATCGGGCGCCAGCAATGCGCCGCGCAGCGAGGACGTGCCCCAGTCAACCGCCAGCAGGCGGCTCATGGCTGGGGCCTCGCGCGCGGGAGGCGCAACAGCGATGCGGCGGCGATCAGGCCGCACCGGTGCCCGGCGCTTCCCGTATGGATCGGACTGAATTGAGGGATGGTGTCGCCATGTGCGACGCCATCAAATTTCCTGGCTTGCATTGAACTTCCTGAAAAAGACAGCGGCAGGGCGTCCTTCAGGCAGTGATGGGGGCCGGGACGCGCCAGCTGCACCCCTGGTCACTGCCAGAGCGGCGCCGACCGGTGCTTGCGGCGCGAGGCAATGCGGTGATTGCCTCGCGGGGAACGTCAGTGATTATCCCTCGGGACAAAAGCCCCGCGCTTGCCCACCAGAAAGTCCAGGTCCACGCCCTCGTCGGCCTGCAGCACATGGTCAATGTAAAGTTTCCAGTAGCCGGATGTCAGCGGCGGCGCCGGCGCCTTCCAGTCGGCCATGCGTTTGGCGAGTTCTTCGTCGCTCACGTGCAGGTGCAGCCGGCGGTTGGGTACATCGAGTTCAATGATGTCGCCGTTCTGGACCAGCGCCAGCGGGCCGCCTGCCGCCGCTTCGGGTGCCGTGTGCAGCACGACGGTACCGTAAGCGGTGCCGCTCATGCGGGCATCGCTGATGCGCACCATATCGGTGATGCCTTTGCGCAGCACTTTGGGCGGCAGCGGCATGTTGCCCACTTCTGCCATGCCGGGGTAACCCTTGGGGCCGCAATTTTTCAGCACCATCACGCAGGTTTCATCAATATCGAGGTCCTCGTCATCGATGCGTGCGTGGAAGTCTTCAATGGTCTCAAACACCACGGCCCGGCCCTTGTGCACCATCAGTTCGGGCGTGGCGGCGCTGGGCTTGATGACGGCGCCGCGCGGCGAGAGGTTGCCGCGCAGCACGGCAATGCCCGCCTTGTCCTTGAAGGGCGTGCTCAGCGGCATGATCACGTCAGTGTTGTAGTTCTCGGCGTCGGCAATGTTCTCGCCAATGGTCTTGCCATTGGCCGTGATGGCACCGGTGTGCAGGTGCTGCGCAATTTCCTTCATCACCACCGGCAGGCCGCCGGCGTAACAGAAATCTTCCATCAGGTATTTGCCGGAGGGCTGGAGGTTGACTAGGCAGGGCAGTTCGCTGGCCAGCCGGTCGAAATCGTCCACCGTCAGGTTCACGCCAATGCGCCCGGCAATGGCAATCAGGTGAATCACGGCGTTGGTGGAGCCGCCAATGGCCGCCAGCGTTTTGATGGCGTTTTCAAACGCTTGACGCGTCAGGATTTTGGAGAGTGTGAGGTCTTCGTGCACCATCTCGACCGCCCGCCGGCCGGCCATGCGGGCCAGCACATTGCGCCTGCCGTCCACCGCGGGGTAGGCGGCGTTGCCGGGCAGGCCAATGCCCAGCGCTTCCACCATGCTGGCCATGGTAGAGGCCGTGCCCATGGTCATGCAGTGGCCATGGCTGCGGTGCATGCAGCTTTCAGCCTCAAAGAAATCCTGCAACTTGAGCGTGCCGGCGCGCACCTGCTCGCTCATGCTCCACACACCCGTGCCGGAACCGAGCTCCTGGCCGCGCCATTTGCCGCTGAGCATGGGGCCGCCACTAACACCGACGGTGGGCAGGTCCACGCTGGAGGCGCCCATGACCAGGGCGGGTGTGGTCTTGTCGCAGCCCATGAGCAGCACCACGCCGTCAATCGGGTTGCCGCGAATGCTTTCTTCCACGTCCATGCTGGCCAGGTTGCGGTAGAGCATGGCGGTCGGGCGCAGCAGGGTCTCGCCCAGCGACATCACCGGAAACTCCAGAGGAAAACCGCCGGCCTCGTACACACCGATCTTGACCTGCTCCGCAATCGTGCGGAAGTGGCTGTTGCAGGGGGTGAGTTCGCTGAAGGTGTTGCAAATGCCGATGACGGGGCGACCGTCGAACTGGTCATGCGGCACGCCCTTGCCCTTGACCCAGCTGCGGTAGGCAAAACCGTCGCGGTCCTGCCGTCCAAACCATTGCTGGCTGCGTAATTCTTCGGGTTTCTTTTTGGGTGTCTGGTTACTCATGATGTGCTGCGTTTCCGTAAAAGTTTCAGTTAAGGATTCAGGGTTTGCATGGATGTCAATCAAGACTCAATCGTATGATGATAAGACAATACTGCCCCATTATGGCAATTCGTCAAGCCTGTTGAACTGAGGAGATTCCCTTGCCCAAAACCGAAATCCTGGCCGTCGCCAAGCTGCCGCCCTACCTGATGGAGCCTCTGCGCGAAACTTTTGTGGTGCATGAGCAAATCCACCAAACCGACCCGGCGGCATTTGCCGCTGCCGCCGCACATATCCGCGCCATCGTCGGCAGTGGCGAATCCAAGGTGCCGCGTTCGCTGATGGAGCAATTGCCCGCGCTGGAGATGATTTCCATCATGGGCGTCGGCTATGACGGCGTGGATGTCGCCGCGGCGCGGGAACGCAACATTCCGGTGACGCACACCCCGGGCGTGCTGAATGACGACGTGGCCGATCTGGCGATCGGACTGATGCTGAGCGTGGCGCGCCGCATACCGCAAGCCGACCAGTATGTGCGCAGCGGCCGCTGGCCCGAGGGGCCGATGCCGCTCACGCGCAAGGTCTCCGGGGCGCGGCTGGGCATTGTGGGTCTGGGCCGCATCGGGCAGGCCATTGCCACCCGCGCAGAGGCTTTCGGCATGTCGGTGGCCTATACCGCTCGCAGCCGCAAGGCGGAACTGGCCTATGCCTATTACCCGAGTGCGCAGGCACTGGCGGCCGAGGTCGATTTTCTGGTGCTGATCACGCCCGGCGGTGCTGGCACCCGCAAGTTGATCAATGCCGATGTGCTCAGGGCGCTGGGGCCGCAGGGCTACCTGATCAATGTCGCGCGTGGCTCGGTGGTCGATGAGGCGGCACTGGTGGAGGCTCTGCAGCAGGGCGTGATCGCCGGTGCCGGGCTCGATGTGTTCGAGAACGAGCCTGTCGTGCCGTCCGCGCTGTGGGCCCTGGACAACGTGGTCCTGACGCCGCACACGGCCAGTGCCACGCGGCAGACGCGCGGCGCGATGGCCGACCTGGCGGTTGCCAATCTGCGCGCCCATTTTGCGGGTGAACCGCTGCTGACGCCAGTCCCCGAATGCCAGTAAAAGCTCGGGGTTTTCCATAGGTTTTCGGGACTTTAATCATCATATGATAGCAACGCAATTGACCTCCCGAACATGATCAAAAACGTCCACGGCAACACGGTAGACCTGCTAGGCGAAGCCATCGTCGCGGGCCGCTATGCGGTCGGCCAGTCGATCCCGCCCGAGCCGGTGCTGTGCGAGCAGCTGGGGGTCAGCCGCACGGTGGTGCGTGAGTCGGTCAAGTCGCTGGTGGCCAAGGGCCTGATCCATACCGGCCCCAAAGTCGGCACGCATGTGCTGCCGTCCGACCAGTGGAACTGGTTCGACCCTGACGTGATTGCCTGGCAGTCGCGCGCCGGCCTGTCGCCCGAGTTCATCCGCGACCTGCAGGATCTGCGGCTGGTGGTGGAGCCGGCGGCCGTGAAGCTGGCGGCGACCCGCGCCACCGATGACGACATTGCTGAAATCGAGGAGGCCTATGCCGGCATGCACCGCGCGGTGATGGGCGGCGGCGACTACGTGACCAGCGACCTGCGTTTTCACCAGGGGCTGTTGCGCGCCTCGCACAACCGCATGCTGGTGCAGATGAGCAAGGCGCTGGGCGCGTTGCTGCGCACCAGTTTCGAGATTTCCACGAGCAAGAAGGACGGTCCGCGCAGCTCACTGCCGCTGCATCGTGCTGTGCTCGATGCCGTGGTGGCGCGCAATCCGGTCAAGGCCGAGCGCGCCGTGCTGGTGCTGATCGAAGGGGCGCACAAGGACATCGAGCAGGTGCTCGGTTCGCGCCGCCGCCTGCCTCGCGTCCACCGACCCGCTTTGCCGCTGAAAGCGGCCTGATTCCCGCAAGCCTTTCCTCACCAACCAAAGAAGGAGACTGTCGATGAAGTTCAAACTACTTGCCACAGCGGCGTTCATGACCACGGCGCTTTTAGCCGGCGGCCATGCAGCAGCCCAGGAGAAACTCACCGTCTGGTGGGTCAAAGGCTTCTACAAGGCCGAGGACGAGGCCCTGTTCGCCGCCATCAAGAAGTACGAAGACAAGCACAAGGGCGTCAAGATCGAGCTCTCGCAGTACCCGATTCAGGACATGATTCCGAAGACGGTGGCGGCGCTGGACTCGGGCAATCCCCCCGACGTGGCTTATGCCGACGTCTATGACTTCCAGGTCACGGGCAAGTGGGCTTTCGACGGCAAGCTTGAAGACATCAGCAGCGTGATCAACCCGATCCGCGCGCGCTTTGCGCCCAACACGGTCGAGACCGCCTTCCTGTACAACGACGTCGCCAAGACGCGGGCCTACTACGCCTTCCCGATGAAGCAGCAGACCATGCATATCCAGTACTGGGGTGACATGCTGGCGGAGGCTGGATTCAAGGAGTCGGACATCCCCACGGGCTGGAAGGATTACTGGTCATTCTGGTGCGACAAGGTGCAGCCTGCCTATCGCCAGAAAACAGGCAACCGCACCTTCGGCATTGGCCAGCCGCTGGGCGTGGATTCGAGCGATTCGTTCTTTTCATTCCTGACCTTCATGGATGCCTACAACGTCAGCCTGGTGAATGACAGCGGCAAGCTGCTGGTCGATGATCCCAAGGTGCGTGCCGGCCTGATCGGCGCCCTGACCGATTACACCCAGCCGTATGTCAAGGGTTGCACCCCGCCGTCGTCCACCAGCTGGAAGGACCCGGACAACAACGTCGCCTTCCATAACAAGACAACCATTCTTACCCACAATGCGACCATCTCGATCGCGGCCAAATGGCTTGACGACATGAACAATGCCGCCTTGAAGCCCGAGGAACGCGAGCTTGCCAAGAAGAACTACACCGAGCGCATCCGCACCGCAGGCTTTCCAAACAAGCCTGACGGCAGCAAGATGGTCTATCGCTCTGCGGTCAAGACCGGTGTGGTGTTCAGCCAGGCCAAGAACAAGACGCGCGCCAAGGAGTTTGTGGCCTTCCTGATGCAGGAAGAAAACCTGACCCCCTATGTCGAGGGCTCGCTGGGCCGCTGGTTCCCCGTCATGAAGGCGGCACAGCAGCGTCCGTTCTGGAAGGCTGACGTGCACCGCACCGCCGTCTACAACCAGTACATGGCCGGTACGGTGAATTTCGAGTTCACCAAGAACTACAAGTTCACGATTCTCAACAACGAGAACGTCTGGGCCAAGGCGGCGAACCGGGTCCTCAACGAGAAAGTGCCGGTTGACAAGGCGGTCGACGAAATGATCGCCCGTATCAAGACCGTCGCGAACTAAGAGCCAAGTCTGTTCATTAAAGAAAGCCGCGCAACCGTTCCCCTCGCGGGAGCGGTTGCGCGAGGAGCGATGCCATGAGCACTATCACTGTAGACCAGGTGAGCCCGCCCGCGGGGTCTGCCAGCAAGGGCCTGACGTCGTGGGAACGATGGGGAATGATCCTGGTCATTCCATATCTGCTGATTTTTCTGGTGTTTGTGATTTACCCGGTAGGCTACGGTTTGTGGCTGGCGCGGGAACCGCAGACCTATGTACGGCTTTTTGCCGATCCGATTTTTTTCCGCACGGTGATCAACAGCGTCGTGTTCATCATCGTCTCGGTCAACCTGAAGATGATCGTCGCGCTGTTTCTCTCGGGTTTCTTCCTGAACACGCGCTGGTGGGTCAAGTGGCTGTCGCTGGTGTTCATCCTGCCCTGGGCCGTACCCTCGATTCCGACCATCCTGTCGATGCGCTTCATGCTCAATCCCGAGTGGGGCGTGATCAATACCCTGATTTTCAAGCTGACCGGCATCGACGGCCCGAACTGGCTCAATGACCCCACGCTGGCACTGTCGTTTTCCATGCTGGCCCACATCTGGAAATCGCTGCCCTTCTGGACCCTGATCCTGCTGGCGGGCCGCATGGCGATTCCGGCCGAGCAATATGAGGCAGCATCGGTGGATGGCGCCTCGAGCTGGCAGAAGTTCCGCTTCATCACGTGGCCGTCCATGCGCTCGCTCTACCTGACGTCCACCATTTTGTCGATGATCTGGACGCTGGGCGATTTCAACAGTGTGTACCTGCTCACGGGCGGCGGTCCGGCTGACCTGACACACGTGCTTGCCACGCTGGGCATCCGTTACCTGCGGCTGGACCAGGTCGACCTGTCGCTGGCCTCCATCGTCGTGGCACTGCCGCTGGTGCTGCCGCTGGTCTATTTCATGATGAAACGGCTCTCCAAATGAACTCGCACGCTCACATTCGTTCGCTGCCCCCCAGGGGGGTGCCCGCCCTCCTGGACGCGGTTCGTCGGAGGGCGATATGAAACGCATCACCCTCAAGATGGTCGCCACCGAGGTCAAGCTGCTGCTGATTGGCATTCCCTTGCTCCTGTGGACCCTCATTCCGATCTACCACATGGTGCTGTTCGCCATTTCTCCGCGCGACCAGGCGACCTCGGGCCGGCTCTGGCCGAAGAACCCGACGCTGGACAACTTCTCTTTTGTCTTCCACCAGAAGCACTTCTACCTCGACCACTTCTGGGTGCAGATGGGCAACTCGCTGGTGATCGCGCTGTCGGTCGGTTTCCTGACGCTGACCGTGTCTACGGCGGCGGCATTTGCCATCAGCCGGCTCAGGGTACCCGGTGGTCGCACGGTCATGAACATGGCCTTGTTCACCTACTTCATTCCGGCGGCGTTCCTGGCCGTGCCCATGTACAAGACCATGGGCAACTACGGCCTGCTCAATAGCCAGTGGGCGCTGATCCTGGCGATGGTGACGATCGCCTCGCCGTACTGCATCTGGGTGCTCAAGCAGGCATCCGACAAGCTGCCGTACGAACTCGACGAGGCCGCCATGATGGACGGTGCAACGGCGCTGCAGCTTTTCCGCCTGGTCTACCTGCCGCTGATGGTGCCATCGCTCGTCGCCGTGGGTACTTACGCATTGCTGCTGGCCTGGAACGAGTACCTGTATGCGTTCCTGCTGCTGTCCAACGACACCAGCGTCACCCTGGCCGTGGCGCTCGGTAACTTCCTGTCGGCCGACGATTCGCCGTGGGAACTGCTGATGACCACGGGTCTGATCTACGCGCTGCCGCCGGCGGCAATCTATTACACATTCAAGCGCTACATGGTGTCTGGCCTCACGGCTGGCGCTGTCAAGAGCTGAGCAAGAAAGGGCAGCCAGATGGCATCCGTATCATTCCAGAAAATTGAAAAGAATTTCGGCAAGGTCAAGATCATCCACGGCATCAGCTTCGACATTGCTGATGGCGAGTTCGTCGTGCTGGTCGGCCCTTCGGGCTGCGGCAAGTCGACCTTGCTGCGCATGCTGGCTGGTCTGGAAGAAATCAGCGGTGGCCAGATTGCCATTGACGGCAAGGTCGTCAATGACCTCGAATCCAAGGACCGCGACATCGCGATGGTGTTCCAGAGCTACGCGCTGTATCCGCACATGACGGTGCGTGACAACATGGCCTTCAGCCTGAAGCTGCGCAAGGCCGACGACGACCTGACGAACAAACGCGTCGGCAATGCGGCGCGCATCCTGAACCTCGATCCGCTGCTGGACCGCTTCCCGCGCGAGCTCTCGGGCGGGCAGCGCCAGCGCGTTGCGATGGGCCGGGCCATCGTGCGCGACCCCAAGGTGTTTCTGTTTGACGAGCCGCTGTCCAACCTGGACGCCAAGCTGCGCGTGGCCATGCGCGCCGAAATCAAGGCGCTGCACCAGCGGCTCAAGACCACCACCGTTTATGTCACGCACGACCAGATCGAAGCCATGACCATGGCCGACCGCATCGTCGTGATGCATGACGGCATCATTGAGCAGATAGGCACGCCACTGGCCCTGTTTGACCGGCCTGCCAACCTGTTCGTCGCGCAGTTCATCGGCTCGCCGGCGATGAACGTGCTCAAGGGCGTATTGCGTCAGGGCGAGGGCAGCAGCTGGGTCGAGGCGCAGGGCAGCCGCTGGCCGGTAGGCGTTCTCCAGCACGGCCACGACGGGCAGGCGGTGAACTATGGCATCCGGCCGGGTGACCTGAAGATTTCAACCACGGGCCAGGGCATCGCGGCCAAGGTCATTGTGGTGGAGCCCACCGGCGCGGAGACCGAGCTGCTGCTGCAAGTGGGCGATGAACAGCTGATCGTCGTGATGCATGGGCGTACCAATGTCCAGCCGGATGAGCTCGTCACGCTGGAGATCGCAGCCAGCAAGGCTCATGTGTTCGATGCTGCCAGCGGCAGCCGGGTTGACTGAAGAGAGCGGGCAGCACACGTTCGTTCCGCGTGTCATGGAGCCGGATATTTTCGTCGTCATGGGCGTCAGCGGCAGTGGCAAGAGCACGGTTGCGTCGCAACTCGCCACCCGCCTCGGGCTGGCGTTTATCGAGGGCGATGAACTGCACTCGCCCGAGAACGTGGCCCGCATGGCTGCCGGCGTACCGCTGACCGATGCCGACCGCGAGGGCTGGCTCAGGGTGCTGGCCAATCGTATCCGCGAGGCGCGCCTCGCGGGGCGCGGCCTGGTGCTTTCCTGTTCGGCCCTGAAACGCGCTTACCGCGATGTGCTGCGTCAGGGCTCGCCCGCCGTGCGGTTTGTGTACCTGCATGGCGAACGGGCCCTGCTGGCCGAACGCATGGCGCAGCGCGCCGGTCACTATATGCCGGCCACCTTGCTGGACAGCCAGCTGGCGACACTCGAGGCGCCCGACGCCAGCGAGAACGCACTGACCTTCAACATCACAACACCCCCCGATGTCATCGCCGCCGCCGTGGCGATGACGGTTTCCCCACCACACTGAATCAGCATTTCCGTGAGTATTTCCATGAGCACTTCGAACCCTTTCCGGCTGGATGGCCGGCTCGCACTGATCACCGGCTCTTCGGCCGGCATCGGTTTTGCGCTGGCGCGCGCGCTCGGGCAGGCCGGCGCCACCCTGGTCCTCAATGGCCGGGACGCCGGCAGGCTGGAGCAGGCGGCGGGTGTGTTGCGCGGCGAAGGGCTGAAAGTCCACACGCGGATGTTCGACGTCACGCAGGCCGAGGCGGTCGAGGCGGCGGTGCAGGATGTCGAGAGCACGCTGGGTGCCATCGAGATTCTCGTGAACAACGCGGGTATGCAGCGCCGCATGGCCCTGCATGAGTTTTCCACCGAACAGTGGCATGAACTGATGCGCACCAACGTCGACAGCGTGTTCTTCATGGGCCGCGCCGTGGCGCGCAAAATGATAGAGCGCCGCCGCGGCAGGATCATCAACGTCTGCTCGGTGCAAAGCGAACTGGGCCGACCCAACATCGCACCCTATACGGCGAGCAAGGGGGCGGTCAAGATGCTCACCAAAGGCATGGCGATTGATTGGGGCCCGCATGGCATCAATGTCAACGGCCTCGGCCCCGGCTATTTCAGGACCGAACTCAACGAGAAGCTGGTCGCCGACGAGCAGTTCAACGCCTGGCTGATCGGGCGCACGCCCAGCCGGCGCTGGGGCAACGTCGAGGACCTGGGCGGCGCGGCGGTGTTCCTTGCCAGCGATGCCTCGAGCTTTGTCAACGGCCACATCCTGTACGTCGACGGCGGCGTGACCGCCACCCTCTGACTCTTTAATTTTTTGAATCTTTGAATCTTTGTCCGACTTTGCCATTTGAGGAGAAATTCATGCGCGCACTCGTTTGCCACGCACCGTTGGACCTGCGCCTGGACTCATTCGTATCCGATCAACCGGGCCCGACCGAGCTCGGCGTGCGCATCGCCTATGGTGGCATTTGCGGTTCGGACCTGCACTACTTCCAGCACGGCGGCTTTGGCACCGTGCGCATCAGGGAGCCCATGGTGCTGGGACACGAGGTGTCGGGCGTGATCGAGTCGGTGGGCAGCGCCGTCACACAATTCCAGGTTGGCCAGCGCATTGCGGTGTCGCCCTCGCGGCCCTGCGGCACTTGCCGCTATTGCAACCTGGGTTTGCAGAACCACTGCATGGAAATGCGTTTTTACGGCAGCGCCATGCGCTTCCCCCACGTGCAGGGCGCATTCCGCGAGCACCTGGTGATAGATGCCAGCCAGGCCCATCTGGTTGCCGATGACCTGCCGCTGGCCGAGGCGGCGCTGGCCGAGCCCCTGTCGGTTGGCCTGCATGCCATCACGCGCGCCGGCTCGGTGTTTGGCAAGCGGGTGCTGGTCACGGGCTGCGGTCCGATCGGCTTGCTGTTGATCGCCGGCCTGCGGCGCGCTGGCGCGGCGCACATCATCGCAGCCGACATTGCCGATGTGCCTTTGGCCTGCGCCGCGACGCTGGGTGCGGACGAGACCATCAACCTCGCCCGCCAGCCTGGTGGCCTGGCACCCTATGCGCTCAACAAGGGCATGATCGAGGTGATGTTTGAGGCCTCCGGCAGCGACAAGGCCTTGCGCGGAGGGCTGGACGTGATGGCGCCGCGCGGCGTGGTCGTGATCGTTGGCCTGGGCGGCGATATCAGCGTGCCGATGAACCTGCTGGTCGCCAAGGAACTGGATGTGCGCGGAACTTTCCGTTTTCATCAGGAGTTTGCGGTCGCCGTGCGCTTTCTCAACCAGCGCCTCATCGACGGCCGGCCGGTGATCACGCATACCCTGAAGTTCGACCAGGCGGCGGATGCCTTCAAGCTGGCGGGCGACAAGGGCCGGGCGCTGAAAGTGCTCATCGATTTCAATGCGCCTGTGGCGGCATGACAATGCACGCAGCCCCGACCCTGATCGCTACCCCAAGACGACACCGGAGATTTCATTGACCACCTTCACCAAAGTCATCCTTTATACCGACACCGATGGCCGCGCGAAATTCCGCGAGGAGGCGGTCGCGTTGACCGAAGGCTCGCCGCAAGCCCTGCTGTCGCCGGTGCTTCCCTCCACGGGTTACCAGCTGCGCCACAGCCCGGTCGGGTTTCGCAGCCAGTTTCATTGCACGGGGACGCCGCAGTGGGTCGTCATTCTGGGCGGCCAGATGGAGATTGGCCTGCAGGGAGGCGTGTCGCGGGTGTTCAAGCCCGGTGAGCATTTTTATTCAGCCGACGTGCTGCCGCCGGGCGCCACCTTTGACGCGGCAGTGCATGGCCACTGGAGTCGCCAGGTGGGGCCGGATCCGCTGGTGACGCTGTTCGTGCAGGGCTGAGCTCTGACGACTGAGGGCTGAGGGCGTAAAAGGCCCGGAAACTCAGTGCCTCAGTGCGACCGCAACTCGCCTGAAAGCAGCACACGAGTGCCGGGCTGGCCAAGCTGTACAGCAGCGATCAGCGCGGCGGCCACATCGGCCGCCGGGATGGCCCGGTAATTGTTCGGGACCAGCGGTTTGAACAAGGTCATGGCGGCCAGCGCCTATTTCTCTCCGGGGCGTGGCGCCTGTTTCAAGGCGGTGCGGTCGCCTGCGAGCAGTGATGGGCGCGCGATCACCACGGTCTCAAACCCGAGGCCCTGAACGGCATCTTCCATTTCGCCTTTGACGCGGTTGTAGAAAACCGGCGACCGGCTGTCCGCGCCCATGGCGCTGACGACACCCAGGCGGGTGGCGCCGGCGGCGCGAGCTGCGCGTGCCACTGCCACCACCGCATCAAAATCAACGGCGCGAAAAGCCTCGCGGCTACCCGCCACCTTGATCGTGGTGCCCAGCGCGATGAAGACGTCATCGACCGCCGGTGCGTTGAATTCGTTGAACGAGTCCGTTACCTGCACCACCAGCCGGGCGTGCTGCCGGGCTGGTGTACGGCGGCCCACAGTGTGAACCGTCGAGTAAGCCTTATCGGCCAGTAAACGAGCCAGGACCGCCTGGCCGACGAGGCCCGTTGCCCCGGCCACCAGCGCCACCCGAGCCGCCGCCGCCGGAGCGGTTGCCCCGGAAGTTGTTGCGGTTGCCGGTGGGTTGGCCGGAAGACGGGAATCCGGACGAGGCGTGGCTGGCGGGCTGCTGGTTGTCGAAGTCATTGCGAGGCTCGCTGCGTGAGTCATTCCTTGGCGCACGGGGCTGCTCGTCGCGCTGACGCGCCTGCGCATGTCGCGGCTGGGCAGGCTGACCGCCTTGCGAATAACCCGAATTCTGGCGCGGCTGACCCGGATTGGGGGTGCGCGGACCACGTCCACTGCCATTGCCACCACCGGCGGGGCCACGTCCGCGGCCGCCTCCGTTGCCGCCATTGCCACCATTACCGCCGCCGCTCGCGCCGCGCGCGGGCTGGGCGCCTTTGGTGTCACGGATGCGCTGCATCATTTCGCTGCGCGCTGCTTTCGCGGCGGCCTGCATCACGTCACGGCTTGGCGGTTTGCCGAGGCCGCCCCAGATGGTCTGGCGGCCCATGGCCAGCGGCTCGGCTCTTTCGCCAGGCTCGGCTTCAAAGCCGGGCACCAGCACTTTTTCAATGTTCTGTTTGGTGAAGCGCTCGATGTCCTGCATGAAGCCTTCTTCGTCCAGGCAGACCAGGCTCACCGCCTCGCCGCTGTTGCCGGCGCGGCCAGTGCGGCCGATGCGGTGCACATAGTCTTCACTGACGTTGGGAATCTCGTAGTTCACCACATGCGGCAATTCGTCGATGTCAATGCCGCGGGCTGCGATGTCCGTGGCGACCAGTGCGCGGATCGTGCCGTCCTTGAAACCCTGCAGCGCCTGGGTGCGGGCGGTCTGGCTCTTGTTGCCGTGCAGGGCCATGGCTTCAATGCCGTTTTTGGTCAGGTGCTCGGCCACGTTGTTGGCGCCAAACTTGGTGCGCGTGAACACCAGCACCTGGCTCCAGTTGTGCTCGTTGATGATGTGGGTGAGCAGCGCCTTCTTTTTGCTGCGGCCCACCGGATGGATCGTCTGCGTGATGCGCTGCACCGTGGTGTTGCGCGGCGTCACCTGAATGTGCAGGGGGTCACGCAGCAGGCCATTGGCCAGTTCGCGGATCTCGTCGCTGAAGGTGGCGCTGAACAGCAGCGACTGCTTGTGCTTGGGCACCAGCGCCAGCACTTTCTTGATGTCGTGGATGAAGCCCATGTCGAGCATGCGGTCGGCTTCGTCGAGCACCAGGATCTGTACCTGGCTCAGGTCCAGCGTGCCCTGGCTTGCATGGTCGAGCAGGCGGCCGGGAGTGGCCACCAGGATGTCCACGCCGCGGCGCAGTTTGTCGATTTGTGCGCCCATGCCGACGCCGCCGAACATCACCATGGAGGTGAGTTCCAGGTATTTGCCGTAGGTGCGTACGCTTTCTTCGACCTGCGCGGCCAGCTCGCGGGTCGGCGTCATGATGAGGGCGCGCACGGCGTTGACGCCGCGCCGGTTGGTCAGCCGGGGTTCGGTAGACAGGCGTTGCAGCAAGGGCAGGGTGAACGCGGCAGTCTTGCCGGTACCCGTCTGGGCGCCGCCGAGCAGGTCGCCGCCGGCCAGCACGGCGGGAATCGCCTGTGCCTGGATGGGCGTGGGGGTGTCATAACCTTGCTCAAGCACGGCTTTAAGAATGGCCGGGGCCAATTTCAATTCTTCAAATGTCATGGTGTTGCACCGCTGGGGTGCTATAGATCGGCCTGTTGGGCGCCTTGTTTGAAAGCAACCCGCCAGTCAAAGGCAGATGGGATCAGAAAATCGGGCCAAAAAACATCGTAGGCAAGTACTGAAAGTAATACCCGGGATGTGCCCAAATGTTGCAGGCAACTGGAGCCAGCAACCCGCGTATTGTCGCACGGAACGATAATCGGGGTATTCGCGCAAAAAACACGTCTTGCCAAAAGGCGTTGCCCCCGAGGCGCAGCGCGTGGTTTTAGCCTGCAGATGACCCTGCAAAAAGCCTGTAAAAATAGCGGTTACAGGCCGTGTGCAGCCCGTTTTCTTGCATTGTTTTTCATTTTTACCAAAGTTGATCCTGATGGCCCAGTACGTATTTACCATGAACAAGGTCGGCAAAATCGTGCCGCCCAAGCGCCAGATTCTCAAAGAGGTGTCGCTCAGCTTTTTCCCGGGCGCCAAGATTGGCGTGCTGGGCACCAACGGTTCCGGCAAGTCCACGCTGCTCAGGATCATGGCCGGCCTGGATACCGAGATCGAAGGCGAAGCCACGCCGATGCCGGGACTGAACATTGGCTACCTGCCGCAGGAGCCCAAGCTCGACCCCGGGCACACGGTGCGCGAGAGTGTCGAGGCCGGCATGGGCGCGGTATTTGCCGCCAAGGCCCAGCTCGAAGCGGTGTACACCGCCTACGGCGAGCCCGATGCCGACTTTGATGCCCTGGCCGCCGAGCAGGCTCGCCTGGAAGCCATCATTGCTACCTCGGGCACGGATTCCGAGCACCAGCTCGAGATTGCGGCCGACGCGCTGCGCCTGCCGCCCTGGGATGCCCAGATCAGTGTTTTGTCGGGTGGCGAAAAACGCCGCGTGGCCTTGTGCAGCCTGCTGCTGTCCAAGCCTGACATGCTGCTGCTCGACGAGCCGACCAACCACCTGGACGCTGAATCGGTGGACTGGCTGGAGCAGTTTTTGCAGCGCTACTCGGGTACGGTGGTGGCCATCACCCACGACCGCTACTTCCTGGACAACGCAGCCGAATGGATTCTGGAACTGGACCGCGGCCACGGCATTCCCTGGAAAGGCAACTACAGCAGCTGGCTCGACCAGAAAGGTGAGCGGCTGGCGCAGGAGCAAAAGGGCGAAGAGGCCCGCGCCAAGGCCCTGAAAAAGGAACTGGAGTGGTCACGCCAGAACCCGAAAGCGCGCCAGGCCAAGAGCAAGTCGCGCCTCGCACGTTTTGAAGAGCTGTCGGATTTTGAATACCAGAAACGCGTCGAGACCAACGAGATTTTCATCCCGGTGGCCGAGCGTCTGGGCAATGAGGTCATTGAGTTCAAGGGCGTCAGCAAGTCCTTCGGCGACCGTCTGTTGATCGACAACCTGAGCTTCCAGGTGCCGGCCGGCGCCATCGTCGGCATCATCGGCCCCAACGGCGCGGGCAAGTCCACGTTGTTCAAACTGATTGCCGGCAAAGAGCAGCCGGACAGCGGCGAGGTGGTGATTGGCAAGACAGCGCGCATGGCTTTTGTGGACCAGCACCGTGATGACCTGGCCAATGAAAAAACCGTCTGGGAAGATATCTCGGGCGGCCTCGACCTGCTCACCGTCGGCAAGTTCACCATGCCCAGCCGCGCGTATGCGGGACGCTTCAACTTCAACGGCGCCGACCAGCAAAAACGCGTCGGCATGCTGTCGGGCGGTGAGCGCGGCCGTCTGCACCTGGCCAAGACACTGATTGCCGGTGGCAACGTGCTGATGCTTGACGAGCCGTCCAATGACCTCGATGTGGAAACCCTGCGCGCGCTTGAAGACGCATTGCTCGAATTCGCCGGCTCTGTCATGGTCATCAGCCATGACCGCTGGTTCCTCGACCGCATTGCTACGCACATCCTGGCGGCCGAAGGCGACAGCCAGTGGACCTTCTTCAACGGCAACTACCAGGAATACGAAGCCGACAAGAAAAAGCGCCTCGGTGAAGAGGGCGCCAAGCCCAAGCGTGTACGTTTCAAAGCATTGCATTAAGTTCTCGCGGTCGCTCTACTAGAGCGCAGCAGCCCACTCCTTCTCCCTCTGGGAGAAGGTCGGGATGAGGGCTGGCGGCGTGTGATGTTGCGCTGTGCCTGGTTGAAGGCCGAAGGCCCTCACCCCCGCCCTCTCCCAGAGGAAGAGGGGGCAATGCCGATGCGAGAAAATTTCTGTGGACTGTGGAGATAGGTATGACCGACGACGAAGTCCTGACTCAAACCCGTCATTGGCTCGAAAAAGCCGTGATCGGGCTCAACCTGTGCCCGTTTGCCAAGGCGGTGTACGTCAAGAACCAGGTGCGCCTGGTGGTGAGCCACGCGCGTCATGCCGACGACCTGCTCGAAGAGCTGGACCGCGAGCTGGACCTGCTGGTGGCCACGCCGGCCGAAGAGGTGGACACCACGCTGCTGATTCATCCCACGCTGTTCGAAGACTTCCTGGACTTCAACGATTTCCTGGAAATCGCCGAAGGCGTGGTGGACGAGCATGGCCTTGAAGGCGTGGTCCAGCTCGCCAGCTTTCACCCGCAGTTCCAGTTTGACGGCACCGGGCCTGACGACATCAGCAACTACACCAACCGCGCGCCATTTGCCATCCTGCACCTGCTGCGCGAGGAGAGTGTGGAGCGTGCGGTGGCAGCATTTCCCGAGGCTGACGCGATTTTCGAGCAGAACATTGCGACGCTGGAAAAACTGGGGCTTCAAGGGTGGAAGGCCTTGGGGTTGCAGGGCGAGGTTATATGGCGAGGTGGCAAGGAAAATTAGTCAGCCACGTGCGCTGATACGTTGATGCGCTGACGTGTTGACCTGATTGCGCAGCCGGTCGGCGCTGTTGTTGCTTGCCGAAGCCAGGGTGTTCGCCCACCCGGCCTTTCCGTCGCGTATGAACGCGGCGAGGCCATGACGCTGCCGGGGCCCGCCGGCTTTTGCTTTGGCCGGCGCACTTCCCTTGTTCCTTCCTTCTTCTTTCTTCTTGATGGTGTCGCCCGGCGGCTCCCAGACCGCGCATCCGCCGACGGCTTCACCCGCATTGGACATGCACAGTATTGGGGCGGTGTCCTACAGGGCGGGTATTGCAGGCATCGGTAGGCTTATGGTGCGGAGCGATGGATTCGCTCGCGGCTTTGCTGACTGTCCCGACACATCAACTTGAAAGAGGTGTTCCATGAAGCTACTTCAATCTCTAAAACTGGCCCTGGGCGGTCTTCTTCTGGCGGGCCTCGCGGCTTGCGGTGGTGGTGGCGGCGGCGGAGGTGGCATCGGTACCCTCAAACTGGCGCTGACTGACGCGCCGGCTTGCGGTTACGACGCCGTCAATGTGACGATCGAGAAAGTTCGCGTGCACAAGAGTGACAGCGCCGGCGATGCGGATGGCGGCTGGGCTGAGATCGTGCTCAATCCTGCCAGGCGCGTGAATCTGCTGAACCTGACCAACGGGGTTCTCGACGAACTCGGCCAGACACCCTTGCCCGCGGGCAAGTACACGCAACTCAGGCTGGTCCTGACCGCCAATAGCGGAAGCAATCCACTGGCCAATTCCGTGGTGTTCACTGACACGAAAGCCGAGGTGGCGCTCAAGACACCGAGTGGCCAGCAGTCCGGCCTCAAAACCAATATTGACATCGACATCGCTCCCAACAAGCTCGCCGATTTCGTGCTCGACTTCGATGCCTGCAAGTCTGTGGTTTACGCGGGCAATTCGGGTCAATACCTGCTCAAGCCGGTCCTCACCATGATTCCGCGCTACATCTCCGGCGTGTCCGGATTCGTGAACACGTCGATAGTGAACGGCACGACCACGGTGTCCCTGCAGCAGGGCGGCGTCATCATCAAGTCCGCCACGCCCAGGAGCGACGGCACCTTCCTGCTGCAACCGGTTGCCCCGGGCAGCTATACGCTGGTGCTCACAGGATCGGGCCGCGCTACGGCCGTCGTTACCAGCGTGCCCGTGGTGACCGACACGGTGACGGCCCTGAATACCTCGGCCACCGCGCTCAACCCACCGGTTTCCGCTACGGGTACCGTGAATGGCACCGCGCCGCTGGACACCCTGGTGCGTGCGCAACAGATCCTGGCGGGTGGCACCACAGTGGAAGTGGCGGGGCGTTTTGTGGATGGGCTGGGTAATTACACCTACCTGCTGCCCGTCGATGCACCGCAGGTGGCGCCCTACGTGGCATTACCCGGTCCGCTGGTATTTGTGGCCGATGCGGGTGCTGCCGGCAAGTACACGCTACGGGCAAGCCTGACCGGATTCACGGACAAGACGGCCATACTCCCCGTGTTGACGTCCGGTGCCACGATCACCACCAACTTCACGTTTCCCTGAGTGATCAACAGATGAAGCTGGCAGGCCCTGAAGCCTGAACAGCCAGGAAAAACGGCTTGACCGACGGCCGGCGCTCCACAGGTATTTACCGGAGCGTCGGCGAGCAGATTTTCCTGCGCAGCCACCGGGGTGGGCGATGCCCGCGGAGCGTTCGCCACGCAAACGAGAAGCGGCAAAAGAAAAGAGGCAGGAACCCTGCCTCTTTTCTCGTTGGGGGTTGCCTTGTGGCCACTGCTTCAGGCCGGGCTTGCCGGTCAGGCCTTTGTGCAAGGCATGGTCCCGGGCCATCACGGTCCCACAGGCTTTGCCCATCCGCACAGGCAGAGGCATAACCCGTGTTCTGGCGGTCCAGCGCCTCTATTGATGTTTCCGTAACTCATGGCACCACACCGTTCGGGCTGAGCCTGTCGAAGTCCTTCGACAGGCTCAGGGCGAACGGTAGAAAAGTGCCTGCCAAGATGTATGAAAGTCTCAATAGCCCGGCTTGAGGGGCCGCTATGGTCGCTACTGCTTTTGCAGCTTCTGGCGCACCAGCTGAATGTTGTTGCGCAGCGCGTAGAGTTCGTCGGTGTAGGACAGCGGGACAACAATTTTCTCGGCACGGCTTTCCATCTGGTTGAGCTCGTCAATCAGCGGGCCCGTATCCTTTGCCTGCCCGGCCCGGCTCTCGATGTTTCGCAGCTGGCCATACCATTTGAAAATGCGCGAACGCACCCGAAACTCATAGAGCGGTGGCACGATGCGCGACAGCGGCAGCAGCACCGCGATGATGATACCCATGACCAGCCACATCCGTTCGACCAGGTTGGCCACCCAGAAGGGCAGGTAGCGCTGCAGCAGCGGCGCACCGGCCTGAATGCTGCGCTCGGCCTCTTTGGCCACCGGCAATTCGTTGTTCTTCACATTCGGGTATTCGCGCGCCCGCTTGAACCAGCCGGCGCTGCCATGGATCTCGTTGCCGGCCAGCGCAAACAGCTGCAGCAGCGCCGGGTGCGTGCTGGCCCGCGTGAGCAAGGTGGTGGTGGGCGCCACCAGACGCACATCCTGCGGCGGAATATTGGCGGCCAGATCCACCACTCCGCGCGGCAGGACCGCTGGACTCAGGAATTCAAAACGCCGCGAGTAGGCTTCACTCTGCGCAAAGTCCATGAGCTTGACGCCCGGCGTTTGCAGCAGCATCTGCACCATGAGCGACTCGGGGGCTGAGGCGAACACAATGGCGTCCAGCTCGCCGCCGAGAAAGGCGACGGTGGCGGGGGTTTGCTCGAGCCGGGAGATTTTCAGCGCGCTGCTGTCAATGCGGTTGCTTTCGAGCAACTTGCTCATCAGGTTGGGCACACCGCTGCCGGGGGTACCGACGTTGACGCGCAAGCCCTGCAGTTGCGTCAAGGTGCTGAGGGTAGCGCCGGAGGCGGCACCGTCTGCCGAGGCATTGCCGCGCGGCGCTGCGGATGCGACTTTGCGCGCAGCGGCCTCGCGGTAAAAGAGCCACACCGGCTCCAGGAACAAGCTGCCCAGCGATTCCAGTTTTTCATTGTTCTCCACGCCAGCGTCGCCCGTGCCACCCTGCACAAATCCCAGGTCGGCCTTGCCCTCGCGCAGCAGCTGCAAATTGGCGGCCGATCCTTCAGAGGGCAGCAACACGACCTCGATGCCGTCCTTCGCAAGAATGCGCGCGTAACGCTTGCCAAACTCTTCGTAGGCGCTCTGTGCGGGGCCTGTGGCCAGCACCACCCGCTTGGGCGGATTCGGATCCAGCCACCAGTAGGCCAGCACCAGCAGCGTGATGGCCAGCAAAATGAAAGGGCCGGCGGAGACGGCCAGATCGCGCAGCGACAGCAGCGTGTAGCGTATGGTTTTAGGCATGTTGCGAACCATAGCATGGAGGGCGCTCAAAACGCCCGCAGCAACGGCTGCACAAAGGCGGCACAAAGGCAAACCAGCGGCCTGCTGCGCAGACCGCCAGGCTGGCCAGGCAGGGGCGTCTCAGCGCCAGGTCATTGGGGTCGGGCGAATCAGCGCATGGAGGCCATGCTTCATCTCGTCGCCCGGATCCGGGTGATGACCGGCTCGTCATCTTGCAGTTCCACTGAAAAACGAACCTTGTCGCCGGCCTTGAGCGGTTTCAGCATGGCCGGATCTTTCACCGTGAAGGGCATGGTCATGGCGCCCATGTCGATGCTCTTGATGCGCTCGTGCCGAAGCGTCACGATGCCGCGGCCAGCGTCGACCTGGACGACCCGGGCGCTGACCACTTCTGCCTGGGTAGCCGGTGGCGGGCCGGCATGCGCCGGTGCCAGGGTGACCGCCGCGCACAGCGCCGCCAGCACCAGCATGGGCCGCCCAAATAAAAGTTTTCTCATTCCAGTCTCCAGAAGATGGGGCAGGGCATCGGTTGCTTTTTTTCAACACGTCCGCCGGGCTGCGGGAGGTTCAATTCCAGTTCGGAGAGATTGAACCGCGGGAACAATGGATTCCCCTGAATGAATGGACCGCTTACTTGAGGGTCTGAATGGACAACACGGTATACGCCCCATTGATCTTGTCCGCGGTGAAGCTGACCTTGTCGCCGGCCTTCACCTGCTCCAGCAGGGCGCGGTCCTGGACCTGGAACACCATGGTCATGCCGGGCATATCGAGGTTTTTGATTTCGCCATGCTTGAGCGTGATTTTGCCGGCATCCTTGTCGACCCTGCGGACTTCGGCCTCGGTCGCGGCCGTCGGTGAAGAGGCCTGTGCCACGGCACTCAGGGCGCACGCGGCCAACAGAGCGGTGATCAGGGATTTAAAGTTTTTCATGGAATGATCCTTCAGGTGCGGTGGTAACTTTGATAAACACGGCTGCCGCCATCGCGGTTGATGAGCAGCACGTCATACGGGTCCTTGCGCCCGCCATAAACCGGTGCGTCCATGCCGGGCGAACCGACCGGCATGCCGGGCACGGCCAGGCCGATGACCGATGGGCGCTCTTTCAACAGGCGGTGGATTTCCCGGGCGGGCACATGGCCCTCGATGGCATAGCCGTCCACCAGCGCGGTGTGGCAGGAGCCCAGCTTCTCGGGCACGCCAAGCCGGGTTCTGGCGGCTGTGTTGCCACCGTTATTCACCTGCACCTGAAAGCCACCGGCTTCCAGGTGCTTGACCCAGTCCTGGCAACAGCCGCAGTCCGGGTCTTTCCAGACCGTGACCTGGGGTGGTCCGCTGCGTGCCAGCACGCGCAGCGGCTGCGTGAGCAGCGCCGCCGCGAGTGCAGCCAGCGGCAGCCGCAGCGCCGCCCGGCGGGAAACGGTATCAACGTTTGTGATCTGCATGGCCATCTCCTTTAACATCGCCTTTGATCAATACCTTGCTGCTGGCTACATTGACCAGTCCCTTCATGCCGGCCTCATAGTGCCCGGGCTGCAGGCAGGCGAAGTCGACCTTGCCCGCCCGGGTAAATTGCCAGATGATCTCGCCGCTTTTGCCCGGCGCGACCGTCACCATGTTGGCGTCTTCGTGTTCCATTTCCGGGTTTTTCTTCATCACTTCGTAGTGCTCCTTCAGGTCTTTTTCCGAGCCCAGCACCATCTCGTGCTTGACCCTGCCGAGGTTCCTGGCGACGAAGCGGATGGTCTCGCCCTGCCTGACGGCGATTTTCGAGGTGTGAAAGCGCATGTCGTCCGTCATGTCGACGACCACCGTGCGCGTCACCCGGGATGCCACCCCAGGCTTGCCGATCGCGTCGTCCGCGTGAGCACCGCTGTGGTTGCCCGCCGCCAGCGCCGACAGGGCAAGGAAAGCGCACGGCAGCGCGAGCAGGGTGTTACGTAATGTCATGGAATGCCTTTTCAACGGTATTGGTAAAAGAATGTATGCGTGCTTCATATCGGAGTCTGGTTTGTCGATGTCTGGTATGTCAGTGCTTCATGGCGCCCATGGGCTTGCGGACCTGGACTTCGACTTCTTTCATCGGCATGTTCTGAACAGGCATTGATTTTCCGCCTTCTGCGGCAAAGCGTGCAGGATTGGGCAGTGAGCCCGTCCATTCATAGGCGACTGCACCGGCCGGGTGCTGGTGCCAGCCCGGATCCTTGTAGTCACCGGGCTTCTGGTCCTTGCGTACCTTCAGCACCGAAAACATGCCACCCATCTCGACCGATCCGAAAGGTCCCGTGCCCGTCATCATGGGCGCGGTGTTGTCGGGCAGGGGCATTTCCATCTCGGCCATGTCGGCCATGCCGCGTTCGCCCATCACCATGTAGTCGGGAATCACGTTGGTGATGTCCCGGGCGACCTGGCGGTGGTCCACGCCAATCATCGTGGGCACGTCGTGGCCCATGGCGTTCATTGTGTGGTGGCTCTTGTGGCAATGAAAGGCCCAGTCCCCTTCCTCGTCGGCCAGGAACTCGATCTGCCGCATCTGGCCTACGGCCACGTCGGTCGTCACCTCATGCCAGCGCGCCGCTTTGGGTGTCGGGCCGCCATCGGTGCCGGTCACGACAAATTCATGCCCGTGCAGATGGATGGGATGGTTGGTCATGGTCAGGTTGCCCATGCGGATGCGCACCTTGTCGTTCTTGCGCACCACCAGCGGGTCAATGCCCGGAAAGACCCGGCTGTTCCAGCTCCACAGGTTGAAGTCGAGCATGGTCATGATCTTGGGCGTGTAGGCGCCGGGGTCGATATCGTAGGCGTTGAGCAGGAACACAAAGTCACGGTCCACCTCGTCAATCAGTGGATGCTTTGCCCTCGGGTGGGTGATCCAGAAGCCCATCATGCCCATGGCCATTTGCGTCATCTCGTCGGCATGCGGGTGGTACATGAAGGTGCCCGGGCGCCTGGCCACGAATTCGTAGACAAAGGTCTTGCCTGGTGCAATGGCGGGCTGGGTCAGGCCCGACACGCCATCCATGCCATTGGGCAGGCGCTGGCCGTGCCAGTGCACGCTGGTGTGCTCCGGCAGCTTGTTGGTGACGAAGATGCGCACCCGGTCGCCTTCCACCACCTCGATGGTCGGGCCGGGCGACTGGCCGTTGTAGCCCCACAGATGGGCCTTGAAGCCGGGTGACATCTCGCGCACCACCGGCTCGGCCACCAGATGGAACTCCTTGACGCCGTTGTTCATGCGCCAGGGCAGCGTCCAGCCATTGAGCGTGACGACCGGGTTGTAGGGGCGGCCCGTGCCGGGCACCAGCGGTGGCATGGTGTCGGGCTTGGTCTGCAGGACCGGCTCCGGCAGGGCCGCCATCGCCACCCGGCTGACCGCTGCGGCGGCCACGGCGGTGGTCAAGGCTCCCGCGCCGGTCAAAAAGTTTCTTCTGTTTGTCATATCAGTTCCGTTCATCAGTTTGCGCGGCCATCAGTGACTGGCCGTTTCGCCGCCGCTGGAAGTGGGCGCGGCCATCATCAAGGTGGTGGGCTTGCCTGTCATGGACGCGGCAAGCGCGGCATCGGCCAGCCAGAACTGCTGGGAGGCATTGATCGCTGCCGTGACGCTGGCGATCTGCTCGCGGGTGTCGGCCAGGAGCTCGAACACCCCGATCAGCATGCCGTTGTAGCGCAGCACGTTTTCGTCGGCCATGGTTTTGCGCAGCGGCACGATCTCGTCGCGGTAATGCCGGGCCACGTCGTAGGCGGTGCGGTAGGCCGAGTAACTTTCGCGCAGCTGCGACGAGGCGTTGCGCAAGGTGCTTTCATAGCGGTTGGCGGCGGCCAGCGACTGTGCATTCATCGCGTCGCGCTGCGCGGAGCCCCAATCAAAGATCGGCAGGCGGATGCCCAGTTCATAGCCTTTGCGCGGCGTGCTGGTGCCCGCAGCGTTGTCGAACACGGTGTCGCGGCGCAGGCCGAGCTCCACATCGACCAGGCTGTTGAGCAGGTTCAAGCCCTGGGACTTTCCCGCCACCTCCAGCTGGTGGCGCGCCATCTGTACATCCAGGCGCTGCTGCATGGCGTTGGCGGTCACGACGCCGGGTTGGCGCGGCTCTTTGGGCAGGTCGGGCAAGCGTTCGGGCAGTTTCAATTGCACCGCCTGCTGGTCGCTCAGGCCCAAAAGCCGTATCAATTCCTCGCGTGAGGCAGTGGCCGCATGCTGCGCAGAGGCCAGTTGCGCCGTGGCCTCGGCATAAAAGGCATGCTGGCGCGCCCGCTGCAGCCGGGTAAAGTTGCCGACCTGCTGCATGCGCCTGGCGAGTTCCGCACTGGCCTGCGCAGAGGCATTGACCTGCACGGCGTATTGCGCTGCCTGCTGCGCAGCCACGGCCCGCACCCATGCCTGCCGCACTTGGGTGACCTGCTCAACCACATTGGCGCTGAGCTGAACCTTGGCCTGCGCGACCTGGCCGCGCGAAATCGCCTGGCGCTGCGGCAGCGTCAGCAAATCCAGAAGACCGAACGACAGCAGGCGACCAAGCTCGAGTTCATCGCCAAAGCGCAGCCGCTCAAACGTGAACACAGGGTTGGCCATGCGACTGCCCTGGTTGGCCGAAGCCAGATCGGACCAGCTCTGGGCCAGCAGGGTTTGCACGGCCGGGCTGTTGGCCAGGGCCAGTTGCACGGCATCGCCCATGCCCAGCGGCCCGGCCAAGAGCTCGCTCGCCAGTTGGCTGCGGGCCTGCTGCTGCTCACGGGTGCGGCTCAGTTCGAGCTTGCCCTGGGTGAATTCGAGAGTCGTCTCGTTGGTTTCCCGGACGGCCTGATCCATGCCGACGGAAGCGCAGCCTGCCAGCACAAAGCTTGCCGCGGTCAGGGCGCTCCGTCTGAAAATGCCTGTCACGCGGGTCTCTCGGGTCGCTCGGGTTTCCTGGATCTCTTGCATGGTGGCTCCCGTCACGGTCTGGCCTGTGCAGGGCGGTCATCGGGCCGGGCCGCTGCATCCGGGGCGTGTGGCTGCCGGGCATGCCTGGCGTACTCGCGCCAGCCCCCGATACGGCCCACGCTGTCATTGGCTTCCTTCCAGGGAACCATCCGGTCGTCGGCATAGGGTTGGTAGCCCTCCAGCGCCGAGCGAAACGCGGCTGGCGTGGTGTCCTGTTGGGCCGTTGCCGGTGTGCCTGGTGCCACCGGTGCCTTCGGAGCGGCGGCCTGTCCATGGGCGGCGCTGGCCCACAAGGCCAACGCCAGCATGGGCAGTGCGAGCAGCCCCGGGGCGGGGTTTGAACTAAAACGAATGCTCACAAAAATCTCCTGAATGACATGCTGAGGCGACGGCGGCATCGCGCTTGGGCCGGCTGGACGGATGCTGAAGACCGTACCGGCTGCAGGTACAGGCCCACTACGGGCCTGGAGGTCAGGAAATGGGTGGTTTTTGGCCCAGTGCGGCTTCGGCACTGGCAAATTGCGCTGCCGCTGAAACGGGCAGGGCGAACGGATGAAAGACCGGGCGCGGCGTCAGTGCGGCAGGAGACAGCGCCACCGTATGGCAGGCCTGGCAGGTCGGGCAGGAACCGCACTGCCCATGAGCGCTGGCATCAGAGGCGTGGTCGAGGCAGTCAGGGCTTGATGCCGAGGCAGAGGGCGTGTCTGGTTGCGCGTCTGCTTGCATGGCCTCTGGTGCGGTCATTTCATGGTGAACATGACCGGTCTTTCCTGCGTTGTGGGCATGGGGCGCCGTGGTTTTTGCGGCAATCTGACGGGCCTGCCCCTGGCTGGCTGCCATGTCGGTTGCCATCACGTCACCCATCCATCCGCGCAGGGGCAGCAGGGCGATCATCAGGGCCAAGAGCAAAAAACGCATGGGTGAATGATAGGGGATGTGGTGAAAAGTTCCGGCCGATTCGAAATGCGGCTTCAGTACGCGGCTTTATTACGCAGCTTTACGATGCAGCGTCAGGATGTCGCGGTTTTGAACTCCCGAAGGCCCAGCCGCAGCACCGCCCAGCCGCTGGTGATGGCCAGGCCCGCCATCACGGTCGCCACCGCCAGATCGGGCCAGGCCGTGCCGGTGCCGAACACGCCGAGCGCCGCCAGCATCACCGCGATGTTTCCGATGGCGTCGTTGCGTGTGCAGAGCCAGACGCCACGCATGTTCGCGTCACCGTCACGCCAGGCGTACAGCATGGCGGCCACGCCGCCGTTGGCCAGCAGCGCAAGCAGGCCGATGGCGCCCATGGTGAAGGCCTCGGGTGTGCCGCCGTGTGTGAGCATCCACAGCGCCCTGGCCACCACAAACACGCCAAACAGCAGCATGCTGGCCCCCTTGAGCAGGCCGGCGCGGGCGCGCCAGAGCAGGCCTGCAGACAGCACTGCGAGGGTGACGCCGTAATTGACCGCATCGCCAAAAAAATCAATCGCGTCGGCCAGCAGGGAGACCGAGCCGGAACGCAGGCCCGCCCCCACCTCCACGCCGAACATGGCCAGGTTGATGGCGAGTGCCATCCACAGGATTTTTTTGTAGCGTGGACTGAGGGCCCTGTTCATGGCGTTCTCGTCGTGGTCGCAGCAGTGGGCCGACATGGGGGCTTCTCCCGATTCAGGGTTGATGGCAAGATTGGAAACCCTGGACCCACTTCAAGGTCAAGCCGGCGGCCTGAATGGCCCCGAAATTTCCGGGGGTAAGCGGTTTCACTGGCCGGCACTCCGGCAGGCGGTGTCCAATGAAAAAAGTGTTTGGATGTTTTTTTGTCGAAGGCACAAGGGGATCAGGAACTTGAATAGGCAAATTGCGCGCTGGCAACCGGGGATTGTGGCGGCGCTGGCGTCGGCTTTCCTGTTTGGCGCCGGCACACCGCTGGCCAAATGGCTGCTGGACCAGGTCAGCCCGTGGATGCTGGCCGGGCTGCTGTATCTCGGGTCTGGCCTGGGCCTGGGCCTGTATCGCCAGCTGCGGCGGGCCGCCACCCCCCGCCTGAATCCGGCTGAAATTGGATGGCTGGTCGCGGCGGTGGTGTGCGGCGGTGGCATTGCCCCGGTGCTGTTGATGTGGGGCCTGTCGGCGATGCCGGCCAGCCATGCGGCCTTGCTGCTCAATGCGGAGGCCGTGCTGACGGCGCTGCTGGCCTGGGTGGTGTTTCGCGAGAACTTCGACAGGCGCATTGCCCTCGGCATGGCGGCCATTGTGGCGGGCGCCCTGTTGCTGAGCTGGCCTCGGCAGGAAGGTGGGCCTGGTGCACTGGCGCTGACCTCGCTGACCGCATTGTGGCCCGCGCTGGCGGTGACGCTGGCGTGCCTGTTCTGGGCGCTGGACAACAACTTTACGCGCAAGGTCGCGCTGGCCGATGCGTCATGGATTGCCTGCGTGAAGGGGCTGGCTGCCGGCACCACAAATCTGCTGCTGGCTTTTCTGGCCGGTGCGGCGCTGCCCGGGCTGGCCAGGGTGTCGGTTGCCATGCTGGTCGGTTTGCTCGCTTATGGTGTCAGCCTTGCGCTCTTTGTGGTGGGCCTGCGGCACCTGGGCGCCTCGCGCGCCGGCGCTTACTTCTCGACCGCGCCATTTGTCGGCGCGCTGTGCGCGGTGATGTTTCTGGGTGAGCCCGTCACGTGGCAGTTGCTGGCTGCCGCCGCCCTCATGGGCCTCGGAATCTGGCTGCACCTGACCGAACACCATGCGCATACGCACCGGCACGAGGCGCTGGAACACGAGCACATGCATGCGCATGATGAGCACCATGCGCATGAGCATGTTCCCGCGGTCGAGGGGCAGCATTCGCACCGTCACAGCCACGAGCCCATGACCCACAGCCATGCGCATTACCCCGATGCCCACCACCGTCATGACCACTGAAAGGAGGAGCGACATGCGCACTGACAGTGCGACCCCGGCACCGTACCGCATCAGCGAGGCGGCCGCCCTGAGCGGCGTGTCGGCCACCAACATCCGGTTCTATGAAAAGGAAAAGCTCCTGAGCCCGCATGGAAGAAGCGAGAACAGCTATCGTTGTTACAGCCTTGGCGATGTGCACCAGCTGCGCTTCATCCGCCTGTGCCGCGCCATGGACATGTCGCTGGACGAGGTGCGCACGCTGCTGGGGCTGGACCTCAACCTCAAGGCCGATTGCGCTACGGCGCGGCAGTCGCTCGACGGGCACCTGGCCCATGTGCGCGCGCGTCTGGCGGAGCTCAAGGCCCTCGAGAAAGACCTGAAGGCCTTGCGCAACCGCTGCGATGGCACCGACGCGCACTGCCACATCATCGAAGCGCTGCACGAGCTGGCCGATGCCCTGCCGATGCCGGGCAATCACTCCGCCGCGGTCAAGCGGCACGTCTGAGGCTGAGGCGTGTTGACAGGCGTCAGCTTGTCTGAAGCTGCAATTGCGCCTTGTCAATCCACAGCTGCAGGCTGTCCAGCAAGTCTTTCTGGCTGAAAGAGCAGCTTTCTTCGGTGAACAGGGCGCCGGACTCCAGTCGGTTGAGCAACTGCCCCAGCACCTCCGAAAAACGCGGTGGCAGCGCGGCGGCGAGGAGTTGTTGATCCGTCGCAAGCTGCGAAAAAGCGGCAACACCCAGGGTGTCGGCCCGCAGTTGCTGAAGCGCGGTGTGCAAAGTGTTGAGCTGGTCTTGCGCGGTCATGGCGTTATTGTAGAAACGTGCTCCCATGGAGGCCTGGATGGCCGGTGTTTCTCCAGCGCTGGACACAATACGGTTCAGTCAAGCCCTTGTCCCTGGTTTGTGGTTTGTCATCCCGGACTTGATCCGGGATCGAATGGATTGCGGGTCAGGCCCGCCACGACAAGTCAAGGTGCTGGTCATTGCGATGCAGGGTGAATAACTTGACTGAACCGTATTGGCGCCAGGGGGGCGACAGGCTGGCCAGACGGCTTTGCCGGCGGTCGCCCCGCGCGTCATGGTGGTCATGCGGACGGCGCCCCCAGCGTGAAATAAAAAGTGGCGCCCTGGCCCGGGGCGGACTCGGCCCAGATCCGGCCGCCGTGGCGTGTGATGATTTTCTGCACCGTGGCCAGGCCAATGCCGGTGCCGGCGAATTCCGAGACGGTGTGCAGCCGCTCGAACGCGACAAAAAGCTTTTCCGAATAGGCCATGTCAAAACCGGCGCCGTTGTCCTGCACCGCATACACGGTTTCGCTGTCCGGGCCGCTGCTGCGCCTGAAGGTTATGAGGGATTGCGTTTGCCCGCCGCAGAACTTCCAGGCATTCCCCAGCAGGTTTTCCATGACCTGCCGCAGCAGGTGCGGGTCGCCCTGGACGACCAGCCCCGGCTGGATATCCGGCAGCGCCTCCCGGTCCGGCTCGCGTTCCCGCAAGCCGCTCATTATCGATTCGGCCATGGCGCTCAGATCAATGCTTTCCCAGCGCATGCTGGTCCGCGACACCTGGGCGAGCAGCAGCAAGGAGTCAATCAACTCGCCCATCTGGATGACCCCGGCATGGATGCGGGAGAGGTAGTGCGTGCTGCGCTCTGTTGCCGCATTGGCGCCGATTTCCTTGCCGAGCAGGCCGCTGAATCCGCCGATGACGCTCAGCGGTGTGCGCAGGTCGTGTGACACCGAGTACGAGAAGGCTTCCAGTTCTTCGTTGGCCGCCTGCAACTGTGCCGTGCGTCGCCGCACACGCTCTTCAAGTTCCGCATGGAGGCGCAAGATTTCCTGCTGGGCCTGCTTGCGTTCGGTGATGTCGCGCAGCACCCCGACAATGATCCAGTCCTCCCCGGCACGCTGGGCATGCCGGTGAATTTCTACGTCTACCTCGGAGCCGTCCTTGCGCCGCAGGCGGGTTTCCAGCAACTCGGCGGCGCCGTGGTCGGCGATGAGGCTGTCGTAGATGCCCCCCAGTTGCTCAAGCCCCGCCGCGCCCAGCTGGCTTGGGCCTATCTGCAACAGTTCTTCGCGCGTATAGCCAAGCAGGTTGCAGGCGGTTGTATTGACGTCGACAAATCGCATGGTGGTACGGTTCACCAGCGTGATCGCATTGGCGGTGGCATCCATCGCCGTGCGGAAGCGTTGCAGGTCGGCCGTGCGCGCCTGTACCTGCTGCTCCAGGAGCATGCTGTGGCGCTGGAGAAAATCGCCGCATTCTTTCAGGCGCAACAAATTGCGCACCCTCAATTTCAATTCGGCCCGGTCGACCGGTTTCGTCAGGAACTCTTCCGCCCCGGCGTCGAGACCCGCCAGGCGGGCGCCGCGGTCGGTGAGCGCTGTCACCAGGATGATCGGAATGTTCGAGGTGGCGGGGCTGGCTTTGAGCTGGCGGGCCACCTGGCAGCCGTCCATGCCCGGCATCATGATGTCGAGCAGTATCAGGTCCGGTATGAGCCGTGCAATCGAGTGCAGTGCCTCTTCGCCACTGGCGGCGCTCTGTGTGACATAACCTTCGTGCCCCAGCAGCACTTCAAGGAGCTTGCGATTCTGGCTCTCGTCATCGACGATGAGGATGGTGGCGGGGACGGCGGTCATGGCAACTGCTCATGGGGGCTGATGCACGGCAACGGCCTGGCGGGCCGCTTGCGGCTCACCTTTGGCCAGCAGCGTGTCGATGGCTGCATACAACTCCCGGTAGCGCAAGGGCTTGGCGATATACGCGTCGCAACCGGCTACCCGGGTCTTTTCCTGGTCCTCTTTCATCGCCATCGCGGTCAGCGCGATGACGGGAATGGCGACGGTGGCGGGATCCCGCTTCAGCAGCGCCGTCGCCGCCAGGCCATCCATGCCGGGTAGCTGGATATCCATCAGGATCAGGTCGGGCTGGTCGGCCCGCGCCATGGTCAGGCCGGACTCGGCGTCGACGGCGCACAGCACCGTGTGGCCGGCGTTACGCAGCAGCAGCGATGCCAGTTTCATGTTCGCCGCGTTGTCTTCAATGATCAATATTCTGGCCATCTGGCATCCCTTCTACGTTCTACTTTTTTAGTTTCCGCTTTCTAGTGTGGCAGCAATGCGCGTCTTACTTCGTCGATGAATTGGGCAGGGTTGAATCCGGCTTTTCCGACAAAGTGGATTTGCTTGCCCGAGTGGGTGGTGAGCGCGGCACGATCCAGTGCCGTGATCTGCTTGGCGGTGACCACCAGGATGGGAATGCGCGCGGTATCGGTGTTGCGCTGGAGCGCCTCGACCACATCGAAGCCGTTCACGTCCGGCATCATCAGGTCCAGCACGATCAGATCCGGCCGCAGCCGCTGCGCCAGCGTGATGGCCTCGCCGCCGCCATAGGCACGCACAATCGCATACGCTGGGGCTGGCAGGAAGGCGGCAATCACTTCGACGGCTTTTGGGTCGTCATCGACCACCAGAACCGTGTAGGTATGTCTTTTGGCTGGATGCAGGCCCAGATTGGCCAGGGAGAATTTCAGCTGGGCACGGCTGACCGGTTTTTGCAGTACGGCTGCAGCGCCGTGGGTGAGCGCCATATTGCTGTCGGCCACGCCGGCAATGATCACCACCGGCACGTGGGCCAGCATGCTGCTTTCACGCAACTGCAGCAGAAACTCCCAGCCACCCATGCCGGGCAGCTGAATGTCCAGCGTAATCAGGCTGAGGGTCTGCTGCGGTGCCAGCAGCAGGGCGTCCTCCGCGCTGGCAGCGAGCAGGACGGTGAAACCCTCGGCCTCCAGCAGCAGGCGAACCAGCTCCGCGGCCTGGGCGTCGTCCTCCACCACCAGTGCAATGCGCTCCCCGGGCTCGGCTGCTGTTCGGGGCGCAGCGGCGGTGGGGGGCAGGGTGGACACGGCTTGAGCTGGCGTACGCAGCGGCAACCACGCCGCGAAGCGCGCGCCTTCGCCTTCTGCGCTGGCCACGGCGACGGTCCCCCCGTGCAGCTCAGCCAATTGCTTGACCATCGCCAGACCCAGGCCGGTGCCCTCAAATTTGCGTGCCAGGCTGCTGTCGATCTGGCTGAACGCCTGGAACAGCTTCGCCATGTTCTCCTTCGAAATGCCGATGCCGTTGTCGCTGACGCATATTTCGAGAAATTCGTGGTGCTCATTGTCAACCAGGGGGAAGCTGTGGACCGGCCAGACACCGGACAGTGTGCCCACGGTGCTGCGCGGGACGCGCTGCGCGCTCAAGGTCACGCGCCCGCCGCTGGCACTGAATTTGACCGCATTCGACAGCAGGTTGTAGACGATCTGTTTGGTCTTGCGCATGTCCAGCAGGGGTAGGCCCAGGTCGTCGGCTGTCTCGAGTTCGAGGTGGATGCGCTGGGCCAGGGCCTTTTCCTTGACGATGGACAGGCTGCTCGACAGCAGGAAGTTCAGGTCAACCGCCTCCAGCTCCAGTGTCATCATGCCCGCTTCAACCTTCGACAAATCCAGAATGTCATTGATCAGGGACAGCAAATGCTGCCCGCTGGTGAAGATGTCGCTGACGTATTCGTGATGGATATCGGTCATCGGTCCCATCAGGCCATCTTTGAGCGCTTCGGAAAAACCGATGATGGCGTTCAGCGGCGTGCGCAATTCGTGCGACATGGTGGCCAGGAATTCGGACTTCATGCGGCTGGCATGTTCCAGCTCGATATTTTTTTCCTGCAACGCACGTTCGAAGCGCTTGTGCTCGGTCATGTCGCGCGCCGCCGCGAAAACGCCCTGCAGCTTGCGGTCGCGGTCATGGATGGTCGCGGCGTTATAGGACACCACCGTTTCCTCGCCGTTCTGGGCGCGCACGGTCAGTTCATAGTTGCTGACCTTGTTCTCGGTGAGCACCCGTTTGATCGCAGCGTCGGCCCGGTCCGGGTCGGTAAAGAAATTCTTGCAGGGCGCGCCAATCAATTCATCGCGCGTGCGTCCGGTGAGGGCCATCATCTGCTGGTTCACGTCCGAGATGATGCCCTGCGGGTCGGTCGTCATGAGCGCGTCGATGTTGGACTCGATCAGCGAGCGGGTGTAGAACTGCTGGTCGCGCAGCCGTTGGTCGAGCAGCGCCTTGGCCGCCTCGACCTCCTTGCGGGCGGTGTTGTCGGTGCCGATCAGCAAATAGCCGATGATGCTTTCCTGCGCGTCGCGCAGCGCGGTGACCGAGACAATGGCGGGAAAGCGGCTGCCGTCCTTGCGAATGTAGCTCAGCTCGTAAATATCCTCGATGCCGCGCGAGGCCTTGAACACCAGCGCCTCAAATCCCGGCGTGATCGGCGTGTCCAGCTCCAGGCTCAGGGCCGCTGCGCGCGCGATCAGTTCTTTCGGGTCCGAGATGTCGGCCGGCGTGATCCTGTTCAGGACGTCAGCAGCGGCATAGCCCAGCATGCGCTCGGCGCCGACATTGAAAATCTGGATGACGCCTTTTTCATCCGTGGCAATGCTGGAGAAATTGGCGCTGTTGAAAATCGCATCCTGCAGGGCGCCCGTCTTGAGCAGCGTCTCCTGGCGCCGGAATTCTGTGACGCCGTCGGGCGCCAGCTGTTTTTCGCCAGCGTCATGCACCGCAAGGGTTTTCGGCATAAATCCTTCCGCGTGAAAAGTCACGCATTAGCAAGCGGCGGACAAAAAAAGTCACGCGACGCGACTGCAGGGCAGGCTAACGGATCGCCACTTCATCCACATCGAAACGCAACCGCCAGGTGGCAAGGACGGGATGAAGCGCTTAAATGATAGCAGACAGGCTTGCTGCGAGGGGCCGGGCCACTGCTGGCGCGGCCGCATGGCCCCGGGCTAAAAACGTTATCGAAGACCAGGAGCCGGCCGTTTCCTTCGTTCGATGAGGTCACCGGCCCGGGTTTCAGCCGATCCCGGCCTGCTGACAGCCGGCCTACTGGATCATTCCGAGAAACTGCTTCAGCTCAGGCGTTTGCGGGTTTGAAAAGACCTCGTCCGGCGGGCCGATCTCGTGCACCCGGCCCTGGTGCATGAAGACCAGCCGGTCGGCGACCTTGCGGGCGAAATTCATTTCATGCGTGACCATCAGCAGCGTCATCCCCTCGGCCGCCAGGCTTTCCACCACCTGCAACACCTCGCCCACCAGTTCCGGGTCGAGCGCGGACGTGATTTCGTCGCACAGCAGCACGGAGGGCTGCATCGCCAGCGCGCGGGCAATGGCCACGCGCTGCTGTTGGCCACCCGAGAGCTGGTCGGGCCAGGCATCGAATTTTTCGGCGAGACCGACCCGCTGCAGCAGCGCACGGGCCTGCTCCTGCGCCGGTGCGCCGGCCGTCTTCTTGACCAGCGTGGGTGCCAGCATGATGTTTTTGCCCACGGTGAGATGCGGGAACAGGTTGAAGCTCTGAAAAATCATGCCGACGCGCTGGCGCAGGTCGCGCATGACCTGCGGGTTGTCGTGCAGCAGGTGCCTGCCGTCCACGCGCAGCGTGCCGCTCTGGAACTCCTCCAGGCCGTTGATGCAGCGCAGCAGCGTGCTCTTGCCCGAGCCGCTCTTGCCGATGATGGCAATCACCTCGCCGGCCTTGACATCGAGGTCAATGCCCTTCAACACCTCATGGCTGCCAAAACTCTTGCGCAGTTGGTTGATCTCCACCAAAGTCTTGTCGGTATTCATTGGGGGGCTGTTCACACTAGCGTCCATTCCTCAATTTCCTTTCAAGCCGGCGGGCATACAGCGACACCGGAAAACACAGCGCAAAGTAGAGCAGCGCCACGCAGCTGTAGACCACAAAGGGCTTGAACGTGGCGTTGGTGATCATGGTGCCGGCCTTGGTCAGCTCGATGAAGCCGATCACCGAGGCCAGCGCGGTGCCCTTGATGACCTGCACCAGAAAGCCCACGGTGGGCGGCACGGCGATGCGAAATGCCTGGGGCAGCACGATGTGGCGCAGCTGCTCGCGAAAACTCATCGCGAGGCTCCGGGCGGCTTCCCATTGGCCCTTGGGGATGGCCTCGACACAGCCGCGCCAGATTTCGGTCAGGTAGGCGCTGGTGTACAGCGTGAGGGCCAGGGCCGCGGCCACCCAGGCCGAGGTATTGATGCCGAACAGCGCCAGTCCGAAATAGGCCAGGAACAGCTGCATCAGCAGTGGTGTGCCCTGAAACAGCTGGACATAGCCGCCGACGGCGACACGGCTGCCGCGCCCGCCCGAGAGTCGCGCAATCAGCAGCAGCAGCCCGACGATGCCACCGCCGATAAAGGCGATCAGCGACAGGGCAACCGTCCAGCGCAGGGCCAGCAGCAGGTTGCGAAAAATATCCCAGAGCGAAAAATCAACCATGGTGGGGTCCGCAACGCAGGTCGGGTAAATGGCAGGACTGCATGCTTACCTGCCGTACAGAAAGCGCGGACCCAGCCATTGCAGCAGCCTGCGCACGCCCATGGCCAGCAGCAGGTACATCAGCGTGGCAACGATGAAGGCCTCGAAGGCGCGGAAGTTGCGGCTCTGGATCAGGTTGGCGGCGTAGCTCAGGTCCTGCACCGAAATTTGCCCGCACACCGCCGAGCCGAGCATCACGATGATGATCTGGCTGACCAGTGCCGGCCACACCGTGCGCAGCGCCGGCGGCAGCACCACCCGCACAAACGTCTGCGTGCGGCTCAGCGCCAGGCTCATGGCTGCTTCAATCTGGCCTTTGGGCGTGGCCTCGATGCCGGCCCGGATGATCTCGCAGGAGTACGCCCCGAGGTTGATCACCATGGCGATCACGGAAGCGGTTTCCGGGGACAGCTTGACGCCTGCAGCAGGCAGGCCAAAGAACACGAAAAACAGCTGCACGATGAACGGCGTGTTGCGTATCAGCTCAACGTAGATGCCCACCACCCACTGCAGCCAGTGCGGCCCGTTGGCGCGCGACCAGGCGCACAGCACGCCAATGGTCACACCGATCAGCGTGGACACGGCCGTCAGGCCCAGCGTCCAGGCCACGCCTTTGGCCAGCAGGGGCCATTCGGCGAGTACCGCGGGAAAATCAAGTTCGATCAGCATGTTCGATACGCATGTTCAATACGCAAGTGGTTGCCGGCGGGGTGGAGCGGGCCGGGAGCCGGCCGCACCGGGAAGGTTTACAGCGGCAGGTCGCCGGTCGGGCGGCCCAGCCATTTCATGGCGATCTTGTCGAGGTCGCCGGATTTCTTGGCGTCGGTGATGATGTCATTGACCTTGGTGCGCAGCTTGTCCTCGCCCTTGGCCACGCCGATGAAGTTGGGCGAGTCTTTCAGCACAAACTTGTATTCGGTGCCGAGCTGTGGGTTCTTGGCCATCATGCTGCCCGCCACCTGGGCGCTGGTCGCCACGAGTTGCACCTGGCCCGCGACGAACGCGGCTACCGTGGAGTTGTTGTCTTCAAAGCGGCGCAGTTCTGTGCTGGAAGGTGCAACCTTGGTGAGTTCGAGGTCGTCCACCGAACCGCGGGTCACCGAAATCGATTTGCCGGCCAGGTCGGGCGCACCCTTGACGGCCATGGTTTTGGGGCCGAACACGGCAATGAAGAAGGGTGAGTAGGCGATGGTGAAGTCCACCACTCTTTCGCGCTCGGGGTTTTTGCCCAGCGTCGAGATCACCAGGTCCACTTTTTTGGTCTGCAGGTAGGGGATGCGGTTGGCCGTGGTGACCGGCACCAACTCCACCTTGACGCCCAGCTTTTGCGCAATGTACTGCGCCACTTCAATGTCCAGGCCCTGCGGCTTGAGGTCGGTGCCGACGGAGCCGTAAGGCGGGAAATCGGTCGGGATGGCGATCTTGATTTCCTTGGCTTTCATGATGTCGTCCAGCGCGGTTTGCGCCTGCACGCCGGACGCGGCCAGCAGCGCCGCTGCGGCCAGGCCAAGGGAAAATAGACGTTTGCTGGATGGTGTGCAGGCTTTCATAGCAGGGCTCCTAGGTAGGTTGAGGGTTCTTCAGTGGGTTTGGCCAGGCGCTGGCCGGGCTTGCGGGCATTTGCAGGCAACTTCTGTGCCGTTGTGGCGCCGGCTGGCGAAAGGGGGCTCAGCGCGCTGCGCAGTTGCGCCAGCGGGTCACCGCCGGAGATCTGCAGCTGCAGGCCTGCCTGCACGCTGCCGATATGCGCCTGCATCAATTGTTCGGCCAGCACCAGGTCGCCTTTTTCAAGGGCCTGCACGATACGCACATGCTCCTCGCAGGACTGGGCCGCGTCGTGCGAGGACTGGTACAGCATGGCGATCAGGGTGGTGCGCGCGGTGAAGTCGCGCAGGGTGTCGGCCAGCAGGTTGTTGCCCAGGCATTCGGCCAGGCACACATGGAAGTCGCCCAACAAAAAGCTGCGCAAGCCGATGTCCTCGCCCTTGACCGCCGCTTTTTCGCGGGTCAGGTGGGTTTTGAGCTGCTTGATGGCGGCCTTGCTGACATCCCGTGTGCAGCGGATCAGGCCCATCTCGATCACGCGCCGGGCCTCGAAGGCTTCGCGGGCTTCCTCCCTGGAGGGCTCGATGAGATACCAGCCCCGCCGCGCACTGACTGTGACGATGCCGCGCGCGGCCAGGTGGGTCAGGGCTTCCCGCACGATGGTGCGGCTGCAATCGAACAGCATGGCCAGCTGCTGTTCGCCCAGGCGCGCGCCCGGCGCCAGCTTTTGCGCCATCACGGCCTCAATGATGCGGTTGCTGATGTGGGAAGCCGTGGTCATGCACAAGCCTGTGCATATCCCGTGCCAGGGTCTGGAGCGGGTTCAACTAATTGGTATACAAGAGATGTGCACCTGTGTGGTGTGCTGGTGCATCAAACTGCGGCTTTTTGGCCGGACCCGCACCAAACGCAGGCGTTGCCGGGTCAGGGTGGGAGGGGTACCATTTTTCTGGCGCTGGAGTGATCAGGAATCAGGCGCCAGGAGTCGCCCATGGAACATCCCACTCGCCCCAATCCTCCAAATCCTCCCAATCGCGGTGGCTGGAAAACCTGCAGCCGCGGGCACAAGTACCGCGGCCCCGGTCCTTGCCCGGTTTGCTGGCCGGGTGGCGTGAAGCGTTGCGCCAGGGCATCGTCCGCGCGGTGATCGCGCTCCTCTTCGTCGTCGTCCTCCTCCTCCCGCGGCGGGTCAGTCGAGTTTCGCGCCCGAGGCCTTGACCGCCTGGGCCCAGCGCGGCATTTCGGCCGCCAGGAACTGGGCGAACTCGTCGCTGCCCATGAAGGCCGGGTCGGCGCCCTGGGTCACCATGCGGTTGCGGATGTCGGGGCTGCTCATCACCTGTTTGAACGCATCGCTCAATTTGGCCGTGATGTCCCTGGGCAGGCCGGCAGGCGCCAGGAAGCCGTAAAAGCCCACGACCTCAAAACCCTTGAAGCCCGATTCGATGACGGTGGGCACATCGGGCAAGGCCGGGTTGCGCTCCCGGCTGGTGACGGCCAGCGCCCGCACCTTGCCTTGCTTGTGGTAGTTGGCCGCCTGGGGGATGGACTCGCCCATGAACTGCACCTGCCCGGCCATCAGGTCGGTGAAGGCCGGCGCGCTGCCGCGGTAGGGAATGTGCACCATGAAGAGCCCGGTGGCGTTCTTGAACATTTCGGGCACCAGGTGGCTGATGCCGCCGTTGCCGGCGGAGCCGTAATTGACCTGGCCGGGCCGTGCGCGGGTGTAATCCACGAACTCCTTGAGCGTATTGACTGGCAGCTTGGGGTTGACCAGCAAGGCCAGCGGCTGCATGGCGGTGCGCGCGATCGGCGTGAAGTCCTTCAGCGTGCTGTAGGGCAGCCGGGTGTACAGGGCCGGGTTGATGACCATCACGCCGGTGTTGGCGAGCATCAGCGTGTAGCCGTCCGGCGCTGCTTTCATCACGTCCTGAGCGCCGACGGTGCCGCCGGCCCCCGACTTGTAGTCAATGACGATGGGCTGGCCCAGCACCGCCTGCAGCCGTTCGGTCAGCAGGCGCGCATGCTGGTCAAGGGGGCCGCCCGCCGGGAAACCGATCACCACGCGGATCGGCTTGTCAGGAAATGCGGCGAACGCCGTGGCGCTGGCGAGCAGCAGCGTCGACACGAGGAGGCGGGGCAGGGTCGCGAAGGTAGTGGGCAGGGTGAAGTGGCGCATGGTGTGTCTTTGTTCCTCTGTTTTTCGTATGGATCGATGCGGGACGCTGCGCCACCGGGGTGATAAGAAGGGTGGCAGGGATGGCAGGGCGGATAGGGCGGATAGGGGTGACAGGGTCAGCGATGGATGGAGCAAGGCTTTCACGGTCTGCGCGCAGCGTTCAGGGTGCTTTCATCATAGAGACGCCGGGTCACGCAGGTGACATTGTTTTATCGGGAGCTTCCCCGATGCAGGCGGCGCGAAGTGCGGGTAGGCTGTGGTGAACTGAGTCTTACCCGGAGCCCCTCCTTGTCTTCACTCCCCCCTGCCGACGCCTCCCTGCCCGATGCGGCCCCGCGCCACGACCTGCACTACCAGGTCTGGCCCAGGCGCTTGCCGCACAGCATCACGCCGCCCGCCACCTCGCTGTGGCACAACCTGGCCGTCAGCGCGCTGCGTTTTCCCGACAAGCCGGCGCTGGTGTTTTTTGACCGGGTGCTCAGTTATGCCGAAGTGCTGCGGCAGGCCGAACGGCTGGCCGCCACGCTGCACCGGCTGGGCGTGCGCAAGGGCCACCGCGTGGTGCTCAACCTGCAAAACTGCCCGCAGTGGGTGATTGCGCACTTTGCGATCCTGCGGGCCAATGCCGTCGTGGTGCCCGTCAACCCGATGAACCGGGCCGAGGAGCTCAAGCACTACATCACGGACCCCGACGCCAGGGTCGCGATCACGTCGGCTGACCTGGCACCCGAACTGGCCCGGGCCAACGCGCAACTGGCGCCTGGCGAACGGCTGGCGCACCTGATCGTGACGCACTACAGCGATGCCTTCGATGCCGATGCCGGCGAAAACGGCGTCGCCCTGCCTGACGCCTGGCGCGACTGGCTCGGCAGCCGGCATGCGCTGCCTGTGCTGGAGGGCGGCTCGGTGATGCACTGGGCCGATGCGCTGGCTGATGGCGATGGCGGTGACGCTGGTGAATTGACGGCGCACACGGCCACCCCGCAGGATCTGGCGGTGCTGCCCTACACCAGCGGCACGACCGGCCTGCCCAAGGGCTGCATGCACACGCATGCCAGCATCATGCACAACGCGGTGGCCAGCACTTTGTGGGGTAACAGCACGTTTGAAAACGTGACGCTGTCGGTGGTGCCCATGTTCCATATCACCGGCATGGTGTCGGTGCTGCATGCGACGATGTATGGCGGCGGCACGCTGGTCATCATGCCGCGCTGGGACCGCGAGCTGGCCGGGCGGCTGATCTCGCGCTGGCATGTGACGCACTGGACCAACATCCCGACCATGGTGATCGACCTGCTGGGCAGTCCCAACTTCGCCAGTTTTGATTTGAGCAGCCTTGTGTACATTGGCGGCGGCGGAGCGGCCATGCCGCAGGCCGTGGCCCAGCGTTTGTGGGAGCAGTACGGCTTGCGCTATGCCGAAGGCTACGGCCTGACCGAAACCGGTGGGCCGTCGCACAGCAATCCCTACGATGCGACCCGGCAGCAATGCCTGGGCGTGCCGTTTGTCAGCACCGATGCGCGCGTGATCGACCCCGAGACGCTCAAGGAAGTCCCGCAGGGCGAGCAGGGCGAAATCATCATGTGCGGGCCGCAGAACTTCCAGGGCTACTGGAAGCGCCCGGACGCCACGGCGGCCGCGTTCATCGAACTGGACGGCAAACGGTTTTTTCGCTCCGGTGACCTGGGGCGCATGGACGAGCAGGGGTACTTCTTCCTCACCGACCGGCTCAAGCGCATGATCAACGCCTCGGGCTTCAAGGTCTGGCCGGCCGAGGTGGAAGCCCTGATGTTTCGCCACCCGGCCATTCAGGAAGCCTGCATCATTTCGAGCAGCGACGCCTACCGGGGCGAAACCGTCAAGGCGGTGGTGGTGCTGCGCACCGAGGCCAGGGGCAAGACCAGCGAGGACGACATCATCGACTGGTGCAAGCAGAACATGGCGGCGTACAAATACCCGCGCATCGTCCAGTTCGTCGATGCGCTGCCCAAAAGCGGCGCGGGCAAGGTGATGTGGCGCATCCTGCAGGAGGCGGAAAGTGAGGGCGGCAAAGGCTGAGAACGCCTGATGCAGGCCTTCGGGCCGGCGCGAGGTTGCCGCCTGATTGCGCCCGGGCTTCAGTCGCCGGCAGTGAGCCGGCGAGGGGTGATTTCCACCGAACCGGCACCGGTGCTCATCCAGAGCGTGCCGTCCTGAATCGTGACCTGCAGCTGCATGCTGCGCTCTGCCAGCCTGGCCAGCGCCTGGCTTTGCGTCGCCTCGATCTGCCACACCACCAGGTTGGCCGCACGAGTGAGCTTGGTCTCGATATTTTTCCACCACACGGGTGTGCTGCTGGAAAAACTGTAGACGCTGACGCGTTCGGCCCGGCCCGCGGCGCGCATCAGGCGCTTGTCGTCGGGCTGGCCCACGTCGATCCAGTGCTGCACGGCTTCGGTGTAGTCCTTGTGCCAAAGCGCCGGCTCGTCCACGTCCCACAGGTCCTTGGCAAATTCCAGCTTGCCCTGCTTGTCGTCGGCCGGCACGTTCAGCGCAAAAGCCAGCAGGCGGATCATCATGCGTTCATCCGCCTCGGACGGGTGGCGGGCAATGATCACGCTGTGGTCGGCATACACCCCGCGGTCCATGTCGGTGATTTGCAGCTGGGCTTTGTAGATGGTGGCTTTGAGTGCCATGGGAAGGGGTTTCTTTGACGAGTGAGGGCTGGAGATAACCCTGTATTGGAACAGAGCCTGCGGAGTAAGCCCTGCCGAGCGCGTTTTTATCAGTCTGGCTATAGTCGGCCGATGCTTAGCCTGTCTGTTCTTGACCAGTCGGTTGCCGTCAGCGGCCGCGCCGAAGATGCCTCCATCCGTGAAACCCTGGCGCTGGCCCGCCATTGCGAATCCCTGGGCTACCGCCGCTTCTGGGTGAGCGAACACCACAGCCACCCCAGCATCGTCGGCTCGGCGCCCGAAGTGCTGATGGCGGCGATTGCCGCCACTACCCAGCGCATACGCGTGGGCAGCGCCGGTGTCATGCTGCCGCACTATGCGGCGCTCAAGGTGGCGGAGCAGTTTCGTGTGCTGGAGGCGCTGGCGCCCGGGCGCATCGACCTGGGCGTGGGGCGCGCGCCGGGTTCGGACATGCGCACCGCGCGACTTTTGAGGGCTGACCCGCACCAGTCGGCGGAAAATTTTCCGGTGCAGGTGCGTGAATTGCAGGCCTGGGTGTCTGGCGTTGATCTGCCGGAAGGCCATCCCGGGCACGGCGTGACCGCCAACCCCACAGGGCCCACCACGCCCGAGCTGTGGATGTTGGGGAGCTCCGACTATGGCGCGCAGCTGGCGGCGCACTATGGCCTGCCTTATGCCTTTGCGCACTTCATCACTGACGGACGGGGTGCGCAGCAGGCGCTGGATGTATACCGCCGGCTGTACCGGCCCAGCCCGCGCCATCCCGAGCCGCAGGCCGTGTTGTGCGTCTGGGCCCTGGCGGCCGATAGCGAGGCCGAGGCCTGGCATCATTTCTCGGGCCGCGAGCGCTGGAAAATCGACAGGAACAAAGGCGCGCTGGGGCCGCTGCTTTCTCCGGCCGAGGTGGCGCTGCGACCCTACAGCGACGCCGAGCAGCCGGAGCTTGCCCAGCTCCGGCAGACCGCGCTGGTGGGCAGCGGGCCGCAGGTGGCCGCCAGGCTGCGCAGCCTGGCTGACACACTGGAGGTTGAAGAGCTGGCGGTGATCACCTGGACCCACGACCCGGCGGCGCGCCGGCGCTCCTACGAATTGCTGGCGCGCGAGTTGGTGTGAGGCAGGATTTCAAGCCATAAATAACGAGCCGGAAAATTTCAACCGGGACAATCGAGACAATCGAGACAATCGAGACAACCAAGGACCTTGCATGACATCCCCCCTGTTTAGCGCCACCATTGCCGGCAGCCTGCCCAAACCCGCCTGGCTGTCGGAAACCAAAAAACTCTGGCCGCAGTGGAAGGCCGAAGGCGATGAGCTCAGGCAGGCCAAGGCCGATGCCACGCTGCTCTGGATCAAGGCACAGGAGGACGCGGGCCTGGATGTGATCGGCGACGGCGAGCAGTCGCGTCAGCATTTTGTGCACGGCTTTCTGGAGCAGGTCGCCGGCATCGACTTTGATCACAAGGTCAAGATGGGCATACGCGACAACCGCTATGACGCCATGGTGCCGCAGGTGGTGGCTGAGCTGAAACTCAAAGGCCGTGTGCATGCCAGCGAAGCACGCCTGCTGCGCGCCCACACCACCAAAAAAATCAAGTTCACCCTGCCTGGCCCGATGACGATCGTCGACACGGTAGCCGACCAGTTTTACGGCGACAAGGTCAAGATGGCCATGGCATTTGCCGAACTGCTGAACCAGGAAGCACTGGCCCTGCAGGCCGATGGCGTGGACATCATCCAGTTCGATGAGCCGGCCTTCAATGTCTACATGAAGGAAGCTGCCGACTGGGGCGTGAAGGCGCTGGAGCGTGCCGCGCAGGGCCTGACCTGCACGACCGCCGTGCACATCTGCTACGGCTACGGCATCAAGGCCAATACCGACTGGAAGGCCTCATTGGGCGAAGAATGGCGCCAGTATGAGACCGTGTTTCCGGCGCTGGCCAAAAGCAGCATCCAGCAGGTCAGCCTGGAGTGCTACCACTCGCATGTGCCGCCGCACCTGATGGCATTGCTCGAAGGCAAGGATGTGATGGTCGGCGTGATAGACGTGGCCAGTGACGAGATCGAGACGCCGGAGCAGGTGGCCGACACCATCGGCAAGGCGTTGCAGTATGTGCCCAAAGACCGCCTGCTGCCTTGCACCAATTGCGGCCTGGCGCCGATGGACCGGGAAGTGGCGCTTAAAAAACTGCAGGCGCTGGCGCAGGGCGCTGCACTGGCGCGCGAGCGCTACAAATAGTCAACACATCAGGCACGGGAAGGCGGGCGCCTCAGGGTTGGCCGGCTTTCACCATCGCCAGGCACAGGCGCTCCCTCTGCAGGGCGGCCTGCAGCAGCAGGGTTATGTGGTGGTGCTGGACAGGGCGCCTGAAGATGATGTACGCTGAAATATTGCATTTCCATATCACTGGCGGCTGACATGAGCATTGATCACACACACGGCCCCCACGACCCTGCGCATACGCATGACGCACCGGAGCCGGCCTGGAAACATGATGGTGTTCGGGTGATTCCGGGCAACCAGTTCGACAGCAATACCGCGCAAACACCAGGCATGGACCGCCGCGCGGCGATCAATTTTGCCCGCGTGGGGGCCCAGAAACTGTGGGCCGGCACTGTGACGATTCATGCGAATGCCAAGACCGGCGCCCACCACCACGGTCATCTGGAAAGCGCGATCTACGTGATCAGCGGCAAGGCCCGCATGCGCTGGGGCGAGCACCTGGAGTTCACGGCCGAAGCCGGGCCGGGTGACTTTATTTATGTTCCGCCCTATGTGCCGCACCAGGAAATCAATGCGAGCCCGACCGAAACACTGGAATGTGTGTTGTGCCGCAGCGACGGTGAGGCGGTGGCCGTGAACCTGGACATTGAACCGGTCGAGAAGCCCGTCACCGTGTTGTGGGTAGACCCCACGCACCCGCACGGCGCCGTGTAGACGCGCATTGAGGCGGGGATCACGGCCCGCTTGAAGCGCCCTTGAGCGGTGCAAATATGCCGCCCGTCCGGAGCGGCAGAAAACTTTACTTACGATTGTCACTTTATCCTACATGGCAGATCAGCCCTGTTTGTTACAAATGGGATTCATCAACAGGAGTCCCTTTGTGGAGAACAACAAACAAGTAGTCGGTCAGCCAGCCAACGAGCCGGCTTTTGGCGATAAATTGCGCAACAGCAAGGCGCTCATCCCGACCATGGCGGTCATGGGTGTGACCGTGCTGGCACTGGCGGCCGCGCTGGTGGTGAGCCGTACCGAGGCGCAGCCGGGCGGTACCGAAGCCCTTGCCCAGACCCAGCAGCAGCCAGCCAAAACCGCTCACACACCGGCAACCGGCGTCAAGCACGCACCCGTCGTGGTGGCCAAGGCGCCCAAGGCCGAGAGTTGCGCCAATTGCGGCACGGTGGAGTCGGTCGTCGCGGTAGAACGCCAGGGCCAGGTCAACGGCGTTGCCGTTGGCGGCACCACGGTAGGCCTGGGTACCGTCGCCGGCGGTGTCGTCGGGGGCCTGCTGGGCAACCAGGTCGGCGGCGGCAATGGCAAGACCGCCATGACGGTGCTTGGCGTCGCCGGTGGCGCCTACGCCGGCAACACCATCGAGAAGAACATGAAGAAGGTCACCGTCTACCAGACGCGCGTGCGCATGCACAACGGGTCCGTACTCACCCTGGAACATGGGAGTGCGATCGCTGTCGGTTCGCGGGTGGTTGTCGAAGGCAATACGCTTCGGCTGGCACCGACCGCATCGGCCGCCGGCTGATTGACCCAGAAGGAGAAACACTGTGAACACAACCATCAGGCCCCTGCTGCTGGGCAGGTTTCTCGCCCTGTCGGTGCTGGCAGGTGGGGCCGTCCAGGCCGCCACGCCATACGTGAGCGCCACCGTCGAAGGTGCGCTGGCGCCGGGCGTGTATGGCCGCATTGACATCGGCAATGCACCGCCGCCGCCGCTGATTTACGCCCAACCCGTCATCATCCAGCGCTCGCCGGTGGTGGTGCAGCAGCCGCTGTATTTGCATGTGCCGCCCGGGCATGCCAAAAAATGGTCCAAGCATTGCGCGAAGTACAACGCCTGCGGCCAGCCTGTGTACTTTGTCAAGGTCGATGGCGACGACGAGTACGAGCGCGCCAAATACAGGGAAGACAAGGAAAAGAAGGCCAAGAAGGACAAGCAGCACAGCAAGGACCGCAAGGGCGATCGCAACGACTGACAGCCTGCTTGCGGATTGACCCGAATTTCTGAAGGCGCCGGTGCCAGCCACCGGCGCCTTTTTTCATGGGCTCGGCTTTGCGCCTGCCGCCCTCGAGGGACCCGGTCAACTCCGGTTTCTGGCCGGCATTGTGCGAAGATTGACGGCACTTCAGCAAACTTGAGGAAAAAATAAATGAAAGCAATCTGGAACGGCGTAGTGATTGCGCAGAGCGATGACATCGTGGTGGTCGAGGGCAACCACTATTTCCCCGAGAGCTCGCTCAACCGTGAGTACGTGACGTTCAGCAACCACCACACCATGTCCGCCTTGAAAGGCCAGGCCAGCTACTACTCGCTGCTGGTCAATGGCGAAATGAATACCGATGCGGCCTGGTATTACCCCGACCCCAAGCCCGAGGCGGAAGAAATCAAGGGCCGCGTGGCGTTCTGGAAAGGCGTGAAGATCGAGCCCTGAGCGGTCCGTCTTCTCCGGAGTTTTCGCCAGCTCCCGTACGGCGGGGGTGGGTTTACCCTCTGCCGGCAGCCCTGCTTTCGGCTGGTCAAGCGGTAAAGTGATACGTATACTTATTAAAAGTGACCGACCTGCTCAGGGCCGTTTGAGTTTGAATAAGGACTTCGCATGACCCCACCCTCGCCCGATCCTGCGCTGGTTGAAAAACTGGCTATTGCCAACCGCATCCTCTATGACCAGGGTATCGTCGACGGTTTTGGGCACGTCAGTGTGCGCCACGACACATCGCCCGCCCATTTCCTGCTGTCCTGCAACCGGGCGCCAGGCCTGGTGCTTCCCGAGGACATCCTGACCTATGACCTCAACGGCGACCTGGCGGTGCCGTCCGACAAGCGGTCCTACCTGGAGCGCTTTATCCACAGCGAAATCTACAAGGCGCGCCCCGATGTGGTGGCGGTGGTCCACAGCCACTCGCAAAGCGTGATCCCGTTTGGCGCCACGGGCCAGCGTCTGCGGCCCATTTTTCACATGAGTGGTTTTCTGGGCAGCGGCTCGTCGCTGTTCGAGATTCGCGATGCCGGCGGCAACACCGACATGCTGATTCGCGACAGCGGCCTGGGCAAGGCACTGGCCGAGTCGCTGGGCCGGCACAACTGCGTGCTGATGCGCGGCCACGGTTCCACCACGGTGGCGCCTTCCCTGGAACTGGTGGTGTACCGGGCCATTTATGCCGAGATCAATGCCAGGCTGCAACTCCAGGCCGCGGCGCTCGGCCCGATCAACTTCCTGAACGAGGAGGAAGCGGCCCTGGCAGCGGCCAGCACGGAAGGGCAGGTTGTCAGGGCCTGGGACTTGTGGTCCCGGTCCATCGCGCCGTTCGTCTGAAGCAGCTTGCAGCCGCTCAACATCGTCAGCTCAAAAACATCAGCTAAAAACATCCGCTAGAAACATGAGTACCAACATGGACACACGCATGTCGCTTCGCACTTTCCTGGGTTTGCTGGGCCTGGCCGCTGCCACGCACTTTTCCGCCTCCCAGGCATGGGCAGACACTTACCCCGCCCGTGCCGTCAGGATCATTGTTCCCTACGGCACCGGCGGCGGCTCCGACGTGCTGGCACGCCAGATCAGCGCACGGCTGCAAACCGTGTGGGGGCAAGGCATCGCGGTGGACAACCGGGCCGGTGCATCGGGCAACATCGGCACCGAGGCAGTGGTTCGCTCGCCGGCAGACGGCTACACGCTGCTGCTGCAAAACAGTACCATGGTGGTCAACCCCGCCGTTTCCGGCAAGCTCAATTACGACCCGGAAAAAGACCTCACGCCCATCATGCTGCTGGGCCTCACGCCGATTGCCCTGGTCTCGCACCAGGGCACCGGCATCAAGACGCTCAAGGAACTGGTGGACTACGCCAAAGCCAACCCGGCGGCGCTGAGTTACGGCTCCTGCGGCATCGGCACGCCGCAGCATTTCGTGATGGAGCTGGTCAAGCAGAAGTCCGGCGTCAGTGCCACGCATGTGGGCTACAAAGGCTGCGCACCGGGGCTGACGGATGTGGTGGGCGGCCAGGTGCCGCTGGCCATCCTCAGCGCCAACCTGGTGGCGCCGCACATCAAGAGCGGAAAACTCCATGGCATCGGCGTGTCGACCGCGGCGCGCTACCAGCTGATGCCCCAAATCCCTTCCTTCGAAGAGCAAGGCCTCAAGCCGCTGGATTTTTCCATCTGGTACGCCCTGATGGGGCCGGCCAAAATGCCGCCGGAAGTGGTGGCCCGCATTTATGCGGATGTCCAGAACGTGCTGGCAGAGCCTGCCATCCGGGAGAATCTCTCGGCCGCAGGCGTGGAGCCCTACGCGGGCAATGGCGCTGACCTGGCCAGGCTGATCAAGGCCGATCTTGCGCGCTATGCACAGCTGGCCAAATCTGCCAACATCAAGGCCGAATAGGAAAGTCCGCGCACCTGATTTCTGTCTCCACTTTTCGCTGCGGCGGCGGCTTGTCGGTCGCGGGTCTGCTGGTGGCTGCCGGCGCAATCATCTGGGCCAATGAGGGGTGGCAACAAGGGTCGGCAAAGAAGGGGCGGAAAAGAGCGTGGTAATGATCTGTAAGTAATGCAGGCAGAACCAGAACCAGAACCAACCCTCGTTCAGACTGGCCAATACAGGCATTGACCGGACAACGGTTCGTGCCTCAGAATCTTTCCATGGCTCTCAAGGAGATTCCATCATGTTCAAGCATATCTTGGTGCCCGTAGACGGTTCGTCTACCGCTCGTCAGGCTACCGGGAAGGCGATTGCGATAGCCGAGGCGTTCAAGAGCGCGGTCACGGTCATTTACGTCATCGACCCCTATGCTTTCACTGGAGTGGGAACTGATTTTTCCTATGGGCAGGCTGAATACCTCAGTGCAGCCACCGCCGAGGCCAATGAAGCGATCAGCGCCGCCAGGCAGGCCTTCCTGGACCACGGCATCACCGTGACGGCGTCCATCGTCGAGGGTCACGCGATTTACCGCGGCATCCTTCAAACAGCGGAATCGGTGGGCGCCGATCTCATCGTCATGAGTTCCCACGGCCGTCGGGGGCTGGAAAAACTGATGCTGGGCAGTGTCACGTCCCAGGTGCTGTCCCATGCCCATTTGCCGGTGCTGGTGGTACGCGACTAACGCATCAATACCGGTACCGCCGCGCGGAAAATCCCCGGTGCCCCGCTTCATGCAAGGGTGTGTCAGCGAGCACCCGCATGCCTCAGACCTCCACCACCAGCGGGAACTGCGCCCGCAGCCCGTCCGGAACCGGGGTGAAAGGCACGGTGAGCGCCGCGCGGGCATCGTCGTCCCGCAGGTTTCGCCATAAAAAATCACGCTGGTTCAGCGGCTCACCGGCCACATAGAGTCGCGTCGTCAGCAACTCGCGGCCACCGAGCTTGACCTTCACATGGATATGCGGCGCGCGGCTGCCATAAGCCACCGGCCGAATGGTGCGAAAGCGATATTCACCCTGCGCATTGACCGTCACCCGGCCAAAGCCCTGAAACGCCTTGTCGATATGGCCGCCATCGCCGGGGTGATCGTAGTGGCCGGCATGGTCGCATTGCCAGATTTCAACCTGCGCGCCGCGCAAGGGCTTGCCGCTCAGGTCGGTGACCGAGCCTTCGACCCAGCTGGCCTGGCCTTGCGTGTAATTCAGTGTGCCGTTGTGCAGCAGGTCGAAGTCTGCATCCTGCGGCAGGGTGAGCGGATAAAACGGGCCTTCGGTCTGGCTGGGGGTTGCACGCCGCGCCCGGGCCGGCTGGGCGCGGGCGCCCGTCCAGACAACAGGAGAGGCAACCAGCGCCAGCGCAACGGCGCGGCGGCTCCAGCTTGGTGGGGCCGGCCGATCAGGAGGCTTCAGACGCATGACAATGCTCCTTTTTTGGAGATCGCGAACCCCGCCTGAGCAGGCGATTCGGAAAACGGGCTCAGGGTTGTCAGAAGGGCGGGGCGCTTTCAAACCGCATCCATTGTCCGCCCAGCGGATGGGCAAAGGCAAGCAGGCAGGCGTGCAATAACAGCCGGCTCGCACCGGCCGCCACGGCGGGAGGCGCGTAAAGCATGTCGCCCACGATCGGATGGCCCATCGCCTGCAGATGGATGCGCAGCTGGTGCGAGCGGCCCGTCACGGGCTCCAGAAGCAGGCGGGTGGTGTTGCGCTGCCGATCATGATGCTGGATCTGCCAGCGCGTCACGCTCGGTTTTCCGCGTTCGGTGTCTATCACCCGCAAGGGCCGCCGGTCCCAGTCCACGATGATGGGCAAATCGATCTGGCCCCAGCCATCGGGCGCATCAGCGGGTGCTGTCACCAGGCCGTCGACCTCCGCCACATAGCGTTTGTGCACGGCGCGGTCTGCAAAGGCCTTGCTCAGGGTGCGCTGTGCGTCGCGGCTGCGCGCCATGACCACCAGGCCCGAGGTCCCCATGTCCAGCCGGTGCACCACCAGGGCCTCGGGATGCTGCTGCTGCACGCGCGTGCTCAGGCAGTCCTGCTTGTCCTCGCCGCGCCCCGGCACTGCGAGCAGGCCGCCGGGTTTGCGGAGCACCAGAAAAAGATCGTCGGTGTGGACGATGTCCAGCGGTGCAGAGAGGGAGTCGGTATTCGGCATTCGGCATCGAGGGGGGGGGGGCAGGGGCTAGGCCCAATACGGTTCAGTTAAGCCCTTGCCCCTGGTTTGTCATCCCGGACTTGATCCGGGATCCATGGATTGCGGGTCAGGCCCGCAATGACAAGTCAAGGTTTTAACGGAACAGTATTGGTACTAGCCAGGATGTCGCGGCGCGGCGGACTTGGGAATGCCGGCTCTTTCGCGTTTGGGTTTGTATTTGCGCCTGGGCGCAGTGTGTCAGGTCCGCGGGGGCGGAAAGTTGTGTACAGGCGGGCTGGCACGGCGGTTTTCGCGCAGCATGAAGAGGTAAAGACTTTCCACCTTCTCGCGCGCCCAGGGCGTCTTGCGCAAAAACTTCAGGCTGGACGCCACGCTGGGTTCGCTGGTGAAGCAGCGGATATTGATGCGCTGCCCGAGGTCTTCCCAACCATAGTGTTCCGCCAGCGCGGTGACGATGGCTTCCAGCGTCACGCCATGCAGCGGGTTGCCCGGCTGCGGTGGAGCGGCCGGAGGCGCAGCGGAGGAGGGCGCAGCCATGGCTGGCCTACTTTTTCAGCTTGCCCCGCAGCGGTACCTGGGTCACGATGGTCGGGCGAACCGCATCGGGTGACACTGGTTTGGGTGGTGACGAGTCCTTTTTGGGCTTCTTGACCATTTTGTTGTTGTTTTGCTGACCTTTTGCCATGGTGTTCTCCGGTTAGATTGAGTCCTGATTATCAGTGCAACTTTATGCGCGGCCGGTGCGTCCGGTCAATCATTTCCGACAGCGTGATCAGCATGGTTTTCTTCAGGCCCCCGAGTGCCAGCTGGTGCTGCTTGTGCAGCGCCCAGTACATCAGTTTGGCGAGCTGGCCCTCGACGAAAAAGCTGCCATGGGAGAGGCTGCCCATGAGGCTGCCCACCGACGAATATTCCGCCAGCGACACCAGCGAGCCCTGGTCCCTGAACACAAAGGGCGCCACGGTCTTGCCCGCACCCAGCAGCGGCAGCGCCCGGGTCAGGTACATGGCCTGCTGGTAGGCCGCCTGTGCGCGCGGTGGCACCCAGGTGCCATCAGGCTGCTGGCAGGCGGCGCAGTCGCCAAAGGCATAAATGCTCGGGTCGCGGGTGGTCTGCAGATTACCGTTGACGATCAGCTGGTTGAGCCTGCTGGTCTCCAGCGGCTCCGCGCCGTCAGGCCCCGCGCCAATGGTTTTTAAAAAATCAGCCGCCTTCACGCCCGCCGCCCACACGGTGATGCTGGATGGCACCACCTTGCCGCTGGCCATCTTCAGGCCGTCTGCGGTGACCTCCACCACTTTCTCATTGGTGTGCACTTCAATCGCCAGCTTGCGCAGCTCGCGCAGCGCCGATTCGCTCAGGCGTTCCGGCAATTGCGCCAGCAGGCGCGGTGCAGCCTCCACCAGCACAATCTGCAAATCCTTTTCGGGATGAATATGGTCAAAACCGTAGTTGGCCAGCACGCGCGCGGCGGCATGCAGCTCGGCCGCCAGCTCCACGCCGGTGGCGCCGCCGCCCACGATCGCCACCGTCAGGCGCCCGCTGCCGGCCATGCGCGGCACGGTTTGCGCGCGTATGCAGGCATTGATCAGGCGGTCGTTGAAGTGTTTGGCCGCCTGCGGGCTGTCCAGCTTGATGGTGTGCTCCGCAGCGCCGAGTGTGCCGAAGTCGTTGGTCTGGCTGCCCACGGCAATCACCAGCGTGTCGTAGTTCAGCTGCTGGGCCGGCGTGATCTCGCGGCCCGATGCGTCATGGCTGGCGGCCAGTTGCAGGGTTTTGTTCTGGCGGTCAATCCCGACCAGGCTGCCGAGCCGGAACTTGAAGTGGTTCCAGCGGGCCTGCGCCAGATATTCGATTTCTTCGGCATGCGTGTCAAAGCTGCCTGCTGCCAGCTGGTGCAGCAGCGGCTTCCAGACATGGGTGCGTGCCGCATCCACCAGGGTGATCTCGGCCAGCCCTTTTTTGCCCAGGCGCTTGCCCAGTTGGGTGGCCAGGGCCAGCCCGCCTGCGCCTCCCCCGACGATGACGATGCGTTGCATAAGATATCCTCCTCGGCTCAGGGATTCATTGAACTTGTTGTGGCGCCATGTTAACTGGACAGGGCTCCATCAATTAGGCAGGGCACCCTCGGGCCACCCTCAGTCCACGGTCTGCCGGTAGCGTTTGAGGGCCACCAGCCCGGCCACCAGCATGAAAAGCGCGATGGGCCACAACTGCGCCGACACTTCGATGATGCCGTTTCCCTTGAGCATGATGCCGCGCACGATGCGCAGGAAGTGCGTGAGCGGCAGCAGCTCGCCGATGGCCTGTGCCCAGGGCGGCATGCCGCGAAACGGGAACATGAAGCCGGTCAGCAGCATCGACGGCAGGAAAAAGAAAAACGTGAGCTGCATGGCCTGCAGCTGGTTGCGGGCGATGGTGGAAAACGTGAAGCCCACGGCCAGGTTGGCCGCGATGAACAGCACCAGCACCACCGAGAGCAGCGTCAGGCTGCCAACCATGGGCACGTTGAACAGCAGCCGCGCGGCCACCAGGATCACCGTCACCTGCACGTAGCCGATCAGGATATAGGGCACGATCTTGCCGAGCATGACCTCCAGCGGCCGGGCGGGCGTCGCCAGCAGGTTTTCCATCGTGCCCCGCTCGCGCTCGCGCGTCATCGCCAGCGAGGTCATCATCACCATGGTCATGGTCAGGATCACGCCGATCAGGCCTGGCACCACGTTGTAGCTGGTCAGGCCTTCGGGGTTGTAGCGGCGCTGCACGCGCACCTCGAATGGCGCGTCGGCCGGTCGCAGCGACGCCAGCGGGCCGTACAGCTCGCGGCCGATGGCGCGCTGGCCAATGCCATTGAGGGCGGCGATGGCATTGCCCGTGGCGGACGGGTCGGTCGCATCGGCGGCCAGCAGCATGACGGGGTGTTCGCCGCGCATCAGCTTGCGCGAAAAATCCGGCGGCACCACGAGGACGAACTGCACCTCGCCGGTGGCCAGCAGTTCGTCGCCTTGTGCCTCGCTGGCCAGCCGGTGGGTGATGCGGAAGTATTCCGAGTTCTCCAGCCCCGCCACAAAGCTGCGCGAGAACTCGCTCTGGTCGGCCACCACGATGGCCGCAGGCAGATGCTTGGGGTCGCTGTTGATGGCGAAGCCGAACAGCAGCAACTGGATGATGGGCACGCCGACCATCATGCCGAAGGTCAGCCGGTCGCGGCGGACCTGGCGAAACTCCTTGATCAGGATGGCGAGGAAGCGGGACCAGCTCATGCAGCTTCCCCCGTTTTTTCTCCTGTCTTTGCTGGTGTCGTGGCGTCTTCGAAATTGTCTTTCGCGTCCTGCATGAGCGCGATGAAGACGTCTTCCAGGCTGGGCTCGATCGGCTCGGCCGACAAGTCGTTGAAGGGCAGCGCGGCCAGCGCGTCCTCCACGGCCTGGGTACTGGAAGCACTCACGTGCAGCGTGATGCCGAACGGGGCCACGCTGCGGATGCCCGGTGCTTCGCGCAGGCGGTGCGCCACCGCGATCAGGTCGGTGCCCGAGACGGCCCAGGTGATGAGTCCGGCGCCGGCGATCACCTCGGCCACGGTGCCGCGCGTGAGCAGCTTGCCATAGGCGATATAGGCCAACTCGTGGCAGCGCTCGGCTTCATCCATGTAGTGGGTGGAGACCAGCACCGTCAGGCCGGCGGCGGTCAGGTCGTGGATCTGGTCCCAGAAGTCGCGGCGTGCGGCCGGATCCACCCCCGCGGTGGGCTCGTCCAGCAGCAGCAGCCGGGGCTCGTGGATCAGGCAGGCCGCCAGTGCCAGCCGCTGCTTCCAGCCGCCCGACAGCGCGCCGGCCAGCTGGTCGCTGCGCGTGGACAGGCCCAGGCGCTCCAGCGTTTCGCGCACCTTGCGGGGGCGGTCCTGCACGGCGTAGACGCGCGCAATGAAGTCGAGGTTTTCCGCGATCGTCAGGTCTTCGTACAGGCCGAAGCGCTGTGTCATGTAGCCCACCTCGCGCTTGATCAGCGCGGCCTGGGTGCGGATGTTGTAGCCCATGCAGGTGCCTTCGCCCGCATCGGGCGTGAGCAGGCCGCACAGCATGCGGATGGTGGTGGTCTTGCCGCTGCCGTTGGGGCCGAGAAAGCCGTAGATGCGGCCCTTGGGAACGCGCATGTCGAAGTTGTCGACCACCACCCGGTTGCCGTAGCGTTTCGTCAGGCCCCGCACGTCAATCAGCGGGGGCGGATCGGCATCGGTGCTCATCGCTTGACCTCCGCGCTACGCGCTGCGCTGCCATTCGCCTTGGGAGCGGCCCGGCGGCTCATGGGGTAACCTCCGCGCTACGCGCTGCGGTGCCATTCGCCTTGGGAGCGGCCCGGCGGCTCATGGCGCCCGCCCGGTACTTTTACCCACCAGGCGCACTTCCAGCGGCTGGCCCGGGTGCAGGCGTTGCGCGTCCGGCAGGCCGGGTTGCGCCTCGACCATGAAGACGAGCTTGGCGCGGTTTTCCTTGCTGTAAATGAGGGGGGAGGTGTACTCGGCCTCGCGCGCGATGAACGTGATTTTTGCTGCCATCGCGGCACCGCAGCCGTCGCACTGCAGCTGCACCGCCTGGCCGATGGCGATGGCGCCGAGCTGGGTTTGCGGCAGGAAAAAGCGCGCCTTGATATTGGCCGGCGGCAGCAGGGTCAGCACGGCCGCGCCAGCGGGCACCCATTCGCCTTCGCGGTACAGCACGTCCACCACCTCGCCCGCTACCGGGGTACGCTGGGTTTTCTGGTCGACCCGCCAGGCCGCCTGCTCCAGTTGCGCCTGCGCGGCCTTGACTTCCTGCTCGGCCGCGCTGATCTCGGCGCTGCGCGCACCCTGCATGGCCTGGCGCAGTTGCGCGTTCAGTTCATTGACGCGGCCCTGGTCGCGAGCCACGGCGGCGCGGGCCTGGTCCAGGCTGGCCGACGAGAGAAACTGCTGCGCCACCAGGCGGTTGCTGCGCGCCAGTTCGGCGGACGACAGCGCGAGCGCGGCCTCGCCTTGCGCCAGTTGCGCGCGGATGGCCGCCAGTTCATCGGGCCGTTTGCCTTGGCGCAGGTTGGCCAGGTTGTCCTGCGCGCGCGCCACACGGAAAGCCGCCTCCTCGCGCGCGGCCCGCTCACTGTCCTGCTCCAGCACGAAGGCGGCCGCCGATGCGGCCGCCGCATCTCCGCGCTTGAGGTGCAGCCGGGCCAGGGTGCCGCTGATGGGGGCTGCCAGCCGGACATATTCGGCCTCGGCATAGCCGGGGAAGGTGTCCGTCTGCCGGCTGTCGCATGCCGCCAGCAGGCTGGCGGCCAGCAGGGTGCAGGCGCAATATCGCAGTGTTTTCATCGTGTGTCCCTCTTGTCCCTCTTCTACCTCTTGTCCCTCGTATCTTTCGTATCCCCGGACGTCGGCGTCAGCCCGCGCAGGGCGAACTCGATGCGCTGGGCCAGTGCCGCCTCCGAGAGCACCATCTGGGCCACGGCCTGGGCTGCCGGGTTTTGCTGCAGGGCCGTGGCCGCCAGCACGGGGGCCGCGACGGCGCCGGCCATGAAGGCGATGACCTGGGGCACCGGGGCCTTGACCATGCTGCCCTCCCACTGGGCTTCCTGCACCAGCGAGGCAATCACTTCAACATGGCGCGGCAGGTTGGCCTTGAGGAAGTCGGCGGCCAGCGGCTCGCCATTCATGGCATCGCCCATGATGCGCACCAGCAGGCGGCCGTTCTTGATGCCAAAACTGCCCAGCACGCCCAGCGCGTCGCGCAGGTTTTGCATGGGCGGGTGCGCGGGATTGACGCGCAGCGTCAGCGCCGAGAACATTTCCTCGTAGGTACGCTCCAGCACCGCCTTGATGAAGTTTTCCTTGGTCTTGAAGTGGTAATGGAACATGCCGAGGTTGACGCCTGCATGCTGCGTCAGCCGCCGCACCGACAGGCCGGCGCAGCCGGTGACGGGCAATAGCTCCAGGCCGGCGTCAAGCAGGAGCTGGTCGATGTACTGGGAGGGGCGCACCATGCAATTATTATACGTTTGTGTAGTAATTGGTCAACCCGAATTGGCGACAATCGCCGGGCCCCATGTCCCTACACAGCCTCTCCGTTCACAGCGCCTCCGATCTTTTTGGCCAGCGTGCCTTCATGCGCATGTGGTTTGCGCGGCTGTTTGCCACCACGGGCAACCAGATGCTGATGGTGGCAGTGGGCTGGCAAATGTATGAGCTGACCGGCAGCGCCTGGGATCTGGGTCTGGTTGGGCTGTACCAGTTTGTGCCGGCGCTGCTGTTCACGCTGGTGGCCGGCCATGTGGTCGACCGCGCGCACCGCGGCCGCATCATTGCCGCCTGCCTGGTCGGCCAGGCCGCAGTGGCCCTGCTGCTGGTGGCGGCCACGCAGGGCTGGGCGCACCCGGGCACGTCATCGGGCTGGGTGTCGCGTGAACTGCTGCTGGGGGTGTCGGTGGTGCTGGGGGTGGCCCGGGCTTTCCAGATGCCGGCGCAGCAGGCCCTCACCCCCATGCTGGTGCCATCTTCCATGCTGCCGCGCGCCATGGCCTTCAGTTCGGCCGGCATGCAGGCGGCCGTGATGGGCGGGCCGGCGCTGGGCGGCGTGATCTTCGTGGCGGGCGCCACGGCGGTGTATGCCGCCTGCGCTGCCCTTTTTGCCACGGGCTGTGTGCTGATCGCGGTCCTGCGTTACGACCATGTGCCGCCGCCGCGCGAGCCGGTTTCGCTGCGCACGCTGCTGGCCGGTGCGGAGTTTGTGTGGCAGCGCAAGGCCTTGCTGGGCGCGGTGTCGCTGGACCTGTTTGCCGTGCTGCTGGGCGGCGCTGTCGCGCTGCTGCCGATGTTTGCCAAAGACATCCTGCATGTGGGGCCTTGGGGCCTGGGCTTGCTGCGGGCGGCCCCGGCGGCGGGCGCCTTGCTGACGTCGGCCGTGCTCACGCGCTGGCCGCTGGAGCGGCGTGTCGGGCACACCATGCTCGGGGCGGTGGCGCTTTACGGGGTGTGCATGGTGGTGTTCGGCCTGTCCACCAGCTTTGCGCTGTCGCTGGCGGTGCTGGCGATCTCGGGCGGCGCCGACATGGTGAGCGTGGTGGTGCGGCAAACGCTCATGCAGATCGAAACACCCAACGCCATGCGCGGCCGGGTCAGTGCGGTCAATTCGGTGTTCATTGGCGCATCCAACCAGCTCGGCGAGTTCGAGTCCGGCGCGACGGCCGCGCTGCTCGGCCCGGTCGGCTCGGTGGTGGTCGGCGGCATCGGAACCTTGCTGGTGGCCGCGCTGTGGCTGAAGTGGTTTCCCGCGCTGGCGCACCGCGACCGGATGACGTCCTGAGGGCGTAGTGCCCGTAGTGCCCGATATCCGGCGGCGGCCTCCACCGGAGGCGTCGTCAGCGCCCCTGGTTGGCGCGCATGCGGTTCACTTCGATCGGCGTGATTTCGCCGGCATGGTTGCCCCACGAGCCGCGGATATGGGTGAGGATCGCCGCGATCTCGCTGTCGCCCAGAACCAGCACAAACGGCGGCATGCCGTAAGGGCGCGGGTTGCCGGCGGTGGCGGGCGCATAACCGCCATTGAGCACGATCTGCACCAGGTTGACGCCGGAGGGCATGGTCACCGCGCGGTTGCCTGCCAGCGCCGGGTAGGCACGGGGCACGCCCTGACCCTTGTCGCCGTGGCATTCGGCGCAGTGCTGCTCGTAAAGTTTGGCGCCCCGTGCCCCGGGAATGGCCGGCGTGGCCGAAGCAGGCGCTGTCCCGTTCGCCGACGGGGCTGCCGTAAGGTCCTTGAGAAACAGCGCCATGGCGCTCAGGTCTTCGTCGTTCAGGTACTGCGTGCTGCGCAGCACGACTTCGGCCATCGGTCCGGTGGCCGAGGCGCGCGGCGAGACGCCGTTCTTGAGCAGGCTCACAATGTGCTCGCGGTCCCATTCGCCCACCCCGGCTTCGGCGGATGACGTGAGCGAGGGGGCGTACCAGTTCTGCATCGGGATCAGGCCGCCCGCGAGGTCAACGCCTTCGTCGCTGGCCCCCATCACGTTGCGCGCGGTGTGGCAGGCGCTGCAGTGGCCCAGGCCTTTCACCAGATAGGCGCCGCGGTTCCAGCCGGCGCTGCGGCGGGTGTCGGGCTCGTAGACGCCGGGCTTGAAATACAGGGCCCGCCATACCGCCAGTGCCGCTTGCGACTGGTAGGGGAAACGCAGCTCGTGGGGGCGGTTGGCCTGCGCCACGGGGGGCAGGCTGTTCAGGTAGGCAAAGATCGCATCCGAATCCTCGCGCGTGACCTGCGTGTAGCTGGGGTAGGGAAATGCGGGGTACAGCAGGCGGCCGCTTTTGGAGCGCCCGTTGTGCATGGCGCGCCAGAAGTGCGCGGACGACCAGGTGCCGATACCGGTCTTGTCGTCGGGCGTGAGGTTGGAGGTGAACACGGTGCCAAAGGGTGTGGCGATGCCGCGCCCGCCCGTGTAGTTCTGGCCGCCGCGCGCCGTGTGGCAGGTCATGCAATTGCCGGCACGCGCCAGGTAGGCGCCGCGGGCGATCAGGCTCTCGCTGGCGCCTGCAGCGGCCATGGGCGCCCTCACGTCCACCTCGTCACGCACATTCAGGGTCCAGACCAGCGCGGCAAGACCGGCGGCCACCAGGCTCACCGCGAGCACGAGCTTGATTGTTTTTTTCATTTCACGGCCTTCGGTGGCGCTGCATTGACAGACAGCGCCTCCGGCGCGCTTCCGCAGTCGATGGCCCTGGCACCCGGCGCCAGTGCGGGCGGGGCGCTTGCCGGTTTGCTGCTGGCGGGCAGCGGCTGCGCGGCCAGCCAGCTCGAGGCCGCGTTGATGTCGTCCAGGGACAGGCGTGCCACCACGTCCTTCATGCAGTCAGGCGCGTGGGCGCGGCGCTGGCCGGCTTTCCAGGCGCCCAGTTGCGCATTGAGGTAGTCGCGCGGCAGGCCGAGCAGGCCCGGAATGTTGGGCGCCACGCCGGTCATGGCCTGGCCATGGCACTGCACGCAGGCCGGCACCTGCCGCGCTGCGTCGCCCTGCATCACCAGGTGTTCGCCCCGGCGCAACACGTCGGCGGAGGCCTTGGTGGGCAGCGGTGCGGGGTAGGGTACGTCGAGCGTTGAAAAGTACTGCGCGATCTCCATCAGGTAGGCGTCGCTCAGCGGGTCCAGCAGCTGCGTCATCAGGCCGTAGTGGCGCCGTCCGTCGCGGAAATTGAGCAGCTGGTTGTACAGGTAGCCGGCGGGTTTGCCGGCCAGGCGCGGGTAGTAGCCGTCGGGTGCGGCACGGCCTTGCGGTCCATGGCAGGCGGTGCAGGCCAGGGTGCGCTGGGCGATGGTGTCTTCAAACGGCGCGGCGGCCAGGGCGGGGCCGGCGGCGATCCAGACCATGCACGCCATGAAGCCGTGCGCCACCCGCGAGCGCGCGAAAGGGAGCGTTTTTGCCATGGCGCCATCATGCCTCACATGGGGCTGCAGCGTAAGCATCAGATGAGATGGAAAAAACCATATCAGATGAAAAATCTGAGAAAATTTGAATATCAGATGGATCGGGTGGTGTAGGCTCTCCCGGGAGAACCTGGAGACAGGCGACAGACGTCCATCGCCCAAAAGGACAAGGACAAGGACAGGGGCAGGGGCAGGGGCAGGGGCAGGGAGGACAGGATTTGACGAAGCGCTACGAACAACTGGTCGAACTGCTGGCAACCGACATCCGCAACGGCCGCCTCGCCCCGGGCACCCGCTTGCCGTCCATTCGCACGCTGACGGCCCGTCACGGCCTCAGTGCCTCCACTGCCTTCAAGGCCTATTACCGGCTGGAGGAAAAAGGCCTGGTGCGCGCGCGGCCACGCTCGGGCTATTACGTGACGGCCCTGGCCATGCAGCAGCAGGCGGCACCCGCGCGGGGCCGGGCCACCCGCCATGCTGGCAAGGCATCGGCCCGGGTCGCGCCCCGGCTGGACGTCAGCGAGCTGGTGTTTTCCGTGCTGGGTGCCGCGCAGGATCCGGACATCGTGCCGCTGGGCTCGGCGTTTGCCGCGTCCACCCTCTTTCCGCTGCAGCGCCTGGGCAGGTCGCTGGCCCGCACGGCGCGCCACATTCATGGGCAGGATGCGGTCGCCCACCTGCCGCAGGGCGACCCGGTGCTGCGCGAGCAGATCGCGCTGCGCTACCTCGCGCTGGGCATGCCGCAGGCCGCCGAGGAGGTGATCGTGACGAGCGGTGCGCTGGAAGGGCTCAACCTGTGCCTCACCGCCGTGGCCCGGCCGGGCGATCTGGTGGCGATTGAGTCGCCGGGGTTTTATGCGGGCCTGCAGGCGCTGGAGAGGCTCAACATGAAGGCACTGGAAATCCCGGTGCATCCGCAGGGCGGCCTGGACCTCGGCGCGCTGGCCGAAGCGCTCAAGCACCATCCGGTCAGGGCCTGCTGGTTCATGACGACCTTCCAGAACCCCATGGGCGCCAGCCTGCCGGAGGAAAAAAAGCAGGCCCTGGTCGCGCTGCTGGCCAGCCATGACATTCCGCTGATTGAAGACGACGTGTACGGCGAGCTCTACTTTGGCAACCGCTGCCCCCTGCCGGCCAAGGCCTTCGACCGCAAGGGCCTGGTGATGCATTGCAGCTCCTTCAGCAAAACGCTGGCGCCCGGTTACCGGGTGGGCTGGGTTTCGCCCGGGCGCTTTGGCCAGCAGGTGGAGCGGCTCAAGCTCATGACCACCCTGTCGGCCAGCCTGCCCGCGCAACTGGCCATTGCCGACTACCTGCAGCATGGCGGCTATGACCAGCACCTGCGCCGCTTGCGCCATGCCATGGAGTCGCAGCTGTCCAGCCTGCTGGCCGCCGTGGCGCGCCACTTTCCCGAGGGCGTGCGTGTTTCGCGACCGGCAGGGGGTTATTTTGTGTGGGTGGAATTTGCCGAAGGCTTTGACGCACTGGCCCTGCACGAGGCGGCGCTGGCGCATGGCATCAGCGTGGCGCCCGGACCGATCTTTTCAGCGCGGCGTCAGTTCCGGCATTGCCTGAGGTTGAACTATGGCCATCCGTGGAGTGCACGGTTTGAGGCGGCCATGCAGACGCTGGGCGCACTGGCCGGGCGGCAAAGTCCGTATGCGGCAGCGGCATGACCCGAGGCTGTCAATGACCGGCAGCGGGAGGGATGCTGCCGGGTCCGTCCGCAAGCCAGTCCGCGATGCGCCCGCAGACCCAGTCGGCATCGTCATGCGGCAGGTCGTGGCCAGCCCAGGGATGGACGTGATGAACCGCCTGCCAGGCGCTGGCCAGCCGGGCTGAACACTGCGGGTGGACCAGCCGGTCCGTAGCCGACGACAACACCAGCGTGGGGCAGTGCGGGGCCGAGGCCACGCAGGCAAAGCGGGCGGCGGCCCAGAGCTGGCGCCACGCATTGGCCGCGCTCACCGGCGCGCTGTTGCGAATGGCTGTCCAGGCTGCCACGTCCTCGTCGCGCCGGCTGGTGCGCTCGCAGGTGAGCTGATGGATGGCACGTTCCGCATAGCGAGCGTCAGGCCAGCGCGCGGCCAGCAGGGCCAGCGGCAGCCAGTTGGCCGGACGCAGGCGCTCGGCGGCATGGCTGTAGGGCCGCATGCTGGTGTTGATCAGCACCAGCCGGGCCACCTCCTGCGGATAGCGCTGTGCCCAGTCCGTGGCCACCATGCCGCCCAGCGACATCGCCAGCAGCCTGTAGGGCGGTGAATGCCCTTGGGCACGCAATTGGCGGCGCGCAAAGTCCACCATGCCGCGCACCGACAGCGGTGACGCTTCCTGGAAAAACTCGCCATTGCCGGGCAAATCCATCGCCACGACCCGGGCGCTGCCCTCCGGCGTAGCGTCAACGGCTGGCGCAAGACGGGCAAGCTGCTGCGGCAACGGGCCCCAGTGCCGCGCCTCGCGTGTCAGGCCCCTCAACAGCACCCAGGTCACAAGACCCGCCTCGGCCGCCAGTGGGCGGCGGCCAGTTGCTGGAGCTGGGTGCGGCGATCGGGCGGAGGCAGCCAGCGCGGCGCGGCAAAAGCGGCCCGCGTGAGGAAATCCAGCAGGTCGGCATGGCGGCGCAGCACGCGCTTGATGCGGTGTGCCTTGATCGGGTTGAAGATGCCATGCCGTGAAAACAGCTGGCGCGGGTTCTTGCGTATCCACAGCCACGAACCCAGTTCCAGCGTCATGGGCAAGAACACATGGTCGGGCGGCGCGTGGTCATACGCGTGGTCCCACAGGTCGCCATGCAGCAGGTACTGGTTGCTTTGCGGCTCAAAGCGGTAGGCGTGGTGCGGGTGCGACTGCTCCAGCATGGTCTTGAGCGCAAACATCTCCGGCAGGTGCGCCATCCGCCGGCGTGTCTTGGCATACGGAAACCACAGGCTGTCGTCAAAGCCGTAGCCGGAGTGGCAGTCCAGCGCGAGGCTGAAGGGGCGGCTGGCGAGTTCGTCGCGTACCACCTGCAGCAGCGCTGCACTCTCCACTTCCATGGGCGCGCCCGGCCGGCCGCAGTACCAGGGCAGCCAGGGCCCCAAGGTTTGCCCGCCCGCCAGAAAGGGCACGCCGCTTTCTGCGCGCTGCGGCGCATTGCGCATCAGGTCCACGCCACGCGGGTTGGCACGCTTTTGCGCCCACATGCCGCCAGGATTGACGAGGGGCATGAACACCAGCCGGACTTTTTGCAGCTGCTGGTGCAGCAGGTCGTCCCACTCCAGCCTGAACAGCAGCGCGCGCATGTAATGCAGGATGAGCTGCGTGCCGATGCGCTCCAGCCCATGGATGCCGCCGAAAAACCCGACGGCCGGCGCCAGCGGGTCGCGCGACCCGATGCTGGCGGTGTAGAGCGGAAAGGACGGCCCGGCCGTGTGCGTCTCGGCCACGACGGCCACCTCAAAGTGGGCGCTGCCCGCCAGCAAAATCGCCTTGAGCTCTTCCAGTTCCGCAAAGCTCGCGGCCACGTCGCGCGCCGGCGTCAGGCTGTAGGGACTGTGAAGGCTGCGGGGATTTTCCGCGGCGACGGTCGGTGGCAGGATTTCCATCCGGACATGCTGGCACAGTTGTTTGACAGCACGCTACATGCCTGCCGGCTTTTTTGCATCAAATGCTGATTGACGGCGCCTAGTCACCCGCGGGCCGACCCTTGGGGCCACTGCGGGCCGCGGCCCCTCAGTCCGCCGGCACGATCACCACATCCGACAGCGGATACGCCACGCAGGGCAGGATGAAACCCTCCTGCTTTTCCTCGGCGCTCAGGCCTGGCCAGTCAATGCGGTACGTCACCTCGCCGCTGGCCAGCTTGCAAATGCAGGTGCGGCAAGTGCCGTTGCGGCAGGAACTGGCCATGTCAAGGCCTGCGATCTGGGCGGCCTGCAGCAAGGAGAGCGTGGCGGGTGCCTCAAAACCGGGGCCTGCCGGTCCAATGCGTGCCCTGAACACGGCGCTGGCCGTCGCGGTGAGACCGGTCATGGGGGAAGCAGGAGCTATCGAGTCGCTGGCGGGCATGGGTGGAGGCTATCGGATACGGATACGGATACGGAGACCGGGGTGCTGGCGGGGTGAGGTAGCCGGCAGTTGCAGCAAAGGCCAAGGGGCAAAGGTCCAAGGCGAACACTGAATTTACCGCAGAAGGCGATGGCCCTGCGGGGCGGGGCATGATTTGCGCGACAATCTTGCTCCTCCCGAATGTTTTCCCGACCGATTCACAAGCGATTTTATTTTCATGTCCAGCTACTCCGTCCGTCCTGCCACCGCCCGCGATGCCAAAGCCATTGCCGAAATTCACGTTGCCACCTGGCATGCCGCCTACAAGGACCTGATGCCGGAGGAATTTCTGCAAAAAGCCACGGTGGAAAAGCGCCTGGCATTCTGGCGCGAAGCCATTGAATACAGCGAGCCGCAATTGCTGGTGGCCACCGACGGCGACGAGGTTATTGGTTTTGTGGGCTTTGACCGCTCGCGTGATGCGGGCACCAAGTCCACCACCGGCGAGATCTGGGCGATGTATGTGGCACCGGCCCATTGGGGCAAGGGCGCCGGCCTGGCATTGTGGGACGGTGCGCGCGAGGGCCTGAAGGAAGAAGGCTGTACCCAGGTCACCCTCTGGGTATTGCTGCACAACGAACGCGCGCTGCGCTTTTACGAGCAGGCAGCAGGCTTCAAGCGTGAGATGCCGTCGCTCAAGACGGTGGCCTTCGGCAGCGCCAAGCTGGAAGAAATTCGCCTCAAGCGCACGGTGGACTGATCACCGGGTGACCGGGTGGGGCGCGGTGCGGTCGCTGCGCCAGGCCGCCCCTCAGCCCCTCATGACGGCACATTGATCACACGCTCGTCGTCGTCCGGAATCAGCGGCGTTCCCTCATCAGGGTTCACCGGCAACTCCAGGCCGTCGTCGTCTTCCGGTTCATCTTCTGATGCCGGCCCGGTGTGGGGCCGACCTGCATCCGCGGCTTTGCGGGCACGTCTGGCGGTCATGGTCAATCTCCTTGAAGCAGCCATGATCATGTTCCGATCCGCGCCATTTGTCAGGTGAAATCCGTGTGGTGCTTGTGCTGCCGGTTCAGGCTGGCAGCGCGGCGGCAGGCGCCTTGCGCTGGGGGCAAGGCCGATATCGCCAAAACCCTCTCTTGTCCTACATGCAGCCCCGCCCGCTCCGCACATCCGTTTGCGTGGTCGTTTTCTAGGATCAGATGTCAGGCTCCCATCTGAGTTCCTCGACTTTCCAACTCTCCTCTTGATCTGTTCTTTTTTGAAGGAAAACCACCATGGAAAACGCCACAGCAGACCCTGTCACTGACACCTCGGGCAACCCCATCCAGCGCGGGGTGGAGTCGGCGGGCGCGGCGCTGCACAGCACCATCGACAAGCTGGCAGACCCGGCACGCAGCACCGTGGACCGCGTGTCCAGCGCAGCCCATCAGACCGTCGACAAACTGGCTGGCAACGCAAGCCATGTCGCCGGGCGGTTTTCAGACCAGACACGCCGTGTGACCGAAGCGCCGTCGCACGCTCTGGAGTATTCCAGGTCATGGGTCCAGGAGCGGCCTCTTGAGGCAGTGGCCGCCGCACTCGCGATCGGTTTCCTCGTGGGCCGGTTGACGGCGCGGTAACGCTGGCGGGCGGCCTGCAACTGCCGGACACACTCCAGGACATCCTCAACCGCCTTCGGGCGGTTTTTTCATGGGCAGGTCGTTTGGCTCCCACGCCGGACATCACCGATCACCGGTCATTACTGAGGGGCGCAATGGACATATTGGCCGTATTGGAAATATTCGACGTAAGGGGGAACTGGCGCGTGACGGCTTGAACGCCGTGAGGAAGGTGTGACGGTGTGGCGCTGTGCTCAGGCCGGTCTTTGGGCTTTGCCCGGCTGAACAGGCGGCTTGGGCTTGTCCGCGTCAGGGCGGCTGCCTGCCGCAGGTGCATTGCCCGCGGGCTGATTCACGTTCACGGGAAACGGCCACCGTCCTTGTTCCTGGGGAACGGCGGGCTTGGTGGCTTCTCTGGCGCGCTTCTCCAGGGCTTTTCGGCTATCGCCGTCGGGTGGACAGAGTTGGGACGGGTCGTTGAGTCTCGGCATCGGTATCTCTCCAAAAAAGTATGGAGTGAAAGTAACCGGTAAGCCGGGTGTCCGATGTAGGTTCGGGCTGACGCCGGCTGTAGGAGGGTCCGCGCCATGTCCGGCCATCGCTGCGATCTTGAGTTCCTTGAGTTTTTCATCTGGAACCTCTGCCGGTCAGCTGCCGCCGATCGTGGCCTGCGTGCCCGGCGCGCCCGCGCTCAGGCGGGCAGCGTGCTCTTGCGCTGTATCAGGTCATGCTTGGCAAAGAGCTCGGCGACCCAGTCCACGAAGACACGCACCTTGTTGCTCAGGTGGCGGTTGGGCGGGTAGACGACATGCAGCGGGATCGATTCGGTGCACCAGCCGTTGAACAGCGGTTCGAGCTCGCCCGTGCTGATGTAATCCTGCACCTGAAAGGTCGCGGTGTGCAGCACACCCAGGCCGGCCAGCGCGGCGACCACGCCGGCGCGCGAATCGTTGACCGACAGCAGGTAGTTGCCGCCCACCTCGACGGTTTCGCCGTCCTTGTAGAACTCGAACGAATACAGCTTGCCGTTGCGCGGGGATGCGTAGCGGATGATGCGATGGCTGTCCTCGAGCTCGGCCGGATGCAGCGGCGTGCCATGGCGCTTGAGGTAGGCAGGCGAGGCACATGACATCAGATAGAACTCGCCGATGCGGCGCGCGACCAGCGACTGGTCGATCAGTTCGCCGCCGCGCACCACGCAGTCAACGTTCTCGGCAATGATGTCGACAGGCCGGTCGCTCACGCCCAGGTCGAGCTGGATGTCGGGATAGCGCGCATAAAAATCGGGCAGGGCCGGAATGATGACCGTCAGGCCCAGCGAGCTCGGAATATCCACCCTGAGCCGCCCGCGGGGATTGGCCTTGGCGCGCGACATGCTCGCCTCGAGCTCCTCCATTTCGCTGAGCAGGCGGCCGGCGCGTTCGTAGTAGGCCGCGCCGTCGGCCGTCGGCCGTCACCGTGACCTTGCGGGTGGTGCGGTTCAGCAGCTTGGTGTCCAGCTCCTTTTCCAGGGTCTGGATCAGGCGCGTGATCGTCGGCTTGGGCATGGCCATGGAATCGGCGGCCTTGGTGAAGGTGCCGGCTTCCACCACCCTGACGAAGGCCTGCATTGCTGAAAACTTGTCCATGAGAAGTCCTGTCTGGTGAGCGTCGTCAATCGAATACATCCGGTCCTGCCCCGTCCTGGCTGGAGCGGTCAGGGCCATCGCGGCAGCCGTATCAGTCGTGTCAGCCGGGGAAAAGCCGAGGCGCGATTGTGACCAGCCTGGCCGAATCCGGCAGTTGACGCCTGATGGCCCCGGGTGCCGTAGGGGATTGCTGGCCGGTTATTGACCCTGCCACGATGGGAAGCTTGAAACTTCGCGCCATTCCGAATGCAGGAGTTTTCATGAGTTCTGGCCTTGAATCCACGGTTATCCGCCGCGCCGCCGCTTCGGTCTCAGCGATCGTTGTTCATTATTTCACAGGCGAAATAATGAATGAGCGAAGCGGCTATTTATTGATTGGGCCGCTGGGCTTATCTTCTGCTGCATTGCAACAACCGAGGGCCGCATGCGGCCACAGACGATGAACAGCCAGCAGCTCACCCGCTCAGGCACCGACAAGGCCGCACCCGCCTGGGTGGACAAGCAGATCCAGCTTGTGCTGAAAAAGCCGCTGGATGTGCGCTTTTACGGCCGCCACCGTGTCGGCGCCGTGTCGCCGCTGGTGGTGCACTTTCACGGCGGCGCCTTTGCCGGTGGCTCGCTGGACGGCGGTTCCTGTGTGGCCCGGCTGCTGGCGGATGCTGGCGCCGTGGTCATGTCGCTGGACTACCCGCTGGCCCCAGCCCATCCTTTTCCGGCAGCGGTTGAAACCGGTTATGCCGCGTTGTTGTGGGCCTGGAAGGCGCGCCAGAAACTGGCCGGGCAGGGCGCACCTCTTTTCGTTGCTGGCGAGGAAGCCGGCGGCAACCTGGCAGCCGCGGTTTCGCTGATGGCGCGCGACCGGCAGGAGCCCCCGCTGGCCGGGCAGATCCTGCTGTCCCCCATGCTGGACCCTTGCCTGGGAACGGCCTCGCTGCGTGATGCCGAGGCCGGCCCGGTCGGTTGTGTCTGGGCCGATGGCTGGCATCACTACCTGCCCCGCCTGGAAGACGCGGGCCACCCATATGCCGCGCCGGGTTCGGCCCTGCGCCTGGCAGGCTTGCCGCCGACGCTGCTGGTGACCGCCCAGGATGATCCGCTGCGTGACGAAACGCTGGAGTATGCGGAGCGCCTGCGCACCGCCGGGCTGGTAGCGCAGCACACCGTGCTGCCGGCGGTGACCGGCTGGCCCTGCAGCTACCTCCAGCCGGCCAGCCACGAGGCCGCCTGGGCGCCGGCGGTGCGGCAGCGGTTCACCGAGTTTTTCGCCAGCACCCCTGCGCAGCAGGCCGGGCACGCCCATTCGTCTTCCGTTTCCTGAATCCGTTTTCTTTTTTTCTTTTTTCTTGAGGGAGTTCACCACCATGCCATCGATTCAACTACCGGCCAACAAGCGCCGCCTTCTGGCCGTTGCCCTGGCCGTACTGGCCGTCATCGGCATTTCTGCTGCCGTCTTCGGCGTGTCCAGCCCGCGCGCCCAGCCTGGGGCAGGGGCCGAGCCGCCCGCCACACCGGTGTCTGTGGCGACCGTCGTGCAGAGCGACGTGGCCGCCTGGGATGAATTTTCCGGCCGGCTGGAGGCCGTCGAGCGGGTGGACATCCGTTCGCGCGTGGCCGGCACCATCCAGGCCGTGCACTTTCGCGAAGGTGCGCTGGTCAAAAAGGGTGACCTGCTGTTGACCATCGACCCGGCTCCTTATGCCGCCGATGTGGAGCGTGCCGATGCGCAGGTCGCAGCCGCCCAGGCCCGGGTCACCCAGGCCAAAGGCGAGCAGGAACGCTCGCAGCGCCTGTGGAGCGAACAGGCCATCTCCAAACGTGAATTTGACGAGCGCACCAACGGCAAGGGCGAAGCCGATGCCAACCTGCGCGCCGCGCAGGCGGCCTTGCAGACGGCGCGCTTGAGCCTGGGCTACACCCAGGTGCGCGCGCCGGTCTCCGGTCGGGTCGGCAAGCTCGAAGTGACCGTGGGCAACCTGGTGGCCGCGGGCCCGGGCGCCCCCGTGTTGACCACGCTGGTGTCCGTGAGCCCCATCTACGCCAGCTTTGACGCCGACGAGCAGGTCGTGGCCAAGGCACTGAAAGATGTGCAGGGTTCCGGTGCCGCAGGTAGCCGTAACCTGGACCGCATCCCTGTCCAGATGGGCACAGCCGCCAGCACCGACACGCCGTTTGAAGGCAAGCTGCAACTGGTCGACAACCAGGTCGACGCGAAGAGCGGCACCGTGCGCGCGCGCGCCGTGTTTGACAACAAGGACGGCCAGCTCATGCCCGGCCAGTTTGCGCGCATCCGCATGGGCCAGGCCACCAAGGGCACGGCGCTGCTGATCAATGAACGCGCTGTCGGCACCGACCAGAGCAAGAAGTTCGTGCTGGTGGTGGGCGCCGACAACAAGGCGGTGTACCGCGAGGTCACGCTGGGCGCTTCCATCAATGGCCTGCGCGTGGTCAAGGGCGGCCTGGCGGCCAACGAACGCATCGTCGTCAATGGCCTGCAGCGCATCCGCCCGGGCGCGCTGGTGGCGCCGCAACCGGTCGAGATGTCCGCCAAGACGGAGCTCAACGCCAAACCGGTGCAGGTAGCAGCCAAGTCCTGAGCGGCGTGAAAACTGAAAAAAGAACATCGTATGAATCTCTCCAAATTCTTCATTGACCGGCCGATCTTTGCCGGCGTGCTGTCGCTGCTCATGCTCATCTCGGGCCTGATTGCGCTGCGCTCGCTGCCAATTGCCGAATACCCTGACGTGGTGCCGCCCACCGTGGTCGTACGCGCCCAGTACCCGGGTGCCAACCCCAAGGTGATTGCCGAGACCGTCGCCACGCCGCTCGAGGAATCGATCAACGGCGTCGACGGCATGCTCTACATGAGCAGCCAGGCGACCACCGACGGCCTGATGACGCTCAACGTCACCTTCAAGCTGGGCACCGACCCCGACAAGGCGCAGCAGCTCGTGCAAAACCGCGTGTCGCAAGCCGAGGCGCGGCTGCCTGAAGAAGTGCGCCGGCTGGGCATCACCACGATCAAGAGCTCACCCGACCTCACGATGGTGGTGCACTTGCTGTCGCCCACCGGCCGCTATGACATGACCTATCTGCGCAACTACGGGGTGCTCAATGTCAAGGACCGGCTGGCCCGCATCAACGGCGTGGGCCAGGTGCAGCTGTTCGGCTCGGGCGACTACTCGATGCGCGTCTGGCTGGACCCGCAAAAGGTGGCCGAGCGCGGCCTGTCCGCCGGCGATGTGGTGCGCGCCATCCGCGAGCAGAACATCCAGGCTGCGGCCGGCGTGGTGGGCGCGTCACCCGGATTGCCCGGCGTGGACATGCAACTGTCCATCAATGCCCAGGGACGCCTGCAAAGTGAAGAAGAATTCGGCGACATCATCGTCAAAACAGAAAAGGCCGAAAAAGGCGGCGCAGTCACGCGCCTGCGCGACATCGCCCGCCTGGAGCTGGGCGCCTCCGACTACGCGCTGCGCTCGCTGCTCGACAACAAGCAGGCCGTGGCCGTGCCGGTGTTTGCCGCACCAGGCTCCAACGCCATCCAGATCTCCGACGACGTGCAGGCCGTGATGAAGGACCTGAAAAAGAACATGCCCGAAGGCGTGGACTACGAGATCGTCTACGACACCACGCAGTTCGTGCGCGCCTCCATCACCGCCGTGGTGCACACCCTGCTCGAAGCCGTGGCCCTGGTGGTGCTGGTCGTGATCATCTTCCTGCAGACCTGGCGCGCTTCCATCATTCCGCTGCTGGCCGTGCCCATCTCGGTCATCGGCACCTTTGCGGTGATGCACCTGTTTGGCTTTTCGATCAATGCGCTTAGCCTGTTCGGGCTGGTGCTGGCCATTGGTATCGTGGTGGACGACGCCATCGTGGTGGTAGAGAACGTGGAGCGCAACATCGAGGCGGGCCTGAGTCCGCGCGACGCCACCTACCGCGCCATGAGGGAAGTGTCCGGGCCCATCATCGCGATTGCCCTGGTGCTGATCGCTGTGTTTGTGCCGCTGGCCTTCATCACCGGCCTGTCGGGCCAGTTCTACAAGCAGTTCGCGCTGACGATTGCGATTTCCACCGTGATCTCCGCCATCAATTCGTTGACCCTGTCGCCTGCACTGGCCGCCTTGCTGCTCAAGGGCCATGACGCACCGAAAGACGCGCTGACGCGCGGCATGGACAAGGTGTTCGGCCGCTTCTTTGCCGCCTTCAACAAAGCCTTTGGCCGCGGCTCTGACAACTACAGCCGCGGTGTCAAGGGTGCGATCTCGCGCAAGGCCGTGATGCTGGGCGTGTACCTGGTGCTGGTGCTGGCCACGGCAGGCCTGTTCAAGGCCGTCCCCAGCGGCTTTGTGCCCGGCCAGGACAAGCAGTACCTGATCGGTTTTGCCCAGCTGCCTGACGGCGCGACGCTGGACCGTACCGAGGACGTGATACGCCGCATCAGCGACATCGCGATGAAGCAGCCTGGCGTGGAACACGCGATTGCCTTCCCCGGCCTGTCGATCAACGGCTTCACCAACAGCTCCAACTCGGGCATCGTGTTTCTTTCGTTGAAGCCGTTTGACCAGCGCACGAGCAAGGACCTCAGCGCGGGCGCGATCGCCGGCCAGCTCAATGCCAAGTTCGGCGGCATCCAGGAAGCGTTTATTGCCATGTTCCCGCCGCCGCCCGTGCAGGGCCTGGGCACCACCGGCGGCTTCAAGCTGCAGCTGGAAGACCGCGGCTCGCTCGGCTATGCCGCACTCGACGCCGCTACCAAGGCCTTCATGGCCAAGGCTTATCAGACGCCTGAACTGGCGGGGCTGTTCTCCAGCTTCCAGGTCAACGTGCCGCAGCTCTATGCCGACATCGACCGCACCAAGGCGCGCCAATTGGGTGTGCCGATCACCGATGTGTTCGACACCATGCAGATCTACCTGGGCAGCCTTTACGCCAACGACTTCAACAAGTTTGGCCGTACCTACTCGGTGCGGGTGCAGGCCGATGCACCTTACCGCGCCCGCGCCGAAGACATCGGCCAGCTCAAGGTGCGCTCGACGACCGGCGAGATGGTGCCGCTGTCGGCGCTGATGAAAGTCACGCCGAGCTTCGGCCCGGAACGCGCCATGCGCTACAACGGCTTCCTGTCGGCCGACATCAACGGCGGCGCTGCGCCCGGCTACTCGTCGGGCCAGGCGCAGGACGCGGTTGCGCGCATTGCCGCTGAAACGCTGCCGCCCGGCATCAGCTACGAGTGGACCGACCTGACCTACCAGGAAATCATCGCCGGCAACTCGGCCATGTGGGTCTTCCCGCTGGCGCTGCTGCTGGTGTTCCTGGTGCTGGCCGCGCAGTATGAGAGCCTGACCCTGCCGATCGCCATCGTGCTGATCGTGCCCATGGGCCTGCTGGCCGCCATGCTGGGGGTGAAGCTGACCGGCGGCGACAACAACATCTTCACGCAGATCGGCTTGATTGTGCTGGTGGGACTGTCGGCGAAAAACGCGATTTTGATCGTGGAGTTTGCGCGCGAGCTGGAGTTTGCCGGGCGCACGCCCATTCAGGCTGCCATTGAAGCCAGCCGCCTGCGCCTGCGCCCCATCCTGATGACCTCGCTGGCTTTCATCATGGGCGTGCTGCCCCTGGTGCTGTCGACCGGCGCCGGTGCCGAAATGCGCCACGCCATGGGGGTCGCCGTGTTCTCGGGAATGATTGGCGTCACGGCTTTTGGCCTGTTCCTCACGCCGGTGTTCTACGTCACGTTGCGCCGCCTCACGGGCAACCGCCCGCTCAAGCTGCATGGCGAAGTGCCGCATCTCGAGGCCTTTGCGGGCAGTGGTGGTGTGGCCGCGCATGCCCAGCCGGCGGCGCCCCTCAGGCACCACGAATAACCAAAGAAAACAAGAAAGTCAAAGGAGTTCATCATGAACCGTGCTTATTCAACGCTGCGCCTGTCGCTGGCGCCCCTGGTGGCAGCGCTGGTGCTGGCCGGCTGCGCCACCAGCGCCTCGATAGACGCGTCCAGCCTGCCGAAGGCGCCGCAAGCCTTCAAGGAAAACGCCAGCCAAGCCGCTGTCGCAAATACCACCTCCGCCCAGGTGCAATCCCAGGGCACCTGGTGGAAGGTGTTTGCCGACCCCGTGCTGGACCAGCTGGTAGAGCAGGCCGGCCGCAACAACAACAGCGTGCAGGTCGCGGCAGGGCGCCTGGCCCAGGCGAGGGCGATTGCCCGCAGCACCGACGCCGACCGCCTGCCCCAGGTTGGTCTGGGCGCCGGCGCCACGCGCCAGAGCAACGCCACCACCGGCAATGTGCCGCAAACCGTGGTGAGCGCCAATGCCAACTTCTCGTACGAAGTGGACCTGATCGGCAAGCTCTCGCTGAATTCCGACGCCGCCTCGCTGGACGCCCAGTCCCGCGAAGCGCTGCTGCGCAGCACGAAATTGCTGGTGCAGGCCGATGTGGCCCAGACCTACCTGAACCTGCGCGCACTCGACACCGAGCGCTCGCTGGTGCGTGACACGCTGCAGGCCTACCGTAACACCCTGCGCCTGACCGAAGTGCGCTTCAAGGAAGGTGATGTGGCCGAGCTCGACGTGGCCCGCGTGCGTGCCGAAGTCGCTTCCACGGAATCGGAGGCGCTGGCGCTGGACCGGCGCCGCGCCGAACTCGAGCATGCGCTGGCCGTGCTGGTGGGCGAGGTTGCGTCGAACTTCCAGGTGGCGCCCGCTGAGTGGACCACGGCGCTGCCGGTGATCCCGGCCGGCGTGCCCAGCACCGTGCTGGTTCGCCGCCCCGATGTGTCGGCAGCCCAAAGCACCATGCAGGCCGCGCAGGCACGCGTGGGCGTGGCCAAGGCCGCCTGGTTCCCCACGTTCTCGCTGACTGCCACGGGCGGCTATGCGGCGCCGGAGATCAGCGACCTGTTCAAGCTCTCCACCCGCGCCTGGGGCGTGGGTGCGTTGTTGTCGCTGCCGATCTTTGACGGCGGCCGCCGTGAAGCCGGCGTGCAGAACGCCAATGCCGAACTCGACATCGCATTGGCCAACTACCGCGAACAGATCCTGGTGGCCTTCAAGGACGTGGAAGACCAGCTGGCGGCGCTGCGCTTGCTGGCCGACCAGTCCGAAGCGCAGTCGCGCTCGGTGGCCTCGGCCACGCGCGCCACGGTGCTGTCGGACTCGCGCTACCGCAACGGCTTTGTCAGCCAGCTCGAGCTGCTGGACGCCCAGCGCAGCGAACTGCGCAACCGGCGCCAGGCGCTGCAGGTGAAGACGTCGCAGTATCTGGCGACGGTGGGCTTGATCCGGGCGCTGGGTGGTGGCTGGACAGTTTGAACACCCCTATCGGCACTCACTTCGTGTAGAGCCTTTTCTCTTGCAGGGGACGACGCCGGTGGGGCCGGATCCAGTCCCGCGGCCTTTGTGGGTGGATCGGGCGCACCTGGCAGGAAACAATAGCGTCTGTTGGACGAGAACAAAGTCCACCGAATGACTGAAATAAAAAAGCCCGGCAATTGCCGGGCTTTTTTTAATTCCGCGCCTCTATTCATCTACCTGCCTGGCAGTGCTGAATTAAGCTTTTTTGGGCCGAGCGAACGCTTCCGATTGTCCGCGGCTCACATGTCGGCGCCGAGGATGACCGGAAGCTGGAACTGGAGGACGGCTTTGAAGGTTCCCGACGGAATTTTTGAGGCCGCGCAACCGGGACTCATTCATGAGGCCGGGCTGGTTGGCAATCAATCGGTTGGTGTTTAACCTGCGAGCGTCGGATAGTCCGTGTAGCCCTTCGCACCCGGTGTGTAGAACGTGTCCGGGGCAGGAACGTTCAACGGCGCGTCCTGGCGCAAGCGCTCGACCAGGTCAGGGTTGGCGATGAAAGGCCTGCCTATGGCTATCAGGTCTGCGCGGCCTTCGCTCAGCGCCTGTTGTGCGCTGGCTTTGTCCTGTCCCCCGGCGAGGATAAAGGGGCCGTGGAACGCAGCCTTCAAATCGGACTTCAGCTTTGCCGGGACAGGCGGGGCGCCCATCGCCGAATGGTCCAGGACGTGAACGTACATGAGGCCGAGTGCGGAGAGTTCTTTCACCAGCGCCAGGTACTGTTCGTCCACACCTTCGAATGCGCCGGCGGCATTGACCACGCCGTGAGGCGACAGGCGGATGCCGACGCGCTCAGCGCCGATCTCCTTCACGGCAGCACGGGCGACCTCAAGCACCAGCCGGTTGCGCCCTTCGGCCGTGCTGCCGTAGTTATCCGTGCGGCGGTTGATGTTGGCGTTTAGGAATTGCTCGAGCAAGTAACCGTTGGCCGCGTGCAGTTCGATGCCGTCAAAGCCGGCCTTGATGGCAAGCCGCGCGGCCGTTGCATACTCGCCGACCACGGCCTGGATGTCGGCTTCGGTCATGGCGCGCGGCGGCGTGTGTGGCTGGCTGCCTTGCGTATCGGTCCACATTTCGCCAGGGCAGGTCTCGGGTGAAGGCCCAAGCACTTCGGCACCAGCCAGCAGGTTGGCTTGGTGGGTCACGCGGCCGGTGTGCATCAGCTGCACGACGATCTTGCCGCCCTTGGCATGCACTGCGTCTGTCACCAGCTTCCAGCCTTGCACCTGGGCTTCATTGAACAGGCCGGGGATGCGGGCGTAGCCCAAGCCGTTGGGCGACGGCGAGGTTCCTTCCGTGATGATGAGGCCGGCGCTTGCACGCTGGGCGTAATAGGTGGCCATCAGGCTGTTGGGCGTGTTGTTGTCGCTTGCGCGGCTGCGCGTGAGCGGCGACATCACGGTGCGGTTGCTGAGCTGGGTGGCGCGCAGGGAGAAGGCTTCGAAAAGCATGGGCTGTCCTTGGAGAATGGAAAAGATGAGAAAAGGAAGGGCGGTGACGTTCAGCTAGCCGAAGTCAACCGATCTTGTAACGAGGGGCGGGCGTTCCAGCCTGGGTGCCCGCAAACAATTCGGAGCGGGCCGCATCGTATTTTTCCCACAGCGTTGCATCGGAGACCGATGGCCATGTGACTACTTCGCCCTGGTCCAGGCCCGCGAGCGCTGCATCGACCATGTGTTCAGTCGTCATCAGGGTGTTCTTGTTGAGGGCCGCCAGCGGAACGCCCGACAGGTCCCAGAGCTCGGTGGCTGTGGATGCTGGCAAGACCAATTGAACCTTCACCCCGGTTTCGGCAAGCTCCAGTTGCAGGCCTCTGCTGTATTGCAATACGAAGGCCTTGGTGCCACTGTAGATGGCGCTGATTGGCAGCGAGTGGACGGCCAGAGCGGAGGCGATATTGATGATCAGGCCCTGGTTCCTCGCCACGAATGCGGGCACCGCAGCTTGCGACAGGCGTGTCAGCGCTGTGATATTCAGGGCGATCTGGGATTGCGCGTCGTTCGCAGACGTCTGCGCAGCCGGTGCCAGGCGCGCAATACCGGCGTTGTTCACCAGGACGCGCACATCCCCGTTGGTGGCCAGAACCTTCTCGATCCGCGCCAAGTCCTGGTCTTTGGTCAGATCGGCCGAGATCGGCTCGGCCTTGATACCGTGCGCTTTTGAGACCTGTGTGCAGAGGGCCTCCAGGCGGTCAGCGCGCCGGGCGACAAGGATAAGATCGTATCCACGCGCGGCGAGGCGATCCGCATAGACGGCTCCGATGCCGGAAGAAGCCCCTGTGATGAGCGCGACTTTCCTGGAACTGTTGTTTGTCATTGCTGGTTTTCCAATAAAATTGAGGGCTCAACTAAAACAGTTGAGGGCTCAAATATAAGACCTGTCGCGCAGATGCCGCCGATAGTTCGGTGCTCAACCATTTTGAAAGTATGGGAATTATCACGAATCTTGTTGATGTGAACAGCAGCTCGGATGAGCCCATCGCCTATGGGCAGGACATTCTGGGCGGACGGGCTTGCACGATCACACCACTGCGCCTTGCGACTCGCAGACTTGAGCAGCTGTATGACGAAGCGCTGGCACCGTTGAATCTCAAAGCCACGCAGCTCGCGCTCATCGCAGGAATACACCGGCTCACGGGCGCCGATCAACAAGGACCGGCGCTACAGGACCTAGCAGCCCTGCTCGCCATTCAACTTTCTGCTCTGACCCATGCGCTCAGGCCTCTGGTGCGCGATGGAATTGTTGAGCTGCGTCAGGACGCCCAAGACCGCCGGACCAAGCACAGCGTTCTCACTTCGCTTGGCAAGACCCGGCTTTCAGAAGCAATCGTGTGCTGGGCGACAGCAAACGATCAAGTGGAGGCTGCTCTGGGCCCTGTAGCGGCTGCGAGTTTGAGAGGTTTGGCCGATGAGGTGGCTTCCGACGCGTTTCTGGTTGCCTATAGGGCGGGAGATCAACCACCGGCCCTTGGCACTGAGCACAAAGAAGAAAGTTCTAATCACCGCGGAGAATGAGCCCCGCTCAGCGTATTGGCCCATCTCATCCGGTGGTCCGGTCGGTTTCGACCGATCCTTTTTTCTTTCACCTCTTCTGTGGTTGTGCTATCTAATTAATAGCTTATGACGCAGGCTCCTATTGGGATAGAGGCCTGAATTGTTCTAAAAAATGACCTGAGAAGTGCTCCGGAAGCCGTTTTGGCGCTTGTCGGGCATCCATAACAACCGTTAACCCTCATAAATGCCTCTTTTTAAGTGCAAAAAGTGACCTGAAGGCAATCAGGACGTGCGCAAGAAGCTATTAAATTGATAGTGAATAGGTAGCGCGTGCAGCCGCTGGGGGCGGCCATCTGTTAAAACACTTGGCTTTCTTCTTTGTTCTTCTTTGTGTCTGCCCCTGATGTCTGTTTCACCTGCTGTTCTTGTTACCTCTTCTACTGAGCCCGCCACCATCCACTGGACGGAGGGCGGCGAGGCGCGTTCTGCGCGCTGGCGTTCCGAGCGCGGCGCGCCGCCGCCCAGGCGCGTGGTGATCGCTGACGACACCCTCGCGGCCGATGCTGCTTACCGGCTGGCGTGCGAAGGCACCGGCCTGCTCTGGCGGGGTGACTTCCAGAACGCCCGGCTGCTGCTGCAGGCGCTGGCGCGCCGTGTTGACAAGCCGGCCAAACCCAAGCGCGAGAAGCGCGTCAAGGACCAGAAGCCTGGAGAGTCCAGTGTGCAGGTTGAAGCGCCTGCGCCGGTCTTCCCGGAAGCCTTTCACCTGCACCGCCAGGCACAGGCGCAGCGCGCCCGCGTGCTCAGCATGGTGCTGATCCCGTTTGACGCGGACTACAGCATTCCCTTGCGTCGTGCGCCTGATGCAAAAAAAGCCTGTGCCGAGGCTTGGGGTCCCGCCAAAGAGGGTGCGGGTTCTTCGGTCGCATCGCTGCGCGAGTTGATGGGCTTCATCAGCGCGCACGAGTGGCGCCGCAAGGGCGTGCCCATCCCGGCCCTCGGCGAAGACGGGCCGCACAACCGCATCCATCCGCATTACGGCGTTTTCTCGCCGGTGCGCGGCGAATACATTGACCTGGTGGCCCAGGCGCCCGTGCGTGAGGGTACCGAGGATCTGCTGGCTTTTGACATCGGCACCGGCACCGGCGTGCTGGCCGCCGTGCTGGCCCTGCGCAGCGGCGTGCAGCGCGTGGTGGCCACCGACCAGGACCCGCGCGCGCTGGCCTGTGCGCGCGACAACCTCAAACGGCTCGGCTTTCCGCAGGTCGAAGTGCGCGAGGCCAACCTGTTCCCCGAGGGCCGGGCTCACATCATCGTCTGCAATCCGCCGTGGCTGCCGGCGCGTCCCGGCTCGCCGGTCGAGCATGCGGTGTATGACGAAGACAGCCGCATGCTGCTGGGCTTCCTGAATGGTCTGGCAGCGCACCTGGAACCGAAGGGCGAAGGCTGGCTGATCCTGTCGGACATTGCCGAACACCTGGGCCTGCGCACGCGCGCATGGCTGCTGGCGGCGATTGACGCTGCCGGACTCAAGGTGGTGGACCGGCTCGACGCCAAACCGCACCACCCCAAGGCCTCGGATGAGACCGACGCGCTGCACGCAGCGCGCGCGGCAGAGGTCACGTCCTTGTGGCGATTGGCTGCCAAATAAAAGTTTGAGAAATTTGAGAAGCTTGAGAGGTTTGACGGGATGAAAGCTGATTCGCACGCCACAGTCTTGCTGGCCCCGATGGAGGGCCTGCTGGACTTTGTCCTGCGCGACATCCTGACGCGGGCCGGCGGCATAGACCGCTGCGTGTCCGAGTTCATCCGCATCACCGACCAGCTCCTGCCCGAGCGCGTGTTCACCCGCATCGTGCCCGAGCTGCACAACGGCGGCCGCACGCTGGCCGGCGTGCCGGTGCGCGCGCAGCTGCTGGGCTCTGACCCGGGCTGCATGGCCGAGAACGCGGCGCGGCTGGCGTCGCTGGGCCCCGCGGGCATTGACCTCAACTTCGGCTGTCCGGCCGCTGTCGTCAACCGCCACGGTGGCGGTGCATCCCTGCTCAAGGAACCCGAAACCCTGACAGCCGTCGTCGGCGCGGTACGCCGCGCCGTGCCGGCCGGCATGCCGGTCTCGGCCAAGATGCGGCTGGGCTACAGCGACGACTCCCGCGCCGTCGAATGTGCGCTGGCGATCGAAGCGGGCGGCGCCGGCGAGCTGGTGGTGCACGCCCGCACCAAGGCACAGGCCTACCGGCCACCCGCTTATTGGGAGCGCATCGCCGACATCCGCGCCGCGGTGCGGATTCCGGTCGTGGCCAATGGCGAAATCTGGACGGTGGAGGACGCGCGGCGCTGCCGCGACGCTTCGGGCTGCAGCATGCTGATGATTGGTCGCGGCGCGGTGGCCGACCCCGGCCTGGGCCTGGCCATCAAGGCGGCCATGGGCAGCCCGGCTGCGGGCGTGCAGGCGCCGGGCATCACGTGGGCGGAACTTGTGCCGCTGCTGGCGGATTTCTGGCACCTGGTCTGCAGCCGCCTGGATGCGCGCGCCCGGCCCGGCCGGCTCAAGCAGTGGCTGAATTTTTTGCGCCGCCGTTTTCCGGAAGCCGAAGCCGCCTACCAGTTGCTCAAGACCATCACCGACCCGGCATTGATTGACGAATGGCTGGTGGCCTTGCTGCAGGCGGACGCCCGGCGCAGCGCTGACTTGCTGGCGCGCGCTGAACCCCTGCCTGCCTGAGCGCTGCGCATCGTGCTGTCGGTCTCGGCTGTCGGTGGCCCGGCTGCCTTGTCATCAGGGACGCGAACCTTGTTTTCGGGCGACTTTCGCCACCTACGAGTTCGCCAGCTCCACCCACGCAGGCGCGTGGTCGCTGGCGTGCTCTTCCCCGCGCACCCATCGGTCCACCCCGCCACTCTGGAGGCGTGGCGCCAGTTCGGCGTTGAGCAGGATATGGTCGATGCGCAGGCCCGAGTTCTTCTGCCAGTGCTGGCGAAAATAATCCCAGAAGGTGTAGATGCGTTCATCGGGATGCAGGTGGCGCAGGCTGTCAACCCAGCCTTGCGACAGCAGCCTGGCATAGGCCGCGCGGCTTTCGGGCTGCAGCAGCGCATCCTTCAGCCACGACTTCGGGTTGTAGATGTCAAAGTCGGTAGGCACCACATTGAAGTCACCGGCCAGCGCCACCGGTTGGCCGGACTGGTAAAGCCCCAGCGCGTGCTGGTGCAGGCGTTCGAACCATGCGAGCTTGTAGTCAAACTTGGGGCCGGGTTGCGGATTGCCATTGGGCAAGTAGAGGCAGGCCACGACGATGCCGTTCACCGCGGCTTCCAGGTAGCGGCTCTGGTCGTCGGCCGGGTCGCCGGGCAGCTCTCGCCGGATCTCCAGCGGGTTGGCGCCTTTGGTCAGAATCGCCACGCCGTTCCAGGAGCGCTGGCCCTTCCACAGGGCGCCATACCCCGCCTCACGCAATTCAGCCTGGGGAAAAACGCCGTCCAGCGCCTTGAGTTCCTGCAGGCAGACAATGTCGGGCGACTCTTTCGCCAGCCAGGCCAGCAGGTTGGGCAGCCGGGTCTTGATGCCGTTGACGTTGAAGGTGGCCAGCTTCATGGGACGCTGCGTGGCGGGCTCAGTTTTGCTTGCGGCGATAGGCTTCCGCGCCGCCGCTGCCCCCGCCATCGGGAAAGTCGTGCTGGACCAGTTTGCCGCTGCCGGGCGGCATGGGCGACTCGATCAGCGTGCTGGCGCCGGTGTCGTCGCCCGCTTCATGGTCGGGAGGGGGCGGATGCGGGCTGGGGAGTGTTTCGCCGGTTTTGGCGCGTGTCGGGCTGGTGGTGCTGCGTGACATGTCAATGCTCCAGAAAGCGGAAAGTTGATCCTCCAAAGGATGTCTTCCCAAGCTACCAGTATTGCGGCGCGCAGCGTGTCGGACAAGGCCGCAAGCCTGGTACCCACGCGGTTATCCTGAACCTCAGGCCTGCGTATAAGCCGTCTTGACCGTGGTGTAGAACTCGGCTGCATAACGGCCCTGCTCGCGTGGACCGTAGCTCGAGCCTTTGCGGCCGCCGAAGGGCACGTGGTAGTCCACCCCCGCCGTCGGCAGGTTGACCATCACCATGCCGGCCTGCGAGTGGCGCTTGAAGTGGGTGGCATATTTGAGCGACGTGGTGGCAATGCCGGCGGCCAGACCGAAGGGTGTGTCGTTGGCCAGGTGCAGCGCCTCGTCGTAGTTTTTGGCGCGCAGCACGCTGACCACGGGGCCAAACACCTCTTCGCCATTGATGCGCATGCCGGCCGTGGTGTCGGTGAACAATGCGGGCCGCATGTAGAAACCGGGCTGGCCGTCGGCGTTGTGCTCGATGGCGTCGCCGCCATAGGCCAGCGTGGCGCCTTCGCCGCAGGCGATCTCGACATACTTCAGGTTTTGCGCGAGCTGGCTGGCGTCAACCACGGGGCCGAGGTCGGTGCCGGCCTTGCGGGCGTCGTCGACCTTGAGGCTGCGCAGTTTTTCCACCACGGCGGCGACAAAGCGGTCGTGGATGCCTTCGGTCACGATGACGCGTGAGGACGCGGTGCAGCGCTGGCCGGTCGAGAAGAAACCGCTTTGCACGGCGCAGTTGACGGCCACGCCGAGGTCGGCGTCGTCGAGCACGATCATCGGATTTTTGCCGCCCATCTCGAGCTGGAACTTGGCCATGCGCCCGACGCAGGCCGCGGCCACGCGCTTGCCGGTGCCGACAGAGCCGGTGAAGGTGATGGCGGCGATGCGGGCATCGTCCAGCAGGGTGGCACCGACTTGCGAGCCGGGGCCCATCACCAGGTTGAACACGCCCTTGGGCAGGCCGCTGCGCGACAGGATGTCGGCCAGCGCCCAGGCCGAGCCCGGCACCAGTTCGGCGGGTTTGAAGACGACGCAGTTGCCGTAGGCCAGGGCCGGCGCAATCTTCCAGGCCGGAATGGCGATGGGAAAATTCCACGGCGTGATGATGCCGACCACGCCCACCGGCTCGCGGGTGATCTCGACACCGACGCCGGGGCGCACGGACGGCAGGACTTCACCACCGGGTCGCAAGGCCTCGCCGGCAAAGAACTTGAAGATGTTGCCGGCGCGGGCGACTTCGCCAATGGCTTCGGGCAGGGTCTTGCCTTCCTCGCGGGCCAGCAGGTCGCCGAGTTCGGCGCGGCGCGCCAGAATTTCGCTGCCCACCGCGTCGAGGATGTCGAAGCGCTGCTGCGGCGTGCTCAGCGACCAGGCCGGGAAAGCAGCCTGTGCGGCGGCAATGGCGTCCTTCGTCTGGGCAGCGTCGGCCTTGGCGTATTCGCCGATCAGGTCTCGCGTGTCCGACGGGTTGATGTTGCGCGTGACGCCCGGGGCTTCAACCCAGTCGCCGTTGATGAGGTTCTTGAACATGGGTTGTCGTCTTTCGTCAGGTTTCGGTGGCCAATTTTCAGTGGTCTATTTTCAGCGGTCGAACGCGGGGCGCTTGGGGTTGAACTTCCAGCCCGGAATCAGGCTTTGCATGGCGACAGCGTCGTCGCGCGCGCCCAGGCCGTGCTGCTTGTAGAGCTGGTGCGCCTTCTCCACCTCGGCCATGTCGAGTTCGACACCGAGGCCGGGCTTCTTCGGCACCTGCACCAGGCCACCCACGATCTGCAGTGGCTCCTTGGTGAGGCGCTGGCCGTCCTGCCAGATCCAGTGCGTGTCGATGGCGGTCACGCGGCCTGGCGCGGCGGCGCCGACATGGGTGAACATGGCGAGCGACACGTCGAAGTGGTTGTTGGAGTGTGAGCCCCAGGTCAGGCCCCAGTCGCGGCAGGTTTGCGCCACGCGCACCGAGCCGGCCATGGTCCAGAAATGCGGATCGGCCAGCGGTATGTCGACCGACTGCAGCGACAGGGCGTGTTGCAGTTGCCGCCAGTCGGTGGCGATCATGTTGGTGGCGGTGGGCAGGCCGGTGGCGCGGCGGAACTCGGCCATGACCTCGCGGCCCGAGAAGCCCTCTTCAGCGCCGCAGGGGTCTTCCGCGTAGGCCACCACATTTTTCATGTCGCGCATCAGGCGGATGGCGTCCTTGAGCAGCCAGCCGCCATTCGGGTCCAGCGTCACCCGCGCGTTCGGAAAGCGCTCATGCAGGGCTGTTACGGCCTCGATTTCTTCCTCGCCGCGCAGCACGCCGCCCTTGAGCTTGAAGTCGTTGAAGCCGTAGCGCGCCTGCGCCGCTTCGGCCTGCCGCACGATGGTCTCGGGGGTCAGGGCTTCTTCGTGGCGTACCCGGGACCAGGCGTTGTCGGCGTTTGGCTCGCTGTGGTAGGGCAGGTCTGTCTTGCTGCGGTCGCCCACAAAGAACAGGTAGCCCAGCATCTCGACCGCCTCGCGCTGCTGGCCTTCGCCCAGCAATGCGGCGACCGGCACATCCAGGTGCTGGCCCAGCAAATCCAGCAGCGCCGACTCAACGGCCGTCACCGCGTGGATGGTGGTGCGCAGGTCGAAGGTTTGCAGTCCGCGCCCGCCGCTGTCGCGATCGGCAAACTGCTGCTGCACCCGCTGCAGCACGCGCTGATGGGCGCCGATCGGCTGGCCCACCACCAGCGGGCGCGCGTCTTCGAGGGTCTGGCGGATCTTTTCGCCGCCAGGCACCTCGCCCACGCCGGTGCGCCCGGCATTGTCGGTGAGGATCAGCAGGTTGCGCGTGAAGAAAGGGCCGTGCGCGCCGCTCAGGTTGAGCAGCATGCTGTCGCGGCCGGCGACCGGGATCACGCGCAGCTCGGTGATCAGGGGTGTGGAGGTGTTGGGCATGGCGGTAGTTTCAGTCAATGTGGGCGGGTCTCAATCGGCGGTAATTTTTCCAGTGTCTATGACTTTCTTCCAGCGTGCAAACTCCTGCTGCTGGAAGGCGGCGAACTGGGCCGGCGTGTTGCCGACGATTTCAAAGCCGACGGACACGAATTGCTGTTTGACCTGCGGGTCGTTGAGCGCGGCAACGACGGCGGCATGTGCCTTGTTGCGCACGTCGGCGGGCAGGCCCTTGGGCGCCACGACGGCTTGCCAGGAGTACACCTCCAGGCCTTTCACGCCGGCCTCGCCGAACGTGGGCACGTCGGGCAGGACGGTGGAGCGCTTTTGCGAGGTGATGGCCAGCGCTTTCAGCTTGCCGGACTTGATGTGCTGCACCACGGCATTGATGTTCTGGAACGAGGCGTCGACCTGCCCGCCGAGCAGGTCGGTGATGGCCGGTGCGCCGCCCTTGTAGGGAATGTGCGCGCCGCTGGTGCCGGTCAGCTGCCAGAACAGCTCGGCCGTGAGGTGATCGCTCGACCCGTTGCCGGAGGAGGCGAAGGACATCTTGCCGGGATTCATCTTGTTGTAGGCCACCAGTGCGCCGACGGTCTTGTAGGGCGAGCTGGCCGGCACCACCAGCACGTTGGGCGCCTGGACGGCAACGGTGATGGGGTCGAAGTCCTTCAGCGCGTCGTATTGCATGCCCTTGATCAGGTGCGGTGCAATGGCCAGCGGGCCGAGCGAGGTCACGAGGAAGGTGTAGCCGTCGGGCGCCGCGCGCTTGACCAGCGTGGCGCCAATGGTGCCGGTCGCGCCAGCCTTGTTGTCGACGACAAAAGGCTGGCCCAGGCTCTGGGTGAGCTTGGGGCCGATGGCGCGGGCGACGGTGTCCGTCGAGCCGCCGGCCGGGAAGGGCACCACCAGCGAAACGCTTTTGGCGGGCCAGGTTTGGGCTTGTGCACCGGCTGCACCGGCTGCAACAGCCGCTGCGGCCAGGCCCATCACGAGGGTAGATAACAGTTTTTTCATGAAGATGTCTCTTGGGATAGTGGCGCTCACTGGGCGCCGAGTTTGGCGATCAACTGGCCGAGCTGGTCGAGTTCGGCGGGCTTGAGGTCCGACAGCGGCGGGCGCACCGGCCCGGCGGTGTGGCCCACCAGCGTGGCGCCGGCCTTGACGATGCTCACGCCATAGCCCTGGCCCTGGTTGCGCAGCGCAATGTAGGGCAGGAAAAACTCGTCCAGCAGGCGGTTGGTGGTGGCGGTGTCGCCGGCATGGTGCGCGTTGTAGAACTCCATCGCCGTGCGGGGGATGAAGTTGAACACCGCAGACGAATACACCGGGCAGCCCATGGCCTGGTAGGCACCGGCAAAGACCTCCGCGGTGGGGAGCCCGCCGAGATAGGCGAAGCGGTCGCCCAGCTTGCGGCGGATGGTGACGAAGGATTCGATGTCGCCAATACCGTCCTTGAAGCCGATCAGATTGGGGCAACGGTCGGCCAGCGTCAGCAGGGACTCCGGCGTCAGGCGGCAGCCGGCGCGGTTGTAGACGATCACGCCGAACTTGACGCTCTTGCACACCGCCTCGACGTGCGCCACCAGGCCTTCTTGCGTCGCCTCGGTCAGGTAGTGCGGCAGCAGCAAAATGCCCTGGGCGCCCAGCCGCTCGGCTTCCTGCGCGTAGCGAATGGCCAGCGTGGTGCCGCCGCCTGCGCCGGCAATGATGGGCATGCGGCCCTGGCAAGTCTGGATCGCGGTGCGCACGACGTCGCTGTACTCCTGCGGCTCCAGCGAGAAGAACTCGCCCGTGCCGCCAGCGGCAAACAGCGCCGTGGCGCCGTAGGGCATGAGCCACTCCAGCCGCTCGGCGAAAGGCTTGGCGGCAAAACGCAACTGGCTGTCGAAGTCGGTCAGGGGGAACGAGAGCAGGCCGTAGGAGATGATTTTCTTGAGTTCTTGCGGGGTGGTCATGCGAAAGAGGTCCATGAAGAAGTGGATGGGTGGACAGAGTCGGCGCCTTGATTCTTAAAAGGTAGCGCTACCATCTGCGACCCGAATGGTAGCGCTACCTTTTTAAAAAATCAAGCAAAAATTGATGAGGGGTATTACGTATCAGGTATCCATCCGGTCCATGTCCGGCCTGTAGGGGGGGCAGATCCGCGCATCTCCACGCCTTCCCGACATCTCCGGACACCGGACATCTCCGGACACCGGACATCTCCGGACTTCTCCAGGCCTTGGTGGGCCAGTCCGGTCATGGGCGGGGCAAATGCCGGCCGCAATCCGGCCGCTGCCCGGCGTCCATCAGGCGCTGTCGCGCTCGACAATCGTGAAGCCGATGTCGATGACCCGCTGCTCCACCGGCCGGCCTTCCGCACGTTCCACAATGAAGCGGGCGGCCTGGCGGCCGATGGCCGTGCCATCGATGCGCACCGTTGTCAGGGGGGGGTTCAGGTCGGCGGCAAATTCCAGGTCGCCAAAGCCCACGACGGCCAGTTGCCCCGGCACCGCGATGCCGCTGGCCTGGGCCTGTGTCAGAACGCCCAGCGCCAGCAAGTCGGAGCTGCAAAAGACGGCATCAATGCCGCCTGGGTCCTGCATCAGCTCGATCAACGCACTGCGGCCGCTTTTCACGGTGGTGGGGGCGGGCACGGTCACCATTCGGACCTCGGGCAGGCCCGCGGCCCTTGCCGCCGCCTGGAAGGCCTGGTGGCGGCGTGTCGAACGCTCATCGTCGCCCGCCACGATCGCCAGGCGCCGCCGTCCTTTGGCGTAAAGAAAATCGACCACCGCGCGCCCGACATCCACGTGGGAAAAGCCGACCAGCATGTCCAGCGGGGTGGGCGTGAGGTCCCAGGTCTCGACCACCGGTATACCGGCGGCCAGCAGGCGCTTGCGTCCCTCGGGGGAATGCATGATGCCGGTCAGCACAATGCCATCCGGGCGCCGGCCAATGATGGCTTCCAGCAGGGCATCCTCGCGCGAATCCACATAACCGCTCTGGCCCAGCATCAACTGGTAGCCCTGTTCGCCCAGGGCATCGGTGAGGGCTTGCACGGTCTCCAGGAACACCGGGCCGTTGAGGGTGGGCACCACCGCCGCCACCAGGCGGCTGCGCGAGGACGCCAGGCCCCCGGCGAGCCGGTTGGGCACGTAGCCGGTACGCTCCACGGCGTCGGTGACCTTTCGCAGCACCTCGGCCGACACTTGGGCGGGGGTGTTCAGGGCGCGCGATGCGGTGATGGGCGCCACGCCGGCCAGCTTGGCCACGTCATGCAGGGTGACGGCGCCGCTGCCCCGGCGGGTCCGCCGCGTCTGGGTGTCCGTTGGCATGTCCTCGTGGTTCATGCCCCGATTCTACCGACGATAGCGCTACCAGTCTGCGGGTACTTTGCCGGCACGCTGGATGCTGGGCGCTGGCGCTGCCGGGAATTGTTGCGGGTGTTTCATTTGCCGGACCAGGGCTTGGCCTCAAACTAAGGTTTCGACTGGTACTTCGACGCAGAGGTGCCGGAACACAATGAAAGCGATGGATTCGGGCCCAGGCCGAGGCGCAATACGGTTCGGTTATGCCCTTGCCCCTGGTTTGTCATTCCGGACTTGATCCGGGATCCATGGATTGCGGGTCGGGCCCGCAATGACAAGTCAAGGTGTAGGTCGGAGTACTCGTACCGGTTCAGACCAGGGGCCAAACCAAGGTCATAGCCCAAGAAGTCCTGTCCCGATGGGCCCGGCTTTCCGGCCAGCCCAGGAAGAAAAACAACCTCCATGCAAAGACGTGAATTTTCGCAAGCCGCCGCCGCGGCGGCCGCGCTGGCCACCTTGGGCTCCCTGGTGCCGGCGGCGCGGGCAGCACCGGCGGGCCCGCTGCCGGACAAGGGGGCGGCGCAACCCGACGGCAGAAACACCGCCCGGGTGGCGATGGGCACCAATCTTTCGGGCATGGAGTGGGCCAAGCCAGGGCTGCGCTATGGCATGAGCAGTGCGCCCAATCTGCACTTCACCGTCCCGCGCAAGGTCGATGTGGCCTACCTCGCGGCCTGTGGCTACACGAAGAACCGCCTGCCCATCCAGTGGGAGCTGTTGCAGCCGATGCTGCACGACACCCCGGCCAACGCAGCGGCGAAGGCGGCGATGGGCAACCCCGGTGCGTTTCATCCCGCATATGAGGCCTACATCACGGGCGTGCTCGATGCCCACGCGGCGGTCGGCATGAAGTGCATCATTGACAATCACAACTATGGCCGTTACCAGGACTTCCGGTTTCAGCCCGACGGGTCCGTCATCGGCCTGACCACGCCGCCGAATTCCTTGCTGCGGCCCTACACCACCGATCCCGCCCAGGTGCAGGTGCGGATTTTTTCGCTGGCGCCCGGTGCGACACTGACCCAGGCCCACTTCGTCGATTTCTGGACGCGCGCCGCGACGAAATGGCGAAATCACCCCGGGTTTGGCGGCTATGGCCTGATGAACGAACCCCACGACATGCCCAGGCCCGGCGGGGTGATTGCATCGAACGAAGAAGCGCCGAAGGCGGCGGAAGACCTCACCATCTGGCCCGCCTATGCGCAGGCGGCGATCGATGCCATTCGGGCCATCGACACCGCCAATCCCATTTACGTGGCGGGCAACCAGTACAGCTCGGCCATGGTCATCGGAACCAAAAACCCCGGCTTTCCACTGCGTGGCAGCAACCTGATTTACGAGGTCCACATGTACCTCGATGCATTCAGCAATGGCGCTGCGTTTGACTATGACGCCGAGGTGGCGAAGAACTTCAGCGCAGGATTCGGCGCTGGCGCCATCCACCCCGGCACCGGCCTGGAGCGGCTCAAAAAGGCCACCGGCTGGGCCAGGGAAACCGGTGTCAGGCTGGCGCTGACCGAGATCGGCATGCCGATAGACGACCCACGCTGGGAGCCGATGTTCCAGCGGGCCGTCACCCATGCCCATGAATCAGGTTGCGAGATCTACAGCTGGATGGGGGGGAACCATTGGCCCATCCACAACTACGCCATCAACCATGTGCCGGGCTGGCACCAGAACAAGACGCTGGAACCGCTGGTGTCCGGCGTGCTCAAGGCCGCGGCGGGCATCGAGCAGGCGCTGCTCTTTGACGATGGCCCGGGCTATGCGCTGGCCGGCGTTCCACTCACGATCACCGTCTATGCCCGCGGCAACCTTGGCCGGCCCGCCTCCGTGGCGGTGGCTTTGAAAGGGAAGGGCACGCTGAGCAAGTCGCGGCTGACCCTGCCGGCCGGGCCGAACAGCCAGGACAGCTTCACCTACACGCCGGCGGACAACGAGGTCGCCACGCTCAGCTACACGGGCGCCGGCCAGTGGACGGGGCCGCTGCCGCCACCGCGCAGGCTGTTCTCCCTGACCGACCCGGCGGCCCACGCGGCCACCAGCCTGGCCGATGCCGCGCTGGCCATCATGGCCAAATACGGTGCCTGCAAATGGGAGCTCGCCGACGGGCACACCGATTACCTGCTGGGGGCACCGGCCGCGGCGGGCCAGGTGGTTCGCGCCATCTCGGACTCCGGCTATGGCTCCAGCCCGGGCAATGCGATGGAAATGATCAACTGGACCAACAAGGACAGCAGCACCATGGGGGCGATGTCACTGCCCGTGATGCGCGTGACGAACGGCCGCAAGCACTCGGACCACACGGCGCCCGATACCTTCGGCTTCTGGTGCAAGAAGTCGGCCCCGGCAGCGGGTGTGCAGCCCCGCCCGAAGAACCGGGTCCCTTACAACCTCGAGGACGCCCACTTTGCCCTGGCGTGCGTGAGCATCCCGGGGAAGAGCAACACCGGCGTGGTGTTCCAGGCCTCCAAGGCGGAGGCGCGCCAGGCCTCGGAGCTGGGGTTCACCAATGGCCAGCCGCGGGCCAGCTGGCTGGATGCCAAGGGCCAGGCGGTGCAGCTGATCGGCGCGGACCGCCTGCCGGCCGACACGCCCGCAGTGCTGTCATTCACCTCGGCGCCTGGTGCGCAAAAGCTGCGCGTCAACGCGCAGGAGGTCGCGGGCAACAACGCCACGTTTGCCCCCAGCGTTTATTCCCAGATGCTGATCGGCTGGGGCTACCTCGGCTATTACCCGCGTGAGGGTTTCAGGGGCCATGTGTACGCGGTGATCACCGGCAAGGGCGCGCCGACGCCGGAGGAGATGGCGGTGCTTGAACGTTACCTTGGGGCCACCGCAGGCATCCGCATTTAAGTGCATTCAAGTGCATTCAAGGGCCAGGGTGGGCGATAGGCGGGCGCTCACCAGGCTGCAATCGCACCATCGGCGCGCGGCTCGGTCCCGCCGCACAGCACGCCATCGGCATTGCGCCAGATGATCTGGCCGCGCCCGAAGCCAATCCGGTTGACCGACCACGCCACGTCATGGCCCAGGCCAGCGAGCCCGTGAAAGAGGTGCTCCGGCGTGGCGCGCTCGAGGCTGACCCGTTTGCCGTTTTCCCACTCCCAGCGCGGTGCGTCCAGCGACGCCTGCGGGTTCAGGCCGAAGTCAATGGTGTTCATCACCATCTGCACATGGCCCTGCGGCTGCATGAAGCCGCCCATGACGCCAAACGGCCCGATGGGCTGGCCACCCTGGGTCAGGAAGCCCGGAATGATGGTGTGGTAGGGCCGCTTGCCGGGTGCCACGCAGTTCGGATGCCCGGCTTGCAAGGAGAAGTTGTGGCCCCGGTTGTGCAGCGCGATGCCGGTGCCGGGCACCACCATGCCGGAGCCAAAGCCCATGTAGTTGCTCTGGATGAAGGACACCATGTTGCCTTCGCCGTCGGCGGTGCTGAGGTACACGGTACCGCCGCGCGATGGCTCACCGGGCAGCGGTTGAAGGGCCTGGGCGCCGATCAGCGCGCGGCGCTCGTTTGCATAGGCGTCGGACAGCAGGTCGGCCACCGAGACCCGCATGTGCGCCGGTTCGGCGATGTGCGCCAGCCCGTCGGCAAAGGCGAGTTTCATCGCTTCGATCTGCAGGTGGTGGGTGCGCAGGGTGTCGCGTTCGCTGAAGTCAAAGCCCTTGAGGATGTTCAGCGCCATCAGCGCGACCAGCCCGTGTCCGTTGGGCGGAATTTCCCAGACGTCATAGCCGCGGTAGTTCACACTGATGGGATCGCACCACTCCACCTGGTAGTCCGCCAGGTCCTGCGCCTGCAGATGGCCACCGGCAGACTGCATGAAGGCGCCGATTTTGTCGGCCAGCGGCCCGCGGTAAAAACTCGCGGCGTCGGTGTCGGCTATCGATTGCAGCGTGTCGGCGTGGGCGGCCGAGCGCCAGAGTTCACCCGCGCGGGGCGCGCGCTCGGGCGAAAAGGTTTCGAACCAGTGTTTGAAATAGTCTTCCTTGAACTGCTCGCGGAACAATTTGGTGGCCTGCTGCCACGCGAAGGAAACGGTGGGTGACACCGGAAAGCCGTCGCGGGCCAGTTCCACGGCGCGCGCCATCGAGGTCCGCAGCGGCAGGCGGCCGAAGCGGCCAGCCAGCGCGGCCCAGGCGGCAGGGGTTCCCGGCACGGTGACCGGCAGGGGGCCGTACTTGGGCATCTCGGTCAGCCCCCGGGCGGTCAGTTTGTCCAGTGTCAGGCTGCGCGGTGCCGGCCCGCTGGCATTGAGGCCATGCAGTTTGCCCTGGTGCCAGACCAGCGCAAAGGCATCGCCGCCGATGCCATTGGCGTTGGGCTCCACGACCGTGAGCGCCGCCGCGGTGGCAATGGCGGCATCAATGGCATTGCCGCCGGCCTGCAGCACCTGCAGCCCGGCCTGCGCGGCCAGAGGTTGGGACGTGGCGACCATGCCGCGGTTGGCATACACCACGTTGCGGCGGGAAGCATAGGGATAGTGGAGTGAGTCAAATGAAAGCATGGGGTGTCCTGAGCCGCAACCCCGCAGGCGGGGCCATGCGTTGGTTGCCGGTGGGTATCGTGGAGTTGTGGGGATTGTGGGAGATGGGTTATTTGTGCCTGGGGTCCAGCGCATCGCGCAGGCCATCGCCCAGCAGGTTGAAGGAAAGCACCAGGAAAAAGATGGACAGGCCAGGCCAGATGGCCATCCACGGCGCGTTGTCGACGTAGTTCTTGGCGGTATTGAGCATGCTGCCCCAGCTCGGCGCCGGCGGCTGCTGCCCCAGCCCCAGGAAGGACAGGCTGGCCTCCGCAATGATGGCTGCGGCAATCGCCAGCGACGCCTGCACGATCAGCGGCGGCAGCACATTGGGCAGGATATGCCGCAGCGCAATGCGCCAGTGCGGATTGCCAACGGCTCTTGCCGCCTCGACAAAGTCCTCGACCTTGACGGCCAGCACCTGGGCCCGGGTCAGGCGAATGAACACTGGTGTGGCCGAGACGCCGATGGCGATCATGGCATTGCTCAGGCTGGGGCCGAGAAAGGCGGCCAGCGCGATGGCCAGGATCAAAAAAGGCACGGCCAGCATCGAATCGGTGAAGCGCGAAATCAGGCTGTCCGTCCAGCCGCCCACATAGGCCGCCAGCAAGCCAACGGGAACGCCCAGCGCCATCGAAATGCAGACCGACACCAGGCCGGCCAGCAGCGAGGCGCGCGCGCCCCACACCACACGGGACAGCACGTCGCGGCCGATCTCGTCGGTGCCGAACAGGTATTGCAGGCTGGGTGGTTTGCGCACCGCACTCCAGCTGGTGGCAATCGGGTCGTAGGGCGCAATCAGGGGCGCGAACACGGCCAGCACGACAAACACCAGCACGATCGCCAGGCCCAGCATCGCGCCACGGCGACGCACCAGGCGGCGCAGCGCGCGGCGCGCCGGTGTCGCGTCGCGCGCCATGACCTCGGGAACCACGGGAGTCACGGCACTCATGGGCTAGCCTCGCAGACGCGGGTTGACAACAAAATAGGCCAGGTCCGCCAGCAGGTTCAGCAGGATGTAAACGCTGGAGGTAAACAGCACCACGCCCTGGACCACGGCATAGTCGCGGTTGAAGACGGCGTCCACAATCAGCTTGCCGAAGCCGGGAATGGAAAACACCTGTTCGGTCAGCACCGCGCCGGAGAGCAGCGTGCCGAATTCGAGCGCGCCCAGCGTGATGATGGGCGTGAGCGCATTGCGCAGCGCATGCCTGAGCACCACGGTACGCTCATTCAGGCCCTTGGCGCGGGCCGTGCGCACATAGTCGGCATTGAGCACCTGCAGCATGGCGCTGCGCGTGTGGCGCATCAGCACGGCGGCAATCGCATTGCCCAGCACAAAGGCCGGCATGATCATCGCCGCCAGGTTGGCCCTCAGGTCCTCGAAGGGGCTGACATAGCCCGACGCCGGCAGCCAGCCGAGTGACACCGAAAACACCAGGATCATCAAAATGCCGAGCCAGAAGTTGGGCGTGGACAGGCCCCACAGGGCGATCACATTGGCCGCGTAATCCCACACCGTGTCCTTGCCCACGGCCGACACAATGCCGGCCGGAATGCCGATCAGCAGCGCAATCACCATGGCCATGCCCGCCAGCTGCAAGGTGACGGGCAGCTTCTCCCTGATCAGGTCCAGCACCGGCTGCTGGATGCGCAGCGACTCCCCCAGGTCGCCGTGGAACACGCCCGAGATCCAGTAGGCGTAGCGCACGGGCAAAGGCTCGTCCAGATGCATTTTTTTCTGCAGGTAGGCGATCACGTCCGGGTCCTGGTTTTCGCCCGCCAGAATCACGGCCGGGTCTCCGGGCAGCAATTGCTGCAGCCCGAAGATGATGATCGTGACAAAGAAGACCGTCGGAATGATCGCGGCGAGCCGCTTGAGGAGGTACTGGAGCATGGCAGGCGGTGGTGAAGCGGCGTTACATCTTCAGGCCCTGGACCCGGATCAGGCCGTCCGGGATGGTGCGCATGCCGGTGAGTTTCTTGTTGTAGGCCCAGAGCCAGTTGCGGTGGTACAGGTAGACGATGGGTTTGACCTTGTCGGCTTCCGCTGCCAGGGTCGCAAAGACCTTGATGCGGCCAGCGGTGTCCAGCGTGTTGCGCGAGCGGTTCAGCAATTCATCCCACTGCGGCCGGCATTCGCCGCTGTAGTTCAGCGGCTGCTTGCAGCCATAAAAGCTGAACAGGTTGCCGTCCGGGTCGGCGCGGCCGCTCCAGGCCAGCACATAGGCATCGAACTGGCCCTTGTCTGCCAGGTTGAGCGAGGTGGCAAATTCGGTGGACTGGATCTTCACATCAAAGCCGGCCTCCTTGGCCATGGCCTGCACCACCTGCGCCACGCGCTGGCCGTCCGAGGTGGTGGGCGTCATCAGCGTGAAGCTCGGGTTGGTCACGCCGGCTTCTTTCAGCAGCGCCTTGGCGCGCGCCACATCACGCTTGGGGATGGGAACGTTCTTCGCGTAAAAGCTGTTGCTGGGCGGCACCCACTGGTTGCCTGCGGTTGCTTCGCCGTCCATGGCCACCTGCACGATGCCGGCGCGGTCCAGTGACAGCTCAAAGGCTTCGCGCACGCGCGGGTCGCGGCCCAGCGGATTTTTCTGCGCAAAGTCGCTCTTGCCGGTGTTGATGGTGATGCCCTGGTAACCCAGCTCGGTGATGCGCGAGATGCCCAGTTTCTTGTCCGCCTTGATGGAGGCGATGTCCGACGGCGCCACACGTTCGATGAAGTCCAGCTGGCCCGAGCGCAGGTTGGCCAGCCTGACGGTGGCGTCCACGATCGGCAGGAAGACGACCTTGTCGAAGTGGATGTTGGCCTTGTCCCAGTAGTTGGTGTAGCGCTCCAGCACGATGCGGTCCTGGGCCAGGCGCTCGGTGAACCTGAACGGGCCCGAGCACACCGGCCTGGTGCCGAAATTGGTCGGATTGGCTTGCGCCGCCTTGGGCGAAACCATCATGCCCGCGCGGTCCGCCAGCACGGTCAACAGCGGCGAGAACGGCGCGCTCAGGTTGATTTTGGCGGTGAGGTCGTCGACGACATCCACCGTGGTCACCGGTGCGAGTTCGCCCCGGCGGTTGGAGCCCGGCATGTTCTTGTGGCGCTCGATGTTGAACTTCACCGCCGCCGCATCGAACTTTTCGCCGTCATGGAAGGTGACGCCGCTGCGCAGCTTCATCGTCAGCGACTTGTTGTCGGCCGCCCACTGCCAGGACGTGGCCAGTTGCGGCACGATGCTGAGCTTCTCGTCGATGTCGACCAGCTTGTCGCACAGCGACGAAAACACAATGCGGCCCACAAAGCTGCGCGCCAGGGTCGGGTCCAGGATGTCCGGATCCTCGGCCAGGCCGATGCGCAGGGTTTGTGCCTGCGCTGCGCAGGCGGTGATGGCCAGCGCCAGCGCCAGCCATTTTTTTTCCAGCAGTCTTTTCTTGCTCATCGGTCTGTTCCTTTACGGTTGTCCATGAATGAAATTCCCACACATCTGGCTGACATTGCCCCTATACCCCTCAAAAGGCTGAACACTCACACGGCTGACGTTCTTCAATTTCATGCGGGGTGGAACGCCGCCTGCAGCCGCATCAGCCGCTCGTTCACCGCCACCTCGCTGCTCACGCTGGGTGGCGCCTGAATGGTTTCCCAAAAATGGCAGGCCACCGAGTGCCCCTCTACCGATCTCAGTGCGGGCACCTCTTCGGCGCAGCGGTCCCGGGCATGCGGGCAGCGGGTGCGAAAGCGGCAGCCTGACGGCGGCTCGATCGGATTGGGCACATCGCCCTGCAGCAGCACCCGCACGCGGCGCAGGCCGGGCTCCGGAATCGGGATGGCTGACAGCAGTGCCTGGGTGTAGGGGTGCCGCGGCGCGGCAAACAGGCTGCGCTTGTCGGCGTATTCGACGATCTGCCCGAGGTACATCACCGCCACATGCGAGGCAATGTGCTTGACCACGGCCAGGTCGTGCGCAATGAACACATAGGCCAGCCCGAGCCGGCGCTGCAGGTCCTGCAGCAGGTTGACCACCTGCGCCTGGATGGACACATCCAGCGCCGACACCGCCTCGTCGCAGACAATCAGGCGCGGCTCGACCGCCAGGGCCCGTGCGATGCCGATGCGCTGGCGCTGGCCGCCGGAGAACTCGTGCGGGTAACGCTGCAAATACTGCGGCGCCAGCCCGACCAGCTCCAGCAGTTCGGCGGCCCGCTCACGGCGCCGGCCGATGGCCAGCCCGTGCAGGCCCAGCGGCTCCACCAGCGTCTGCTCCACCGTCATGCGCGGATTGAGCGAGGAGTAAGGGTCCTGGAAAATCATCTGCAGTTCCCGCCGCCTGGCACGCAGGCGCTCCGGGCTCAGCTGCATCAGGTCTTCGCCGTCAAACCAGACCTTGCCGGCGGTGGCATCGAGCAGGCGCAGCACCAGCCGCCCCACCGTGGATTTGCCGCAACCGGACTCGCCCACGAGCGCCATGGTTTCGCCGGCGCGCAACTCGAAATTCAGCCCGTCGACGGCATGCACCACGGCCGTCTGCCGCCCGAAAATATGCTTGCGGACCGGGAAATGCTTGACCAGGTTTTCGACCTTCAGCAGTGCGGTCATGCGCCTGGCTCCTTGATGGTCTGCAGCGGGGCGCGCCAGCAGGCGGCCTCGTGGCCGTCTCCCAGGTCGCGCAAGGGCGGCACGTCCTGCCGGCATTGCGCCACCGCGAAAGGGCAGCGCGGCGCAAAGCGGCAGCCCGGCACCTGCGTCATGGGCGTGGGGACCTGGCCCTCGATCGCGTTGAGCCGGCCTTGCTCCAGATGCAGTTTGGGGATGGAGCCCAGCAGGCCGATGGTGTAGGGGTGCTGCGGATTGGCAAACAGTTTTTCCACCGGGGCGCGCTCGACAATCTTGCCGGAGTACATCACCACCACATCATCGGCCAGTTCGGCAATCACGCCCAGGTCGTGCGTGATCAGCACGATGGCCGCGCCGGTTTCCTCGCGCAGCGTGCGCATGAGGTCCAGTACCTGGGCCTGGATGGTGACGTCCAGCGCCGTGGTGGGCTCGTCGGCAATCAGCAGTTGGGGCTCGCACGACAGGGCCATCGCAATCATCACGCGCTGCCGCATGCCGCCGGAGAGCTTGTGTGGGTACTCGTCAATGCGCTGCTCCGGCGAAGGAATGCGCACCCGGCGCAGCATCTCGATGGCGTGCGCGCGCGCCGCCTGCGGGCCGATGTCGCGGTGGCAGCGTATGCCCTCGATGAGCTGGTCGCCGATGGTGAAGGCCGGGTTGAGGGATGTCATCGGCTCCTGGAAAATCATGGCCATCCGGTTTCCGCGCAGTGCGCGCATCTCGTCGGCAGTCAGCGTTGCCAGGTCCTGGCCTTCAAAGCGGACGGAGCCGGCCGAAATACGTCCCTGTCCCTTGGGCAGCAAACCCATGATGGACAGCGAGGTCACGCTTTTGCCGCAGCCCGACTCGCCCACAATGCCCAGCGTGCGGCCGGCCGCCACCGAAAAGCTGATGCCGTCCACTGCGGCAAATTCACCGCCGCCTTCGAGCTTGAAGCTGGTGCGCAAGCCGCTGACTTCGAGCAATGCACTCATGCGCCAGCCTTGCTGCCCTGCGCCTGAAAGCGCGCCACTTCGGCTTCAATGACGGTGCGGTCGGTGATGCCTGCGGGGCGCGCGCGCGAGGGCAGGCAGGTGCTGAAGGGCTGGTAGCGCTCCAGGCTTTTTTGGTAAAGCCGCTGCAATTCACCGATGGGCTCGGGGTGGTCGTCCACCCGCAGATCGAGTGCGCAGTAGTCCTCGGTGGTGTAGGTCAGCAAGGCGGCCGCCTGCTTGCCGCGCTTGTCGCCGCCTGCGGCTTCTCCGGCGGCCAGCGCGACGATCAGGCGCTCTGCCAACGGCAAGCCGGCATGGGCTTCATAGGCGGCCGCGGTGGCGGCAAGGACTTGCGGCCCGGCCAGCATGTTCCCGGCGACGGAATAATCGGGCCCCGAGCGGTGTCCGCACCAGTCGATGCAGGCGCTGCCGGTGTAGCCGGCGCTGGTGCCGGCGGCGTTGATCAGGTGGAGCTGGCGGTGGTCGCGACCTTCGTCGCGGGAGGTGAGCTGCTCGATGATGAGCGCGGGGTCCAGTCCCCTGGCCAGGTCATCCAGTGCGGGCCCTGCGTACATCGGGTTCACCAGTGCCTGCGTGGCCAGTGCGCCGACTCCGCTGCGGGCATGGGGGCACAGCGCGCCCACCGCAAAAAAGCGGCTGGCAACTGCCACGCCGAAAGCGCCAGATGGATCGCGCGCGATGATGGACCAGGTCATGACTCATGCTTTCTTCGTTGGCAACAGCACCTTGTCAGGTGTCCTGGAGGCTCACCAAAACAACAGCGGATTCGCTGCGCGCCCTTGCCGTTAATCCCTGCTGATTCCTGCTGATTCCCGTTTCACCGGATGACGCATTGGCCATGCCGCTTGCATGGTGCCCGCTGGCACTGCGCGGGCTATTCGACCTTGGCGCCTGATGCCTTGACGACACTGGCCATGCGTTCGTAATCCACCGCCAGCAGCCTGGCAAAGTCCGCGTTGCTCATGGCCAGCGGCTCGATGCCCTGCTTGTCCAGACGCTCCAGGATGACCGGATCCTTCAGGAGCTTGACCACCGCTGCGTTGACGCGGGTGATGTCGGCTGCCGGCGTGCCTGCAGGGCCCAGCAGGCCAAACCAGGAGTTGAACTGGTAGCCCGGCAGTCCGCTTTCGGCAATGGTGGGAACGTCCGGCAGGTATTTGGACCGCTTCGGCGATGTCACACCCACCAGGCGGATGCGGCTGTCTTTGGCAAACGCCAGCGCGCCTATGCTGGCTGCAATCACGGCGTGCGCGCGGCCGGAAATCACCTCATTGATCGCCTCGCCCGTGGCCTTGAGCGGTACATGCACCACATCGATACCTGCCAGGCCATTGAAGTACGCCATGGAAAGGTGCGTCGCGCTGCCGACGCCGGCGGTGGCGTAGTTCATCTTGCCGGGATAGGCTTTGGCATAGCGGATGAATTCGCCCGCGGTCTTGGCCGGCACATCGGGGTGAATCATCAGCACATAGTCGGCGGTGCCGATGTGCGCTATGGGTGCAAAGTCTTTTTGCGGGTCATAGTTGAGTTTGGTGTAGAGCGAGCCGGCAATGTTGTGGCTGGCCGCCGCCAGCACCATGGTGCCGCTGTCGGGCGCAGACTTGGCCACATAGCCGGTGCCCACCGTGCCGCCGGCGCCGGGCCGGTTTTCCACGATCACCGTCTGGCCCAGCGCGATGCCCAGTTCGGTCGACATCGATCGGGCCAGGATGTCCTGCACGCCGCCCGGGGCGAAGGGCACCACGATGCGTGCCAGTTTGGGATTCGCCTGTGCCAGCGCGGTGCCCGCGCCAAGTGCCAGGCCTGCGGCCATGAATTCTCTGCGATCCATTGTTTGCTCTTTTCTGTTGGTTGCGGGAGTCAGTTCACGCAGATTTCGTCAGCCAGGCGGCGCATGAAGCGCTCGCACCAGGCCAGTTGCTCCAGCGTGACCCATTCATTGGGCTGGTGCGCCTGCGCGATGTGGCCGGGGCCGCACACGATGGTCGGCACACCGGCCTGATGGAACAATGCAGCTTCCGTGCCAAAGGACACCTTGCCGGCGCCGGTGTTGCCGTCCGCGCCTGCGCATCTGAAGCACAGTTGCGCAATCTGGCTGTCCGCATCGGTGGCAAAACCGGGCAGCACCGAGTTGAGCTTGTGGGTGATGCCGGTCGCGGGCGCAACGGCCTGCATGGCCGGCAACAGGCTGTCGGCAAACGCCTTGGCTTCGCTGAACAGCGCCTCCGGCGAGTTCATGTGGTGGTGGCGGATCTCCCAGGTCACGTCGCAGTCGCGCGGGATGATGTTGAGCGCGGTGCCGCCGGCAATCACGCCGGTGTGGATGGTGGTGTGCGGCACGTCGTAGATCGGGTCGAACGGCCCCTGGGCGACCAGCCTGCGGTGCATGGACTTGAGGTGGGCGACGAATTCGCAGGCGATCTCGACCGCATTGACGCCCTGCGGCGTGAGCGAGGAGTGCGCTTCGAAGCCGCGCACCGACGTCTTGTAGGCGTGCTTGCCCTTGTGCGCAATCACCACCTGCATGCCGGTGGGCTCGCCCACGATGCAGCCGGTGGGCGTGTAGCCCTGGGCCACCATGTCGGCGATCAGGCGGCGCACGCCGATGCAGCCGACTTCCTCGTCGTAGCTGAAGGCCAGGTGCACGGGGCGCTTGAGTTTGCGCCTGAGGAGTTCGGGCACCATCATCAGCGCCGTGGCGCCGTAGCTCTTCATGTCGGTGACGCCGCGGCCATAGAGCCGGTCGCCAATGATCGTTGCCGCAAACGGATCGGTGTCCCAGGGCTGGCCATCGACAGGCACCACATCGGTGTGGCCCGACAGCACCAGCCCGCCCGCTTTGGTTTCACCGTTTTCCGCCGGCAGCGTGGCCCACAGGTTGGCCTTCTTGCCGCTGTCGTCGTAGGTCAGCCGGCATTCGATGCCAAGTGCTTCCAGCTGCTCGCGCGTCCATTCGATGATGGGCAGGTTGCTGTCGCGCGACACCGAGGCAAACGAGACCCATTTTTCAATCAGGGGCAGGGCGGCCAAGTCGGCGGCCAGGACGGATTGCATGGCACGGCTGGAAAGGGGTGCGTTCATGAGAGAGCCTTGGTGAAAAGTCCCGGGGACGGGACTGGCGGAAAGGGGTCAGGAAAATTCTAAGACATCTTATCTTTTTTCGCGTAAGTCCGTGGCCTGCGGCGGCCGGTCTGCGTGCGGCGCCGGGCGCTCGCCCACGAACCTGGCGATAACCGGCGAGAATCCTGGGTCCTCCATCGGGTTTCCTATCGGTTTACCTCCCGGTTTGCGGCTTCCCGCTTCCATCCCTTCACGAAAGAATTCATGACCAGCCCCATCTACACCACCTCCATTCCCGTCTTCAAGCAGATGCTGGGCGGACTCAGGGAGGTATTGAACAAGGCAGAAGCGCACGCGGCCGCCAGAAAAATCGAGCCCGCCGCCTTGCTGCAGGCGCGCCTGTTCCCCGACATGTTCCCGCTGCTGCGCCAGGTGCAGGTGGCCACTGACTTCGCCAAAAGCGTGTCAGCGCGCCTGGCCGGCGTGGAGGTGCCCAAGCTCGAAGACAGTGAGCAGACCTTTGCCGACCTGCAGGCGCGTGTTGCCACGGTGCTGGCGTTTCTGGAAGGGCTGGATGCGGGGAAGTTTGACGAGGCCGCCACGCGCGAGATCGTCACGCAGGCCGGCACCCCCAAGGAAAAGCGGTTCACCGGACAGTCTTACCTGCTCAATTACGGCCTGCCGCATTTCTTTTTTCACACCACCACGGCCTATGCCATCCTGCGCCACAGCGGCGTAGAGGTGGGCAAGAAAGACTATATCGGCACATATTGAGCAGGTAACGCGGACGACGCGGCAGTCGGCCAGCACCCGTCAGACGGTGCGGGGCGGGGCGCTGCCCCCGGTCCCTGCTCAGCGGATGGTCAGCTTCTGGGGCTCCGTTTTTGCGTAGGCGCCAGCCGGGTGGCCGGACTGTTCCCCGCGCATCAGCATGTCCGAGTCGCGTATCGCAAAAATGCGTTCCAGATCGGTTTTGAGTTCGTGCTGGGGATCGTTGGCCTCCGGGGACGGCTCTTCCCACGCCGAGCGGTCAGGCAACTCCTTGTAAGGACATGTATCGCCGACCTCCAGCTGCCACGAGAGGCCATACAGCCAGTCGGCGGCATGCGGCTCAAACCGCATGATGTCGGCCATCAACGCTTTCTGGAAAGCAACCGCATAGTTCAGCAAGCGGGAATCCCAGTGCTTGATGACCACGCGCACGTACATGCCTTCTCCGCGGCTGCGGCTGGAGACGACCAGCATCTGGCAGTCCAGCCAGCCGGGCGGAATGCCGTGGCGGCGCACCACATCGCGCAGCAGCACCTGGACCAGCTGGCGCCGCAGGGCATTGGCGGAACCATCTTCGATGGTGGGCGGGCCTTCGGCGACGGGCCGGGTTTCGGGTGGAAGCGGTTGCGCGCGGCTTTTCAGGCCAAACAGACTGCGGAAATTCATGGCGTACGCTCCCATCCTGTTGATGGCCAACTTAATACTTAATAAGAATTAATAAGCTGGCTCGCCCGTCTGCAAAATGGCTTGTTGGGCGTTACAAAGTGTTAGTAATGGTCGACCACCTCGAAGAATGCGTCAAGTGACTTTGTTCCGCGGCGCAGCACTTTTCGCGGTATGGCCTCCCCGCAGCGCTGTTTAATCGTGGTTTTTGTGACTATTTACACATGGTGCAGGGAGGAACTGTTGTAGCGCTGCCAGAACCCGCAAAGGAGCCTGAAAGGGCGCCTGAAAGGGAGCCGGAAGGTGCTGGCAGGCCCTGCCGCACCGGATGTCTGTTCACGTGAACTGCGCGTGAAATGCGCGAGCAGGCCGCCGGCCGCCGTGTTGTGGACCCTGCGGCCGTGATTTAGCAGCAGCGCCTGACGCGGCGCGCTGGGGGCTATTTCGCACGCGACCCGTCCCGGCGGGGATCACTGGGAGGGGCAAGGACTGCGTGCCTGCGCAGCCGGCGGCATGATCCGCCGGCATGGCCTTGTGGCCCGCGGTTTCAGTCCAGCGCGCTGGCCGGACCAAAAAACTCGTAACGGGTCTGCGATTCAGGCACGCCCAACTCGCGCAGCTGTTGCCTGACCCGGCGCATGAAGGGCTTGGGGCCGAGGAAATAGGCGTCCACATCGCGCGAAGCCGGCAGCCATTGGGCCAGTTGACCGCTGTCGATGAGACCGGTGGCGTGAGGCCTGTCTGCTTCGCCGGCATGTTCGTCGTAGACGTAAAAGTGCTGCAGCTGCGCATGCCGGGCCTGCCGCGTGGCCAGCGCGTCGCGAAAGGCGTGGACTGATTTGTTGCGCGCAAAGTGGATGAAATGCACCGGCCGCTGGCGCTCCAGCGCGGCGTCCAGCATGGCCAGCGTCGGTGTGATGCCGACGCCGCCGCTGATCAGCACCACCGGCCTGTCGCCATCCGCCAGCACAAACTCGCCAGCGGGCGGGAACACGTCCAGCCCGTCGCCTTCCTGCAGTTCGTCATGCATATAGCACGACGCCACGCCGCCCGGCTCGCGCTTCACGCTGATGCGGTAGTCGCGGCCGTTGGGGGCTGCCGAGAGCGAATAGTTGCGGCGGATTTCCTCGCCGTTGATCACCAGCTTCAGGCCGAGGTACTGGCCCGGTTGAAAGGCCGCCAGCGCTGCGCCGTCTTCGGGCCGCAGGTAGAAGGAGGTGATTTCTGCGCTCTCGGCGACCTTGCGCGCCACGATAAAACGGCGCGCACCGCGCCAGCCGCCCGGAGCCGCGGCTGTTTCCGCATAAATTTTCTCTTCGGCGCCGATCAGGATGTCGGCGAGTTGACCGTAAGCGGCACCCCAGGCGGCCAGCACCTCGTCGGTGGCGATCTCCGCCCCCAGCACCTCGCGAATCGCGCGCAACAGGCAGGCGCCGACGATGGGGTAGTGCGCCGGCTCGATCTGCAGCGACACATGCTTGCTGATGATTTGCGCCACCAGCCCGCCCAGCTGCTCCAGCTTGTCGATGTGGCGGGCATACATCAGCACGCCGTTGGCCAGCGCCCGGGGCTGGTCGCCACTGGCCTGGTGCGCCTGGTTGAAGAACGGCCGCACCTCGGGGTGCTCGGTCAGCAGGATTTTGTAGAAGTGGGTGGTCAGTGCCTCGCCGCCGCTTTCCAGCAGTGGGACGGTGGATTTGACGATGGCACGTTGTTGCGCGGTCAGCATGAATTCTCCTGTAGGGGGCAGGGTGCCCGCACGATGCGAAACGAAACCCTGCCGGTGATTGCCAGCACCCTGTATTCAATACTTGTGCCAGTTCATCCACCTATATGAATCAATGACTTGGGACAAGGTAGAGTCAAAAAGACACCATGGTAGAGTAGTCAATAAGATACTCAAGAGAATCAATATGATTGCCAAGCCATGCTGAAAACCCTGGTCCCGCTGGTGGACGACCTGACGCGCGAGATGCCCGACAGCGAGCGTTACCGCCGCCTGCTCGAAGCCGTGCGTGCCTTGTTGCCCTGCGACGCCACGGCGCTGCTGCGGCTCGATGGCGCAGTACTGGTGCCGCTCGCCGTGAACGGGCTGAGCAGCGACACCATGGGGCGGCGCTTCAAGGTCGAAGAGCACCCACGCTTCAAGCGCTTGCTGGAGGCCGGCGGGCCGATGCGCTTTCCCGTGGACTGTGAGCTGCCCGACCCCTATGACGGTTTGGTGGACGGGCTGCATGGACACCTGGAGGTGCATGACTGCATGGGCTGTCCGGTGCAGGTGGGTGAAAAAAACTGGGGCGTGCTGACCATCGACGCGTTGAACAGCCAGCGGTTTTCCGCGGTGGACCTGGGCGATCTGCAGGCCTTCGCCAGCCTGGCAGCCGCCACCGTCAGCGTGGTGCAGCGCATGGAGGGCCTGGCCCTGCGCGCGGAGGATGAGCGCCAGCGTGCCGACACCTACCGGGCACTGGCCGCCGAAAGCGCACCGCCGGCCTTGATCGGCCAGAGTGCCGCGCACCAGCGGCTGCTGGAGGAAATCGCGGTGGTTGGCAACAGCGAACTCACCGTGCTGGTGACCGGCGAAACCGGCGTCGGCAAGGAGCTGGTGGCGCAGGCGCTGCATGCCGCATCGCCCCGCGCGGCGCGTCCGCTGATCAGCCTCAATTGCGCGGCGCTGCCCGAGACGCTGGTGGAGAGCGAACTGTTCGGCCATGTGCGCGGCGCGTTTTCAGGCGCGGTGGCCGACCGGCGCGGCAAGTTCGAGCTGGCCAATGGTGGCACGCTGTTTCTCGATGAAGTCGGCGAGTTGTCCCTGGCCGTGCAGGCCAAGCTGCTGCGTGTGCTGCAAAACGGGCAATTGCAGCGCCTGGGCTCAGACCGCGAGCATCAGGTCGATGTGCGGGTGATTGCCGCCACCAACCGCGATCTGGCGCACGAGGTGCGCGCCGGGCGTTACCGCGCTGACTTCTACCACCGGCTCAGCGTCTATCCGCTGGTGGTGCCGCCGCTTCGCGAGCGCGGGCATGACGTGCTGCTGCTGGCGGGCTACTTCCTTGAGCAAAACCGGTCGCGCCTGGGGCTGGGCAGTTTGCGGATGGACGCCGATGCCCAGGCCGCCCTGCTGGCACACGACTGGCCGGGCAATGTGCGGGAACTCGAACACCTGGTGGGGCGTAGCGCGCTGAAAGCGCTGGCGGGCGTGCCGGGGCGGCCACGCATCCTGAGCCTGACGGCTTCGCATCTTGACTTGCCGGCCCGGGCCAGCTGGGGCGCATCAGCCCCCGATGCGTCCGGCAGCGAGGCTGCTGCAGCCCTGGCTGCCCTGGAAGGGGGGCCAAGCGCGGGCGGCGCGGCGCCGCCGGTGGATTTGCGCACCTCGATGGAATGGCACCAGCGCCAGCGCATAGAGGCCAGCCTGGCGCGACATCACCATAACTGGGCTTCGGCTGCGCGCGAGCTGGGCCTGCACCGTGCCAACCTGGTCCGATTGGCGAAAAGGCTGGGCCTTCGCGGGGAAGTCGGGAGCCCGCCGGACAGGCCACGTCGGGGTGCCCAAAACCCGCCGTAACAGGGAATCTGAAAGCGGACAGCGGTTGCCGAGGCTGTCCGAAGACGGCCCGAAAAAAAGCCGCCAGGACGTTGCAGTCCTGGCGGCTTCTGGATGGGAGTCTGTTGTAGATGGGTACTTGAGGCAGAAGGCTTATT